>Ga0182011_10004171_pt1 | contig 11630 bp, 6 predicted proteins | sample 711E1DmetaG_FD_120481 | JGI IMG/M metagenome (GOLD analysis project Ga0182011, IMG submission 120481) | Permafrost microbial communities from Stordalen Mire, Sweden - 711E1D metaG | ecosystem: Environmental > Terrestrial > Soil > Wetlands > Permafrost | place: Sweden: Stordalen | collected... | reverse complement strand
CCTTCAGTCCGTATATGCAAGAATCCATAATAATCCCTTCGTCGTTATGTCGACCGGGCGATTAACTCCTGCAACTTTTTTAGAATGTCGATCATACCCCCTGTGTCTTGTCCACAATAGGTCAAGAGGTCAACGTATATCTTCTGCCGTTCCGCATCCGAGATATTACCAAAAGCAGCCTCCTTGAATTTTAAACTGGCTGTTGTACCTTCGCCGATCTCTAAATCGTCATAACTCAGATTGGTTAGTGCTGGTAGGACATGCTTCAATGAAGAACTCCCCTGCTGCTGCGGGTGGTAGTAGCTGAAATCCCTGAATGGCCCATTCAGGTCGACGATGCGCCCGATGATACTGTCCGCCCACGCCTGGTATTCCGGGAAAGCCCCGGCCAATTCCTTCAGTCGGCTTTTCTCAAACGCGGCATAATAAACCAGGATACTGCCCTTCGGACCGATGTCCTGCTTCAACTCCGTTAAAAATGCCGGTCGAGGGTCGTCTTTACCTTCCGCCAGATACTCATAATGTTCCACCATCGCACCCGGTTTAGTAATGACATGCAATGAAAACTGGAACGGGATATTCTGGTACGGGCTCGTCCCGTCATAGATCGGCACGCCAGTCGCAAATGTCTCAAAGTCCATAAAATACAGCGGGTATTTCAGTCCTTTCAGGAAACCTTTGATTTCGTCTGTATCGATGTGTGGCTGGCCGCAAATCACGCATTCCTTCTGGATTTGCTGTTTATCGTTGAGTTTAATCTCTTCCGGGATGTTGGAGATGTCGAGAATACCTTTTGCCATCAGTTCCTCGCCCAGTTTTTTGCCGGAATAAAGTGTCATCACATTGTGTTCCGGCAGATGTTTCCAGCATTCTTGCTGGAGCAGACAGTCGTATGGGGCGTTGCAGTGCCGGCCGATGGCCGTTTCCGGGCACTCGTCCGAGTCGATTACCGCCAGCATCTCAGTAATACGCGTTTCCAGTCCGTCAGAGAATTCCACCAGCCGGTCCGTCACGTCTTCAGTCACAAATAACTGCCGCGGGTCAACATCGCCTTGTTTAACGTATTCCCGGTTCAGGTGCATGATATGACAGTGATTGATCGTCACCCCATTCAATTGACAGCAGTGCCGCTGGAAAGCGACGTCGTATAGTTGCTCGTCCTTGACTTCATTGGTACTCTTTACCTCTACAATGTCCCACGCCTCACCGTTAGACGGGTTAAGGATGTCCACCCGACAGTAGAGACGGTTACCGGAGAAGCCCGCCTCAAATAACGGCTTACGCAGTTTCAGAGACGCCGTGGTTTCCCTGAGATTGGCTCCGATGTTCTCCTGCTCCAGCCTGATACCGCCGGCATATAGTTGCTGCGCCAACGCACCGATCATGTGCCCCTGGTCAAAGACATGCTGAGTGGCGGCGTCATAAGCAGGCAGCCTGGCCGCATCATTTATCGAAATCCACAATAGTTTCAGGCATTGCAGGCCGTTAATGTATTTGGATTTTGAGAGATTTCTACGCTTATTCATTCGTGCTTAATGCCCTTCGATAGCCAAAGCGATGATTGATACCTTAGGAAATTGAGGATCATTCTTTTGCGGGCCTGCCGTGAACCCAGGGCACATAAAAAATACGTATTTGTGTGCGATCAATCGTTTGGAAATTTTCCCACAATCTATTAGCAGTTTATTGTTATTTCTTGGATGTACAGCCGCGAATACCTCAGCGCCAATACCACCGCATCCTGATGATTCTATATCCAAACCTTTGCTCGTTCCCAAGTTTAATGTCAATGGTCCTGCGTTAGGATATTGTTTAATAAGGTATTCAGCCGCTAAGAAAGAGGCAAGGTAGGTAAAAGTCTGGTTTATTTGTTCAACTAAATTAAGGTCACGCTTGGAATCAAGAGGATCACATCCTATTCTATCAAACTTCATATCTTCCAACAACGGAATAGCGTCTTTATGATTTACCGACAATAACAACTGCTGTTTTGTTCGTAAAGCGGATTGTCTTAACTCTGATTTTCTATTCTCAATATCTTCCAAAGAATTGATAATTATTCGCATGATCCACTTCCCACAATTAGTAACTCCAATCTTGATGGCTAAGCGGGCTTCGGTTTAGTTCGTCTTTGTATGATTTCCACATAGGGAGGAATTTATCCATATAGGCAGTGAATCGTTCTCCATGTTTTCTTTCAAGGAGATGCACCATTTCATGAACAACCACATATTCAATGCAATGCCGAGGTTTCTTTGCGAGGTCGAGATTAAGCCAAATTCTTCCTGCCGTTCTGTTGCAACTGCCCCACATGGTTTTCATTTTCTTAATACCAAAGCCTTCGACATTGACACTGATAATGCGTTCCCACTTAGAAAAGAGTGCAGGAATAAGATATTTTAGTCGCTGCCTGTACCATTCATCCAGAATCACCTCTCTTTTATCAGCAGATGTACCGGGACGAATCTGCATCTCGATAACACTGTGCTTGAGGGTGATTCTGGGAGCGGCGTCGATTTCAGATATTTTTAACAAATACCTTTTACCGAGATAAAAATGACTTTCTCGGCTAACGTAATCGCGGGCTGGTTCTCTTGCTTGTTCCCTGAGTTTCTTCTGTTGTTTCCTTATCCAACCGAGTTTGGAAATGGTAAATATCCGTATGGTTTCTAAATCCAAATGTAAAGGAGCCGAGATACGCACTTTCCCAATCGGTGGATAAACGCTCAGGTGGATATTTTTAATATCCTTATAGATAACATCGACCTTCAAATCACCCAAGGCTATCTGCGGCATTTCAATACTCACTCTGAAGTTTGATAATTGCAAATAAGCGCTCAACTTCATCCTGGTTTTTAAGAATATCATTTAGTGCATGTTTTATCTCGTTCTCTTTGGCTGTATTCCCTCGCCAATCAGCTCTTTTAACCTTTTTTACTGTCGAGTCTAGTTTTAGAGCGAGAACCTCATCTTTTCCAGTGTTATTGAACAGGGCTCTCTGCGCTGCGGTTTGAATTTCCGCAGGTAAATCGTCCCTGGTGGTCTGGGTTACTTTTTTAGACAGTTCAGCGATTTTCCTTAAATATTCTTCATAATTTATTGCATTGGCTTTGCGTTCTTTTATGATTTCGTCTAAAAGTTTAGACATCTCCTCAAAGTAAGCAGGATCGATCAGGTGCTCTTTGATAATCTTCTTCCGGACATTATTAATGATTGCTTCTGCCACTGCCTCTTTATCGGACTTAATCCCTTCTGGTAGCGTTGCAATCGCTGCAGCGATACCGGAATTAACTATGATATCAAGCAAAGACATGTCACCAAATGGCGATATTGTTCGTGGAACATCTGCTTGTATATAGGTGTCAATCAAATGCCGCATATCGGCTTCATAAGTTTTCATATCAAGCGTCTCGCCGCTGGTATTCTTGATTTCTTCTCTCAGATTGAGATAAAAATCCACTTTCTTTTTAATATCACTAACTTCGGCATGCGAATAACCGGCTTCTTCTAATTCCGCTGCAATGTTGGCATAAGCTCGGATCAAGGCTACAGTATCTTTGTAGAGAAACGTCCGCTGGGTTTCAGTGTTTTTCAGGTCTTCTTCATTTTCCGGATTGCCGCAGAAGTATCGGATGTAAGCAATCTGGTTCTTCGGTGGTGCTACCGGCTCACACAACAAGGATATTTCTTCCAATGCCTTATCGAGGCGTTCCTTGCCTTTTTCCAGCCTGTCTTTTAACAGGATATCAACCTCTTCTTTACCAAAATTATCGTAATCCAGATCTGATGTGTAGACTGCAACCGCATTCTCTACTTTCTTGAATAAGTCTTTGTAATCAACAATGTAGCCAAACAGTTTATCGTCACTATCCAAACGATTTACCCGGCAAATAGCCTGGAACAGACCGTGGTCCTGCATGCTTTTGTCTATGTATAAATAGGAGCATGGAGGAGCATCAAAGCCTACTAAGAGTTTATCCACCACCACCAGTAATTTCATATTCGCTGGTTCTTTAATGAATTTTTCTTTAACCTCATCTTCGTACTTCTCAGTGGATTTTGTGCCGAGTAAGGTTTTATAAGTGTTATAAATAAATTCCTTCTCCGTTTCGGTATTCGCTCCCGTATCTTCAGTTGTAATATCTTTGGTAACCGGATTGTAAGACGTAACTATACCGCACTTGTCTTTTAGTTCTGTCTTTTGAAATAGCTCAAAATAGCGGCAAGCCTCGTAGATACTGGAAGCTACCAGAATGGCATTGCCAAAGCCGGAACTTAAGCGGGGCTTTACATTAAAATCAAAAATAATATCGCTCACCACCTTATCTAACCGCGAGTGGGAGCTGAGCACCTTTTGCATGGTACCCCATTGTTTTTTAAGTTCTGATTTCTGGAAGTCGTTCAGACCTTTTGTTTTCGCCTCGAACCATTCGTCGATTTTTTGCGGGGAAGTAAGTTTCTGGTCGATATCCCGTGCTTCATATTGGAGATCCAGTACTACGCCGTCTTCTACGCCTTCGTTGAATTTGTAAGTATGGATATATTTGCCAAACACTTCCAAACTGGTTTGCTTGTCCTTTTTTAATAGTGGTGTGCCGGTGAAGCCGATAAATACGGCAGTTTTCAAAATGGCTTTCATTACTTTGTGGAGTTTGCCGGATTGAGTGCGATGGCATTCATCCACGAAGATAAATAACTCACCCACAGTTTGCGAAGGACTGTTTTCTAATTCCTTAATAAATTCGTTGAAGTTATCAACGTCCTTTTTACCGAACTTATGCACCAACGAACATAACAATCGTGGTTTTGGTTGACTCAATTGATCCATTAGATCCTTACCACTGGTCGTCCGCACCATCTGTTCACCGGCGTCATTAAAGACTCTCTCTATCTGCTTATCAAGTTCATCACGGTCAGTAATAATGACGACCCGAGCATGTGGATTGTTTTCCAATATCCATTTTGCCAGCCATACCATAACCAGGCTTTTACCGCTTCCCTGGGTATGCCAGATAATGCCGCCTTCCCGTTTATTGACATGTTCTTGGGCAGCTTTGACGCCGAAATATTGATGTGTCCGGCAAAGCTTTTTAATGCCGCCATCAAACAAAGTGAAATCATAGATTATTTCTAAAAACCGCTGCTTATCACAAAGCTTCAACAGATATTTATCAAGTAGATCTTCAACATTACTGTCTTCTTTCCATTTGAGGAAATATTTATCCGGTGTCCCAATAGTCCCATACCGCAACCCCTGAGTATCATTACCGGCAAATATCCATTGTACAGTGCTGAAAAAAGATTGAATAAATTCTTTACGCTGATTTACGATGTTTTGCCGGATGCCTTCTTCAATTGAGATGGTGCTGCGTTTTAATTCCAGTACACCCAACGCGATGCCATTTACGTACATTACGATATCAGGACGTTTGTCGTTCTGTCCGCTAATGGTAACTTCCTCGGCGATGGCGAATTCGTTTTTCAGCGGATGTTTCCAATCAATGAGCTGCACGGTTTCAAAATTTTCACCGGCTTCGGTTTTGACTTTCACTCCATATCGAAGCAGTCCGTACACTTTTTTATTGGCGCTGTACAAACCATCACTTAAATCTTTTGTTGTTATATTGAGTTCATACAAGGCTTTATTGATAAGGGTTTCACTATAACCCTTTTTCTCCTTCAGATATTTACGCAGGATTGCCTCTTCGATGTTGCTGTTACCGGCACGGGTTTCCCAATCACCTAAATAAGCGTAACCTAATTGCTGTTTGAACAACTGCACAACGCGGTTCTGTGTGGCTTTTTCTATATCTCCGACTTCGCTCATATTAACCTCTTTTGACCGGTAAGTAGTTCATGTATCATCCCTTGTTTTATCATTTTATATTTGGCGAGTTTAAGTTCTAATTCTTTGATTTCTGCGTCCATGTCGCGGAGAACTTGGGCAATAGCAGATTGCTCTTTTAATTCAGGACAAGATATCTCCAAATCATATATATCTCGTTGATAAATATGCCTTTGGGAGGTTCCTTGTCCGCGATTGGAAAAAAATATTTGTCGTGAATTTATCTGTAGTTTAATGAAAAATGGGTTCTGATCTGAGTTGACTCGTATTCTGCCAACTCGCTGGTTTAAAACATATTTATCGTCATCAGGAATCACATCGCATAACCCAAGCAAATTCCCATGTGCAATGTCGCTGAGTATAATCGCGATATCATTTTTCATCAAAGAATTATCAAGGAAATCAATTCGTTTATGTTGAGGCTTGAGTTGCCCTGAAATGCTAATACTATCAAGAGTTATTAATTTATATTTTCCATCGGGAGTCACAAATTTCTCATAAGGTTTTCCGTTAGCAAACTCACAGATGTCTCTGAGTTTCGTTATTTCCCACTTTTCACTAAACCCTGGCAGCCGTCTCTTCTCTGTAAGTAATAACTGCATTGTTCCCTGGTTGATATTCTGTTTCTTGGCGATTAAGTTTTCGAGGCCAGAGATAAGGGTATCAATATCAGAAAGTGCGGTGGCAATGGCGGATTGCTCGGTAAGGGTGGGGGGGAGGGGAATTTGGAATTTACCCATAGATTCCTGCGTTATTCCAAAAAATGTTGAGCCAGATTTTTCTCGTTCTACATGATTTAAAAAAATCTTAGAATTTAATTGATAGTAAAGGTATTTTGGGATGTATCTTTCACGAAGCGGACGAAAAACTAATAAATGACTGTTTAACGAGGCTTTGCCTGGGTAAGGAATTGTATTTATATACAAGGTTTTTCCGATGGTCCCATCTTTAGTGATTAAAACATCATCGTTTGTTAACTGGATTTGCTTCGCTTCTTCGTATCTTTTAACAGGAATATGATATACCTCATCCCATCTTATATCGCCGTCTTTGAAATTCATGCCTGTGATTAAGAAGGGATCATCAATATTCATGGTGAATTCTGATTGCTTAAGACCTTGCCAACCAATCCTTCCATGCATTGTGGAAATTTCTAACAAGGACTGAATGCCCCAGTCCTCAGGAAGTATTCCCAAATCTGTTTGTTGATATCCTTCTTTTACTTCCATTTGAATCCCATTTTACTCAGGTGAGAAGCGATGTTTTTCTCCAACGCCACCACCCGTGTGTTCAACTGCGATAAGGTACTTTCATATCGTTCTGTTAGTTCTTTAATACGTCCGGCAAACGTTTGACTGACTCTTTGGATTTCCGATTGCACATGGCTTTCCAGCCTTGCCAGCCACTTATCTTCCACCACCAACGTTTTAATCTCGTCAATGGTCAAAACACTGTATTTTCCCAGTAGTTTCTTGTCCATCGCATCTTGAGCTTCCTTAATTCTTTTGTTACCTTCGGTTTCCTGTTCTAGGAGTTTGAGATACTCCTTCAGGATTTTAAGCTCGTCGGCAAAATCCAGGTTATCCTTTATTTCTTTGATATGCTTCTGGAGATCGGCTTTAACTATTTTTCCCTTCTCGTTGATGACTTCGTTCAACAAACCCTCTTCACCGATGTGCTCTTCCTGCATTTCTTCTATCTGTCGGATGATATCATCACGATCAGCTTCCAGTTTTTCGATAGTTTTTTGGTCTGCATTGAAGTAGCAGCTAACCATCAGTTGTTTGGGAATAAGACGGCCGTCCCATATATTTCTCTTTTTTGGATCTTTGTCTATTTCCCTCCCGGCTTCCCAGCCATCAGCTACTAACTCGTAAACGTCATCCTGCATCGTTTCCATCCAGTAAATAAGCAAATGCTGGTAGATATCATATTTGTCAATCAGACTCAACCCGGTAAAACTCTTGAGTAAGTTTTCCGCCAATACGGAAATCAGCTTTTTAGGTTTATCACCAATTGCAATAGCCTTTAATTTCGATAGGTTTTCTTCTTTCCATTTATTAAAAACCGCATTTACCCTGAGGGAGTTGGCTGCAAATTCTTGATTAGAAGAAATTACATTTTTTATATTGTCGCTATCAATTAGCGGTTCGCTGTAATTCGGGCGGATACTCGCAGAAAATAATGTTTTCTTGAGAGAAGGACAAATTTCCCAGTATTCTTTTAATTCATTAATGTCAGCATTTGGAACACCACCCAATAGGTGGGCTTCTATGTCATGGATATCCTCCGATTCCTGACTATTAATATACCGTGGGATGTTCAGATTGAACTCGTTCTTTTCTATTTCACCAACTGGAACCATGTGGCTGTAATTTCCTATTTCTGTCTGCTTATTAAAAACATCGACAATTTTATGGATGTCCTGTTCTCTAAGCCGGTTCTTATTGCCATCTTTCATGAACCCTTTGGAAGCATCAACGATGAAAATACCCTTGCGGTTTTCGGCGTTCTCCTTATCCAAGACGATTATACAAGCGGGAATACCGGTGCCATAAAACAGGTTTGGTGGCAGGCCGATTATACCCTTTATAAAACCGTGTAGGATGATATTCTTTCTGATTTCAGCTTCAGAATTACCACGGAAAAGAACTCCGTGGGGTAAAATAATCGCACCGTTGCCCTTACTCTTTAGCGAGCGGATGATATGAAGCAAGAAAGCGTAATCGCCATTCTTCTTCGGCGGGACACCATAACCGGTGAAGCGCCCGTATAGGTCGGATACAGTCCCACCTTGAACTGCAAAACCGTTTGTCCAGGATTTATAAGAGAACGGTGGGTTAGCGACTACGAAATCAAAAGTTTTCAGACTTCCACTTTCATCCAGATAAAAAGGATTAGATAGTGTACTTTGACCCTTGGCAATCTCGGCAGTTGCATTCTTATGGATGACCATGTTCATCCTTGCCAAAGCCGCCGTAGCAACATCCATTTCCTGCCCGTAGATAGTTAGGCCGTTTTCAGTTTCATCTGCCACTTTCAATAATAATGACCCGGAACCGCAGGTAGGGTCATAAACAGTCGTAGAAGGAAGCGTGTTAGGGTTAACCCCGATGATTTTGGCCATAATGCGGCTGACTTCTGCCGGGGTATAGAAATTCCCTTTACTTTTCCCACTTTCCGTAGCGAAAAGTCGCATCAGGTATTCGTAAGCATCGCCTAAAATATCGTCACCTTCAGCATGATTCTTGCTGAAATCAAGCGCGGGATTTTCAAAGATGGTAATCAGGTTGGAAAGGCGGTCAACCATATCTTTACCGCCGCCAAGTTTATCTGGATTATTAAAGTCGGGCAACTCAGATATTGATAGATTATTGGCTTCAGCTATCGGTCCGAGGATTTTCTTATTGATATCATCGCCCATGGTAGGTTTACCCTTGAGGGCTACCATATCTTTAAAACTGGCACCCTTGGGTACTGTGACCTGGGCATAAGGTTCACCGGCATACTTATCGGAGATATATTTAATAAATAATAAGACCAGGACGTAATCCTTATATTGCGAAGCATCCATTCCGCCGCGAAGCTCATCACAACTTTTCCAGATAGAACTATATAATTCAGATTTTTTTATTGCCATGTTTTCTTAGACTCCGGATTCAAGTTTAATTTTTTTAAATTGGATTATTGCAAGGGAGGGTCTTAATATTTTGGGAAGGCAGCCGCAAATTTTAGACCCAGTTTCCATAAATTATTTTTTAGCAATTGCCCGAGTATCGTGATTTTTTAATTTGAAACCCTCTTTTTTGACATGGATATCCGTATTCGATAATTCCATATAACACAGGATATGTTAATCACTTATTGTCCTTCACCGTCCATGCCGCCCGATTATTAGTTACGATGTCTCCATTGTGTTCAAAAGTGAAATAAAAATCGCGTTCCTCAAGAGGCTTTAGCTGCGACCATAGATCATGGCCTCCGATTATCCATAAATAACCCCCGGATGATCTGTCATCAATCACTTCTACACCGCGAGTCTTTAGCCGTGTAACTAGTTTTGAGATAGAAGGATTATCTTTTATTGAGTTTTTTTTATGGCTATTGTCGTGCATTCTACTGGTTGTTTTAACACCGCTGTTATTTGAGGTGCTATCATCAGCGTCATTTACATGAATCATCCCAAAAGATTCCACCAATATACTTTCAATGATTAGGTCGTCAATAGTCTTGCCGAGAACTTCAACTATCCTAACTCCCGTTCTATTAAATTTAAGCAGTCTTGCTATTTCAGTGATTAAATCATTTTTGGGAATTCCAAACATTGCTTTAGCAACCATCAGGGTGACGGTTTTCAACTCCATCGGTGAAATGTGTTCAATATTTCCATCTACCGGATAACGTACAGAACGCTTGAGTTGTTCTTCTTCAAACCAAATAAATTCTTCATTACCAATGACGCGTTTAATTTTCTTTGCGAGGCGAATAGCCTGTTCTACTTTCTCTCTGGTTGAACCTACAACCTTCCCTAGTTGATAGCAAATCCTAATTCGCTCAATTACTACGTCTTGATGTACCGGTCCCTCACCCCTGGCTATTTGGGTAATAATAGAGAGCAATACATTAGTTTCCTCTTCTTTGAGATCTGTTGATGGTTTGAAGAAAGATAGGTCTGCCTGTTGATAATCTTCGAGAGAAAGTTCTTCGACAAACGTCGAAGAACTTTCTTCCATAATAGGATCAGAATCCAAAAGTTCTTCTGGTGTTTCCTCTTGTTTTTGATTTATGATTGGTAAGTTTTTAATTTCGAAAGTTTCAGTGCGGGCTAAATGAAGAGCAGCTTCTATCCTGTCTAATTCTGCGGCAGGGTTTCGAACCCAGGCTGTGGACCATACTCTGTGCAATTTCCACCCCAAACCTTCGAGCACCTGCTGTCTGAGCCAATCACGGTCTCTTGCTGCCGGAGTACTGTGATAAGTAAACCCATCACACTCGATACCGATATCGTATTTTGAACCATCCTCTGATAGGATAGCCAAATCAATTCGATAGCCGGCAACTCCAATTTGCCTTTCAACTTTATATCCTTTCTTAACGAGCGCATATTCCACAGCTTCTTCAAAAGGTGACTCTGACTCGGAGTTAGGGTTAACCGTTATCTGTCCCTCAAGCGCCTGTGTCGGGTTTGTAGCGTATTCTAGATAACGTCGAAGCAATCTGGCTCCTTCTTGTTCCGAACGAATATCGCTTGCCTTTAGTGAATGAACTACATCAACTCTTTGCCTTGCTCTACTAATTACGACGTTTAAACGTCGTTCTCCCCCCTCAGTATTTAGTGGCCCAAATCGATTAGGAACTGCTCCTGACTCAACTGTGGGTCCGTACCCGATACTTATTATCATATGATCCCGTTCGTCACCTTGAACATTCTCGAGATTTTTTATGAAGAATATTTCACCGGGTTTTTCCTTAAAGCGCGCATCAACATCATGTTCTAGAATTCTTCGTTCTTCAATTAGACGTTCTATTAAATCTGACTGAGCTCTAGATAAAGCCACAACTCCAAGACTCTCCCCAAAAGGTCGAGTACGAAAATGCTCGAATACCAAATCAACCACACGCTGGGCTTCTATTAAATTATTTCTACCGGCCCCTGCATCGTATCTACCGTCAGGAACATATAAATCATGTATTCCACTCCATGGGTCTTTGATGCCTGAAGCAGGAAAAGTTAAGAGTCTATCGTCATAATAATAATGATTTGAAAAACGAATTAAACTTTCAT
>Ga0182011_10004170_pt1 | contig 11630 bp, 6 predicted proteins | sample 711E1DmetaG_FD_120481 | JGI IMG/M metagenome (GOLD analysis project Ga0182011, IMG submission 120481) | Permafrost microbial communities from Stordalen Mire, Sweden - 711E1D metaG | ecosystem: Environmental > Terrestrial > Soil > Wetlands > Permafrost | place: Sweden: Stordalen | collected... | reverse complement strand
CTCCGGCGTCTTGATGATCAGATTATTTCCGACGGCTTTCCACACCGTCCCGATTTCGGTGACTTCCACCGTATCGACCCACCTGGGAGCAACCGCGGTGGTAATCGTTGCAGTCAACTTCATTCCCGGCTTCAGTTCGCGGACGCTCACATCCTTGCCATCGACGGTAAACCTATTGCCTTCGGGAATCTCAAATTGCTTGACCGCGCCATTGGTTAACTTCACAACGAGATCATTCCCCTCGACGTACACAACTTCTCCATTCTCGACCCTGGTCTCAACGTGCTGGGCCCGGACGCCTGGGGCCGACAAAATGCAGAGTAGCATCGCAGCTAGAATTCGAACGGCTCGTCGATGATTCATGTGTGCTTCTCCTTCTTGTTGAAGAGCATTCAATACCGCAGTGTGTGTCAGGAAGAGTACTGTAGTGCTCACCAAAAGTCAAGTGATTGTTTTGCCTCTGCCCCCGGAACACGTTTTCCCACCGGGATTAGCCACCACTTCGACACTTGGGGCGATTACTATGAGGCAAGCTAAAGCCCTCCTGTGAGTCGTTGAATCTGTGAAGCGAATTATGTACATTTTATCGTATCTTTTGGAGAGGAATGGGGCCATGAATGCCTCGGCATGGCATCAGTTTCGGCCTCGACCTCGATAAGGCTCATGCTGGCGTAGCTCAGTTGGTTAGAGCACCAGATTGTGGATCTGGGGGTCATAGGTTCGAGTCCTATCGCCAGTACAATTCGATTCGTTCTCCATCCTCGATTTTCCATTTTCCATCCTCAATTCGCCCCGGCCTCTGCCGGGTGTTTTCTTGTCCCAGACCCCACGTGTGGCACAAAACTGTCTCTTCCAGCCGTCCAGTCCTGGCGTTGACATTGGCCGCGAGCCAGGGTACATTTAAAGAGTAATTCTCATGATGGCCTCGTCAGCCATCGAGCCGTTGCTCTGGGCCCGGTCCCTCTTGTACAGCCCACCCCGACGCCTCTCCTTGGCTGGCAATCCTAACGTTCACACTGACTGTTCTTTCAAGCTCCCCCTTGGCTCGATGTAAGTGTCGCCGAAGGGTCATTGTGCTGTTGAGTGAATCTGCAATACCGTCCTACCCGACGACCCACCGAGTCTTGCTACGAGCCGCAGAAATCTCACCCCAAATTGCAGCAGACAAACGATGGAGAGGGGACACATATGAATAAGACTGCATCTGCACCATCGCGTTTGGTGGCTACCATTCGCTGGATGGCGAGGATAATCGGAGCGCTCTTCATGGCTGTATTCTTGATTTTCTTCGTGGCAGACTGTGTAAAGAAGGGGAAAATAGCCGTCGAAATTGAACATATACCAATGACAGTCTTCTTGCTTGTGACCTTCGTCGGTCTCAGCATCGGGTGGAAGTGGGAAGGTATCGGGGGCACGTTGGCTTTGGTCGGGTTATTGGGGTTCAATATTCTTGCCCCGGCATTGGTTCGAGAGGCGGGGACACTCGTGGTTACCGTGATGTATGGACTACCTGCTTTGCTCTTCTTGCTTTACTGGTGGCAAACAAGAACCTGAGCGTGTTCGATAATCTGAGACGCCATGTGTCGGTATTGGCGAATGAAAGGAGAGACGCAGGAGTTCACGAAGTCAAGTTCGACGGTTCAAATCTTGCGAGCGGCGTGTACTTCTGCAGATTGCAGTCGGGAGATTTTGTTGCGACGAAGCGCCTGCTTCTGTTGAAGTAGGCGGTTTCAGATACACAAGACCGGTAAGTAGCCATGGTCTACAATCTGTAGACCAAATCGCACGCCGGTACACAAAGAAGCGTGGTGCACAAACATTCGAAAACGGGAACGCTCAATGTTCACAACGGTTTCCTGATGTTCGAATCTTGTTGCTCTATCGCCAGTACTATTCGATTCCTGCTGCATCCTCTATTCTCAATCCTCCATTCTCCATTCTCCATTTTCCATCCTCAATTCGCCCCGGCTTCCGGCGGGTATTTTCTTGTCCCCAAACCCGACGCGTAGCATGAAGTTGTTCTTTCCAGCCATTCCATCCTGACGTTGACATTGGCCGCGAGCCAGGGTACATTTACTCAGCTAATCGCATGATGGTCTCCCCAGCCATCGAGTCGCCGCTCTGGACTCCGTTCCAGTTCATCTGTTGTAGAGCCCACCCCGACGACCCTTCGACGCCTGCCCATGTTGCAAGAAGCCCAATAGCCGCTCTGTTGGAAGGGGGCAAGATGAGACCCAAGTCTCTCTTTCTCGCATTTATCATCGTTCTGCTTTGTCCCTGCGCAAACGCTCAATGGGTGCAGACAGATGTGCCCGATTCAGGTCTCGGAGGAACCGGAGTCTTCTTTCTTGCCGCCACCAGAAATGCCGTTTTTGCGGAGACAGGCGGTGGCGCCTTTTCCTCTTTTCAAGATTCCATGAACTCGACTTTAATCCCGAGTATTGCTGAGCTCCTTGCAGCGACGGACTCAGTCGTCTACGCCTTTAATGATAGCGATAGGGTTTGCTATTCGACTGACGAAGGCAATACCTGGAAGACTCCGTCAAATGTCGGAGTTCCGACAGATGTCTTTCTTAAACCATTTGCCGTCGCGGGGACCAACTTCTACTTAGGGGGCGCAGGTGCATGCGGACTTTGTGACCAGGGTGGGGTCTATCTCTCCACCAACAGCGGTGCGAGCTGGGCCCAAAGGGGGCTTTCAAATATCTATCTTCTTGCCACTCGCGGAACAAATGTGTATGCCGTGGGCTTTAATGGATTTTGCTTTTCGAAGGACACGGCATCAACCTGGGATACTCTTTCGCTTCTCGTGGGGGGATATCTGCCCAATATCAATGCTATTGCGTTTAGAGATTCTGAAATGTACGTCGGGTATATAGACTTTCCTCCTACGGGATTTTCGGGCGGAGTTTTCCGTTCGACGAACGGAGGAAGGCAATGGGAATCCATTAGCGCAGGGCTTTCCCATGACGAAGATTGGGTAACAAGTTTGGCGGTTCGGGGAGAACATGTCTTCGCCGGAACAACAGCCGGCGTTTATATTTTGAACAAGGATGACACGAGCTGGACAACGGTCGGTACCGGTCTGCCGTCGCCGCCCGAGCGCGTTGACTATCTTGCTGCGACCGACTCAAACCTCTACGCGGGTCTTGTTGGAGGCATTTGGAAACGCCCGATTTCTGAAATGGTGACCACCGTTTCGCCGCCGCCGACAGGTGTGCCGACGAATTTTGTCCTTTTTCAGAACTTTCCCAACCCCTTCAACCCGAACACTACTATCAAGTACGCGTTACCGAGAGTGTCGCAGGTGAGCCTGACCGTGTATGACATACTTGGTCGGCAGGTGTCAGTGCTGGTTAACGAGAGGAAAGAGGCGGGAGTCTACGAGGTCAAGTATGACGGTTCGAATCTTGCGAGTGGCGTATACTTCTATCGACTGCAGGCTGGCGACTTTGTGGCGACGAAACGCCTCTTGCTGTTGAATTAAATGCGGCCGGAGATTGTGGTTTTGGCATTTAGGCTGAAATGTAACTACTCATAGTATGTAATAGGAATGTTGCTACTGGAATAGCGATATTGTATTTGCCGCAAGTTCATTCTCAAAGTCGGAGGCTCCTTCGGGTTAGTAGCAGGCTCCGATTTTCTTTTAGCTGCTGGCTCGAAGTTGGAACAACTGCGTGGATGATGAACAGTCGGGATGAAAGGAAAAGGACACATATGACGTCTTCAACAAACCGGCTCCTGGGAACATTCTTGGCAGTACTCGTGTCCCATTTAATTCTTCCGGCGCAAACTGTTTCGTGGCAACCGACAAATGGCCCATATGGTGGGATTGGATTCGCGATTGCGGCTAATTCGAACGGTCGTCTCTTTGTTGGAATGTGGGATTCATTTGGCGGACTTTGTTACAGTTCCGATAACGGAATGACGTGGCAAAAAGGCACAGCAACAGCATTACCGTACGTCGAAACGTACGCCTTTGCATTTCCATCAGATAGCGAGGCGTTCGCTGGGACATTTGGGTATGGCATCTATCGCACAGTCGATGGTGGATTGAATTGGATCCCAATGAATAATGGCCTTTCTAATCTTTTGGTTCACTCCCTGGTTTCTAGTCCGAAAGGGGTTTTGCTGGCGGGGACACAGGGCGACGGTGTTTTCCAGTCCTCAGACCATGGTTCTAATTGGATTCCGATTAGTACGGGGAAACTGAGCGATAATAGTGTGACAGCTCTGGCAATTGATTCAACCGGCAACATCTATGCGGGGTGTTTTGATGGAGTTTTTGCCCACCTATATCGCTCATTAGACGGCGGAGCCAATTGGACTCTCATGAGTACTAGCCTTGGTGCTCTTCAGAGTATCGTGGGTTTGACCGTGACCCCGACTGGGGTCATTCTTGCAGCAACAGTTGGCAAGGGCATACTCAGGAGTACTGATAACGGTCTGCACTGGAACATGGCAGATTCAGTGTTGTCGGACGATATTGCCACAAGTTTCTGTATCGGAAAATCTAACCAACTTTTTGCGGGGACTTACTCGGGAGTGGAGACTAGTACGGATGATGGCGTGAACTGGGTTCCAGCAAGTATCGGATTGACAAATCCGCTTATCCAAGGTATCGCGAACAATTCCACTGGAACTCTATTTGTGGTTACATATGGGGGTGGGGTTTTCCGTAGCGAAGACAATGGGGGAAGTTGGGTCCAGTCAAGTAAAGGGCTTCATGCCTTCAATATACAGTATCTTGCTAGCAATTCAATGAATCACGTCTTTGCCGCGGTTTGGAATGGTGGCGTGTATCGTACGACGGACCTCGGCGAAACTTGGAGTCCCTTTGCCAATGGCTTGATTAGCCTTGACGTGGGAGCACTTGTAGTCGGCTCATCTGGTCACATCTTCGTTGCGTCGGAGCAATTCGGAGTATATCGTAGTACTGACAACGGAGAGAACTGGGTTCTGGTTCGCAATGGTCTGCCGTCAAATTCGGTCGATTATCTTGCTATCACTTCGGACAACAAACTCTTTGCTACCACCTATGGTGCTGGTCTCTTCCAAAGTACGAATGAAGGCGATACGTGGGGCAGAATAGATACCAATCTCACTAACTTGAATCTCGGTCGCCTCGGGATTGACTCCACCGGAAATATGTACATAACTTGCATTCAAGGCCCCGGTGTGTATCGAAGCACAGACCATGGGATTGGCTGGACAGAGGTCAAAAGTGATGATTGGCCAACTGCGATAGCGGTCAACCAACGTGGCGACCTTCTTCTGAGTTCTCGGGTGAATGGAATCTTTAGGAGTTCAAGTCAGGGTCTCTACTGGCTTCAAGAAATGCCTAAGCCAACGTATGATATAGTCGCCAATTCCGGGGGAGATTTCTTTGCCGCCTGTGGAAATGATGGCGTTTATAGAAGTGCAGATGGGGGACTAAGTTGGACTCAGACTAGCTCAGGTCTAAGTGGTCAATCCGTAATGGATGTCGCCGCCACTCAATCCGGATACATATTTGCAGTGACAGACAGCAGCATATTTCGAACCGTCCGACCAACAACAAATGTGAAAGGGTCTCATGGAAGCGGCTATTTCTCATATGCCCTCTGCCAAAACTACCCTAACCCCTTCAACCCCAACACGACCATAAAGTTCGAACTGTCTCAGAAATCCCAAGTGAGCTTGAAAGTCTTCAACGCTCTCGGCCAGCTTGTGACTACTCTTGTGAATGGGGAACAGGAGGCAGGCTACCACGAGGTCAAGTTCAACGGTTCGAATCTTGCGAGTGGGGTGTATTTCTACCGAATTCAAGCGGGAGACTTTGTGGCAACGAAGCGCCTGCTTCTGTTGAAGTAGGCGGTGTCAGATACACGACGCCGGCAATGACTTAATGGTCTACAATCTGTAGACCAAATCGCGAGCCGGTACACAAAAAAGCGTGGTGCACAAACATTCGAAATCAGGAACGCTCAATGTTCACAACGGTTTCCTAACGTTCGAATCTTGTTGCTCTATCGCCAGTACAATTCGATTCGTTCTCCATCCTCGATTTTCCATTTTCCATCCTCAATTCGCCCCGGCCTCTGCCGGGTGTTTTCTTGTCCCCAAACCCCACGCGTGGCATAAAACTGTCTCTTTCAGCCGTCCAGTCCTGACGTTGACATTGCTCTCGATCCGGAGTATATTTGCTCACTTGCGCTCATGATGGTCTCGTCAGCCATCGAGCCGTTGCTCTGGACCCCGATCCATTCACTCCGTTATAGAGCCCACCCCGACGCCTCTCCTTGGTTGGCAGTCCTTAGGTTCACACCGACTGTTCTTTCAAGCTCCCCCTTGTCTCGAAGTAGGTCTCGCCGAAGGGTCATTGTGCTGTTGAGTGAATCTGCAATACCGTCCTACCCGACGACCCACCGGGTCCTGCTTCAAGCGAGCACCAACCACCAACCACACCTACGGAGGTTAACATGAAGAAGCTGTGCTGCATTGTTGCGGTCCTCTTGCTGCTTCCATGCGCGTATGTCTTTTCGCAAGAATGGTCAGCGGCCCAGATGGAAGTTTGGAAGAATGTGGAAGCATACAACGCTCTGGCTGATGCAGGGAATGTCGAAGGATTCATGGCCTATGTCCACAATGATTACCTCGGGTGGAACTATCAAAGTGCGTTGCCAATGGACAAAGCCGCTGTAAGGAAATTCATTGAGTATGATTTCAAGACTTCCAAAACTATTCTCACCAACATCAAACCCGTAGGGATTGGCGTCTTCGGAAATGTCGCTTACGTCCATTACTACTACATGGCTATCTACAAAGATGCGGAGGGGAAGGAGAAATCGGCGTCAGGCCGCTGGACCGACATCCTGATGAAGCAGGGAGATAAGTGGGTAATGATTGGCGACCATGGCGGGAGGACCTCGAAAGATTAGCAACGCGCGTCTCTCTCAGCAGCTTGGCAACACGGCATTGCATGCGATATCATGGCAGGAGTCGGAGGGCCGGTGAGTGCTTCCGCAGCATGGTCTTATCCGACGAGCCACCGACTTCTGCCTCGAATTGCCTTTACCTCGTTCACCCCGAATGTGGAGGTGGGCGTGTGAGTCAATTCGTTTTCCATCCTCAATTTTCAATTCTCAATTTTCCGTTCTCCGTTCTCCATTTTCCGTTCTCCATCCTCCATTCTCATCTCAATCCCGGGAAGTGTCAACTGCTTTTTTGCAATGCGCGGCCCAACCCGCGTGCAAGGTCTGAAAGAAGGGGACTGCACGAACGCTGGAGCTCTCTGTCGTGCAACGGTTGCATGCCCTTCTCAATAGCCGTATCTTCACACTTTGCCGCATCATTCTTGCGCGAGAGTGAAACAGCCGAAGGATAATCACATGCCGAGAAGAATCCTCACCCTCCTACTCTGTGCTCCCGTATTGTTCTGGATGGCAAGGCAGAACGCTGCAGCCCAACCTACGGTCGTCGAAGACAGCGTCTTTTCTCCCTCTCTGCACCGATTCACGCATTTCCGCGTCTGCCTGCCGTTTACAGTCAACGGTGACCGCGTGGAGGCACCGGCTCGACAATTGCCCCCGCGATATCCTGCCATCCTTGTTTTGCACGGTTTTGACGGGAACTACAGAAACTGGACCGACATTGCATCGATCCAGAAGTTTGCAGCACGGGATTCGATTGTCATCGTCACACCCGATGGGGAGAACTCATGGTACGTGAACGCTCCCGGAGATAGCTCGGCCGGATTTGAGGATTGCTTCACCCGCGACCTCGTTCCATACGTCGAAGGCAAATATCCGATCGATGCGAAACATCTGGGAATCGCCGGCCTCTCTATGGGGGGATACGGCGCGCTGGTCCTCGGGCTCCGTCACCCCGACCTGTTCTGCTTCGTCGGAGCGATGAGCGCGTCACCCGACGTCCCGTTGGGCATCCCGGATCTGGAACGGAAGGGCCGGGGAGGAATGCGCGCATCTGTTGAACATGCCTTCGGTGCCGACACATCATCGTGGGCGGGCTTCGCACCTGAGCGAATCGTTAGAACGATCGACACGGCTTCAGCTCCATACCTGTATCTGGCGAACGGCATTCAGGACGAATTTGCGGCGCGGCTCTTGTTCTATCGGTCATTTGCCGATGTTGTGCGGGGACGGGGGATGCGCTACGAATACCACGAGACTCCCGGCCGGCACTCCTGGGAATACTGGACGAGGGAAATCGACCCCCTCCTGCGGAGATTCAGGGAGCTTACCCCCCTTCACTGAGTCTGTGCATTTCTTCCGTTGATTACGTACATTGCAGCGTAGCCTCTTCAACGTGCCCCGGTACCGAGAGAAGGAGAAGGAAGAACCGGCGAACGATTCTGCACTGCAAACCACTGCTTCCCATATCCTATGACACTCCCATGAAACGCATTTTCTTGTTTCTTCTGGCTTCCGTTCTCACGTACGGAGCTCTTGCACAGAATCATACGCTCCGACTGGCCCCTCTGTTTACAACCAATATGGTCTTCCAGCAAGGGACGGATGCACCCGTCTGGGGGTGGGGAATCCCGGGGACAGGAATCACCGTTCACTCTTCATGGGGAAGTGAGGCACGAACCCTCGTGAATCCTGACGGTACGTGGAACGTGTTTCTCCGCACGCAGGAGGCTGGCGGACCGTACGAAGTGGATGTCCGCGCCGTTGACACGACGGCGGCGCTCCTCAATGTCATGGTCGGGGAAGTCTGGCTCTGTTCGGGACAATCAAACATGGAAATGCCCCTCATGGGGTGGCCGCCGGCCGACACCGTGTTGACCGGAACACAAACGATCATGAACTCCTCTGTGCCGGATATCCGGTTGTTCAGCGTCCCACTGACTGCATCGACCGATCCCGAGATCACCTGCGGAGGGACCTGGATGGAAAGTTCGCCCACGTCAACTCCCAGCTTCAGCGCGACCGCATACTTCTTCGGGAAGCAACTTCACGACGTCCTCAAGGCGCCGATCGGACTGATTCACTCAAGTTGGGGGGGAACGCCGATTGAGGCATGGATGAAAGAGGCCTTTCTGACGCGCGTTGCGGGCTATGATTCCGTCCTCCGTCTGCTCCATGCGGCTCGAGACGGTTTTCCCGCGTTGGTAAAATGGCGGCAGGAGTTTCCCACCATCGACATGAAGTCAAGAATGGGAGAAACGCGCTGGCAGAACCTGAACTTTGGCGACGATCGCTGCGCGGATGTTGTCTACAATGATTCGTCGTGGCATGACATGGTCCTCCCGACCTATTGGGAGGCCGCCGGTCTCGACGGTTTCGATGGGGTGGTGTGGTTCCGGAGGCGACTCGCAATTCCTCCTGAATGGGTCCACAAGGATCTCGTCCTGGATCTCGGCCCGGTGGACGATATCGATGTGACGTTTGTGAATGGGTTCAAGGTTGGTAGCCATGAGGGCGAGGGTATGTATAGCGTGAACCGCGTCTATCCTATCCCCAAAGATATTGTGGACACGACATTTATCCAGGTTGCAGTTCGCGTCATCGACTATCAGGGGGGAGGCGGGATCTGTGGCGGCAAGACACCCTTCAGTCTCCATCCGGCGGGAGCGCCTCATGATTCGGTTTCTCTCGCTGGTTCCTGGAAGTTTCTTCCGGTGGCAGAATACTCAGCCGGCCGGCTCTTTGTCTACGGCGTTGTCGGAGAGAAATATTATACACATCCTTTCATGCCGATTATTCCCTCCGGGTCAACGCCGACCGCGTTGTACAACGCCATGATTGCGCCTCTCGCTCCGTTTGCCATCCGGGGGGCTATCTGGTACCAGGGCGAAGCCAACGTCGGCAGACCGCAGGAATATGGGAAGCTTCTTCCCCTGTTGATTGAAAATTGGCGGGACTCCTTCCTCGACACCACGATGTCGTTTTACTATGTCCAGATCGCACCGTATGTCTATGATACACTGAGCCAATCGCAGCTACTGCGTGAGTCGCAGGCAAAGACGCTTTCGGTCGCTCATACGGGGATGGCAGTGACGCTGGATATCGGTAACTTCACAAACATACATCCGACGAACAAGCCGGAAGTGGGGAGACGGCTTGCGCTCTGCGCCCTGGCGAAAACGTATGGGAGGAGGGTGGCGTATTCCGGACCTGTCCTTCTCTCCGTGAAGCAAGGAACCACCAGGATGGTCCTGACCTTCGCCCATGCAAAGCGCGGGCTCGTGATCCGTCCGACGCAGCGGGGAAGCGGGTTCGAGATCGCGGGAGCGGATCGTGTCTTTAAAAATGCCGATGTCCGCGTGCAGGATAGTACGCTGATCGTCTCCAATCCGACGATCGAGCACCCGCAGTCGGTTCGCTATGGATTCAGCAACACGCCCGATGCGACGTTCTTCAATGGCGCCGGACTGCCGTCGACGTCGTTCAGGACGGACGACTGGTAGGAGAGAGGATTTCCTTTCGGGGTGCTTTTCTTTATATTCCATCACTTCCTTCATCTGGACGATCCAGGACGAACCAGAAGAGATCCTTTGATAGTGGCTTCTCTTCTGATTGTGAGACTCATCATGGGCGAGTATCAACAAATCTGAGGTTTGCGAGACCGCGATGAATTTCCTCTTCCCACAGAGATATGCCTGACGATAAAATTGTTGAGCCAAGATTGCTGCGCGGGTTCAGGGATTATCTTCCTGCACAGATGAATGCGCGGCTGAAGCTCATCGCCACCATCCGCTCCGTCTATGAGTCCTACGGCTTCCTTCCCCTTGATACGCCCGCGCTGGAATATCGGGTGACGTTGATGGGATATGGGGAAGAGAATGCAAAGCAGATCTTCCAATTCAAGAATCCGGAGGATGAACAGATCGCGCTCCGGTTCGATCTGACGGTCTCGCTCGCCCGCGTTGTCGCGCAATATCCCGATCTTCCTCTCCCGTTCCGACGCTATCAGGTTGGTCCGGTCTGGCGGGCAGACAAACCTGATCCGGGACGGTTCCGCGAGTTTACGCAGTTTGATCTTGATTCCGTCGGCACCTCCTCCCTTGCCGCCGATGTCGAGATCCTCTGCGGTATGTACGATACACTGCGCGCTCTTGGCATCAGCAATTTCCGCGTGCGGTTCAGCGACAGGAAAGTGCTGAATACTCTTCTCGATTTTGCGGGGATACCCCATTCGTCGGCCCATGCGGTGTTTCGCATCCTCGACAAGATCGAGAAGATCGGCCTCGATGGCGTCGCGGCAGAATTAGCGGCCGGACGGGTCGATGCCTCCGGCGACAAAATCCCGGGACTTGGCCTGGGGAAGGAACAGGTTGCGCGCATCCGGCAGTTCGTCGCCCTTCCGCACGGAGAGCGGCGCGAAACCCTCGCCGCGGTGACACAATTGTTCCATGACGTTCCGACGGCCCGTGAGGCCGTGGAAGAGCTCGGCTTCCTCTGCACTTCGCTGGAAGCGTTGAATATCCCCGATGATAAAGTCGCGCTGGATCTGAGCATCGCGCGCGGGCTCGACTACTATACGGGCCCGGTTTTTGAGGCGATACTGACTGATGCGCCGGAGTTTGGCTCCGTCTTCGGCGGCGGAAGATACGAAGGACTCGTCGAACGCTTCCTTGGCCGCGCGATTCCCGGTGTCGGTGCCTCCATCGGCGTCGACCGTCT
>Ga0182011_10004168_pt1 | contig 11635 bp, 9 predicted proteins | sample 711E1DmetaG_FD_120481 | JGI IMG/M metagenome (GOLD analysis project Ga0182011, IMG submission 120481) | Permafrost microbial communities from Stordalen Mire, Sweden - 711E1D metaG | ecosystem: Environmental > Terrestrial > Soil > Wetlands > Permafrost | place: Sweden: Stordalen | collected... | reverse complement strand
GCGCCGTTGGTCAGGTAGAAGACAACGCCATTGCCCCCCAGGTTCGGCCCGCCGCTGTTGAAATGTAATGTTCTCCCGTTGATGACATAGATTCCGGGGTTAAGGGTGGTCACCTCGCCGTTTCCGTTCACGGTAAGCCCGTTGTAACACACTGTGTTTCCACCCTGGGTTGTGCCATATCCAGAGTTAGGCCCTGTGGTGTATGAAGCAGTCCACGAGGAGGGACCGGAGGTCGCAGTGCAATTCGCATCGACAGGCACATTCGGCATCGCCGGAGTGCATGCTGCAAGTCCTGAAACCAGCATCGCGGTTGAACAGACGCTTCCGCCATTGTTCACATTGGCGCCGCCGCTGGTGTCGTCCCAGGGCGCGACAGTGCCTATTGCCTGTGCGCACAGGTTTGCGCTTCCGACGACTGTAATGGCATTGCTACTTGTCGAGTTTTCCCTGATCGCACAGTTGCCTCCTGTAAACTTGGCGTTGTTGCTCATATTGAGATCAGTTCCCGTTGTGCCTTCCAGGCACAGGCAGTCCGAGATGTTCAGGCCGCCGGCGGCCACCGATGTGGCTGAAACCGTCACCGTGCTCATTGTTCTGTTGAAGGCGCCCAGGAAAAATGTGTGAATCGGTTGAGAAACGGTCGCTGTCACCCAATTTGATGGTATGACCGGAGCGGTACTTGGATAGTTTCCAGTCGACTGAGTGATCAGGTTAACCGTGGCTGGATTGGTTGCAAGAGACGTATTGAAGCCATTCAACGTGGCAGCTATATTGGCCGCATTTTGCCCATTTGCCGATTTTGCGCCTTCTTCAGCGGCAGCAAGGGCTGCCGCGTCGGCCGCCGCCTGCGCTAACCTCTTTTTTTGAAACAAGTATCCCACGTCCAGCGCGAATGCTATAAAACCGAGCATGACGATTCCCATAAACAAGGCCATAAAGATCGTTGCCTGCCCGCGTTCGTCTCTAAATATCTTCACGTTATTCCTCCGCCCACGGCCGTTCATGTAATCCCGTCTCAACAGCGCTGTTTGGCAAGACACGTACGAACTTGCAGAGCGCATCCCAATGAGCGTTCTAGCCCTTGCCCTTATCGAGCCGCCGCAAGAATCGATCGAGTTCCTTTCTATCCACTTTGTCGGCCAGCAGATCTGTGCCCAGGCGTGGGTCCTGGGTATTTGACAGGACAAACTGGAGGCCTACACCATCTTCACCACACCGGACGGCCCTGGAGTATACAGAGATCGAATGCTCGGCGCCTTCTTCCCCGCTGCCTGCCTTTTGCAGTGTCATCAGGACCAGGGTGCCGGGATACCAACGCTCTTCAGTCACCAGGTACAATCCTGTCGAACTAATATCCTTGATGTTGTGCGCCTTAGGATCGGAGCCCGTCCAGTAATAAGCAGCGAGGCCGGGTGCTGGATTCCGTGGAGCTTTTCTCGGATCAGGTGACCACCAGCGCTCCAGCCAACTCTTCGGCACCTTGAAGTTCTTCATCCCCGGTTCGATAAGGTTCATCTCATGCTTCCGCTTAGAATCCGAGTGCTCTTTTTGAGAGCGATCTTCCAATTCCACCAGGCCGGGCCCCCCGCTCCAAAGAGGGTCTTTTCTCAAGAGAACGGCACTTTGCACCGCGCCAACAGCACCACCTGGATTGGAGAACACCTCCAGGCGGCGCTCCATCTCCCCGGCCGCGCAAATCACCAGCTGATCGTCCGATTGGGTCTGCGACGAAAAGATTGAATGGGTAGGCAGTGCCAAGGCGCTTGCGGCTCGCGGGCTCGAAGGGTTAACAGAAAATGTGGGAAAAGACTCGACTACATCAATGACGCGGCAATTCTCGTCCAGATAAACCAGATCGAACGGGGTAAGTATCTCCGTAGTAGGGATTCCTCTGAAGGGTGCCATCCAGAGGCCTGCACCGGACTTGAATGCGAACGTTGCAATCCGATTCTTAAGCTCCGCGTAGAGAAGATCGACGGAAACGATGTCCAGGCCGAGAAAACATTCGCGAGTCTGGTTGTATGCGCAAAGTTTCTGTGATTCCATGGTGCTTTCCGCCTCCGGCGAGTGCCGGGCAGCCGGGTGTTGTTTCATACTTCGGCTGTCAATTCAATCTCTTCAATCGGGTTCATGTACATTCCAACAGTCTTTCCCTTTCTCTCGGACGCTAAGCCACGTCGGCGCCCTGCTTCGCCAGGCACGCAGGAAGCAAGCGCACCTGGCGGAGAACCGTGCAAAAGGACACTCCACCGCTCCTCTATCGGAACGGATACAGAGATACTCATCGCCAGGCGGCGAGGTTACCGGCCGGCTGGACTATCGCATTGGGCAGTGGAACTCGTGCAGTTTTCTAGGCGCCACGAGCCCGGCAGTGAAACCCGTGTTACTTGACACGCGTGCGGCGGCGCTGAATCAGAACAACCAGGACAACAACAAATAGTACGCCGGCGACAATCTGAATAATCGTGGTAGTGTCCATAACAACTCCTCTTTCTTGCAACATTTGTTTCTTGCGCTCCCCAGTCCGAACAAGACCGCGGGAGCCGGCCAGCGGAGCTCGTGTCGTTGCACGGCGTCGCCGGAAGACATGCGCGGTATGCGTTACTTGACGCGCGTGCGGCGGCGCTGAATCAGAACGACCAGGACGACGACAAATAGTACGCCGGCGACAATCTGAATAATCGTGGTAGTGTCCATATCGATTCCTCCTTTCTTCAATGGCTGTTGAGCGATTTGAATGATTCTAGGATGGAAATGAACGCAGGTCCCAGAGTGACCAGGAAAAGCGAGGGAAAGATGAAAAGCACAAGCGGGAAGAGCAGCTTGATGGTGGTCCGTGCCGCGGCTTCTTCCACTGCCTGCACACGCTGGGTTCTCAGGGTGTCGCCATGAACGCGCAACATCTTGGAGATGCTGGTTCCAAATTGTTCCGTCTGAACCAGCATGGATACGAGAACACGCACGCAGTCAATGTCGACGCGTTCCGCCAGATGCCTCCAGGCATCGGAACGAGGGCGTCCGGCGCGTTGCTCCAGCACAACAATGCCTAATTCATCGCACAGTTCTGGCTGTGCCGCTTTCAATTCCTTAGCGGTGCGTGCTGTTGCCTGGTCCAGGCTCAGTCCAGCCTCGATGCAGATCACAAGTAGATCAAGCACATCCGGCAAGCCGCGCCGAATACGGCTTTGGCGAGTAGAAATCCGCCTGCCCAGCCAGAAATCGGGCGCCAGGAATCCCAGGCCAAGGGCTAAGATATACACGAAAAACGGGCTGAAGCGCGCGAGTCCGGTAACCAATGCCAGGGCACAGAGCAGGAGAGGAACCAATACTTTGGAGCCATAAAAGACTTTGACGGTAGATTCCTTGCGATAGCCGGCGCGGATAAGGCGCTGCCGGACAACGGAGATCTCCGCCTGGCTCTTCGGCAGGATGTTGTCGAAGTGCTCGACCACGCCGCTGACCGTAAGACCCGCCTGCTGGATGGCGTTCAACAGGGATTTCTGCTTGGGGTGCGGATTGATTACGTCGGAGATCCGCTGCAGCATTTCATTGCGATTGGACAAAAAGAGTCCACTGCCTGCGATCAAAAGAAAAACGATAATAAAGGCAAAAATCGCAAATCCCATAGGTTCCCTTCAAACGTCCATATTGACGATGTGGCGAATGATCAGACCACCCAGCACGAGCATGCCGGCAGCTGTCCAGAGCAGCTTGACGCCAATTGGCGTTTTCCATAAAACGCTCATCATTTCAGGGTTGGCGGCATATAAAGCGATTCCAAGCGCCACGGGCAGAAGGGTGAGTACCCATCCTGTCATGCGTCCCTGAGCTGTGTGAACCGCGACCTGCCGCTTGAGGCGGAACCGCTCCTGGATTACGTAAGCGGTCTTTTCAAGGATCTCGGCAAGGTTTCCCCCGCTCTCCTTTTGGATCGTTATCGCGGTTGCGATAATTCTGAGATCTTGCAACGGAACGCGGACGATCATGTTGTCCATGGCGGCCCTCAATTCGAGGCCGTAGTTCTGCTCCTCAAAACATTCTTTGAATTCGCAACCTATGGGGTCGGCGCACTCACGAGCTACCAAACCCATAGCGGAACTGAGGCTGTGCCCGGCGCGAAGGGCGCTTACCATTAAGCCCAGCGCCTCCGGCAATCCTTGTTGAAACTTACCAAGGCGCCTGGTGCGTTTATGCAGCGCCCATGCAAACGGCGCTGCGCTCAGCAGCAACCCGATAAACAGCGCCAGGAGAATGGATCCAAAGACCCGATCGATCAGATATGCCGGTAATACAAAGCAGGCGGCACACATTGTTAACAGGCTTCCGGCAGTCCACTTGAGATCGGCCTGATAGAGCAGAGTGTGCAGGCGCGGCGCCAGGTCGAACTTCTGCAGCCTGCGATTGAGCCAGGGGATGACGCTGAGCAGTTCGTTTTTACGAAGATTGAGGATATTATCGCGCGTTTTCGGGCTTTCGGTATCCAGTGCCGAGTCGAGTGAAGCAAGGGTCTGTTTGTCCCGCTGTGAGGCCCTCGTTCCAATAGCGGTCATCAACAGTACGGCAACCGCAAACGTGCCTAGAAATATCAGACCAACAATCAATTCCATCTCTGTTGACCCCCTTTCCTCTCAATTGACCTGCATTTCGCGCTCGAACAAGCTTGCCGGGAGAACGATACCCGAGATGCGGAGCTGTTCGACAAATCTGGGACGGATGCGAGTCGGCTGGAACGAGCCCAGCACCCTGCCATCGGGCCCAATCCCTTTCTTGTTGAAAGCGAAGATTTCCTGCATGCTGACGACGTTTTCTTCCATGCCGGTGATCTCGCAGATGCTCGTCACTTTGCGGGTGCCATCGCTCATACGGGTGGCCTGAACAACGATGGTGATAGCCGAGGCAATCTGCTGGCGAATGGATTTTTCTGGCATATTCATATTGCCCATCGCAACCATCGATTCGAGTCTGACGACGGCATCGCGGGGAGTGTTGGCGTGAATTGTGGTCAACGAACCTTCATGGCCGGTATTCATGGCCTGCAGCATGTCGAAGGCTTCTTCTCCGCGCACCTCGCCTACAATGATGCGGTCCGGGCGCATGCGAAGGCAGTTGATCAGCAGTTGACGCTGGTGGATCGCTCCCTTTCCTTCGATGTTGGGCGGACGGGTTTCTAGGCGCACGATGTCTTCATGGCCGAGGTGGAGTTCGGCCGCGTCTTCAATGGTGATGAGGCGCTCGTTATGCCCGATGTACTGAGCCAGGATGTTCAGAAAGGTGGTCTTGCCGGCGCCGGTGCCGCCGGAGATGAGGATGCTGATCCGGGCTTTCACCGCGGAGGCCAGCACCTCCATCATCTCCGGGGAAATGCTCTTCAACTGAACCAACTGGTTGGCGGCCAGGGGGCCTGTCCCGAAGCGCCGGATGGACAAGGAAGGCCCGTCGATTGCCAGAGGTGGAATGATGGCATTGACGCGAGAGCCGTCGAGCAACCGGGCATCGACCATCGGCGAGGATTCATCTACTCTGCGGCCAACACGGGATACGATGCGGTCAATGATCTGCAGCAGGTGACGGTCGTCGCGGAACGCCGTATCGACCCTCTGCAGGAGCCCGCCTTTCTCAATGAAAACATGATCCTTGTTATTGACCAGGATATCTGAAATCTTTTCATCCCTTAGCAATGGTTCCAGCGGACCAAGACCGAAGACTTCGTCGAGCAGGTCAGCCTGTATTTGTTCCTGCTCGTCATAGTTCAGCGGCACTCGCTGATCCGTGATGATCTCCTTCACAATGCCCGCTACCGCCTCGCGTGCCTGGCTGGAATTGACGCGTGACAATTTCTCCAGATCCAGCTTGGAGATCAGGATCCGAAGAATTTCCGCTTTGTATTTTTGCAAATTCGGCAGTTCCACGCTTTTCCTTCCACCGAAACAAAACCGTTATTCAGGGAACAAAATTATCTGAAGAAACTGAAGCCTTTCTTTTTTGCCAGGGTTGCGAGCCTGCCGCAAGCACATCCGGCCATCTCCCGGATCAGCCGCGCAATTGGCGAATCCCCCAGAGTAAGCGGAGTAGCGGTGTTCTGCATCCGCCGCACGGCGACATAATCGTTGGGAATCTTCCACTGGGGCGACCGGGTGAGAGCCTTTGAAATGCCTTCTTCGGAAACCCCCAGGGAGCGAGACTCATACCGGTTGATGACGATTTCGAGTTTGGGGCCGCCGCTAGAGAAGAACTCTGAGATCAGGCGATTTGAGTTGCGCAGTTCGGGGATGCCGGCCTGGGTGACGAGGTAGATTATGGTGGCTTCTTTAAAGAGAACCGTGCCGGTTAAATCGAGCCTGAATCCCATGTCGACGACCACGTTTGCGAAGTCCTGCCGCGCGACTTCAAGCAGCCTGTCTACGGCTTCATCGGAGGCCTCGTACTGAGGAAATTTACCGGGAGCCGCGAGCACGTATAATCCAGAATCGTGCTTGACCAGGAGCTTGGAGAGAAAACTTGAATCCAGCCGTTTGGAATTCTGTAGAGCGTTGACGGTCGAGTATTCAGCGACAATCCCCAGGTTGAGCGCTGCGTCTCCGAGTGGTAGGTCGAGATCGATCATCAAGGTTTTCTCGGCGGACTCCTGGGTCAGGGCTAGCGCAAAATTGCAGGCTATCGTCGTGACTCCAACGCCACCCTTGGCGCCGAGAAAGACGAATAACCTGCCACTCGCCTGTTTTGGGAGACGTATTTCCGGTCGGCGGATCGAGGCCCGATCCAAAGCCTCGGCTATGATTGTGTGGTCGAAAGGCTGAGTGAGGAACTCGCGAGCACCAGCACGCATGCAGTGGACCAGCAGTTCCGAATCGGGCTTCGACGAATAGACCATTACCGTCGTCGCGTTATTGGCGCTGATGCTCTCTACAAGTTCGAGGGCGTATTGCTGGTTGCTGTCCAGATCGATGATGATGACGTCGTACTGCTGCTCCAGCAGTTTTGGCACATCGTCGAGGCTGGGAGGATAGGAAGGAAGCTCACGGATTTCCACATTCGGGCATTCGGCAAGAGCGCTGGCTGCTGCCTTGCGGCGTTCCTCGTCCGGGCCGATCAGCGCAATCGACATAACGTCGGCGCCAAGAGAGTGGGGATATTGGGTGTCGAGATGTTCGGTATTCTCTGTATTCACGGAATTGCCGCTCCTTGCTGCTTGATTCTTTTCCTGCTGGTTCACTTCAAATTGATAGGTCGTATGCGAATAGGGCATGGCGTCAATTCGCTCCTCAATGAGAGAAGAAGGAAACCAGCGTTCCAATTGCGATGGCCGGAACGTATGGCATTTTGCGCTTCATCGGATTGGCGAGTAACCGATCCGGATCGCCACTCGTCTTCCAATCGAAGACCAACTCGCCCGCGCCCGTGAACAGTTCTCTGAGGAATCCGCCGAAAGCGGCCCAGCACAGAGCCATAATTCCCCCGGCTATGGCTGTGATGACCAGTGCGATGAATAATTGCTCCGGGCCAATCCAGGCGCCGATCGCGGCGCACAACTTCACATCCCCCGCCCCCATGCCGCCCATCCAGTACAGAAAGCCGTAGATCAGGAGGCCAACTCCCAGACCGGCAAGACTTTGGCCTATCCCATGCCAGCCATGAAGCCAACCGGAGACTGCGATTCCCGCCAGCAGGAAAGGAAACACCAGCCAGTTCGGGATACGGCGGTTTCGCAGATCTGTGAACGTCGCCACGGCGAGAACAATGAGTGTTGGCCACCAGGCGAACGAGTGCATACCCATACCCTTTCTTGCCCCGACATACAGGGAGCACCCTGTTTAAAGCAATTGACCAACCAAACCGCTGAAGACAGAACTATCCTGATATCAGGTAGTTGACGGCATTCTGCCACAACGGATGTATACGGATGTTTACGGGCAGCGACTCGGTGTGAAGCGGGACGTTTACACTCTTCCAGGACACCCACAGGAGCCACTCGTGTCAGAGACTCCGAATCGGAAAAGGGGGAAAACTGAGGCAGAAACACCCTGCACAGAGCGTAAGGTTCACATGTCAGTCGCCTTCTGTGTGAATAAATGCACACAATCCAGGCAATAAATCTTCCCTCACATTGTGTGTACTCATAGGCTTATCGTCAGTAAGTGTTCAATATTGCTCAGATGCGGGCGGCCCTGGCCAATGAAGATATTAGTTAGAGCAGGTCTGCATTTTTTGGTGGCATATTTATCCCATTCCTGCGAGCCGCGAGTGGAAGACAGCACGGCGGTATCGACCTTGCACGAGACAGGCATTGTCACAATTGCAGCAGCTTCCGGAGCGAGATGACACATCACCGCTTTTGGCCCCACAGCGGCCTGGCTGCAACCGTGAGGGAGTTCGCACATTCATGATTAAGATCGGACTGTATTCGGAAGACCGCGAGCTGCATCCGCTTCTTTCTTCCGCCCTCGGGAAGGCGTTCCAGGTCCTTTTGGCATCGGATGAAAAAGGAATGAACAGCCTTGTCTCAGTCATGGGTTGCGATGTCATGATTCTGGATCTGAATTCGAATCATGATTCGTCGCAGGAGCGCATTGAATTCTCCCGGCGCTTGATCGCATCGGATATCCCCTCGGTCATCATGGCCGATGATGGCCTTCGGTCGGCCGCATCCGAACTCGTTCGGACAGGAGCCTTCGGCTACTGCCGCAGGCCGCCCTCCATTCGAGATCTCAAGGCCATGCTCAACCGGGCCTATGAGAACTTCTCCCTGAAGCAGCAACTGCAGACCGTGCAACAGCGGCTGGAGGAACCCGGTAGTTGCGACCGGATGATCGGATCCAGTCGGCAGATGCAGCAGGTTTATCAACTCGTGCGCAGCGTAACCAATCTCAATGTCACGGTGCTGGTAACCGGCGAAAGCGGAACCGGTAAAGAATTGATCGCCCGAGCCATCCACAATCTGGGCTCCCGCTCCGGTCGTCCATTCGTGGCTGTTTCCTGCGGCGCTATCCCTGAAACTCTGATTGAAGCCGAGTTGTTCGGGCATGAAAAGGGCGCCTTCACCGGTACGGTTGGGGCGCGCGAAGGTTACTTCGAGCAGGCGGGCGATGGCACGCTTTTCATCGATGAGATCGGGGACCTGAGCCTGTTTACTCAGGTCAAGCTCCTACGCGTACTGCAACAAATGGAGTTTAATCGCCTGGGCAGCAACCGGCTCATCCCCTTGCGGGCGCGCCTGATCTTCTCCACCCATCAGGATCTCTCCAAACTGGTGGCCGAAGGTAAGTTTCGCCAGGATCTTTACTACCGCATTCACGTCATGCAGATCGAATCGCCGTCGCTTCAGGAGCATCCGGAAGACATCCCTCAACTTGCCCGGCATTTTCTACGGCAGTATGGGCAGATCTTCCAGAAGCCGATGGAGAATATTGAGTCCGATGCGCTGGCCCTGCTCCTGGGTTACACGTGGCCCGGAAATGTGCGCGAACTGGAAAACGTGATGCAGAGGGCCATTATCCTCGCCCCCGGTAAGACTCTTCGCGCGGAAGATTTGAGCCTTATTCTTCAGGAGGACGATGTTGCCGAAATCGGCGAAGTTGTCGACATCGGCGATTACCATCCCACAGGTTCATTTGAACGGCAGCTTCGCGACTATAAGATGAAGCTGGCCGTAACCGCCGTTCGTGAGAACAATGGGAATAAGACTTTAGCTGCCCGCAGCCTGTGTATCTCCCGCGCCTATTTACATCGCTTGATCAGAACTACCGAGCCTGACGCGGTCATTGAGCAGAACGTCCGCGAAGAGATAGCTTAAGCACAGTATCTTTGGCACATGCAATCTCCTGTAGATACACCACACACTATGTATGCAGGTTGTATTCGGGCGGCCCGGCGATGACTAAACCGCTCTTCTGCCGTCCGTGGATGTACCAGTAACACCAGTTCGATTCATAAACCTGGCTGTCAGCGGGCGCAATTAAATCCCTGTAGATTACCTTTCCGTAGAGAAAGACCTTTTCTTCCCAGGTCTCAATGCGTTTGAATCTCTCCTCGGAATCGCATAGACCTTTCACGTCATCCCAGCTGAATAACTTGATTGCCGTGGATTCGCCCGGCAGCAGAATGATGGAGGTAAACGGCGCGCTCCGTCCTTCATTCATAGATTCGGGGGTACCGGAAAGTTTCTTTTCGTCGATGGTAATCTGGCTCCGATCCGTGGCTTCGATAATTCTGGCGGGAGTGCGGCCGCGGTTCGTGGCCATGACGGTAAAACTGTTCTCTTTGATCCGGGAGGGCTCAACCGTGATCAGTATCCAGGGCCTTTCGGAATGGATGATGGCTTGAGTTTGCAACAATACGGCCCGAGCGCATTCGGCGGCAGCCTCCGCGGCGGCTTCCGCGTATTTGGTTTGGCGTTCAATCTTTCTCAGCGTGGAGATAGCCAGCATGATTCCCACGTAGCCTACCAGGACAAGCACCAGATTGGCTGCCCATGCGATTCGATCGTGCAAGGGCCAGCTCGCGGGCGTTGGAGCCGGATTGGCAACGGTGATGCGAGGCTGCTGGTTATCGCAGGAAATCACTTCGCAATCGGTTTTGGCGGATGAGTGGCCCGTGCTCTGTGGGGCGGTGCTGGAAGAAGTCGAAGGGGAAGATGTTTGACGGCTGGCGCCGGATGGATCGGTCGTCTGCCCGGAGACGGGCGCAGGCGCCTGCGTAATGGCAAACAGCACCGCGAATATCGCCACACCTTTAAACATCATGGCGCAAATGTACCACAGAAACTCACCAAGCAGCAGAGTGACCGTCGTGATCGGGTCCAAAGTGCGGAAGTTGGTTTTTGTTCTTTGGCTGTCTCTGCCATTGCTTTGGGAACTTCTGAAGAATGCCAGGTGTCTGAGTTCGCAAAGCCACCGCAAAAGAGAAGCCCTTGTGGCCTTGAATCATTTGGTCGTCGTCAACCACAATTCGCGCTCGCACAGCCAGGTGAAGATTACCGGCGTCACAATCAGCACGTGAATGAGGGAGCTGAGCATTCCTCCGAGCACGGGGGCGGCCAGCGGTCTCATAAACTCGGCGCCGGTTCGCGTGGACCACATCAGGGGCAACAGGCCGGCAACCACCGTGGCCACGGTCATCACCTTGGGCCGAAGGCGGAGCAGTGCGCCCTCCATCACGGCTGCGTGCAGGCCGACGCGTGTGAGCTGGCCTTCCGCGGCTCTTCGCCGCGTCACCGCTTCGCGCAGATAAATAACCATGACGACGGCGGTTTGCACGGCGGTTCCGAAGAGCGCAATGAAACCAACCCAAACCGCAACCGAGAAGTTGAGTCCCAAGGCCTTAACGAGAAAAACGCCGCCGGAGAGCGCGAAGGGAACAGCCAGCAAAACGTGCGCGGCCTCTTTGGCTGAGCCGTAAGTGCGATAGAGCAGGACGAAGATCACTACCAGGACAAGAGGAATGACCAGTTCCAGGCGCTTGCGTGCGCTGATCTGGTTTTCGTATTGGCCGCTCCACTCGATGTAATAGCCTGGCGGCATCTTCACCTGCTGAGCCACGGCTCGTTGCGCCTGATCGACGAAGCCTCCCACATCGCGGCCACGCACGTTCAAGAGCACCGAGCCGCGCAAGAGACCGTTTTCGCTGCTGATCATCGACG
>Ga0182011_10004167_pt1 | contig 11636 bp, 7 predicted proteins | sample 711E1DmetaG_FD_120481 | JGI IMG/M metagenome (GOLD analysis project Ga0182011, IMG submission 120481) | Permafrost microbial communities from Stordalen Mire, Sweden - 711E1D metaG | ecosystem: Environmental > Terrestrial > Soil > Wetlands > Permafrost | place: Sweden: Stordalen | collected... | reverse complement strand
TCAAATAGTTACAACATCAACGGTTTTCATCGTTGATCCAGCCGGCGGATGCGGCATTTGCATGGCGTGACCGGTGGCTACGGAAGCGTGTACACAAAAATATGGATAGCATAGCATACGAACACCATACCATAGAAGACCATACGAGGATATCATATGATTTTAGTCCCAGATACCAGCGTCCTCATCGACGGGCGCATAACCTCAATGATAAAAGCCGGTGAATACAAGGGTGCAACAATAATCGTCCCGGAAGCAGTGATTGCAGAACTCGAGGCCCAGGCCAACAACGGGCGCGAGATCGGGTTTTCAGGCCTGAACGAACTGCAGCAACTGTGCAAAATGGCCGAAGAGAAAACCATTGAACTCAAATTCTCCGGTATCCGGCCGTCGCTCGAACAGGTAAAACTCGCCAGTGGAGGCGAGATCGACGCGATGATACGGAATATCGCGATTGAGAATTCTGCACGGTTCATCACCAGTGACAACGTGCAGGCCGAGGTGGCCCGGGCAAAAGGGCTCGATGTCATCTACTTAAAACCGCAGATAACCGATTTTGTCCCGCTCGGGATCGACCAGTTCTTCGACGAGCACACCATTGCGGTGTACCTCAAGGAACGCGTATCCCCGACTGCCAAGAAGGGGACCATTTCCGACATGAAACTCGTGAAGATCCGCGATGCACCCACGAGCGAGTACGAGCTCCGCGCCCTTGCGCAGGAGATCCTCGAGCGGGCCAAGCGCGACCCCGACGGCTTCATCGAGGTCGAGAAGCGGGGCATCACGGTCGTCCAGATCGGGTCCATGCGGATCGCGATCGCACGGCGGCCGTTCTCGGACGGCATGGAGATCACCGCCGTCCGCCCGATCGTGGACGTGACCTTGAAGGACTATTCCAAGTCCGATATCATCACGAAACGGATCACGAGCGAGAAGAGGGGCATGATCATTGTCGGCGCCCCCGGCTCCGGAAAGACTACCCTCGCCCAGAACGTGGCCACTTTCCTGTCCGACAGCGGCTTCGTGGTCAAGACCATGGAAGCCCCCCGCGAGCTGCAGGTACCGGACAACATCACCCAGTACACTGCGCTTGACGGCAGCATGACCAACACCGCAGACGTCCTCCTCCTGGTCCGCCCCGACTTCGTCATCTTCGACGAGCTCCGGAAGAATGAGGACTTCAATGTCTTTGCCGACATGCGCCTGGCTGGCATCGGCATGGTCGGCGTCATCCACGCAAACGGCGTGCAGGACGCCATCCAGCGCTTCTGCGACCGCGTGGACTTCTCGGTCATCCCGCAGATCATCGATACGGTCATCTTCGTGAAGGCGGGTGTCATCACGAAGATCTACGATATCGGCTTTGTCGTCAAGGTGCCCGGCGGCATGTCGGGCGAGGTCCATCTCCGCCCGGTCACCACCGTCACCGACAACGAGACCGGGGAACTCATCCTCGACGTCTTCCGGTACGACGGCGAGACCATCGTTATCCCGGTCGCGGCAGCAGCAGTCCCGCAGGTAAAACCCGCGCCCGTCCCGGTCCAGTTCATCGGCCAGCCGGTAGCACCGGCCCAGCCCATGCGGGCACCGTCATCCGAGCCGGCCCGGAAGGAGAACGACGAGCGGCCCGGCTGGAAGCTCATGGAGAAGGAGATCCAGCGGGAGATAGGGCGGTACACTGACGACTTTGTCGACGTCCAGATGACGAGCGACACGAAAGCCGTGGTATACATCGACGACAAGGACGTACCGGCCGCGATCGGCAAGGGCGGCAAGAACGTCTCGGCCATCGTCAACAAGATCGGGATCGGTATCGACATCAAGCCCCGCTCCGAGCTCGACCGGCAGCAGGCCCAGCCCCGCATAGATGAGGAGGTCAACCTCGGCGGCGGGATCAAGATCCTGACGGACAAGAAACAGCTCACGATCCTGGCTCCCGAACAGAGCGGCCGGATCGTGGACGTCTTTGCCGGCAAGGAGTACCTCTTCACGGCAACCGTGAACGAGACCGGTGAGATCCATCTCGCCAAGAACTCGAGCATAGCGCAGGAGATGATCCGGCGCTACACGAACAACGAGGTCATCAAGCTGAGGCCGGTATAAAAGAAGGGTGAACAGACGTGAGTGAATTTACGCTGGCAAAATTCGAGGAAGAAGCGCACGAGAAGTGGGCCCATGCCTTTGAGTCCGATCCCTCGGACCTGGAGAAATTCTATCTGAACGTGGCGTTCCCATACCCGAGCGGCGCCATGCATGTAGGGCATGGACGGACATATATCGTGCCGGACGTTGTGGCACGGTTCTGGCGGATGCGGGGGAAACAGGTGCTCTTCCCGATGGCATTCCACGTCACCGGGGCACCGGTGGTCGGCATCTCGAAGCGTATCGCCAACAAGGACCCAAAGACCATCCACCTCTACCGCGACCTCTACCGCGTCCCGCAGAACGTGCTCGAGGAGTTTACCAACCCGTTAACCATCGTCCGCCACTTCGCGGCCGAGTACCAGCGGGTAATGACAGCCTGCGGCCTCTCCATTGACTGGCGCCGGCGGTTCATCACGGTGGACCCGACCTACAGTAAGTTCATCGAATGGCAGTGGAAGCACCTCTACGAGGCCGGCCACGTGATCAAGGGGGCCCACCCGGTCCGCTTCTGCACGGTGGACGACAACCCGGTGGGCGACCACGACCTGCTCGAAGGCGACAAGGCCGAGGTCATAAAATTCACGATGATCATGTTCCGGTTCGGTGATACCTTCATCCCGTGCGCAACCCTCCGGCCCGAGACTATCCACGGGGTCACCAACCTCTGGGCGAACCCGGATGTCACGTACGTCAGGGCGCTCGTGGACGGGAAAGCCTGGATCGTATCAAAGGAAGCGGCCGAGAAGCTCGCCCTGCAGGACCATACCGTCGAGATCCAGGAGGAGATCCCCGGCAGGAGTCTTATCGACAGGAAGGTCAGCCACCCGCTCTGCGGTGAAGTCCCGATCCTCCCGGCAGACTTTGTCGACCCGGACATGGCAAGCGGCATGGTCATGAGCGTTCCCGCCCATGCCCCGTTCGACTACATTGCCCTCCGCGACCTCCAGCAGGCCGGGAAGTATAAAAATATCAAACCTATCCCGCTCATCAGGGTCGAGGGGTATGGCGAGGTCCCGGCACAGGACGCGGTCGAGAAGGCCGGCATCAAGAACCAGATGGACAGCCGGATGGATGCCCTGACGCAGGAGATCTACTCTGCCGAGTTTTCCAAGGGGAAACTCTTCGAGAAGTACGGCGGCAAACCGGTCCGGGTAGCCCGCGACGAGGTCGCAGCTCTCATGGCCGAGAAGTACGACTCGGTCGTGATGTACGAGTTCGACATCCGCCCGGTCGTCTGCCGGTGCGGCAACAAAGTGAAGGTGAAGATCCTCCACGACCAGTGGTTCCTGAAGTACAGCGACCCCGCGTGGAAGCAGCAGGTCTCCGATCACTTAAAAGACATGACGCTCGTGCCCCCCGAGGTCCGGGTCGAGTTCGACCGCACGGTCGGCTGGCTCAAGGACTGGGCCTGCACCCGCCGGGTCGGCCTTGGCACCCGCTTCCCGTGGGATACCCAGCAGCTGATCGAGCCCCTCTCTGACTCGACCATCTACATGGCGTACTACACCATCGCCCATAAGATCCGGGACATGGACCCGAAGATCTTAACCCCCGAGGTCTTCGACTACATCTTCCTCGGGAAGAAGTCAGATGACCTGCCCGAGAAGAAGAAACTCGATGCCATGCGCAAGGAGTTCCTGTACTGGTACCCGTACGACTTCCGGTTCTCGGCAAAGGACCTCATCAGCAACCACCTCACCTTCCAGATCTTCCACCACGTCACGGTCTTCGAGAACAACAAGAACCTGCTCCCGAAAGGCATGGTCGTCTTCGGCATGGGCCTGTTGAACGGCGCCAAGATGTCCTCGTCCAAGGGCAACGTCTTCCTGCTGGAAGATGCCGTGCAGGAGTTCGGGGCTGATACGGTCCGGATGTTCCTGATGGGCAGCGCCGAGCCGTGGCAGGACTTTGACTGGAGGAACGAGCTCGTCCTCTCCACGAAGAAGCAGATCGAGCGGTTCTACAACACCGTGATGGAGATCAAGGACGCGGGCGGCGAGCCGCACGATATCGACCGCTGGCTGGCGAGCCGGCTCCAGTCCCATATTGAGCGGACAACTGCGGCCCTCGACAACTTCCAGACCCGTCAGGCCCTGCAGGAGGCGTACTTCGGGATCGAGACCGATCTCAAGTGGTACCGCAGGCGCCTCCCGAAGGACTGCGACGGCAGCAGGGAACTCCGCGAGCTCTGCTCGGTCTGGATCCGGTTACTCTCACCGTTCATCCCGTTCACTACCGAACACCTCTGGAAAGAGATGGCCGGCGAGGGACTTGTCTCCTTTGCCCCATGGCCGGTTGCCGATGCAAAGCAGGTGAATACGAAGGCGGAACTGGCAGAAGAGCTCCTGGCCCGGACGGTCGAGGACGTCGAGTCGATCAAAAAACTGATCCAGATCACCCCGAAAGCCATCACGATTGCCCTTGCACCGGCATGGAAGCATGAGATCTTCCGCATGATTGCGACTGCGAGCGATAAGAACACCGTTGTCAAGGAGATCATGAAGGACGAGAAGATGCGGAAACGCGGCAAGGATGCCACCGATGCGGCAAAACAGATCACGACGCTCATCCACCGCCTCCCGCCCTCCGTGGCCGGGCCGCTGGTCAGGGACCCGGTCAGCGAGCAGGCAGTCTTCGAGGCTGCAAAGGACTTCCTCGAGCAGGAGTTCGGGGTACCGGTCCACATCGTCGGGGCGGAAGAGAGCGGCCTTCTCAAGGCGTCGACAGCCCTGCCGTTCAAGCCGGCGATCGTGATTGAATAATCCTCTTTTTTCTCTGCGATCACAGCCCATCACCCGCTGCTCTTGAGGTATACCCGGTAACCGTTTCGGGGCCGGTTCTCCGGAATAATTCCGCGGAATACAGATCACCGCAAGGTACTGCCGGCATTGTCTGACCGGTTACCCCGGGACCTGGGGGACCTCCAAGACACGGTGAGGTTTATCAGGAAATAATTTGATAGCTCATATATACTGAGCCCATTTATACGCCGCCAGTTCAAAGACTGGGCGTGGACAGTGAGTTCATTATGGGAGGATTACAATGGAAAGACCCAAATTATTAGTGACGAGTGCGCCGGCCGAGACGTATGCCGGCTACAGCTATTTCCTTGATGGCGAACTTGTTCCGGCACTGACGATTGATCTGGTGCCGGGACAGGTGATCTATTTCGAGCACCATATCTTATTATGGAAAAACCCCGGTATCGCGATCGGTGTGCGTCCCATGAAAGGTGCGATGAAGCGCATGATCGCGGGCATGCAGATCTTCGTTACCCAGGCCTCCGGACCGGGGCAGATCGCGTTCAGCCGGGACGGGCCCGGGCATGTTTTCGGCATCCACATGAAACCCGGCCAGGAGATCCATATACGCGAGCACCAGTTCCTTGCGGCAACCGGGAATATAGAGTACACATACGAGCGGGTAAAAGGCGTCACGAATATGCTGCTTGGCGGGACCGGGTTCTTCATCGACAAGTTCCGCTGCGAGAACACCGACGGAATCCTCTGGCTGCACGGCTACGGAAACGTCTTCGAGAAGGTGCTGGCACCGGGAGAGCAGATGGACATCGAGCCCGGCGGATGGCTGTACAAGGACCCCGGGGTAAAGATGGAGACGAACCTCCAGTCGATATCTACCGGGTTCATGGCAAGCATGAATATCGTCGCGAACCGGTTTACCGGTCCGGGCCGTATCGGGATACAATCGATGTACCTGCACATGCCCTCCGGTGAATAACCGGATCCGGGAGGGGACATCCACCGGGTGCTGGTCCCCATCACCATGGTCGAGAGAGCGAGCTGGTTAAGGCGTCGACAGCCCTGCCGTTCAAGCCGGCGATTGTAATTGAGTAAATTCTCTTTTTTCTCTGCCACGTATCCGTTTTTTGGGGGACTCCCCTGGACATGGACCCAGGATTGTCACCGGATGACCACCGGCCCGGAAAGATCTTCCTGGTCATCAGGTTCCTGCAATAATAATCCCAGGGATAAAGAGAAAGTAATAAGATACATACAACCATGTTTTCAACCATGAAGTGTCACGTCCTCCTTTTCCTTGCCTGCTTCCTGCTCATCCTGCCGGTGACCGGATACACCGTACCTCATATCCAGACCGTTCCCGGGTGTTCGGGTGTATCTGCAACGGCTCCTGCGGGCTATGGAGAGATCAGTTTTGTATCCACTCCACCAGGGGCCTGGATTTCCCTTGATGGACAAATACTCCATACCTCAGACGGGGGGATGGTTATACCTATGATGACACCGGGGACTACCAATGCAGCCGCAGGATCGCATACAGTCATGATCAGTTTTCCTTCCGATTATGGTTACAGCGATTATTCCTCTTCGGTTACGGTATGCGACCAGCAGGTGACGTACGTCACGGCAACCCTTGTCCCAATCACGACAACGGTACCCACAACGGCAGCCCCGGTCCGTAAGATAATGACCTTTGCTCAGGCGACTACCACTCCCGTAACGGGAACAACAACCCTGCCGATCAGCGAGCAGGCAACAACCGTCACCAGTGTTCAGGGCAGCAGCACGCAGATGACCCAGCAGGAGACGCAGCAAGGAACCATACAGGCTGCCGGCATCGCTCCTGCCCAGCCGGACACGCTCGGTTCCCTTTCCATCACGACAACCCCGGCCGGTGCCTTCATCTTCATTGACGGGATCCAGCGGGGGGTCAGCCCGGCCACCATTCCCGGGCTGTCTGCAGGGACACATACCGTACTCCTGAAACTTGACGGGTACCAGGACCTTTCTACACCGGTCACCATCGCAGCCGGCAATACGCAGGATTACACAACATCGCTGGCAATGAATGCAGCAGGTGCGCCGGCTGTAACGGAAACGACCAACGCGACAGCCACGGCAAAGAAGGCCCCGGGATTTGAATTTGCTCTCGCACTCATGGCGATGGGTACCGTTCTTGGAATGAGGAGAGTATCGTAAGCACGGGTCCGGTCGTCTCTCACCCCCGTTTCATCTCATAATTTTTTAAAGAATCCATAACAGACCATCAGTCGCAGGATACGTACCGAAGCCCGGTCTTCCGGTGCAGGCGGAGCCAGGCCCGATCCTTTTTCGAAAAGGATAATATCGCTCCCATTGAATTGAATCCTATGAAAATCTTTATTGTAATATTCCTTGTCTGCCTGCTCCTCACCGGCACCGTGTCTGCAAAAGCGGCTACATCTTCTGTATCTTCAATCGTGAACCCCGGTATCTACTCGCCAATTTATGCAACATCAGGAGTATCCTATTGTTCGGACAATTTCGCTTCCGCCGGGATACCGGATACCATGGGTGAGCTTGATGTAGCAAGTACTCCTGATGGTACATCCATCAGTATCGACGGTTCTCTCTGGATGATAGAACACTGTATAGCCTTACCCTGGCCGAATCCCCCACTCTGTACCCCGATGGCCGCCATATCACCGGTCTCCGGCCAACTGGATACCGGTTCGCACTCGATAACCATCGCACACACCGGATACAAGAATTATGTCGGTACCGTTAACATCTGCTCGCAGAAGGTCACTTACGTAGATGCAACGCTGACCGCCATAACTACCGCGACAACGACCGTGCCGACTACAACGGTAACATCAACGGCAACCACCGCGGTAACAACGACAACAACGGCAGCGGCCACATCTGCACCAACCTCCACCACCACGACCGCTCCGGTTACTGTCCTCACCAGCGTGGCAACGAGCAGCAGCACGGTGGTACCGGCAGGAAGCGGGTCCCTGTCCGTCACAACGACACCGGCCGGTGCATCGGTCTTCATTGACGGTGTCCAGCGCGGCGTCAGCCCGGCCACCATTCCCGGCCTTCCTGCAGGGAGCCATACGGTGCTCCTGAAACTGGACGGGTACCAGGACCTTTCCACGCCGGTCACAATCACGGCCGGCACCACAAGCGAGTTCTCCACGGGCCTGACACAACTGCCCGCGGGAGGCACAACCGTACCGGCCACTACGGCATCCGGCGCAGCAGCGACAAAGACCCGGTCCCCGGGATTTGAAGCCGCTGCCGCCGCGTGTGCGGTGGTCGCACTGCTCCTCCTCCGGAAAACCAATCCCTGATTTTTTTTCCTTGAGCCGGCGCCATGCACCGGTACTGCGGGATAGCAGGGAATCATCCGCAAAGAGGAATGAAAAATTAAAATGGAAGAGATAGTACATCTCAGTATGAACTATCGGATTCTTTTCCTGGTCTTCCTGCTCTGTCTCACCGCGGGACCGGTTCTGGCTGCTTCGACGGGCGATTATATGGGCAGCGGTATCCAGCTCGGTGGATCGGGTAACCAGATCACCCAGGTAACCACCACGGCCCCATCAGCGGCGTCAGTAACAGTTCTCCCTGCGGCCACGGCGATACCCGGGTCGCTCTCGGTCACCACGACGCCTTCGGGAGCAACCATTTTCATCGACAATGTCCAGCGGGGCATCAGCCCGGCCACCATCCCCGGTCTTGCACCGGGCTCCCACGCGCTCCGTCTGGAGATGAACGGGTACACCGGGGTCACGGTACTGGTCACGATAACCACCGGCCAGACGCAGACGTATACCACAGCGCTGTCACCGGTTGGCGGAGCTGCAGCACCCACGACTTCCCGGCCGGCATCGAAAAAGACACCGGGGTTTGAACCTGTCCTCGCCCTCTTTGCGATGGGTGTGATCATGACCCTGAAGAAATTATCGTAAGAATACCCCTCATATTTTTATGCAGACGATATTTACCCCCCGGTTCCCGGGACTTTTCCCCGGTTAAAACCATCCTCATGAGCCGCTGCCATCGGCACTAACTCCTGCCCGGGGAAATGGGAACAGGACGGCCTGGTCCGGACCGTGTTTTTTTGTACTGGAGAAACCCTCTTTTTACGTGAGGATCTCCCCCCTTGCGCCAACCCTGCACCCATGCGGGGCTCATGGCGCATTGCGATGCCCCGGCATTACCTGGACGGGAAATTTCCCCGCGACAGCGCACAGGTAATACGGCACAATCGAAACCGGGGGATGCCATGGCGGCGGGGGCAGAGCCCAAAAGAGCGTCATAATTACTATCAAATGATTTCTCCAGAGCATGTTTGTTTATTGTCCGCACAATCCCCCTGTATTTTTTCGATCTGCCCGCAACGGGGTTTTCATCCACAAACCCCTTATACCCGCGTAAGGTAACCGGTTGCAGATATTACCATGAACAGAGGGTTATGGTTCCGGCTGCTGGTGATCAGCGGTATACTCGCAGGCTGCCTTGCCGGGGCGGCAGGGGCGGCAACCCTCGGAACTGACTGGAAGGAACGGGCACCCGAGGAGGGACCGTATCTTGGCGTCATGATAAATCCGGATGCGTCGCTTGTCTATGCCGGTGGCAACGCGATGTTCATCCGCTCATGGGACGGGGAGATCCACTGGGGAGGCAGGTTCGCCCGGGTGGCTGCCTTGAGCAATGACGGGAAACGGGTGGTCTTGGGGGTGGAGAACAGGATCTCTGTTGTGGACAATACGGGTGCCGAATACTGGTCAAGGACCATGGACGGGTATGTCAAAGCCGTTGCGATCTCGCCGGACGGGTCGTTTGTCATCTCGGCTGATGACAAGGGAAACTATAACTCGTGGGGGAAGGATGGTGAACTCATTGCGCGGCTGAATAACCAGACGGCAAATACAATGGCTTATGCCCCTGCCGGAGACCTCGTGGTGGTCGCGACCGACAACGGATTGCGGTTCTACAACCATAATCTGGAACTGATCTGGTACGATGACCGGACCGGGAGCCGGGATGAGTTCATTGCAATTTCCCGTGACGGTTTCACGGTCATTACGGCCGGCTATAACCAGGTCGCATCCTATAACCGCGACGGCACGCTCAACTGGCGTAAGGAGATAACAACCGACCCCATCATTGACATGCACTGCTCGTCCGACTGCTCCGTTATTGTCATTGCCGGACAGGACAGGGAGATCGTGGCCATCGACCGGTACGGCACCGTGCACTGGCGGTACAAAGCAGGAGAATGGGTCAATGCGGTCGGCGTTTCTGACGATGCATCGGTGATCGCTGCAGGAGGTATCGACCGTACCGTGTATGTCCTTGACCGGAGCGGCAAGCTTATCACCGAAAAGAAAACCGATGCCATTATCCAGCCGGGTTCCATTGCGGTCAGCGGCGATGGGAGAAGGATCGTGGTCGCCGACCAGATGAACCTCTACGGCTTCTCTATAATCGGGGATACAGGTGCACCCGATGTACCCGGGGCGTCCGCCCGGGCGCTGCTCAACCCGGTGCCCGCTACAAATCCGGTAACCATGGCTGCATCATCCATCGCCCCGACTATGCCACCAGCGACCGTCCCCGAACCGCACACCACGTATTCGCCCCTCAACCCGCTCTTCCTGGTACCTGCCCTTGGAGCAGCAGTTCTGCTCAGCCGCAGGATGCATTGAGAAGCGGGACCTGGCATTCCTTTAAAAAAATTCAGAAGAATTTGATGCGGGCAGCGCCGAGCCTGATGTAGCCAAACGGCATATGAACCCGGTCTCCGTAGACCTGTTTTAACAGGTTGATGTACCGCTCGTCCTCGGCAATCATATACTCAAACTTCCCGTCAGATGATTCGATAACCATTTTGAACTCCATATACTCCATATTTCCAGAGCCGGTGTCCCTGAGTTTCATTTTGATCGCAGTAATCCGGGCGTTCTCAACGGCCGTGTTGCCGGGAGTCTCCGCAAGTGCCATGTCGGGGTTCATGCTCTCGTAGCGGACAGCATACCGGAACTGGGCGGACAGCTGGTCCTTTATTATCCCGAAAATACCCTTGCCTTCTGCCTTGGCCTGTGCCTGCGCTTCTGTAACTGCAGCAGTCAGCATCGCTGCCGTCATCTGGACCAGGATCATGCGGCGGCTGGTGACCACGATATTCCACGTGTCATACGATGCGCCGAACATCTTGACTTTCCGGGCATTAGCAATGACACCGATAACCTCTTCCCCGCCGGCCGCTACCGGGGGGGCGGGACGAAAGGAGGCCCCACCACCACCCGGGGGGGCAGTGTTGACTGATGCACCGCAACTGCCGCAGAATTTTGTTGTACTGGAGATTGCTGCACCGCAACTGGCGCAGAACTTTCCTGCCGGGGGTGCTGCAGGTGCCGGGACCGGGGAAGGGGCGGGGACCGGGGGGGCGCGGGCTGCCACCACGGGGGTCCCGCAGATGCCGCAGAACTTCTCCGACCCGCTCACCAGGCTGCCGCAGGAGGCGCAGACATAGCCGCCCGGCGCAGCAGCCGCAGGGGGCGGCGGGGGCTGCTGGTATACAGGGGGCGGTGGAGCCTGGTAGGCCGGCGGGGGCGCCTGGTACACCGGCGCTGGTGCCGGGCTGTCCGGGACTTTCACAAGACATTTGCTGCAGAACTTGTCGCCCGGTCTGATCGGGTTGCCGCACGAATGGCAGACAAGACCTCCCGCTGCGGG
>Ga0182011_10004165_pt1 | contig 11640 bp, 20 predicted proteins | sample 711E1DmetaG_FD_120481 | JGI IMG/M metagenome (GOLD analysis project Ga0182011, IMG submission 120481) | Permafrost microbial communities from Stordalen Mire, Sweden - 711E1D metaG | ecosystem: Environmental > Terrestrial > Soil > Wetlands > Permafrost | place: Sweden: Stordalen | collected... | reverse complement strand
TGTGTAATCAGCAATGAAACTTTCGGTCCTATTCCTAAATGGAACTTTTTTATACAGGAGTGTTTTGAATTTTTCTTTCATATCATTAAATTTAAATATATGTTTCTTTATAACTTACTATATCATCAAATGTTTTATTGTTTATAATTATCATCATTTATGTAAAGTATGTTATCTCTATATCAAAATCCTTGAAATCTTTGAACTTCTCGTTGTCTTCCTTCAAACGTTTGTCTATCTGTTCTTGGTCCCATCCACGTTCGATCATCCTTATGACCCTTATCTCCTTTGGGGTGTTAAGATAGATGATGAAACTACTCTGTCTGTCTTCCTTGTTAAGTTTCTTGATGCCATCAGTCTCCTTGATGAAGACATCGTTCTTATAAAACTCTTTTATCCCAGACCCATAGTGATCTTCACCATACTGTGTGTACTCATAGAGCCTTCCCTCCTCAATCATCTCAAGGAACTTTGCTTTTGAGACAAAGTGATAGTCAACACCCCTATTCTCGCCGGTTCTAGGTTTTCTGGTGGTATAGGACACATCGGGGTTGAACCCCTGGTTGATGAGTTTGTTCTTAAGATAGTTCTTGCCCGAACAGGTCGGTCCACATATGATTATTCGTTTATTCATATATTTATTAATTTTGATCTTTAGTTAACCATGCCATAAATAATCCAATAGGTATACCAAACCCAAATGTAATAATTATACCATCCAACAATGTATGTATGTTTTTATTAGATGCTGCGCCAGCACAACTAATCAGTAATATTACACATAATAACGTCCAATTCCATTTTTTAAATTTACGTAATATCATATTTATTTTATAAGTTATGGTTTCCATCAATCTCATTTCTTATGTTTTTTAATTTGTTTAACTCAGATGGATTATCCAATCTAAGTATAAATGATTCAGTAAATTTAACTGTAGCTTTTATTGCATCTTCTTGCACGTGTTTTATCAATTTTATCAAACGTTCTCTTTGATCAATGGATAGACCAAAGATATCACTTTCAACATAATATGTTTCTGGGTCTTTCATAGTGTTAAATTTAAATTTATGAGTGAGGAAGGTCGGAGAATCGAACTCCGTTTCATACGTCAGGTTCACAACCCTTGTGTTGCTTGGCAGTGATCTCCAACCGTTTTTCTCAAGGTCATAGAACCTCACATTCTTGTATATTTTACCCTCACTCTCTTTTATGTCTTTACCGTTTGGTATGAACTCTGGTCTGAGGGTCCCAAAGACATTTCTCATAGTGTTGTCTTTCTTAAGGAAAGAGAACCTTACCCTGTCAATCTTTAATTGCTTGACAAGGTCATCAACTGAAATAGTGTACATCATTGTTTTAAAGTTTTATGTAAATATAATTGATATGTGTTGCTTTGTTTGAGTTTAAAAAGTAAATCTCTAGTGATTGTTATCATTTAATTTTTTACAAACTGTTGTATAGGTTCTAACACATGTGTAATAATGTCCCGAAGATAATAGGAATGTGTCTATATAACTTTTATCTTTGGTTATAATCAAGATGCTAGCATCATTTTTATCGCACAGTGTATCTAATTCAAAATGATTTTGATATAATGTTTTATGAAGTGTATCTATTGAGGTTACATATGATATACATTACCAACAGAATGTATGTTCAATAACTTCATTCTTACAACGTATGAAAAGAAAAATAAAACCTAACAATAAAATCAGTTTTTTCATAAATGCATTTACTTAAAATATAAAATCATAGTTTTTTGTAAATATAATCAATTTTTTAAAGTTATATTGTTAAATATTGTTAAAGTTCTGTTAAAAATTGGGTCTGATGAGCTTCTGAAACTCACAAGGAGTGACACATTCCAAACTTATCTTTTAGATCTTGTTTTCCGAAGTGCCACATCCCACATACCTTGCATTCGTACACAATGTTGTTTGGGTTGGTCACCTGTAGTTTTATGTGCATATTCAATGCATCCTTTGCGTGTTGTTCTGTGTCAAACTTTGTCCTATAAATAGCAATTTTTGACTTATCTGACGCGCATGTTCCCTTTTCACCCTTCATGATCCACCTCCATGTTATGTTGTCTACCAGCAATGTTATAGCTTGTGATGATTCTTGCCTCCAATTTACGGTGTAAACGAAGATCATACTTAAGATCTTTGACTGTACCCCTTATGTCTGATCTTACGACCATTCCATCACAGACATATAGATAACCCCAATTGACGGAGTAGTCATCTTCTAAAAATCTTTCATCTAATTTCACATCTTTTGTTTTAATCATATTGTTCATTTTTAATGATTTCTTTTCTTAAAAGCCTTTCTAAATAATGCATTTATTTTACTAAATATTTAGCGGATATCTATCTGACACATCACCTGATCAAGCATTTCTTTTGTTAAATATCCTCCCAAGTTTAGTGTATTAGAAGCAGTCACCCAATATTCTATCTTATAAATTTTTTTAAATCCAATTCTTTCAAACATCGGCACCAATTTTTTATTTGCAAGAGCAACTTGAATAAGAGTTCCTATGGGCATCATTTTAAAAAGATCGCTTACCATTTCTTTAAATTTACCATCTCTTCTATATTTTTTATGAATGATAGATCCTAAAAAAAGTAAAAGCCCTGTAGGATAATTTTCATCTGGAACTGAATAAGAATAATCTATTATGCCCCATTTGGTTTCAAGAGTTTTTCTATTAATTATGGTTTCCATTTAAATACCTAAAATATAATCATTATTTCATATCAAAGACAAAATCTATCATGATGTCCACCATATCCAACGTATTGTAGTTCTTATCTGCTTTGTTTCGGTAGATGAACTTGCCAAGGATACACATCAGACTGATGATTAGGGTTGTAACACCCACTTCAACCAAGTGAAACTTATAGATCAAAAGTAATGACACCAAAGATAAAAAGTAACTAAGATATTCACTCATAAATGATTTTGATAGATAGATGTGAATCTCTTCAATCGTTTCTTTCTTGGACAGTTCCTTGTAAGATTCTCTGTCCTTTCTGCCCAGAAGATCATCATAGTATGTGATCTTTTCTCTCCTGTTCTTCCAAGGATAACTATTTGTCTTCCTTAGTTTTAAACCATTAAATGACAGGTTTTCCTTGAAATAGATAAAGATGTTATCAAACATAGTCTTAAAATTTAAGTTTTAAATCATATTGTAAATATAACAACTATTTCTGAATATAAAAAATATTTTAACATAAATATGTAATTTTTATAAAAATTAAGATCAAATCACAGTGTAAACATAACAAAAAATCCTGAGATAATAAAATCTCAGGATTACTTTATTGTTAAATATTATGTAATTTATTGATTGTTAATTACTAAGTTGTCCGCCAGCCAGGCTTGGTTTCTGCATATCTCCCAATCGAGGCATCAGCATCTTGGTGTTTGGATCATAACTGTATATCTTTGCTTTGGCCGTGTCTGTTAGACCCTGTACAAACACTTTCACGAACTTTAACAATGTGTCCTTGTACTTCTTGGGTTCAGCGAACATCATGTTCTTGGCTTTCAATGCTAAATCTGCGGCCTGTGTGCCAGGGATCCCAACTTTGAAGGCATCCAACACGGGTTTGATGAGTTTCTCAGTTGATAGAGCATCAACATCAGCATCCTCTAACTTTGCTTTGCCTGCAGCTTCCTTTATTTTTGCTTTCTGTTGATCATTCAGACCAAACAGGCCCTCATTGAGTTCATCGTTGTTGGATTTATTTGTGTCTCTGTATTCATAGAGAGATTCGGCTACAATTTTCTGGATCATGGTTTCAATTTTTATTTTTTATATATATCAACGATAATTTTTTTGGTTTTGCTGGTTTTACATCTTTTATAATTATTTAATCCTTGCCGAAGATACCATTCTGACACTTTTGACAAAGACCCGAGATATTGAACTCTCTTCTCGAGATCTCATTCTTAAAGTCCTCAATTTTCACAGGGTTCTTGCAGAAGGGGCACAGACCTAACTCTAGGAGCCTCACGCCCTCAGCAAAACCCAAAGCTTTAAGGTTATCTTTCTTAAACTGATTGTCTTTGATATGTGTCATGGTGATGATTTTTGGTTGTTGGCGAGGTGCATTTTGAAAGCACATTTTCAATACCCTTACGATTGTTCACATTATCAGTGTGACTCGATACTCGCCAGTTTAGACATTATATTCATTTAAATATAAAAGTTTCGAAATTTAAACAATTATATTCATTTAAATATAAAAGTTTCGAAATTTAAACAATTATATTCATTTAAATATAAAAATTGTACTCCTATCAAGGATCGAACTTGATTCTTGGGTTTAGAAGACCCATGTTTTTCCAATTAAACTATAGGAGCTTTTGAAGTCCCTAACGTACTCGAAACGTTATCAATGGTACGTAACACCATCGCTCTACCTTTAAGCTAAGGGACTAAATTTTGCCGAGACCGTGGGACTTGGACCCCTCCTTCATATAGACAGTATGATATGCGAACCATTACACTACGACCTCGATATGTATATATTTAATAATTAAATAGTTGCGGGTGTTGGAATTGAACCAACGTCTTGAGTTTATGAGACTCACAAGGCAACCATCTCCTCCAACCCGCATTATATTTTTATAAATTGCACTCTGCCAAAGATTCGAACTCTGATCTGATGGGTTGGAACCACCAATGCTACCATTGCACCAACAAAGTATTAAAATTTGAAACCCTAGTGAGATTCAATCTCACATTTTCAGTTTCATTTACGGATGGTTGTTTCGTAGACAACCTCGGCTACAGGGTCATTGGGGTGATGTATCGCATTCGAAACGATCCCTAGAGATCCACAATCTCTCGTGCTAACCACTAACACTAACACCACCATGTGTCTTTGTGTGGTGACCAGGTAACGATCCTGGATCTCCGGTTCTTCAAACCGGCACATAGGCCATCTATGTTATCACCACGTTTTGAGCAGAATGTCAGTAACAATCTGACTACTGAAGTTTGGAAGACTCCTGTGTATTCATAAACACCTATTCTGCGATTTAAATTAGTGGACACATGTGAGATTTCAACTCCTCTAAGATCTTGCAAGGATCCTGTGCTAAGCAGGTTACACTACATGGCCCATTTTTGTCCGACCAGAGGAACTTGAATCCCCAACTCCCGCTTTAAAGGAGCGGTACTCTAGCCAATTGAGTTATGATCGGATATTTCTTTATCACCAACATGTCAAAGACCATAAAACAAAAAAACGGGAAACTCTTTACTTTTTCCCGTTGATAATCTCTTATCTAATTCACTCATGTTAACACAATGAGCTCACCAACGGTCATAGTCCTTCCTCTGTCGCCTTTATGCGCAAACCACTTAATCATATCGATTCGAACGTTTTTCATTGTTTTTGAATTTTTTGTTTCTTAATTTAAATTATATGTGTTACTCTCTGTGAGTTTCAGAAGTCAATGCTCCTTCCATTGAAGACAGCTCTTTCTGATTTTCAGTATGTACACCACATACCGTTTTGTTTTTTATTCTATATCTTATATATCATAAAAACAAAAAAGTTTTAAAAATATATAAAATATATATCTATGTAAAAGTTTCGTATATCTATACTTTTTGTTAGATGACACTCTCCAATTTTTTCACATCCATGCCTCTAAAGAACTTTTTATATTTCAGCCACCAGTATAGTGAGTATGGGTCCAACCTTGTCACAAGGTTATTATGTAAATAGACTTTGTGTGTTAACTCAAATGAATCTCTATCCACAAACCACACAAACCCATATGCATCAGGGTTGATTGGATCAAATTTTTTGTCAAACACCATATTCAATAGACCCATATAAAACTTCTTGTCTTTTAGAGTGTCATAGACCCTCTTGTAATGTTTCCAGTTCCAACACAGTGTTAACACTGATGCAAATGTGATTACTACATATACAATGATAACTGGTAACAAAAATCCCAATAATATATTCATATTTTCAAAAATTTAAGTTTATGGTGTAGCATTACATACTTGATTCCATATCCATATTCATTAATCCATATATCATTAGTATAAATGCATTTCCACAAACTAACCAACAAAAATATCCCCATGCCGTTATTTCAACATGTCGCTGCATAGTCATCCATGGTTTATACGGATATGCAAATAATACAAGTGATATTGCAATCAATAATGCAATAATATTAGCAATAATAAATAACTTTTTCATAATATTTATAGTTTTAAAATTTAAGTTTATGTGAACTCATATCTTTTTAAGATTTTTCTTCTTCAACGTCTTGACCTCAATCCATTTAACAGGACCAAAGTCTATGTAAGACTCTAAAGGCGTAAATTCGGACTGTTCCAGCCCTATCTTCATTATGTTTTGTGTCTCACTACCACTCACACTTGGATGCATCACCTGGGTTGTCTGTCATCACGCACCCCATTCTATCAGGTTACCCTTGCATGCTCTCTCACTGTACCTTCAATTGAAGGCCTCGGTTCAAACATGGACGTTGTCTCAAAGACACTATGGACGAGACTATTGTTATGACTCTACGTTGGTCACCAAAAAGTAAAAGAACATATGAAATAAAGGACAAATATAAAACTAAATTCTGATATAAAAAAATATTTTATGATTTATTTTTAAAGTTTATCATATTTTAACAGTTCTTTTTTTATACGTTCAGCCTCCTCATATGATTCAGTGTTCAGTGCTTTCTTCAACCTCTTCTTCAGTTCTTCCTTCTTTAGGTTTGAAAGATCATCGACAACTTCTTTGTCGCCAAACATCTTCTCTGGGTCTATGTAATGACTCCAACCATCATCCCAGATATCCAATGGTAGGTTTATCAACCTATTGGACACATACCCAGTGAAAAAATTCAATAATGAAGATGCATCCATTTCATCTGTCTTCTTGTTTGTTATCTCTTCAGTGTGTAGCTTTATATACAGACACCCGTTGGCAATGCCTACAAACTTGTATGGTTTTCCCAAGAAAGCTCTGTCTGTTTCAGGTGCACCATATAGGTTTGGATATGGTTTGGATGGTTCAATCCTGGTGATGATGTCATCCTTTTCGAACTCGTATATCTTCATCTTCTTCTGGTTCATATGTTCATGTTTTTGTTATGCTTAATCATCCATGGCATCATGCCATGATTCTCTATAGTCATCCTTGACCGCTTCAAGTATGCCAATGGCCTCATAATAGTTAAATGAACCATATATCACAGCCTGGAAACATAACCTATGGGCCAGGGCGGACTTTTCACTATCTTCACACAGGTTCAAGCAGTTTTCGACCAATTTCACCAGACCTTCAAGGTTCAACCCATTGTTGGTGAATATGCTCTTATATGCATCTGTTGCTTCCTCAAAGTTCTTGGCTCGTTTGATCTCTTGTTGGTTCATTATGTGAGCTTGTTCCTTGCTGGTTTTTCCTATCGCTGTTTTTCTTGGCATGTTACTTATTTTTTAATCCTCGTTATTATCCTACCTCTGGTCAGATCATATGGAGACATCTCCACTATCACACCATCACCCGCACGTACATTTATCATATTAAGTCTTATCTTTCCTGCTAGATGTGTGAGTATCTCATGACCGTTTTCTAATGTGACCTTAAAATTGGAATTTCCAAGGGCTTCTGTCACCACACCCTTGACGACCAACGGGTTCTGCTTTGCCATATATTTATACGTTATCGTTAAACATTTCATCCAACCTGTTCCACATCACATCCCAACGACCATCATAGAGTTTCTCTCTAAAATATGGATTTTCCTTCTTGTACATCTCGAACATGCGTGTTGCTGTTAGCTTAGAAAATTCAACATTGGCCATCCTATCACAGATCTTTATGAATGATGCATGCTTGTATGCTCTCATCTCATCATAGTAGTTTTGGTTAGCTCTGTCCTTGCGTGTCCTTCCCTTCTCATTGGTCAGGGCGTAGGCATACTCAGCGACCGTCTCATTGGTTGCTTTCTTTACATCATTATATGTTTTATGGGTATCCTCTAATGTGTCATGGACCCAACATCCTGCTAACACCTCAGCTCTATCTTTCTCAGGTATTAAATAGATGAACTCTGTTGCCTTGTCAAACACCATGTCTAAATGATATGAATATGGTCTTATTCCATACATATGGTTACACGTTGAGTGTGCTTCTGTAGCAAAGGTTTTAGCTTTCAATAATATCCCATTTCCTTCTTCTATGATATCATAACAATAATTTTCACATTGTGATATTGTGTTTTTTAAACAATTTAAGTGGTTGGCACCATACACACATATATCACTAATTTTTTTATCATATAAAAATTCTGGCAATTCTGTTGACATATTCCAGTTTTTATCTTCATCAATATATCCAAACGCAGAGTTTGATTTTGCTGATGGTTTCTTGAATATATAGAAATCTTTTAGTTTTGACATGTCTATGTCTCTATGTATGTCAGACCCTCCAGTGTGTTCAAGACAGATATCTCCTTCAGTGTTACACTCATTGATGAATATGACAAGCGGATGTTTCTCTATCAGTCTATTTGTGTTATCAATTATGTCTTTTCTTTGTTTGGGTTCAAGTGAACCAAGGATATCTTCTTGCACATCTATCAACAATAAAGCAGAATTTTCCATAAAGCGTATAAGTTTAAATGTTATGTTTGGTTAATTTCAACATATATTTTCTTAATTTCATGATTTAAAACTAACAAAAATATTCTAATCTAAGAAATTTGTTATGTTAAATTTTTGTTAAAATATGCTTTCTTTTATCCACTCTTCATATGGTTTAGTCCAAAAACTTTGGCAATAATACTCATCAAATATCAATTTCTTGATGATATGTTTTCTCTCAAGAACTTTAACTCTCTTTAACCAAACAAATTTATTGAGCCATAATGGTAGATAAGCAAATATCTCAGTGATTCTGGTTTCATCAGTCTCTTTGACCAAATATTCAGTTAACCCCTCAGAGTCAGTGGCCTTATATTCATCGATTATTTTCATTTTCATATTTTCATGATTATGTTATTTATATTTATATAAATCAGATACACCCCCATTTTTTTGTTTCTTTTCATTTTCGTATGGTCCAACCACAATTCTAAGAAACTCCTGTTTTGCACACTCCAGACAACCCACAAGGTTGTTCATGTTCTGGTACTTGATACCTCTCTTCTTCAAAATCTTGTGAACCAACAAGGTGATACAGTAATTGAGTTCACCATCAGTGTTCACAAGATCTGATAAATCTTCAACCTTTTGAATGAATTTGTCTCTATCTTTTTGCTCTATATACGGCATATTAATTGTTTATAGATTGAACTTAAAACTCAATTTTTTCCAAACAGATAACTTGTTAAACTCCACTAAACTCACTTCAAACTTCTGAAGCTTATTACGAAGTTCAATTATGGTGGCATCCTTATCCAAGTCAACGTTTTCACCATTCAAACGTTTTATCTCATCATCCTTGATCTTAAGATTCTTTTGTGTTTTAACACTCAACTCTTTAATTTCATCAAGGTGGTTATCATGCTGTTTTCTGATCTGTGTCTGAAGATCTATGTTTTCATTGTTTAACTTATTAAGTTTATCTGTCACAGTATCTTCAGCTTCCTTTGTTAACACCTCTATGATGGGTTCCATGTTTTGATAACTAACGCACTCAACCACTCTATCCTTAGGAACCGCATCATATCTGGCCCACCTATTATATCCTACACCACCAAATGTTTGTTCAGCGCTGAAATATGTATGTTTATCCACCAACACAAGTTTCACTTGTTTCTCATTCTTTTGATATTCATCACACCTCTGTGTGAGACCTTTTATCGCGTCTCTAAGAGAATCTAACTCTGTTATAGACAATGTTACTTTTGCATTCATTTTATTAATTTTTAGTTTATTTTAATAGATCTAATTTTCCCTTCTTCAATATCTCATCATAGGATGCTTTCTTACCTGTCTTATGATCAATGACTTCATTCCTACACTCATTGTATGTCCTGACTCGTTCCGGGTTCTTTATCTTTTCTAACCTAACCTTGTTCTGTTCTTCTTGCTTTTCTTTCTTCTTCAATTTCTCTATCTTCAGAAACAACCTATCTTTAGCTAATTCAAAGTTCTTGATCTTGCTACGGGTATCATCACACTTCTCAGACAACCCAGTTGGTATGTGTCTTATTGTCACACAGGACTCCACCTTGTTACGATGTTGACCACCAGGTCCAGTGCCCTTGGTAACCAGGATCTCAAAGTCTTTACCTAGATCTTCCATGTGTTATGGTTTTTTAAAGAAGCTTATGAAACCAAACACCGTGAATATCGCGAATGCTAAAATGAGAGTACCAAACAAAACATATGATGTTTTGATCAACCATCCAATGTCAAGATTGGTACCAGCTATACATAGGATGATGGCAATTGGAAATATGCCAAGGATGTAGATGAGTTTAATCTTTTTCATAGCATTATTTTTAGTAAAATTAAGAAAAATATACATATAAATGACACACTATATGTTAAAATGTTGTTAAATCTCAGAATAGGTTCTCTTTTATTGGTTCATTACAAAATGAACTCTTATACATCTTTCCATTCCCTTCTAATGTGAAAAACTTTGAAAAAATTTCCGGGGCATAGAGTGATACATTCACATCCAATTCCTTTCTCAATAGGTATGGATAGAAGTTAGCGCCGAAAGCGATCTTCTTGTTATATTCCTTATCCTTTGGAAAGACAGACACAAAGTAATCCCAATCTATATCTTTCGGTTTTGCTCTACCCTGGACACCATATGGAAGCAGGACGAAGTAATCGATCATGTCCTTCCACTCATCGAATATGTTCAAAAAGTAATCGATTGACTCCTTGTCTGATATGATGATATGAAAGTTGAGCTTTATCTTCCAATCAAAGTATGCTCTGGCCGCTTTCTCCCAATATCTCTTCAGGTGAGGGTGACAACTCACAGCAACACCTCCACAGTACTTCTTGGTCTCAGATAATATCAATTGATTGTTATTATCATTTATCCATGTACCGTTTGTTGTGTAGTTTGGGCATATGTCAAACTCTTCCTTTAACACCCTCAAAACTTCTATAAATGATTGTGACTCAACTGGTTCACCACCACCGAGCGCAACTTGATATGGTAATTGATTTTTGGTCATAGGTTTGAAAAAACTCCTTATCTTTTCAATCACATTATCATAGTGTGGATCATCAGGAGTACTATTCATATAACATTCAAGGCATTTTCCACGACTACACTTCCCCGTGACTTTGATATCATAGAACTCAGGATACCTTAGTTCTGTTATGGGTTTACTTGGGTCTATCGCAAACCTAAGTGTCTTTCCGTTACACCACACTGATCTGTAGTTGCTTTCCTCTTCTTTTCTAGTCTTTATCATATGCTTAACTAATTAATGTGAATATCTTATTACGTTAAATTCATTTTCTAAAATATCATCTAACCAATCGGGACCATTTATGATTGAATAAACTTCAATAGTTTCATTAGTTAGCATCGTAATATGTAAAAATCTATTATACCATTCTATATCATCATTTGTCTTGCAATGATCTTTAATTATCTTTT
>Ga0182011_10004163_pt1 | contig 11643 bp, 8 predicted proteins | sample 711E1DmetaG_FD_120481 | JGI IMG/M metagenome (GOLD analysis project Ga0182011, IMG submission 120481) | Permafrost microbial communities from Stordalen Mire, Sweden - 711E1D metaG | ecosystem: Environmental > Terrestrial > Soil > Wetlands > Permafrost | place: Sweden: Stordalen | collected... | reverse complement strand
GGTCTCTTCGATGGTGGCGGCCTGCTCGGACGAGCCCTGCGCCAGCGATTGACTCGCCACCGAGACCTGCCCTGCCGCAGACGCAATCTGCACTGACGCCTCCGCCAACTCCTGTACGCCTGAACGCAGCACATGGTGGATCTGGCGAACCACGTAGAAGACCGCAACCGCGACGCAGCAGGAGAGGATCAGCAGCAGAGCGGTAGTCCAACGAGTGCTCGATATGGACGACTCCGCCGCCCGCTCCTGAGTGCCGAAGAGGTCGTCACAAGCCTTCAGCAGGATTGCTGTGTTGTCCTGCACATGCTTCTGGATGGGCAGCAGAGTGCCGGTCTCGGTCGCAACCGCAGCATCCATATTTCCGGCCAGAGCGTTCTGATAGAGGGACTGACTTGCCTGACGCATGTCGCTAATCGAGGCTTGTATCTCCTGGGTGGACGCTTTGCCGATTGGCGTGATGAGCAGCGGACGAATCGTGTCGATGTCCTTCTGTATTCCGTCGATGGTGGTGGCGAACTGCTGATTATACTGTTCGATCGTTGCAGAATCCTTCATGTAGCCGCGCACCAGAATCGCACGATCCAGAGAGACCATCTCTGCAGCATCGGCGGACATCTGATGGGCCAGAGTCTTCTTCTGGATCGTTGGGCCAACGATGGTCGCCACGCGGTCGCCGATACTCGATATGTTGTATAGCGCTGTGGTGCCAAGAGCAAAGGTAAACAGGACCAAACCCCCGACTCCCAGAAACAGCTTCTTTTCGATGGTCAGCGATGACGATGGCATATTGAATTCGACCTTTCAGGCATTTGAATTGCACAGTAGTCCGCCGCTTGTCCTCCCGGCCTTCGCCGAGCGACTTGCAAGACGCCGCTAAATGCCGCGACAAAATCGGCCTCTTGTTTTGCCTTATCGGCAGCAATCCCATTATGTTGATTTATGCAAGGCTATCCCGCGCTGGGAATGGTTACCAACGGAGAAGTATTGCTATGCGAAAGAGATACACGGTGTGGTCGGGCGTACAACCCAGCCCGTCTAGCGCAATCCCACACGAATCACTCGAACCTCTGGCATTTGCTGGTTCCAGTTGTCGGGAATTGAGTCGAAGGTCAGGCGAAATTCGCGGTCGTCGCCGGGCTTGATCGGCTCCGCGCTTACCGCTTCGGTGTCGATGTACGGTTCTTTCATGCGGATCAGCCGCAGCGGTTCAGCATCGATCTGCGGGGCCAGCGCCAGGTCGTTCTGAAAGACCACCTGCACGGTCACCGAATCAACCATGCGCCCGCCTGTGTTGCCAACGTGCCCGTCCAGATAAGTCTGCTTGCCGCCCGATAGATTCCCCGATTCGCTCATCGCCAACTGCGAGAGCGGCAGGCTGGCTGCATAGGCATCGGCTGGTTGCAGCGTATTGGGAGCGTTAGCAGGCTTCTTTCGCCCGGCAACAAACAACGCGCCAATCACCACCACCACGAACAGCGCCGCCACTACCCACACCGTGACAGGAAATCTCTCTCGCGACAACGGCTTCGAGGCAAAGTTCAGCCCGTCACCGTCCGGCTTCTGCTGCTCGTCGCTGCGTGGTTCGCTCATACATTCGAGATTCTATACCGCGCAGCCCCGTTTGAGCAGATCCAATTGAGAAGAGACTTGCCGGCCACTGGCTTTGCTTCAGATTCACGGAGAATCCTACTGGTCGTGCTGCGCTTGCGCGAATCTGGATTGGCCGTTCCTTCTGCATCTCGGTAGGGTTAATTCCGACGATACTGGCGGGCGTCGGACCGCCCCGCGCTCGGTCTCTCCGTGCGGTTCGTAATCTCGATTCTTGAGCCTTATCCGTGTTCGTTGAAGTATAGTTCGGGCCTTCAGCCCTTTGTTTTTGTACGGAACGCAATCCTAGGCCTACGGCCTAGGCTGGTATAGAGCGGGCCTTTGGCCCTTGTTTTGTGCTGCGAATTAACGGCTCAGGACAATTCAACCACGACGAACTGCTTCAACTGCGCGCTACCGCGTAACATAATTCCTATCAGATAAATAGGTTGGACCTCCGGCGGTCTCATTGATTCTGCTTCTTGGATCTTCGTTCCTACTTCAGCTTTGGGCCCTTCCGGCTGTCGATGAAGCGTTGCTGGGCTTCGACGACCTTGCTGCGCGCGACTGAGGCATCGCGCCATCCCCTCACCTCGACCCGCTTGCCCTCGAGGTCCTTGTAGATGGCGAAGAAGTGGGTGATCTCCTTGAGCATGTGGGGGTAGATCTCCGAGTAGTTCCAGACGTCCTTGTAGCGCGGGTTGTTCTTGCCGACGCAGAGAATCTTTTCGTCGGGAAGGCCCTGATCCATCATCTCCATCATGCCGATGGGGCGCACCTCCTGTACGCACCCGGAGAAGCTGGGCGCGTCGACCAGCACAAGGCAGTCCAGCGGATCGCCATCCTCGGCCAGTGTGCTGGGCACAAAGCCGTAATCTCCCGGGTAGTGCACCGGGGAGTACAGGTTGCGGTCCAGACGAAAGACGTGCAGCTTCTTGTCGTACTCGTACTTGTTGATGCCTTCGAAGGGAATTTCGATGACAACGTTGAAGACTTCGGGGCTGTGCTCCCCGACCGGCAGTTCCAAATAGTTAGTCATGGCTCCTCTTTCTTCTTCCGTTGGAGACGTCTCAGGCGACCTGCGCGGACTTGTCCTCGCGGGTCGCACAAGCTCGCCGTCGATCAAGCCAGATACGAGTCTATAATTGGATGCATGAAGGCGCATGTTTACGTCACATTGAAACGCACCGTCCTCGATGCTCAAGGCCAGACCGTGGCCGGAGCGCTTCGCCGCATGGGTTTGAACGGCGTCGCCGACGTTCGTCAGGGGAAATACTTCCTGCTCACGCTGGAAGACTCGCTTGCGACCAGCCCCGAGGCGGCGCGGCTTGAGGTTGAGCGCATCGCCCGCGAGGTTCTGACTAACCCGGTCATCGAAGAGTTCACTCTGCGCCTTGAGGCCTAATCTACCTGCCCACGCGTTCCTAATGCGAGCAATCGGCGCAGCCTGAAGTGCGGACTCGCGTCGAAAGTTGTATTCCTGTGCCGCCGACAGGGGATAACGCTTCTGGTTCTCTGCCCGCAATATAGTCCTATGCAAGCGGGGTGCCTCGCGCCTTCGCTCGCAGAAGAGTTACGCCGGACCCGTGCAGGATGCTACGCTCGTAGGGCTAGAGGAGTAGGGCTAGGAGAGTAGAACCCTATGAGTGAACTTCTCAACGAGCACAAAGCTCGCGACAAAACATCCACCGCATCTGGGGCCGATTGCGTGCAAGCTGAGCCGCTGGACGAGTTCTTGCTCGATGGGCCAAATCAGGGGATGGACTTAGGCGTTGATCCCGTTGGGCACAAACGGGCGGCGACCGCAGTGGCACAGGCTGCAGTTCATTCCGCGGTGAAGCAAACTGATCCGGCTGCCGGGGCCAACGGTAGCCGCTTCGTTCGCGCTTGCCTACGGCTTCCCGTTGATCGCACTCCTGTATGGTTTCTGCGTCAGGCTGGCCGCTACATGCCGGAGTATATGGCCGTGCGCAAACATCACTCGCTGCTGGAGATCTGCCGCACACCGGAGATCGCCGCCGAGGTTACCATCACCGCCGCCGAGCGTCTGGGCGTGGACGCGGCCATCATCTTTGCGGACCTGTTGCTTCCCTTCACGCCCATGGGCGTTGACTTCGAGTTTGTGGCCGACGAAGGCCCGCGCATCCACGCGCCCATCCGCACGACCGAGCAGGCACGAGCTCTGCGCACCGACCGTACCGACGAACTCGGCTTCGTCGCGCGCGCCATCGAGAAGGTCGTTGCCCACTTCGCCCATCACCCACAGGTGGACCCCGGGTCTTCGCGGTCCGATCAGCTCGGCATCATCGGCTTCATCGGTGCGCCGTTTACGCTGGCCAGCTACATGATCGAGGGCTGTGGCTCGCGCAACTACATTGAGACAAAGCGCCTGATGTACGCTTCCACGCCGACCAATGATTCAAATGAGGTTGCTTCGGAGGGAGCAGGGGGTTTTAACCCCGACTTCCACTCCGAATCCGCCGCATGGCCCATCCTTATGGAGAAGCTGGTCACGGTGCTGGCCGACTTTGCTGTACAGCAGGTCGAGGCCGGAGCCGACGTCATTCAGGTATTCGACTCCTGGGTTGGCGCTCTATCGCCTACCGACTATCGCCAGTACGTGCTGGGGCCTACCCGCGAGCTGATCGGACGCATCCGCGCGCTGGGCGTCCCGGTCATCTACTTTGGCGTGGATACTGCCACGCTGCTGCCCGCTATGCGCGAGACTGGAGCCGACGTTGTGGGTCTGGACTGGCGTACGCCGCTCGATGAGGCGTGGCGCACACTCGGCCACGGCATAGCCGTTCAGGGGAATCTGGACCCCATCGCACTGTTCGCGCCCGAGACGGTGCTGCACGCGCGCGTGGAGGAGATTCTGAACGCCGCCGCCGGCCGTCCCGGACACATCTTCAACCTCGGCCACGGCATCGTTCCCGGCACTCCGGTTGACGCCGTGCTACAGGTCGTCCAACAGATCAAGAACTCCGCGCGCCTCCGCTGAAGCGCCTCACGCCGTGGAGGCAGGCGGACTGGTCGGGTCGTGCGTCACCCCTATCGGCATGAAAAAGGCCGATGGTTACGCCGAGCTTCTTTGGTTCCCCCCAATTACCCTTGAAGCTAGAGCGTTTTCCCCAAGGGTGCAGAGTGCCGCGGCACGAGCGAAATGCGGGGATTCTTCGCTTCGCTCAGAATGACAATTATTAAATTCTCTGTAGCGACAGGAGAACTAATCTATTCATCTCGAATGGGAGCCCAGCAACTCCAGCTCCCCGCTGTCCACTTCCACCGCAAAACTCTGCATGATGCTGTTCAGCGTCAGAACGACGCGATAGCTATACTTCATTCGCACCACAACCCCCTCCATCCCGGCAAAGGCGCCAGAGCGGATGCTCGCCCGCTCGCCCACCTTCAGCAGCGGATGCGGTGCGGCGTGGCGCTCTGCCAGTCCAGATCGAAGCGCATCGATCTCGCGGGCTGGCAGCGCCACCGGTTCGCCCGCCGTGCCGCCTACAACCGTCAAAACGCCCGGCACCTGTAGCACCCGAACGCGCTCGGCCCTATGGATGCGAACAAATAAATAGCCGGGGAAAAGAGGCAGATCCAGCGTCACCCGCGAGCCGTCGCTCCACTTGCGCTGGCTTCGATAGAGGGGCAGGTAGTGCTCGATCTCCCGCATCTCCAATTGCTGGTCCACGCGCTTTTCATGGCGAGAGCAGGTATACACCGCGAACCATTTTGAGTCGTCACGCACAACCGGCAGGGATTCCAGAGTGCTACTGGATTCCAGGGTGCGACTGCACGCTTGAACGATGCCCTGATTCCACATTTCAGACAAAATTTACGCCCCTCACTTGGGCGAAATGCGTTCCACCCCACCGCATGCAAACACAGTAATCCTCTCCAAAATTGGGCTCTGAAGCCTCCAAATCAGAGGAAACACATCCTGTTCCACCAACCTTCGATGAAGAACAAAATCGGTGTTGCAAACACCATACCACACCCAATAATTCCGGATTGCGAATTTGAAACTCCAAAGGACTACTGAAGCCTGTGTAATACACAAATTCGATGCCGGTCGCAGACAATCGAGTTGCCCCCTGCTGTGGACCTAGCTCGCGTCGCGCTCGATTGCAGCCAACACCAACCCCTTGGTCAGCAGCTCCGGCAACACATCCGGCGCGCTACCTGCCGTCGCCGGATAGAGGACGTAGGTCGGCACGCCAGCCCGTCCCAGTGAGGCCAGCTTCCGCGTGATCTCCGCGCCGCCGTCGGTCCAATCGGCCTTCAGCAGCGTAACGTGATGCTCACGCAATGCACTGACGACCTCTGCCGAATCCAGCACCGCCTGCTCGTTGACCTTGCAGCTTAGGCACCAGTCTGCGGTGAAGTCGATGAAGACCGGACGGCCAGCCGCGTGCGCCTCCTCCAGCGCCTGCTCCGAGTAAGGTTGCCAGACTAGCTCCGCGCCCTCTGTTGTCGCAGCAGCACTCGTCTGCGCGCCGCCCGCCGCGTCGGATCGTCCCTTGTGCCGCGACTGCGAGAGCGGAATGGCCAGTCCCAACGCGATCAGCACAAGCGCCGCGATCCGTCCCGGCCACTTCGCGGGCCAGCGACCCAAAGCCCAGCCCGCAATCGCCAGCAGCAGGAAGCAGGCTAGCAGCAACGCCATCTGGTCCACGCCCGCGCTCGTAGTTCCACCGCTCGTGTGCAACTGTCCATAGACCCACGTCAACCAGATCGCCGTAGCAAACAGCGGCACTGAGGTGAGCTGCTTCAGTAGCTCCATCCACGCGCCGGGTCTCGGCAACAGGCGCACCCAAGCCGGTTGCCAACTCAGCACAAGGTACGGCGCAGCCAGTCCCAGAGCCAGCGCCGTGAAGACCGCAAAACTCACGCCCGCCCTCTGCGCCAACGCAAATCCAATCGCCGCGCCCATCAGCGGAGCGGTGCAAGGAGTCGCCACCACGGTCGCCAGCACGCCGGTCAGAAAACTCCCCGCGTAGCTCTGCTTTCCTGCACCCGCTTTATCAACCAGCGAGCCGCCCACCGACGTCAGCGAAAGCCCGATCTCGAACTGCCCTGCCAGCGACAGCGCCAAGAAAAATATCGCCGAAGCCAGCACCGCGAGGAACGCTGGCGACTGGAGTTGGAATCCCCAACCCGCGTGGCTTCCCGTAGCGCGCAGCGTTAGCAGCACGGCCACAATTGCCCAAAACGAAACCAGAATCCCCAGTGCATAGACCAAGCCGTGCCGCCGCAGCTCCGCGCGACTCTCGCTGGAACTCTGCATCAGCGTTAGAGCCTTCAGAAACAGCACAGGAAAGACGCATGGCATCAGGTTCAGCAGAATGCCACCGAGGAACGCCAGACCGATTGCGGCAAGCCCGGTCGTCGGTCCCTTGCTGGCCTGCGCGATCTCGCCCGGCACCACCGGTACGTTCACCTCGTAGGCCTCGGTGTCTGACAGCTTCAGCACCCCATGCAGCATCGCGGGTAACTCCGTCGCGTCCGGCGAGCGCTCGACAAAGAGCCTCATGCCATCGCGTCGCGATTCGAGGAGCTGTTCCGCCGCGTGAAGGATTCCGTCTGGCGAGCGTTCGCCATCCGTCGTCAGCTCGCCCGGATAGGGATAGAACTCCGGGTCCGTCTCCCTTGTGTCATCCTTCAGCGTCAGCACAAACTGCCGCTTGCCGCCCACGGCCGACAGCGTAGCCCACTCCGGCAGCGCTGTCGGGATCAACGTCAGCGCCTCGCCTAGCGCGCCCAGCTTCGGCTCCTGCGCCGAATCGGGTGCGCCAGCCCGTACCATCAGGTCGAGCCCCAGGTGCGCGCGTCCGGGAACGCAAACGTCGTTGCAGACCAACCAGCTCACCTCTGCGTCCAGATGCACCGGCCCGGGTCGCATCGTCGAAGCCGCAGCAATCGTCACCGGAAACGCGACGTGATCCTCGTACCCGTAGTCCATCAGCGGGCCGAGCGGCAACTGCTCGGGAATGGGAAATCGCACCGGCCCGGCGGTAATTCCTGCTGGCAACATCCAAGCAATTTGTGGTGGTTCGCCGGAGTCGCCGGGGTTGATCCAGTAGACGTGCCAGTGGTCGTCGAGAGTCAACACCAACCCCACCTGCTGCGTTTTACCTGGAGCAATCGCTGGTCCCAGCGAGACCAGCTCCGCCGTCAGGTGCTGCGCCTTCACCGGCCCCGGCCCCCCGTCGCCAACCGCTGCAATCTGCGCACGCGCGCTCACTCCGGCGGACACGCCGAACGCCAGCAGCAGAGAAAAAATACTCTGTCGAATTTTCACTCGCATCAATTGCATCGAGTCGCCTCTTCGCGCCAAACTACAAAACCGACCGCGGATTTACGCGGATTAACACGGATTAAAAACAAAAAATCAATTTAAACTAGCGGATAAAATGCCTCGACCAAAATAATTCTCGTCCACTTTCTTCTTGCACAGAACCCGTATTGGCTTATTTGCATTTAATCCGTACTTGTTTTGATCCGCGTTCATCCGTGCCAATCCGTGGTCGGTCTTCGCCTAAGCCACATCGTCGTCCTCAATCTCCGCTGGCAGATTCCCGTCGCGCCGCATTCGCAGATACCCGCGAATGAACGGCTCCAGATCGCCATCCAGTACGCGGTCCACGTCGCCCACTTCGACGCGCGTTCTCAAGTCCTTCGCCATGCGGTACGGCTGCAGCACATAGCTGCGAATCTGCGAGCCAAAGCCAATCTCCAGCTTCGAATCCTCAATCTTGCGCGACGCGGCCTTCTTCTTGTCCAGCTCAAACTCATACAGCTTGGACCGCATCATCTTCATCGCCTGATCTTTATTCTTGTACTGCGACCGCTCATTCTGGCAGCTCGTCACAATCCCGGTCGGCAGATGCGTCAGCCGCACGGCGGAATCCGTCGTATTCACATGCTGCCCGCCCTTGCCGCTCGAACGATACGTATCGATGCGCAGGTCCTCGACCTTCAAATCAATCACAATCGTCTCGTCAATCTCCGGGCTCACAAATACGCTGGCGAAGCTCGTATGCCTCCGCTTGGCCGAGTCGAACGGCGATATGCGCACCAGCCTATGTACGCCCGATTCCCCGCTCAGCAGCCCGTAGGCAAACTCGCCCGCAATCGTAAACGTGGCCGACTTGATCCCCGCCTCGTCGCCATCCTGAATCTCGTGGATCGTGCTGCGAAATCCCTGCCGCTCAGCCCAGCGCAGATACATGCGCATCAGCATCTCGGCCCAGTCCTGACTCTCCGTCCCGCCCGCCCCCGGATGCACCGTGACAATGGCGTTCAGCGTGTCCGTATCGCCCGACAGCATCGTCTTCGATTCCAGCTTTTCCGAGAACTCCACCAGCGCCGGAATCTCGCGTTCGAGGTCCGGCTCCGTCGCCTCGCCCTCCTTCGCCAGTTCGAAGTACGCCTCAATGTCGTCGGAGCGCCGCAGCAGCTCGGCGTCGTCAGCGATCAGCGTCTCCAGCCGCTTGCGATCCCGCATCAACGGCTGCGAGCGCGCCGCATCGGCCCACACCGTTGGGTCAGAGATCTTCTCTTCAATCACCGCCAGCTCGCGCTTCAGTCGCGCCGAGTCAAAGATACTCCCGCAGCTCGCGAACTCTGTCGCGCACCGGGGAGTATCGATATTCCAGATCGTCAATCATCCTTCCAGTTTACCCCGCCGTTGCTTGTTCTCCCATCAATCAACGAAAGCTCGGGTGCCCCAGTTGACCTTGGGGGCGGGAAGGCCGAGAATTGAAACTGACAGATCTACCGGCCTATTTGTTCCACGCCGATCCCCAAATTTTGCTGAGGTAATTCTATGCTCGCCTATCTTGTACTTCTGCTTGCCGTCCTGAGTCGCATTCTTCCCCACGTCTTCCACGCCACGAGTTGGAACTTCACCATGGTTGGCGGCGGTTTGCTGTTCTTTGGATCGCGGATGGGTGCGGGCTCGGCGGGTAGCTTTACGCGGAAGAGCGCGCTGCGGCTGGCCTCGGCCGTCGCCGTGCTGATGGCGACTGACTACTTCCTGACTGTCTTCGCCTTCCATTTCCCCTTTGTGGCGCGGACCTATTTGGTGACGTGGCTGTGGTACGGCGCGGTCTGCCTGTTGGGCATGGGCATTTTGCAAAAGCCCAGCGTACTGCGCGCGGGCGCGGGCGTTCTGGCCTCGTCGACTTCGTTCTTCCTGTTGAGCAACTTCATGGTTTGGGCTGATGGGTCGATGGCGATGTATCCGCGGACTCTATCCGGGCTCGGCGCCTGCTATGTGGCCGGGCTGCCGTTCTACCGCAACGATCTGGCCTCGACCGCGCTGACCGTCGGCGTTCTCTTCGGCCTGCCGGTGTTGGCGGCTAAGATCGTCGAGTCGATGCGCTCGGCGCACAACAACCTGCCCGCAGCGTAAGTCAGGACGTACGTCGTCTGATGTGTTACGCGTAGAACTTCAAAGCTCCAGAATCGTACCTTCACGGACGATTCTGGAGCTTTTTTCGGTTCGGCTATGAGCGATGAACTGTGGGCTATGAGCTAGGAATTCAGGGGAGAAAGCATCGGATTGTTGTGGCTAGGCGTAGGCCATCGGGATCCTTCGCTGCGCTCAGGATGACAACAGTCGAGAGGCGGAATCCTGCATCACTTACCATTGCAATATGTAACTCACTTACCATTGCGCTACGTGATCAGGGTGGAGTCGCTTGGGTCGACGGCGGTTGAGTCCGAATCGGTGCTTTCTTCCAGCGGGAACTGGGTGCCGCTACGGCGGTTGAAGAGCTTGCGCAGGACGTAGACAACGATCACCAGCGCGAGGATGCCCGTCACAGTCAGCACCTCATTCAGGTGCTCGTGCATGGCCAGTCGGAAGGCGTGTGCGATGGTCGGGCCGAAGTAGATCGTAATTAGGGCGCAGACCAGGAACTGGATCATCTTGCCGGTGAAGACGGCCACGGCATAGCGCTGCGGCCTCATCTCGAATACGCCCGCGCCAATCTCGAAGAGCTTGAACGGCATGGGCGGTGGGCACATGGCCGGGATCATGATAGCGAGGAATTCTTGTGCGGCAAAGCGGTCGCGCATCTTCTCGTAGCGCTCGCGGTTGATGCGTTTCAACAGGAAGATCTCTCCGCCCGCGCGACCGACGTAGTAGGGAATCAGACTGCCTAGCGTCGTGGCCGCCGCCGCAACCAGGCAATAAAGTAGAAATTTTTGGTGATCGAGCGCCACATAGCCGATGACCGCGCCGTCCATGGTGGTGGGAAGGGGAAACAGTGCGGCGTCGATGAAGGCCAGTCCGGCAAGGCCCCAGATGCCAAACGGCGACAGCACGGCGATCAGGGCTGCGCCAGCTTTATGTACGAGTGCGATGGGTCCGATTTTCACTAGTGTCTATTCTATCTGGCGATTGATCTCTGCGCCGTGCCGACTTCCGCGATTGCAGAGATTCCGCCAACGACTATCAGTTTACGGCCAAACGGAGTTGGCTGGTATCGGTTGCGTCGGGTCTGTTCGCAAAAGGTGAGAAAATGGGATGGGAGCGAAGCTCTCGGTGTTTTTTGGGGTCTATACCGTAAACCGCCGTAGGCAGAGACGCTTTGCGTCGTCCAACGTAAGAGCACGCTTCAACGAACCTTGCCGATGCCCATATTAGATCTGCCCCCCAACCCGTCGCATGATTCGTCGCCCACCCCGCATGATTCGATGGCCGATGCGGCTGAGAGCCGCCAACCGATCAAGCTGCGCACGAGCCGCTACGGCGAGCTGGACGAGCACGAGCTGATCCACCTGCTCGACTCGCTCGACGACGAACGCTCGCGAGCGCGATTCCGCGAGTCGGTCTACATCTCGGTCATCGTGTATCTGGCGGTGGCGTGGTTCCTCTTCTACGGGCCGCGGGTGCTCTTTCATCAGCCGCAGTTTCAGGATCCGATTACGCTGATGAAGCAGCATGATCGGGAGTTGACCTTTCTCGATCAGCACCCAGCGCCGGTGTTGAAGCCCGCGCCGCGCCCGGTGATCGATCGCAAGACGATGGAGAAGTTGCAGCAG
>Ga0182011_10004162_pt1 | contig 11647 bp, 8 predicted proteins | sample 711E1DmetaG_FD_120481 | JGI IMG/M metagenome (GOLD analysis project Ga0182011, IMG submission 120481) | Permafrost microbial communities from Stordalen Mire, Sweden - 711E1D metaG | ecosystem: Environmental > Terrestrial > Soil > Wetlands > Permafrost | place: Sweden: Stordalen | collected... | reverse complement strand
GCTCTCCCTCGACTTCGCTCGGGACCCTGACCCATTCGACTCCGCTCAGGGTCATCCTGAGCCTGTCGAACGGATGAGCTTGTCGAACGGGCTGCCGAGCCGCAATCCCACGGCTCGCCGGCCAGCGTGCTCGGCCAGCGGATCGTCTACCGTCTGCACGCAGGCTATCGAGTAGAGTGTGAAACATCCGGGCTAGGTGTCGCGCTTTGAAATATCCGGGCTAGAAATACCCGGTCTTTTTGCGGTCCTCCATGGCAGTCTCCGACCGGCGGTCGTCCGCGCGGGTGCCCCGCTCGGTCTGCCGGGCCGCGGCCACCTCCTGAATCACTTCTGGGAGCGTGGAGGCGTCCGATTCGACGGCTCCCGTACAGGTCATGTCCCCGACGGTCCGGAACCGGATCCGACGGGTTTCATAGCGTTCTCCGTCAAGCAGGGTCAGATAGGGGGACTTCGCGAGGAGGACGCCATCCCGGCTGACCACTTCACGCAAGTGGGAGAAGTAGATCGGCGGAATATTGAGCTTCTCCCTGGCGATGTATTGCCACACGTCCATCTCGGTCCAATTGCTGAGCGGAAAGACCCGGAAATGTTCACCCGGATGTTTGCGCCCGTTGAAGAGATTCCAGAGTTCGGGCCGCTGGTTCTTCGGATCCCACTGTCCGAATTCGTCGCGATGGGAGAAGAATCGCTCTTTCGCCCGCGCCTTTTCTTCATCCCGGCGGGCGCCGCCGAGCGCAGCGTCAAACTTGAATTCCGCGATGGCGTCCAGCAGCGTCACCGTCTGCAAGGCGTTGCGACTCGGATTGGCGCCGGGTTCCTCCTCCGCGCGACCGACCTTAATGGAGTCCTCGACCGTTCGCACAATCAGGCGCGCGCCCGTCCGGACCACGAAGGCGTCGCGAAAGGCGATTGTCTCCGGGAAATTGTGGCCGGTATCGACGTGCAGAAGTGGAAATGGAAAACGGGCGGGCCAGAACGCCTTCTGGGCCAGGCGGACCATTAAAAGCGAGTCCTTGCCGCCGGAGAAGAGCAGCACCGGCCGTTCAAATTGCGCCGCCACCTCGCGCAAGACGAAGACGGCTTCGTGTTCGAGTTGGGCGAGATGAGTGAGGTTGTAGGAACTCATGCCTATGTCTTCAGGAGGATTAGGACGATTGATGGCTCCGCCAAGTCATCCGGCGACCGGCTGCAGGTGCGGCAGGACAAACCGCTGGAGCCGCTCCACCGATATCTCGAAAAGTTCGGCATCGGTGTTGATCACGAACCCTGCCGATGCGGGCGGCTCGAAGGGTGCGGTGCACCCGGTGAAGTCTGCGATCTGGCCGCCGCCAGCCCTCGCATAGAGTCCTTTCGGGTCGCGCCGGGCGCACGTTTCGATTGACGCCTCGACATACACCTCGATCAGGTCGTCGGATCCGATGACGTTGCGTGCGAGGTCGCGGAGGGCGCGCATCGGCGTGATGAAAGCGATGATTGGAATCACTCCCGCCTGCAGAAAGAGCTTTGCCACCTCGGCCACACGGCGGATGTTTTCAGCGCGTTCAGTGGCGCTGAACCCCAAATCCCGGTTCAAGCCGGTGCGCAGGTTGTCTCCGTCGAGCAGATGGGTGGTAAACCCTTGCGCATGCAGGCGCCGCTCCAGTCCGATGGCGAGTGTGCTCTTCCCGGCGCCGGAAAGTCCAAAGAGCCAGATGGCCCGGGCATGCTGTCGGAGTTTCGCTTCTTTTTCGCTGCGGGGCAAAACGTCGTCGAATATCGGGTGAATCTCGGCAGGTGCGTCGGTCATTAGTTTAGTATATTACTCAAGACGGTAAAGTAACAAATAGTCTCTGCTTGTTGAGTCAATCCAACTTCGTGCATTCACTTTCTGGGCCGGTCCTCCGCTGGCATATACTGCTCTTGAACCGCCACCTTCAATCTCCTTTCTAAATCCCGTATTCGCCTGAGGACAAGACTGGACATCGCGGCCGGATCATCGACGGGCAGTCTTGCATGGACCCGGCGCAACCAGTCATAGGCGTCTTGGTCGCGGCCGAGCCTGCGCAAGAGCTCCCCATAAACCCGCGCCGCAAAATAGGGTGCATCCGGCGCCTCCGCGGCATGCCGATAACATCCCGCTGCAAGCCCCAAATCACCGCGCCGATACAACTGAATATTGCCCATTTCCACCCAAATCGCCGCATTGTCCGGATGAGAAGCAAAAGCAGCCTCAAGATGCCGCAGCCCTGCGCAAGCCTGCTCCTCCACAATCCGTCTACGTACCTCGGCGGGAATCCTTCCCCCATCGAGAGAGGAAAGCCTCCACTCGCTTATGTCGTAGGCGATCATCCTAGCTCCATTGATCCAGAAATCCAGAGGGCGATCGTCTGCCATGGTGACCAAGTGGATCAGCATTTCAGACCGCGGCAGGTCGCGCGCAGCCCAGGCGACATAGAGCTTGAGCCACAGCCCGTCGGCAGCCAGAGCGCGCAGCCCCCCCGGAATCGCCACGTCGATCCAGCGCGCCGCATCCAACCGGGAGTTGGCGGCTCCAGCCGCATTCTTCGGCAGCTCCCCTGCCTTCCGCAGAAGCTCCACCAGCGGGCAGAGCGTGCCGCCGGCAAGGGCCAGCACGGCAAAAACAATCGCGGCCGCCCTAATGTTAGAGCTCACGATGCCGGAAGCAATAGACCGCGAGCGCAACGAACAGGCTGACATAGATCGCCGAGTAAAGCGTGATTCCAACGAGGTAGCCGGTTGAAAGAGCGCCGCCGGCGGCGACCTGGTCGGCCACATCATAGAGTTCAAAATCGGGAACGACCAATCCGACGAGACCAGCAACACCTCTCGCCCACTCAGGCCCGGCGAACCGAAAAGCGTCCCACACCAGAGCTCGCAGGCTGCAAATAGCGAGCGCAGCGAATCCCGCCATCACGGCAAGCAGACTGGTCCGTGCATAAGTTGCCACCAACAGGGTCAGCGCGGCCAGAACGCTGCACCGAAGCCACTGCACCAAACCGCACGCCATCACCGCAAACGACGACGCACCCCCAGCCCCGGCAAATCCCCGCGCCAGCGGATCCGTTGGTTGGGTTTGCGACCACCACAACCATCCCACCAGGAAGCCGGTGCCCACGGCGCAAAACGCCAGCAGCAACCCCAAGATTCCAGCCAGCTTTCCCAAAACGAATTCCCCCCGCCACACCGGCTTGGCCAGCACCGCCAGGACAGTTCTCCTTTCGATCTCGCCGGAGAATGACTCCGCCACGGCGACGATCGCTACGACGGCACCGAAGAACGTCAACGCGCCAAAGCCCGTGTCGAGCAGGAACTTCGTCTGGGGCGCAACAATGCCGCAATTACGAAACCACCAGGCAGCGATGCCGAGCATGGCTGCCATCAATGCCAAGATCAGGAAAAGCCGCTGGCGTACCGACTCCCGGAAGGTGTTCCCCGCGATTGCCGCCAGGCGGAATGCCGAAGACACGATCGCGCTCATGGACATTCGCTCTCGTCCGAATAGCAGCGATGTGCGGCTGCCAAGTAGACCCGTTCAAGCCCGCCTCGCCGCGCAAACGGCGCCGACCGCAAGCGTGCGCCGCGGTTCGCCAGCCAGACGCGCAGTTCGGATTCATCCGCCTCCGGAAGGGACTCCACGACCAGCGTATTCTCACGATGCGATTGCAGGAGCTCGTCAATCGTGCCTGACGCAACGAGACGGCCGCGATTGAGCAAAACGACCCGGGTGCAAAGGTCCTCAATCTGATCCAGCTGGTGGGAACTGAGCAGGACGGTTCCGCCGCGAGCCCGGATGCCGCGGATGATTTCGCCAATGTCGGACGCGCCTTCCGGATCAAGGTTGGCCGTGGGCTCATCGAGAATCACCAGCCTTGGGCTCGTCACCAGCGCTTGCGCCAACCCGATCCGTTGCTTCATCCCCCTGGAGTAGGTGCCGACCCGCCGGGCTGAAGCTGTCCCCAGGCCGACGAGCGCGATTGCCTCCTTGATGCGGTCTTCCCTGATCCGGCCGGCCAATCCCGCAAGACCCGCAAAGAAGCGCAAGAGCTCGATTCCCGTCAGGAAAGGATAGAACTCCGGCGCCTCTGGAAGATAGCCCACTGAAGAACGGGTCTCCGCGCAATGGCTCGGCCGCCCGAACACCCGGCAGGCGCCCGCCGTCGGCGCAACCAGGCCCATGATGATTTTCAGCAAGGTCGTCTTGCCCGAGCCGTTGGGTCCAAGCAAACCGACGATTTCGCCTTCGGCGATCGAAAGATTGATCTCCGTGAGGGCATGGAAGGGCGCTCCGGATAGTGCGGGCAGGAAAACCTTGGCGATCCCATCAAGTTCGACGGCCTTCACGGGACCTCTCAATGGATGGCGAAACCGTTGAACTGGCGCGGTCGCTGCTCTGCTGCGCGTTCCACCTCACGCATCAAGCCCTGCATCCGTTCCTCGACCGCAGCCAGGAATGCATTCACATCGTTTTTCTCGCCCTCAACTTCCAGGCACACCCGACCATCCGCCAGGTTCTGCACAAAGCCGGACACCTCATACCCCCGGGCAATCAGCAGGGTCGTGTAGCGGAAACCCACTCCCTGCACCCGACCGGAATAGTGGACGGTCTCATGGTGTACTTTGCCATCCGGCGACATGGGAACACCCTTGATCAACTCGTTGATTTCTGCAAACAATAAATTTGCGCCTGCCGCGCAGGGGCGCATCTGCCCATTGACGGTGGCGCAAGTGGCATGGGCGACCTGCGCCCAGAGCCTGGCGGGCATCCGGGTTTTCCTTGCTTTTTGGAACGGCTCGCGCCCAAATCCGCGATCTGGCCAAAACGGCCGCATGCGATGAGCGACTTCGAATCCGAAAGTTTCCCTGAAAATGAGTGGGATGAATGCGGTGATTTGGTTTGGAACGAATTTGATTGGGAGCGCTACCTGCGGGAACAGGACGATGTGCTGCATCGTTACCTCGGATGCTACGAACAGCTGAAGGGCCATCCTGAGCGCCTTGATGAAGTCGCGCATCTCATGGGTTGGGATGCAGGGCAGCGGGGAGCGGATCCAGCCGATGGCTGCGGCCTGCAGAGAGAGGATCGCGGGGAGGCGATTGGATCCGGGGGTTCTGCGCCGATCGAGCCCTATACTTTGCACAAGAATCCGGTGTTTATTGCCACGAAGGCAATCTACTTGAGCTTGAAACGCGGCTGGGAGCGATTGGCGGTCGATGCGACCAAGATTCCCCAACCGCTGGCGCTCGCTTTGCAAACCAGCCTCTATCGGGGCGAGGAGCAGGCGGTGCTCGGAGTGCAAGCGCTTGATCTTGGCGACTACGCCATGGCCATCAGCCTGTTCAAGCGCAGCTTGGAGGAACTCAACCGGACGTTAGCGCTTGTCACCGGCACGGACGCTGCAGCGCCACGGGCCTTCGCCGCCTGGCGGGAAGACGCCCTGCCCCGCTTGTTTGACCTGCGCGAGATCTGGCTCCGAGTTTTGAACGAGTGCCGGGAAGAGCTCGGGCGGCGAGTTGACGACGAAAGTTGAAGCGACCGACGGCAGCGGTGGCGGCCTGGTGGACTTGGCTTCTGGCGTTCGAGGACTGGAGCGGCCTGTAATTCGCGTCGCGCCTGAACTTCGCCGGCTTGAAGAGATGCGCTTGCGATTCGTCTCGGCAGTCGTTCCAGATCGCGGCAGTACTTCTACCCTTTACTCGCTCCCCCGGATCGGTAAAGGAAATGGGGCCTGTGCCCCCGGAGGGGATCGTTCGATGAAACAATTAGCCAAACTCACCGTCTACATCTAGTCCCGAAGCGATGGGCGTCTCCTTTTCGGCCACAACCTCCATTTTTTGCGGAACTTCCAACCTAACCTAATCATGCGGCTTTCTTTGCATTTGCACCGGGCTCTCCTCCTTTCCGCGGCCCTCCTGCCCGGGATCACCTTGGCTCAGACGAATTCCACGGCCCAGTTGAATTACGCAACTCCCTACACGTTTAGCGCGGCGAAGGTCTGGGGACTGCCACCGATTGGGAGCCAGGACGGCGCCGCAAATATCGCTGGCTTTTTTCACCCGTCCTCCGCGGTTGCCGACAGCAAGGGAAATACCTTCGTGGCGGACACCGGGAATAGCATCATTCGAGAGATTACGCCCGACGGCACTGTCTCAACCTTCGCGGGTCAGGCCGGTGTCATCGGGAGCATTGACGCCACGGGTACCGCCGCGCGTTTCACCGATCCAGCCGGCATGACGATTGATTCCAGCGACAACCTGTATGTGTCCGACACCGGGAACTTCACGATTCGCAAGATCAAGCCCAATGGCACGGTGACAACCCTCGCCGGCGTTGCCGGACAGAGTGGGTGCACGGACGGCACGGGTACAGCAGCCCGGTTTTATTTCCCGATTGGAATCACGGTCGACGCCAGCGGCAGTAACCTCTATGTGACCGATACCGGCAACAACACGATTCGGAAGATCACGACCACCGGCGGCGTCGTCACGACCCTGAATGCCGGAGTGAACTGGCTTCCGAGCACCGGCCACACGGATGCGACGGGAACCGCTGCGCGATTTAATGTGCCGTACAACACGGCGGTGGACAAATCCGGAAACATCTATGTGGCCGACTCTGCCAACCATATCATCCGGAAGATCACTCCGGCCGGCGTGGTGACCACGGTGGCCGGTTCGGCAGGCGTTCATGGCAGCGTGGACGGACCCGGCACCGGTGGCGCCCTGTTTTACTTTCCGGCGTCCGTGGCCGTCGGCAATGACGGGAGTATTTTCGTCGCCGATTCATCAAACGACACTGTCCGGAAAATCGACACGAGCGGAAATGTGACAACCGTGGCGGGGATGGCTGAAGTCCCAGGCGGCGTGAACGGAATTGGCACCAGCGCCCAGTTCAATCACCCCACCTCCCTCGCCGTCGACGGAAGCGGCAATATCTACGTGTCCGACACCTACAACCATGCCATCCGGAAGATCGACTCGACCAGCACGGTGACCACGTTTGCAGGAGCTGCGGGCTACCAAGGCTTTCTCGACGCCACCGGCACGGCGGCACGATTTAATTTCCCAGCTGGTCTGGCGGTGGATGGAGGTGGCGACATTTATGAAGCCGAGGCCTCCAGTCAGATCATCCGGAAAATCACTCCGGCCGGCGTGGTGACCACGGTGGCCGGTTTCGCCGGGAACGCCGGGTCGGTTGACGGCACGGGCACCGCCGCGCGATTCAATTTCCCCGCGGCCGTCAGCGTGGACGGCGCGAACAACGTTTATGTGGCTGACACCTACAGTTGCACGATCAGGAAGATCACGCCGGCCGGCGTCGTCTCGACCCTGGCAGGCACCCCGGAATTGAAAGGCCACATCGACGGCCCGGGCAGCGTCGCGCAGTTCAGTTTTCCGTACGGTGTGGCGGTGGACAGCGCGGACAACACCCTCGTCGTGGCCGACACCTACAACAATACGATCCGGAAGGTGAGCCAGACAAACGTGGTCAGCACGGTTGCGGGTGCGCCAAGCAATGCCGGTTTTGTTGACCAGTGCCAGGTCCTCAACGCGGAGTTTAATGGCCCGATCGGGATCGGGGCGGACAGCAATGGAAATCTTTATGTCGCGGACAGCGGCAATAACTCGATAAGAAAAATCGACAGTTCCTCGTACGTTACCACTTATGCCGGCGCGGGGCGGCTTAAAATCGCTGGGTTCGCCGATGGCGCCGCTACGAGCGTGGCGCGCTTCAATTCGCCAGGCGCCATCGCCGTCGACTCTTCGGGCAACGTTTGTGTTGCGGACACCGGCAATGACACGATCCGGATGATCCAGAACGATGGGACCTCTGTCACCGTGGAGACGCTGGCAGGCGCGCCACTGACTCCAGGCAGACAGGACGGAACGGGCGGGGCTGCGCTTTTCCAGAATCCAAGCGGCATCTCGATTAACAATGGCACGATCTACGTCGCGGATACCGGCAGTAATGCCATTCGCACAATCGCCACTCCGAGCGATGTCGTCAGTACCCTGGCGGGCCAAATCACCAACCAGGGCAGCGCGGATGGCCAAGGCTCGGCTGCGCGCTTCTATTATCCCAGCGGCGCCGCATGGTACAATGGATCGCTCTACGTGGCGGACCCAGGCAATGACGTGATTCGTCACGTCGACCTTTCGACTAACATGGTCACCACGTATGCCGGCCAGGATGGCGTGATCGACAGCCTTGATGGCAGCGGCACCGCCGTGGCGTTTGCCAATCCCAGGTCCGTGGCGGTCGATGCCGGCGGGAATGTGTACGTTTCGGACTCGACCGAATACAACATCCGCATGATCGTCCCCGCGACCGGCAATACTCCCGTCACCGTGAGCACGTTGGCCGGCTCCGCCAGTGCCTCAGGCATAACGGATGGCTCAGGCACGGCCGCCCTGTTTTCCGTGCCAATTGGCGTGGCTGTCTCTGGGAATGCCACCAATGCGACGGCGAATGTATATATCGTCGACAGCGCCAATAATCTCATCCGAAGGATTGTCGTGAAGGCTGGCACGACGACCAATGGCGTCGTCACCACCCTTGCCGGCGTTGCCGATGTGGCAGGCAGCATAGACGGCACCGGCACCGCCGCGGAGTTCAATCTGCCGCAAGCCATCGCCATCGACAGCACGGGCAACACCCTTTATGTGGCAGACACCGGCAACCAGATGATCCGGATGATCAAGCTCACGTGGAGTACGGACGGCACGACTCCCACCGCCAAAGTCAGCACGCTCGCAGGCATCGTGGGGACGAGAGGAACGATTAACGGCGCCGGATCCACGGCCCAGTTCGACAACCCGGCCAGTTTGACCCTGGACAGTACGGGCAACAACCTCTACGTGGCGGATGCAAATGGCGAAGTCATTCGAAAGATTGCGATCACGACAGCTGCGGATGGCTCCACGACGAGCCAGGTAACGACGGTGGCCGGCATTCCCAGCAGCCCGGGGTACACCGACGGCGCCGGCCCCACCGCGCGCTTCAACAGACCAACCGGCTTGACCATCGATCCTGCCGGCAATCTCTATGTTGTCGACACGCACAATAGTGAGCTCCGGAAGGTGACACCGCCCTCGACATCCTCTGGCCCTTGGCAGGTCTCAACAATCGCCGGTGTGCCGTCGTACGCGAGCTTCGGCGATGCAGACGGACCGCCAGGGGTTGCTCGTTTCAGCGAGCCCTATGGCGTGGCTGTCGATACTGATGGCAATATTTACGTCGGCGACACCGACACCAACACCGTCAGGAAAATCGACACGAGTGGGAATGTCACGACGATTGCCGGCGTGCCGCAAAGCTCCGGCTCGGTAGAAGGAACAGGGGCGGCGGCCCAGCTCAGCCTTCCGTACGGCGTGGCCGTCGATAAGGATAAATTCGTCTATGTGGCCGATGCGATCAACTCCACAATCCGGAGGATTGACCCAGGCGGCTTTGTCAAGACCATCGCTGGAACGGCGGGGCTGCGCGGCAGCTTGGACGGGACCGGTAGTGACGCCCAATTCTACATGCCAACCTCGGTGGCTGTGGATAGTGCGAAGAACGTCTATGTCGCAGACACCAACAACAGCACCATCCGGAAAATCACACCCAGCGGCAGCGATGGCAGCCTCGGCATCGTGACGACGCTCGCCGGCCTGAGCGGGTCCAGTGGCTATTGGGATGCGGCGGGCAGTGACGCGCGTTTCAGCACGCCCAACGGAGTAGCCGTGGACGGCGCGGGTAACGTGTACGTGGCCGACACTGGAAACAATGTGGTTAGAAAAATCACACCGGGTGGCTTGGTGACGACATTAGCCGGTTCCCCTCAAAACGCGGGAAGCGTCGATGGAACCGGCACAGATGCTTGGTTCTCCGGTCCGACAGCCGTGGCGGTGGATGCCAAGAGCTATGTTTACGTGGCGGACTCTGATAACCATCTCATCCGCCAGATCACACCTGGAGGTGTCGTAACGACGCTCGCCGGTGCGGCTGGCGTTGTCGGCTATGTGAGCGGAACCGGGAGCGAAGTAAGGTTCAACACTCCGAATGGAATCGCGGTGGATAGCTCCGGCAACGTCTATGTCGCGGATACCCAGAACAACATTATTCGCGTAGGGAAACCGCCATCTGGCGCTTACAGCAATCTCGGCGCTGCGGAGCAGAACAGCAATTTGTCCAATACGGGAAGTCCCAATAGTTTCAGCAACTCCAGCGGCTCCAGTGGTACCAGCGGCAGCGGGTCCAGTGGTTCCAGCGGCTCCAGTGGCACGAGTGCCAGTTCGACCGGAGTCTTTCTGTTCATCTACCCAACCAGTGTCGCACGGGACGGTTCCGGCAATCTCTACGTTGCGGACACCGCCAACAACACGATCCAGCAGGTGACGCCTGCGGGCGTGGTCACCACGCTCGCGGGCACCGCCGCCGTGGTCGGCTCGACCGATGCGCATGGCACCAACGCCCTGTTCAACCAGCCCAATGGCGTCGCCCTCGACGGCAGCGGTAATATCTTCATCGCGGACACCGGCAATGGCACGATTCGCAAGATCGATTCGCAGGGGACCGTGACGACGTTCGCCGGCAGCGCGTCGAACCGCGGCAATCGCGACGGCGCGGGCACGGCAGCGTGGTTCTCGGCTCCCACCGGGATCGCGGCCGACAGCGCCGGCAATCTCTACGTTGCCGATGCATTCACCGAAACCATCCGCAAGATCAACTCGAACGGGACGGTGACGACCTTGGCTGGTGCGGCCACCGTTCGCGGTCACGCCAATGGCACGGGCACGAGCGCAACGTTCAATTACCCGACGGGAGTGGCGGTGGATGGATCCGGCAATCTTTATGTTGCGGATTCTTATAACGACACCATCCGCAAGATCACCTCTGCTGGCGCGGTGACAACGCTCGCTGGCGACTATCAGATATCGGGCTCGGTCGATGGAACCGGAAGCAATGCGTATTTCAATCAGCCGGCCGGCCTTGCGGTGGACGGTGTCGGCGACGTTTATGTTGCAGATTCCGGCAATTGCACGATCCGGAGCATCACGCCCGACGGAACCGTGAAGACGGTCGCTGGATACGCCGGGCTCGCCGGCCTGCTCGACGGCGCTGGAACGAATGCCCTTTTCAATCAGCCGCGAGGTCTTGTGCTGGACGGCTCTGGTAATATCTATGTCGCGGATAGCGGAAACGCAGCCATCCGCAAGATCAGCGTAAACGCCACTGTGAGCACCCCGGCAATGACGCAAGGCAGCACCACCGGTTATACCTCCTCCATCCCCAAAGGACAGGTTGGAGGCGGCACGGACAGCAGCAGCAGCGGTGGCGGTGGTGGCGGTGGCGGTGGGGCCGTCAACCCGTGGTTCGCCGGCCTGCTCGCCCTGTTAGGTATTTCGCGGTGGTTCACGCGGAAACGCTAGGTGGGAGACGGCGGCAAAACAGCCTTGCACTCGCCCCTTCCCCGCGCTTCCTTCTGACCCCGCAACCCGGAGAGATGGCCGAGTGGCTTAAGGCAGCGGTTTGCTAAACCGCCATAGGTGTTAAAGCCTATCGGGGGTTCGAATCCCCCTCTCTCCGCCAGTTCTAATTCGACGTCTTGGGTCGTTGACCCGCAACCTGGTGGACGGCGAGGGACTCGAACCCCCGACCTCCTCG
>Ga0182011_10004160_pt1 | contig 11649 bp, 12 predicted proteins | sample 711E1DmetaG_FD_120481 | JGI IMG/M metagenome (GOLD analysis project Ga0182011, IMG submission 120481) | Permafrost microbial communities from Stordalen Mire, Sweden - 711E1D metaG | ecosystem: Environmental > Terrestrial > Soil > Wetlands > Permafrost | place: Sweden: Stordalen | collected... | reverse complement strand
GGATTTCTCCGATTGCATCGATCTTCTGCCGACGCTGGCGGCACTTGCAGCCGTAGCGAAGGGCGTCAGCGAGTTCACCGGGATCATTCGCGCTCGGTTAAAAGAATCGGACAGGGTCGCAGCCATGAAGGAAGGTATGCAGCGTATGGGTATCCAGATCAAGGAAGAGCCTGACCGCCTGCTGATAACCGGCGGCGCTCCACATGGCGCAGTCATCGATTCAAAAGGCGATCACAGGATTGCCATGGCCTTCAGTATGCTGGGTATTTTGGCCGGTGATACTGTAATCGAAGGCGCTGAATGTGTAAATAAGACATTTCCCGCATATTGGGACATATTAAAAAGCCTGGGAGGAGATGTAACTTTAGATGGGTAATAGTATAGGTAAACTCTTCACCGTGACCAGCTTCGGCGAAAGCCATGGCCGGTGTGTCGGTGTTGTCATAGACGGTTGCCCGGCGGGCCTGCCGCTGACCGTTAAAGAAATTCAACAGGCGGTAGACAGGAGAAAGCCTGAAGCCACCGCCGGGGGAACGGCGCGGCATGAAGCTGATAAAGTCGAAGTGATTTCAGGGTTATTCAACGGTTTCACGACCGGCGCGCCGGTGTGCATGCTTGCGTGGAACAAGAACACGGATTCAAGCGTATATGAGGAAATTAAACTGACTCCCCGTCCTGGACACGCCGATTACACGGCCTTTATCAAGTACGGGGGATTCAACGACTACCGCGGTGGCGGCAGGTTCTCAGGCAGGATAACGGCCGGGTTCGTTATGGCTGGCGCCGTAGCTTCAAAACTCCTTAAGCTCAGCGGCATAGAAGTGACCGCTTACACGGTCCAGATAGGAAATGTTAAAGCTGGCCCTCAACCTGTCAGCAAGATAAAACGGGATGTGTATAAAAGCCCGGTGAGGTGTGTGGATCCAGCGACTTCCGCCAGGATGATTGCAGCAATAGAGAAAGTGAAAGCTGCAGGCGACAGCATCGGCGGCATCGTGGAAGTCCTGGCCTTGAATATTCCATCCGGCTTAGGGGAACCGGTTTTCGACACGCTGGAGGGAGACCTGGCCAAGGCTTACTTCGCCATCCCTGCTGTAAAAGGCGTAGAATTCGGCTCCGGCTTCGCTGCTGCCGGGATGAAAGGGTCACAGCACAATGATCCTTTAGCTATTAAAAACAATAAGATAGTCACGCTGACTAACAACAGCGGCGGTATTTCCGGCGGCATTAGCAACGGCATGCCTGTACTAGCTCGAATAGTCATCAAGCCGACCGCCTCGATAGCTAAAGTGCAAAAATCGGTGAACATGGATACCCGCAAAAATGCGGAGTTGACCATCAGGGGCAGGCATGACGCATGCATCGTTCCACGGGCTGTGCCCGTGGTAGAATCAATGACTGCCATTACGCTCTGCGATTTCGCTTTAAGAGCAGGCATAATAAGAGAGGTAATAGAATGAGCTTGCAGGACCTGAGAAAAACTACTGACGAAGTCGATATTAAAATCATTAAATTGCTTTCGGAAAGGCTGAAGCTCTCACGCCAGATCGGGCAGGAGAAGAAGGAAAGCCAGAAGCCGATCGAGGACAGGCATCGCGAAGAGCAGGTCATAAAAAATGTCCGCGACCTCGCCAAGAAAGAAGGTGTCAGCCCGGAAGACGTTGAACGCATTTATAAGCTGGTCATTAAAGCCTCAAAAAGCGTGCAGGGATTGGAAGTCGGCTTCCAGGGAGAGCCGGGCGCCTATAGCCAGGAGGCAGCGGTAAGCTTCTTCGGCCCGTCAGTGGAGACAGGGCCTTTCGATACTCTTGAGGAAATCTTTGCAGCCGTCCAGGAAGGCACGCTGCCATACGGGATCATTCCGGTTGAAAACTCACAGGTAGGCAGCATAACGCGTTCCTATGACCTCCTGCTGGATACTGATGTAATGGTGCGCGGCGAAACGCAGATCAAAATAACACACTACCTCATAGCCAACAAAGGCGCCACGCTGGAATCGATAAAAAAGGTCTATTCCCATCCGCAGGCACTTGCTCAGTGCGCCGGCTATTTGAAAAGGCTGGGATGCGAGGTGATCCCCACCTACGATACAGCGGGAAGCGTGAGAATGATCAAGGAAGATAAGATTATGGACGGGGCCGCCATCGCCAGTGCCAAGGCAGCCCAGATTTATGATATGAAGATCCTCGCCAGCGAGATAGAAGACAACCACAATAATACTACCAGGTTCTTCATTCTGAGCAGCCAGGACTCAGCACCTACGGGCAACGACAAAACTTCCATTGTTTTCATGCTTCAACATAAACCCGGAACGTTGTACGAGGCGCTCAGGGCATTTGCCGACCGCGGCATTAACCTGACCAAGATCGAATCACGTCCAACCAGACAAAAACCCTGGGAATATAATTTTTACCTTGACTTTGAGGGACACCGCAAAGACGCTGCCATCCAGGAAGCGCTTGCACATTTAAAGGATAACTGCACATTTTTGAAGGTGCTGGGCTCATATCCAAAAGCAACGGCAATCTTGAAAGAGTTCGAAAAATGAAGATAGCCATAGTCGGTGGCTACGGCAATATGGGGCAATGGTTCGCCCGGTTCCTGTCTAAAGAAGGTAAAAATGTTGTCATTTCCGGTCTTTACCAGGCCAGGCTCCGAGAGACAGCGGGGCGATTGGGGGTTGAATCCGCCTCCAATGAACAGGCGGTCGCCGCATCAGACGCAGTTATTATATCTGTCCCCATTAATAGCTTCGAAGCTGTCGTTAAAGAAATAGCGCCCCATACTCATAAGGGCCAGTACATATTCGATATCACATCCATCAAAGCAAAACCGGTTGAAATAATGCACAAATATATTAAGCAAGGAACTATACTGGGCATACATCCCATGTTCGGCCCTGGCGCCGAAGGCGTCAAAGGACAGCGGTTCGTACTGACGCCCATCGGGGCCGATGAGAAGGTATTAGCTGAAAAAGTCCGCCGTTATCTGGAAGGTAAAGAAGCAAAAGTTGAGGTGATGAAACCCGAAGAACATGATGATCTCATGAGCATCGTGCTAGGACTGTCGCACTTCATTGCGCTGGTATCAGCAGATACACTTGCCAGTCTGGGCAAGCTTAAGGAATCACAACAGATCAGCGGCACCACCTACCGGACGCTGCTGACGTTGGCAGAAGGGGTAGTTTCAGAAGACCCGGACTTCTATTCGTCGCTGCAAATGCACCTTCCGGACCTCTTTAACATTGAAAAACTATTTAAAGAGAAAGCAGGTGAATGGGCCGGACTGGTGAATGAAGGAAAAACACAGGAATTTATAAACAGGATGAAAGCCCTGAGAGACACTTTCCAAAAAGAAGATCCCGGTTTCGCTGACGCCTATAAAAATATGTACAGGCTGATAGGCGAATAATACTCATAAAGAGGCAGATCCCAATTTAATCCTCATCATCAGCGGGGCACTGATCTTATTCGCCTTCGCTATCGGCGTCATCTATGTGACACGCAGAAAGCAGGCGCATTAGTTAAATATCAAAGGGGCGCATCCGAAGATGCGCCCCTGAAATGAATTCATATATTAAATTTGTATTGGCCGCGGCAACGGCCCCTCGTATGCATATGGCAATTGTCTAATTTTACATTTGACTCAAACTTTAACCCGAGTGATTCAAACCAGCATTCTATGCGGTACATAACCCCGCACTCATATCCGTCAATCACACCCATCCTGCTCATCCCTTTATAGGCAAAACACTCATCTTTCTCCCACTCCCACTGTAATATATTTGGTAATTCTATATTGAAATGATACTTGCTCAATACGGATTCCGGAAGGATCAACCTCATACCTTCTTCCATGAACTTCACAATCTCTGTTACGTTTGTCAATTGACGCTCGTCAAACGCCATGATTTGCTTGAGCCTCTGAACTTCAAAAGGCACCATGGATTTTATGGCTGTCTTGTTTAACCGGTTGGCCTCTTTTACACCGTATTCGTTGCAGACGGAGAAAAACCATGCACCGTCATGCGTCAGCCATCCTTTTCCCAACAGGTCCCTGATTTCCTCTTTGCCTATATCATCAAAAGACCTTGTCATAAACCACCTCCGGGATCAAGCCACTATCACTTTGAAATGGCTAACACCGTTTTAATACGCGCTATGAATTTCCTCGCCCTTGTAAACATTATAGTGGCATCCTCTGATGTGAGAGAAAAACATCCGTCGTACATTTCGTCATGCCTTCGCCTTTCGGCGGCATCAAACGCCTTAAGCGTTTCAACCTCTTTCCGATCGAGAGACGCTTCGCAAAATTCTAATACCACCGCATAGTCATCCCCAACCACAACCCGGTAACCCTGCGATTGCATAAAAGCCCGGCAGGCAGAATAAAGCGCATCATACATCTGCGAAACACTTCTCACAGGATCATCTGCAATAACAGGCCGGGCTCCACGCAACCCCTGCTCAGCCGACTCGATCAGGGCAACGATCTCTTCAGAATCCCCCGTCCCCTTTTCGATCAGGCCCGCTGCCAACAAGTCTTGAATGCTGCGACCAGACATCATTACTGCCTGATACCAGGATTATTTTCCCAGTTGTTGTCTCTGTCCCTCGAGTGCTTTCTTTACATTGGGGTCCATTTGCATTAGCCCCTCAATCTTTTCACATCCAAAATCGGGGCAGTAAGCACAGGTGTCATGCCCTTTTTCTTCGGCGCACTTTTTAATTCCGCATATCCGGCAGAAAAAGAAACGTTTGCCTGCTGACTTGCAACCGGTGCAATTTATCTGGTCCGGGCGTATTTCATGCTTGTATAGCTCAGTCCAGAGCTTTGCGGCCTCTTCACACAGCTTATCGTCATTCGCCTTTGTCGCAATGTAGGCCGGACATTCAAGGCAGTTCAAGCCACAGTACGCAATCATCGTGAAATTCTCCTGCCGGTTCAATGAATACTAATTAAAGATAGTTGATCCAGCCGCACTTTTCTTTGACCAGCGGCGACATCTCCCGCAGCTTTGCTACGATGCGCGGCAGCGCTTCAACTACTTTGTCGATATCATCTTGAGTGGTCCATCTACCCATCGTGAGCCGCAACGACCCGCGCGCCCTTTCAACAGGTATGCCCATGGCCGTTAGCACATGCGACGGCTCGGAACTCGCCGAACTGCAGGCAGACCCGGTCGAAGCGCAGATACCTTCGGCGTCCAGGTACATTAATATCGATTCACCCTCAATAAAATTGAAACTGAAATTGACATTATTAGGCAATCTGACCTGCGGGTGCCCATTTAAATAGGTGTCACCAACGATACCCAGGATAGCTTCGATCAATTTTTTCCTATAGCCTGTTAGCGCTGCAGCTTCTTTATCCATATCCTGCTGTGCTATCTCGGCAGCTTTGCCAAACCCGGCGATGCCGGCCACATTCTCCGTCCCGGCGCGCCTGCCTTCCTCCTGTTCACCACCATGCAGTAGCGGGACTATCGAGCTGCCCGGCCTAATATACAGCATGCCGACTCCCTTGGGGCCATATAATTTATGTGCGGATGCGGACAGGAAGTCGATCCCCAGCTTGTCAACGTCTATAGGCAGGTGCCCGAAGGTCTGCACTGCATCAACATGGAAATATACTTCGGCCTCCCGGGTTATCTTGCCAATTTCTTCAATGGGCTGTATCGTCCCAACCTCATTGTTGGCATGCATGACCGAGACCAGCAGGGTCTTTTTGGTAATGGCCTTTTTAACGTCGCGCGGGTCAACCATTCCGTATTTGTCTACCGGGACGAAGGTCACATCGAATCCCATGCTCTTTAAGAACTCACAGGTATAATGGACGGCATGGTGCTCAATAGTAGTAGTGATGATGTGGTTGCCCTTTTCGCGGTTGGCAAAAGCAACCCCTTTAATAGCGTGATTATCCGCTTCAGTCCCGCAGCCCGTAAAGACCACGGACTCAGGCTGGCAGCGGATCAGCGAAGCAACCTGCCCGCGTGCCTTTTCGACTGCGTCCCTGCCTTCCTGACCCATTGAATGAATACTGGAGGGGTTACCAAACTTATCGTGGAAATAAGGCACCATCGCCTCTATGACTTCCGGCATAACCGGCGTCGTAGCGGCATAATCCATGTATACGCGTTTCATGTCAGGTTCTCCCGTTATCCTGCCCCGTTTTCTCCTGTCTTAAATTTTACGGCTTATTTTGAAAAGCGCCGAATCGGCAAGCAGGTTTGACCAGAAGTGTACCAGTTTTGTCCTGCCAAGAAAAGCTCTCTTTTCAATGCTGAAGTTGTTCTTGCTGCAATAGCCGGTAAAGTCTTTAATGCTCAGAAAATGCAGGTTGGGAGTATCGTACCACTGGTAGGGAAGGGACGGGGTGACCGGAGCCACCCCTTTGAAAGCAAGCTGAATGCGCGTCTGGTAATGGGCAAAGTTTGGAAACCCGACGATGGCCTTTTTCCCGACTCTGACAGCTTCGGACAGTGCAACATGAGGTTTCCTCACTTCCTGCAAGCACTGGTTGATGATGACGTAATCGAAAGCACGGTCGGCATATTCGGACAGGCCTTCATCTATATCCTGGTGAGACACGCTCAAACCACGTGACACACAGGTAAATATCGACGTTTCGTCTATCTCAAGCCCGCTGACATTGGCCTTTTTCCGCTGGCTGAGCAGGTACAACAGGTCTCCGCCGCCACATCCCAATTCCAGCACAGTGGAGCCTTCTTCAACCCAGTCCAGTATTACGCTATGGTCCATCCGTATATTTTTTACATCATTGTTACTCATGATTTGCCGTTCCCGTTGCTTTCTACGACATTACTCAGGAAATGCTTGACCAAGTATTCCTGCTCCTCGATTTCCAGCAGGAATGCATCATGCCCATAATTCGAATTCAGCTCGCAATATGTGGCATCGATACCTGCCAGCTTGCAGGCTTTCACGATCTCGCGTGATTGATACGCCGGGTATAGCCAGTCCGACTTAAATGCAATTACCAGGAATTTGGCCTTGACGCCTTTCAGCACCTGGTTCAAGCTCTTGCCATTATCCAGGTCGAAATAGTCGAGTGCCTTGGTGATATACAGGTAAGAGTTTGCGTCAAATCTCTTAACGAAATTATCACCCCTGTATTGCAGATATCCTTCGACTTCGAAATCAGGCTCGAACTTCTCATTCTCGACGCGATCTTTGAACCGGCGCCCGAATTTCTCTGCCATCGAAGCATCGCTCATATACGTAATGTGCCCCACCATCCTGGCTACGGACAATCCTCGCGTGGGCGGGGTACCGCTGTAATAGCCGCCATTGTTCCAATTGGGGTCAGCCATGATGGCCTGCCGGCCTACTTCGTTAAAGGCAATCTGCTGAGGAGAATGCCGTGCTGTGGTGGCAATGGGGATGGCTGAACGCACTCGTGTTGGGTACGAGACTGCCCACTGCAGCGCCTGCATGCCGCCCATCGAACCGCCGGATACGCACAGTAACTTATCGATCCTCAGGTGATCCAGCAGCCTGGCCTGGGCATTTATCATGTCCTTGATGCTGATGATCGGAAAATCGAGGCCGAAAGGGCACCCAGTTTTGGGGTTCATAGAGGACGGCCCGGTTGAGCCCATACAGCCCCCGATCACATTGGAACAGATAACAAAGTATTTATTGGTATCGAAAGCTTTGTCCGGCCCGATCATGCCATCCCACCAGCCGGGGCTGTCATCGCCTTGATGGTAACCTGCTGCATGGGCATCACCGGACAACGCATGAAAAAGCAGTATTGCATTTGTCCGGCCTTCATTAAGACTGCCATAAGTCTCATAGGCAAGAGTGATAGGCCCCAACTTCTCGCCGGATTCTAGCGCCAGGTCTTCCGGCGGCTGGGCAAAGGTCAGGTATTTTGTTTCTACTATTCCTGTAGTCTTATCTGTTTCCAATGTATTATCCTTTAATACTATTTACCTTTCGTTGCTGCTTTCAAAGCCTGGTCGATATCCTCTTTGATATCTTCTATATCTTCAAGTCCCACGGAAAGGCGGATAAGATCATCCGTAACCCCCGTTTCGTATCGTTCTTCTTTTGTAAGTTGTGAATGTGTGGTAGAGGCCGGATGGATCACCAGTGTCTTTGCGTCGCCGATATTGGCCAGGTGAGAAAGCAGTTGCACCGATTCGATGAATTTCCGCCCCACTTCCAATCCACCCTTGACGCCAAACCCAGCCAGCGCTCCGAAATGCGTGCCGAAATATTTCCTGGCCAGCTTGTGTGTAGGATGGTCCTCAAGGCCGGGGTAATTGACCCAGGCTACAAGCGGGTGGCTCTGCAAGAACTTGGCCAGGGCAAGCGCGTTTTCCGAGTGTTTTTTCTGTCTCAGTGGTAGTGTTTCCAGTCCCTGCAGGAACAGCCAGGAGTTAAACGGGCTTACTACAAACCCAGCGTCCCTCAACCACTGCACTCTGACCTTAAAACTGAAGGCAACATTACCCATGTCTGCAAAGTTGCCGAAAACATCCCAGAACTTAAGGCCATGATAGCTAGGATCCGGCTCGGTAAAACCCGGGAATTTACCATTATTCCAGGCAAATTTTCCGGAATCGACGATGGCCCCTCCCACAGAAGTACCATGCCCGCCTATGAACTTGGTGGCGGACAACACGACTATATCGGCACCGTATTTAATGGGTTGCACCAGGCCGGTGCCAACCGTATTATCGATAATCAGCGGTATGCCTGCCTCGTGGGCAATTTTGGCCAACGTCTCAAAGTCCGGAACGTCCAGCTTGGGATTCCCGATTGCCTCAGCGTATATCGCCCTGGTCTTGCTCGTTATCGCCTTGCGGAATTCATCCGGTTTGGCTGAGTTAACAAACTTAACAGTGCGTCCCAGCTTGGGAAAAGTGTAATGGAATAGCTGATATGTGCCACCGTACAGGTTATCTGCAGACACTATCTCGTCGCCCACTTCAGTTATGTTTAAAATGGCGAATGTTTCCGCAGCCTGTCCCGATGACGCAGCTACAGCACTGTTTCCCCCTTCAACAGCAGCAATCCGCCGTTCAAATATGTCGGTTGTCGGGTTCATCAACCTTGTGTAGATGTTGCCCAGTTCCTTGAGACCGAACAAATTCGCGGCATGCTCTGTACTCTTAAATACGTAGGAAGTCGTCTGGTAAATCGGCACGGCGCGGGCGCCCGTTGCCGGGTCAGCGCTCTCCTGTCCTGTATGCAATGCGATCGTATCTAACTTATAGTGATGACTCATTTAATTCTCCTTTAATTTATATTGGTGTCCTCGCCATGACAGGAATATCCACCCTGTTTTGCCGGCGCATTAAAGATGCGCCCCACATCCGCTATTTGTGAAAGCGGGCTTTTAGACCCACACGTTGGATCGCATTGTGCAGGGAACGTTGATGCTCTCAACATTGTCGAGCCGTTCCCGATCATCCCTTTGCTCAAGTATAAGATTTAACTCATTAGGCACTTTTATTTATCCTTGCTCCACTCATTTTTCTGCGGGCGTATCGATAGCATCGGTACGCCCGCCTGGTTTTTACTAAATTGTATTTCCCGGAACGGTAAGATCCTGGAATAGCCATGTAGAAAGATAACGTTCCCCGGTGTCCGGGAGTATGACCACAATCAGTTTTCCGGCATTTTCCGGCCTGTTAGCCACCTGCAGGGCCGCCCATGCGGCAGCTCCGGATGATATACCGACCAGTATACCCTCCTCCCTGGCAAGGCGTCTGGCAGTGTTTCCGGCATCTTCCGCAGAAACCTGCACAATCTCATCCAGCAGGTCAGTCCTCAGTATCTCAGGGATAAAGCCTGCGCCGATGCCCTGTATCTTATTTGGACCAGGTTTTCCTCCCGAAAGAACTGGTGAAGTATTGGGTTCGACGGCAATAGCCCTGAAACTCTTTTTCTTTTCCTTCAGGACACTGGCTATTCCCGTTATCGTGCCGCCTGTCCCGACGCCTGCAACCACTATATCAACCTTTCCTTCTGTATCGCGCCATATCTCTTCAGCCGTAGTCACTTTATGTATTGCCGGGTTGGCCTCATTCTTAAACTGTTGTAGTAAAAGATAGTTTTTATTTGAGGCGGCCAATTCTTCTGCTTTAGCAACGGCTCCCGGCATTCCCTGCGCCCCTGGCGTCAAAATCAACTCCGCTCCAAGAATTGCCAGTAATTGCCTGCGCTCCAAAGAGACCGAATCAGGCATTGTCAGTACAAGTTTATATCCACGTACTGCGGCAACAAATGCGAGCGAAATCCCGGTATTCCCGCTGGTCGGCTCGATCAGCACCGTATTTTTGGTAATCGCCTTCTTCTCCTCAGCCGCCAGGATCATCGCCACACCAATACGGTCCTTAACGCTTCCGAGCGGATTGAAAGACTCTAGCTTGGCCACAACTTCCGCTTTGGCCCCGTTGGTAATTTTATTCAACCTCACCAGGGGTGTATTGCCAATCAACTCCAACGAGTCTTTGGCAATTCCGCGTGTTAATTTAGGTATTTCAAGTCCTTTGAATTTTGTTTTCCCATTTTTTAATAGCTCTATGGCCATTTTATTATCTCCCTAATTTAATATTACTTTTAAATGTCGTAAGTCTTTTCTCTCTCCGGGTCCTTCTTATTCTGACGTTCAACCAGGTCCTGTAATGAAGTGGATTCAAGCACTCCATACATGGCCTGCGCCAGATCGCTCCACACGTCGCGTGTTGCGCACGATGGAGCGCGTGTACAGACACCCGGATTACTTACACATTCCACGGGGGCAATAGGCCCTTCAAGCAACTGGATAATATCGACTAACTTGATTTTGTTAGCCGGTTTGGCCAGCATCACTCCACCCTTGGGACCACGTGTGCTGTTGATTATTTTGGCAGAGATCAACGGGGACATAATTTGCTCAAGGTAACGAAGTGAGATACCCTGCCTGGCAGAAATATCTTTAAGGAATACGGGATTTTTCCCATAATGTTGGGCAATATCCAGTAACGCCCTTGTTGCATACCTGCCTTTTGTTGATATCTTCATCTGTATCTCCGTTTCGATGATTGTTTAGTTATTCTATAGACTTCATATAGATTAACATGAAATAATAGCGCCGTCAAGAAACGAATCACCTTTTTAATAAGAATGATTGCTCCAGCAGAGCCCTTGAGCTACCATCCTCTGACAGCCAGCAGGCTGTCTTCAGGTATGCTCCTTATGTCCAATCCAGGCATGGCCGCTCCCAGTGATTTGGATACCTCTGCTATGATCGCAGGGTCGTTATAATGCGTTACTGCTTTTACGATTGCCCGTGGCGGGCGTCCGGGTCGCTGGACTTGAAGATGCCGGAGCCTACGAACACGCCTTCTGCGCCCAATTGCATCATAAGGGCTGCATCTGCGGGCGTTGCTACGCCGCCTGCGGCAAAATTGACCACCGGCAGTTTGCCAGTGTTGTGCACTTCAATAACGAGGTCCAATGGAGTGCCCAGCGCTTTGGCCTCTGCAGCAAGCTCATCGGTGTGCATAGATTGGAGCTTGCGCATGGTGGACTGCACGGAACGCATGTGCCTTACGGCTTCCACGATATTGCCGGTTCCCGCCTCTCCCTTGGTACGCATCATGGCCGCGCCTTCGGAGATCCTGCGCAGGGC
>Ga0182011_10004159_pt1 | contig 11650 bp, 13 predicted proteins | sample 711E1DmetaG_FD_120481 | JGI IMG/M metagenome (GOLD analysis project Ga0182011, IMG submission 120481) | Permafrost microbial communities from Stordalen Mire, Sweden - 711E1D metaG | ecosystem: Environmental > Terrestrial > Soil > Wetlands > Permafrost | place: Sweden: Stordalen | collected... | reverse complement strand
TCGAAAAGATAAAGAAGCGCCGGCAATAATCCAAGATCATCGAGCATTTTAGGCCGCAGCTCCAGCGAAAGGTCCCTTGTCAGGGACATCATCTCATTGATCAGCGATTGTGCTTCGCCAAGCGTATACTTCATTTTGTCCGGGGAAGAATTTATAGCATCACCAAGTAATAGTTTTAACACTGCCAGGGACTGTCCCAGCCTATCATGCAATTCGCGGGCAATGGCACGCCGTTCATTCTCCTGGATTTCCACCAATATCCTGGCCATTGAAATCGGGACTTCCATAAGGTCAACATAATATTTGGCCGACACCGGTTTGTCAATTTACTGAAGTTGATTTAACGTTCTTGCGACTGTATGATTAACGCAATTTTGGATTAGAAAAATGAAAATCAGCGAGGTAATTAAAAACCAGGGGAAAAGCCTCTCCTTTGAATTTTTCCCACCAAATACACCAATCGGTGAAGACAGGCTGCTGGAGCGTATTAACCGGCTCAACACTTTTTCCCCCTCATTTGTATCAATAACACAGCATGCAGGCCCCAACACTCTTGAAAGAACCAGGCGCTTTGTCGGTAAAATACGTCAGGATACTGCTCTTACAGTGATGCCGCATATAACATGTGCCGATCCCAGGAAAACTGAGTTGGCTTCTGTAATTGAGTATTATAAAGGGCTTGACATCGAAAATATCCTGGCATTGCGCGGCGATCCCGTAGAATATGGGGCGGATACGTTCGACGGGAAAACCCATTACTGTTATGCTGCCGACCTAGTCAAGTTCATAGCCGGTTATAAAAATTTCTGCATCGGCGTGGCCGTTTATCCGGAGGGTCATCCCGAATCTTCCAACCTGGGCATCGATACTGCCCATACAAAAATGAAAATCGGCCAGGGTGCAGATTTCGGCATCACACAGATGTTCTTTGAGAACTTCCATTACTACCAGATGATGGACTGTTTCCTGCAAGACGGCATCGACATACCGGTCATCGCCGGTATTATGCCCATTACAGACTTCCAGCAAGTTGAGCGTTACGCTGAGTCAGGGGGAGTAGAGTTGCCCATCCCGCTCATCGCTAAATTCGAGGAACTTGAGGACCCTTATGATGTTATCCGGGCAGGTATCGATCTCGCAACAGAGCAGTGCATAGACCTCTGGGACAATGGTGTGCGTTGTTTTCATTTTTACACGCTTAACCGGGATGAATCAATCACCAGGATATTGGATAATCTTGCACCCATTTTCGGAATAAAAAAGTCGAATTAACAAATTCCAACGACCCGATTAAAAACCTAATTATTTCTCCTCTTGTTTATTGTCCGGATTCTGGAATTACTTCAAATGTCGGAGGAGTGTACTGCAATTTATTTGTGGTTGGGATTTGCTACCTGTGTGCATTGACTGCAATCGGTGTTCCCTGTAATATTACCGAATTCATTAACGGCATACGGAGGGGATATGCTTGCCTTAGAGGGTATACGGATACTTGAACTGGTACATCTTCCGCCCGGGGAACTTTGCACTATGGTTCTTGGTGATTTGGGGGCCGATATTATCAAGGTGGAAGCCTTGCCACAGTCCGGCGGCCGCGGCGCAGGGGTTTATGCCAATCAGGAAGCTGAGGCATTGAAAAGCGCCCAGGCTTTCAATGCACTAAACCGTAATAAAAAAAGCATCCGTCTTAATCTCAAATCACCGGAAGGACAGCAGGTCTTCTACCGGATGCTTAAGGATGCTGATATCGTGATTGAAGGCTTCCGCCCGGGAGCTGTTAAGCGCATGGGAGTCGACTACGAGACTGTGAAAAAGATCAATCCACGCATCATTTACTGCTCGTTAAGCGGCTACGGTCAGGATGGGCCTTACAGCCAGTATCCGGGGCATGATATCAACTATATCTCCGTTGCCGGTGCCCTCAATTTAATCGGCTGGCCAGGCCAGCCGCCGGCAATACCTTTGAACTTCCTGGCGGACTTTGCCGGCGCATCCATGCACGGGGTAGCTGGCATACTGGCAGCGCTGTTCGCCAGGGAAAAAACAGGCAAAGGGCAACTGGTAGATATCTCATATACCGATAGCGTAGTTACATTCATGACCTTCTTCCTTCAAATGCATTTCGGCAACGGCCTGAACTTCCCCAGGGGTGACTGGGCACTGGCAGGCGGATATCCATACTACAAGACCTACGAAACCAAAGACGGCAAGCTCATAAGCCTGGGATGCGTCGAGACATGGTTCTGGGAGAATCTGTGTAAAGCGATTGGGCGCGATGATCTTAAAAGCTATGGCTTTAACCCAATGCATTTCATCCAAAAAGAGGATGAAGCCAAATGGAAAGAAGTGGAGGAGGAGCTTAAAAAGGTATTCCTCACCAGATCAAGGGATGAATGGTTTGATCATCTGATCAAGAACGATGTTCCGGTGGCCAAAGTGTATACGCTGGATGAAGTAGCCAGCGATCCGCAGCTTTTACATCGCAAGATGATTATAGAGATGGAACATCCCAAACTTGGCAAAGTTAAACAGCCGGGTATTGCAATCAAGCTTTCGGAAACACCCGGCCAGGTGAGGACACTCGCACCTTATTCGGGAGAAAATACCGATGAAGTCATGCAGGCTCTTGGATATTCAAAGTCAGATGTCGAAAGCTTGCGCAAAGCTAATGCAATAGGCTAAAATTTGAGAAACAGGAGGTGGGACTATGGCAGCCAAAGCATTCGTACTCATTACCACATCGGTAGGACAGACCAAATCGGTTCTCACCGCCCTTAAAAAGCTCGACGGTATAAAAACAGTCGATGCAGTGATGGGGCCCTACGATATCATAGCTGTCGTAGAGGGAGAGTCGGTGGATACCGTTGGGAAGCTTATCACCGAGCAGTTCCATAAAATCGGCGGCATCGAACGCACTACTACTTGTCAGACTATCAGGATCGCCTGATACCCTTAAATATGGACTGTATTTTCTGTAAAATTGCCTCAGGGGCTATACCTGCCGACATGGTGTATAGCGATGATGATTTTGTGGTGTTTCGTGATATAAACCCGCAGGCGCCTATTCACGATGTCGTGATCCCGCGAAAACACATACCCTCAATAAACAACCTTACAGAGTCGGACCAGGCTTTGGCCGGAAAGATGCTGCTGGTAGCCAGAAAAGTGGCTGAAAAAGAGGGCATCGCTATCAGCGGCTACAGGCTATCAATTAACTGCGGCCCGGATGGCACACAGATTGTTCCGCATATTCATCTTCATGTGCTGGGGGGACGGCTTTTAACTAACGAACTGGGCTAATTAATGGATGTACCCTTCCAGGAAGGGTTTATAGTAAGTCGCCAGATAATCAGCAGACTGTACTTCGCCGTACTTATTATTTACATCCAGTGACAGATAACTCTGAAAATCATTCACAGCTTTCTGATATTGTTTGATGCCGGCGTAACAAAGGCCACGGTTATAATAAGCAAGCCAGTAATCAGGATTTAATCCCAGCAATACAGAGAAATCGGAGATGGCCTTTTCAAATTCGTTGAGTTTAATATATGTCTCTCCACGGCCATTATAGGCATCATATACATACGCCCCATTCAGATTTATTACCTTTGTATAGTCATCCAGGGCGCTAACATAATCCTGCCTATATTTCTCATTAACAAACGCCCGCCAGTAAAATGCATCCGGGTATTTTGGGTCCAACGAAATTGCCTTAACAAAATCTTCGATTGCCCGGCTGTACTCTGCAATCTGCACAAGTGCTATGCCCCTGCCGAGATAATCTTCTTTGTTTCCCGGCGCCAGTTCTATCGCTTTCGAGAAATCGGCGACTGCATCCGAATATTCACCTGCTTTATAATATGCCTTGCCACGCAATTGGTAAGCTTTAGGCTCGGTAATATTCATATCCAGGCTTGTGCTCGCGTCCGCTATGGTGCCCGAATTTAACCCCAGTTCCAGATACGCCGTTCCACGGTTTATATAAACATTAAAGTCCTTATAACCATTTCGTATAGCGGAGGTATATGCCTTGATTGCCTCTGCATACTGCTTTTCTCCCAGGTAAGTATTGCCAATGTCATACTGTACCGGCCCGAAAGCTGCTCCTACGGTATCCGAGTCAACTCTAATTGTATATACTTCGCTGGACCTGCTATCTTGCGCCAACTGGTTTTGGCACGATAATAGCCCTGTCGCCGTAATAACTATTACCAGCGCAAAGACAAGTGCCCTTAATCCAATAGCCTGCTTATTCATGATTCGACACTATAAATTTACTGCCAGCTCTATACGCTATATAGTAACTCTATCCGTTGGATAACCTGGTCTATCGCTTCATCCGGTGTAGATGCGCCCGCAGTAATCCCAACCTTTTTCTTCCCATGTAACCATTCTGCATCTATTTCATCAGCATTTTCAATATGATGCGTCTCAACTAGGGGTGAGCAAACTTCCGCCAACCTCCGTGTATTGGCACTGTTATGTCCGCCTATCACAATCATAAGCCCACTGGTCTCAGCCAATTCCTCCGCCGCCGACTGCCGCTTCTGCGTCTCCTGGCATAAAGTATTCATTATTCTAATTTCCTGCACGTGTGGCAGAAGTTTCTCAGTAAGCCTATTCACAAAAGCGGTGAATTCACCCCTGCTTTGCGTTGTCTGGGCTAATATTCCAATACGCTTTGATACAATCTCGCCGGTTATAGTATCCACATTCATGGAAGCAATCGCATTTTCCCCCGCCCATCCAAGCAAGCCTCGTACCTCCGGATGACTTGCCTCCCCAAATATAATGACCCCAAATCCCGCTTTTGCAAGCCGCTGTGCGGCTTTTTGGGCACTGCGCACAATCGGGCACGTTGTATCTATTACCTTGGCGCCCCTCGATTGTATTTTCTCATATACAGCAGGTGATACACCGTGAGAAGAAATTGCAATGACTCCTCCCTTGAGTCCATCCACATTATCCACCACTCTTACTCCCAGCGATTTTAGTCTGGCTACTACTGTTTTGTTATGTACAATCGGACCCAGGGTTGCAATTTTTATGTCACCTTCAGCGGCGTTCTCTATTATTTTGAGCGCACGCCGGACACCGAAACAAAACCCCAACTCTCGCGCCTTTTCGATCTTCATACCGTAATAAATTATAGTCCCACAATGGCACATCGTCACGCCGCACATGATGCGTTTTGCATTCCTGGCATCAATATTGGTAGGCACATACGCAATGAGATAAGTTCAGAATCCGGTTATAGACTGTTGAACTGCATACAGCCACCAAGCTGATATCCAGCCTGAAATAGCAGAATTTTCATGAAAGAAAATGGTTGGGATTATATAAATTAAAATACCGGTTACCGAACTGATCAGATCACCGCTATTTCTTTGTAGAATGCGTGGATTCTGAGGTCATTTCAGCCAGCCTGTTCAATACCTCATCCTCTTGTTTTGGATCTATTTTTAACATTTTTAAGTCATTATCTCGAATTATCCGCATTATTTTATCTAGTGCGACAAGTTGTGATTTAGATAATGACCCGGTTGCATTCATCGTAAAGGAATAGGTAAAAGGGATAATTTTTTTCAAAACATTAAATCCAGCTTCCGTCAGATAAATGTTTACCACACGCCTGTCACTCTTTGAACGTATCCTCTTAATTAACCCGCGTATTTCCAACTTCTCCACCAGGGCACTGACCGAGTGAATTTCAATCGGCAGGAATTTGGCAATTTCAGTTAAGGACATCGATCCCGGTGAAGACAACAGGAGCGATAAGGTAGTCCACTGCATTACAGTAATATTAGTGCCTGAATTTGCAATCGCTGCAGCAAAAGCTTTGCTATGAACGTTTGTCGCTTGTGAAAATATCCAGCTGCTCATGGAATGCTGATCAGACAGATAGTACTGCTTCTTCCCATCTTCCAGTATGTCTTGCGGTCCAAATTTCTTACGTCTGCTCATAAGTTCTTCCAAAATCTTACATTGAATATTTTGTTAAGTCAATAGGCCTATATTGTTAACATGTTTCCATGTAACATATTAACAACACATTTCAATAATGTTATCATATCGAAATATTTCATGTCCAATCTTATCATTTCCCGTATCATAAACAACATCGGGCTGCATGCTTCAGGGATATAATTTTACTCTGAATAACTATAAGACTACGACATGATGTATATCGCACATGTCCGCAGCAAAAACGCTGAAATTACCGTATTTTGTCTTTAAGTGGTGGAGCGTAAGATAACGGCTGGTCAGGGGTCTTAGTTGAATTTGTTCAACCGGTCCTGTAAGTCTGTCACATGACCCGGTAGCGCTTAGATCATCGATAAGCCGCCGTCCACAGGCATTGAATGGCCAGTCACATAATTCGATTCAGATGAAGCCAGATAAAGGGCTGCGTAGGCTATCTCTTGCGGCTGGCCAATCTTTCTCAGGGGGATCCTTTTGGTCATTTTCTCCAGCAGGCTCGGCACGCTTTGAAGCAGCGGTGTATCTATGGTCCCGGGACAAATTGAATTAACGTTAATATTATACCGGGCAACGTCCCTAGCTAGGGCCTTGGCAAACACATCTACTCCGGCTTTGCAGGCTGAATAGACCAATCCATGACCTCCCTGGCCTATCTTACCTGCCAGCGAGGAAATATTTATTATTTTCCCGTATTTCTGTTCAATCATTGAAGGAAGCACCACGTGAGTGGGCAGGAGGGTCCCCTTCAGATTAAGAGCTATAACTTTATCCCACATACTCTCGTTGCTTTCCAGGAATAACGCCTCAACTCCTCCCCCCGCATTGTTAACCAGTATATCTATCTTCTTCCAGGTATCCAGAATGTCTGCAACGACAGCCTTAACACTGGACCCGCTCGTTACATCCAGTTCATATGCCCTTGCCAAACCCCCACTTTTTACTATAGCCTGAGCTACCTTCTCAGACGTTTGCTTGTTAATATCAGACACTGCGACCATCGCACCTTCTGCTGCAAATACTTTACAGATCGCCTCTCCAATACCACTCCCTCCACCGGTAATGAGAGCAATCCTATCTGCCAGTCTTCCTTTCACTGTCCAATTCTCCTCATTGAATACGACTATGTTAGACTTTAGCTTTCACAGGCCTGAAATACGCTATATCAAGCATAGTCCCGACTCTTTTATCTCTAAATACCGGCTCCAGTTTCATGCCCTTTTTAAGCTTCTTAAAATCTACTTCGCTGATTAGATGGGTTATGGCTTTATCGGCCCCTTCCATTTTGATAACACCAACTGCATACGGGGGTGTCACTGCCTGTACAGATGAATCGTAATGCACAACAGTATAGGTCACCAGCGTTCCCTTGCCGCTCAGTTCAACCAGTTCCGTTATTTTGGAGAAGCACTTAGGACAGATTGACCTCGGTGGCACCGTAATACTGCCGCAACCCGGGCATTTTGCCGCACAGATCTTTCTCGAATCACGCAGCTTCACGAAAAACTGGCTGGCCAACACGCCCATGGAATACTTGTACGGCGCAATTATATAGCCATTGGTGATAACCGGTTTCTTTGTATTGTTATCTGACATATCTATCATCTCCTGAATTCGTTATGAGATAGTCTTGAAATGGATAATATCGAATATATCCCCCAACCGCTGTTCCTTCGGTTTAAAGACAGCTTCGACCCTCATACCTGGTTTCAGTTTTTCCGTATTCGATTCCGCCAATCTATGCTGCAGGGTAACGGGAGCGCCGTCCAGCAATATTATCCCAATGCTGTAAGGGACTTCCAGCATCTTGCCCGTATTGGGCACCATGAAAGACTGCTCTGTAACGCAGAAGCCCAGCAAAGTGCCCTGCGGCCCGATAGCCTTCCATTTGTCCCTCGGCTCAGTTTTAGTATGGCAGACGCCGCAGACGGGCCTCGGCGGACAGCTATACCTTCCGCAGTTGGGACACCGGTTGCTATATATCCTGCCTGATTCCTTCAGCTGGGTCAGAAACTCGCCCATGTATTCTCCAGCCGCCCACTTATAGGGTATTTTCAGCATGACATCATGTAATATAAATTCAGGTACTGTATTACTCTTCATTTCTTTACCTCCGATTAGTCAAGGTCCTTTTTAAGAAGCAATAAATCCGTCCAGAAAGCGCCGCCGAAGCCGCTGGCCAGTGCTGTCCTGACATCACGTGTAACCTGGTGCTCCCCTGCATCGCCCCTTATCTGCAGTGCTGCTTCCGCAACACGCATGATGCCCGAATCTCCTATGGCATTGGTACACAGGACGCCGCCGGAAGGATTAACTGGGAAGGCGCCTTCTAACGCCGTCATACCCTTTTCCATCATTTTCCACCCCTCAGCATGACCGCAGATACCGAAATCTTCCAGCCACGACATCTGGACGAACGCGCAGGGATCATACATCTCAAATACCTGTATTTCCTTCATGGGTTGAGTAATATGGTTCCGTTTCAGAATCGTGCTCCCTGCCATCATCATTGAAGTGCGCCTGGGGTATCCGGGCAAATCGAACTGGCCCTGGTAATGGTTGCCTGTATATTCCGGATGTACGGTTGTATGGTCTTTGATCCATACAGGCTTTTTACTGATTTTTTTAGCTTTCTTTTCGCCTGCCAGTATCGTAACGCAAGCTCCAACGCTGGTTGGGCAGACCATCAGGAGATTCAGTGGATACTGCACCATCCTGGCATTCATTACTTCTTCAGGGGTGTATTTGTCGCGCAGGTGCGCATGAGGGTTCCTGGCAGCATTCTGCGATGACTGGGCACGGGCCATGGCAGCATGTTCAAGCTGGCACCCCGTCCTATGCATATACTCTATTCCCTCGATGGCAAGCCCGGTCAACGCTCCGACTACAAACGGGCGGTCCAGTGAAGCATCTCCCATAGTTGAAATTGCGGGGGTCACGGCTGTTTCATCGTGCTTCTCCCATCCAATTACTAAACATGTATCGCATATCCCTGATGCCACATTATAAAATCCGGAGACAACCTCCATGCTTCCTACAGTACCACCGGTATTCATTTTCAGGCCCTTCTTCAGGCGTGCGCCGGTGTAGTCCATCATCATGGCATCACTTAGATAATGGCCTTCAAAGAAATCCATATTCCCGATTACTACGCTATCAATGTCCTTTATAGACAGCTGCGCATCAGCCAAAGCAGCGGTTACAGCCTCATTAATTAATTCACCATCGTTTACATCAGGTCTTCTCGAGGTATGCCTCGTCATCCCCACTCCAACTATTGCTACTCGTTGCGACATTCTATTTACCTCCTTTTTCTAAGACAAGCACGCAGTGCATCTGGCCACAGAGGCCACCCGTTCCGTGGGCGACTGCAATTTTAGCGCCGTCAACCTGGCGTTTTCCGCCTTTGCCCTGTAATTGCCATGTTGCTTCCGCAACTCGTGACGTACCCGCAACAGTCACAGGCACACCTGAAAGCAGCCCTCCGGATGCATTTACCGGTATATCGCCTTTCATTCCAGTGGCTCCACTTTCAATAAGCTTGCCGCCTTCGCCACGGCCGCACAGACCAAGCCCTTCTGTCCATAATAGTTCCTGGTAAGAAAAGTATTCTGAGAGTTCAACCAGGTCGATCTCTTTAAGCGGGTCATGTATACCGGCCATTTTATAGGCTTCTTTTGTTGCCTTGATCAAAGCATCACAATTGGCCAGGTCCCTATCACCCGGATAGTGGACGTCATAGCAATTGCTCATGCCTTTTATCCATACAGGGTTTTTACAGATCTTCTTAGCCAGGTCTTCACTGGCCAGTAATACGGCACAAGCGCCATCGGAAACCGGTTTTCTATCAAGCTCGGTTATCGGTTCCGCCAGCATTTTGGATTTCATTACTTCGGCTACCGTTAACCTGGCAGCTTCTTGCGCATAAGGATTGCTAAGTGCATTTGCCTTGTTTTTAACCACAACCCTGGCGAATTGCTCGCGGGTGACCTTGTATTTATCCATGTACCGCCTGGCCTGCATTGCACCGCAGACAGTATAGTCCAGCCCTATCTCCCGGTGGAAAATATGATCTACGGAGCAATTTTCGATCATCGAAACATCGGTCATTGACTCACAGCAATGACTTACTATCAGCACCAGCTTATGATGTCCTGAAAGGATTTTCATGGCTCCGTACATAACAGCATAGGCACCGTCATCAGCCACTTTGGATTCATCCTTAAGGTGCGCACCCGTTACCTCCGGTATAGGACAGGATGAAATCGTCCTGCCGTCCCAGTGGTCCTGGGAATTACTAACTACAGCATCAACGTCTTTAACAAGCGACACACCTGCTTCTTCAGCAACTTTATCAGAAACCTCCAATACAAGCTGGCTCAGGTGTTTGTCTAATTTTGTAGCTTCATACTTCGTTTGAGCAGCAGCTACAATGCCAACGCGGTCAAGCATATAAGGCCTCCTTACTAAATTAAATATAACCGATCAGTTTGTGGTAGCTAAATTAACAAATTATGAACACTCTGTTTCTAACAGACCACCTAATTGCCGATAAGGTCATATATGGTCCGATTCTTTGAAACCTTTGATCAAAATTTTAGCATTCTCTTTCCACTCGAGGAAAGACTCCAATCTCCATATGGCATAGTCGTTAGCCAGGTTCCAGTAAAGCCTGTCCATCGGGCTGGCAAAATCCTGTAAGCCCTTTTGAATGGCCGACCTGGCTTCCGTCTTTCTAAACTTGAGCTCCTCTTCTACATCTCTGGAATATACTTCCAGGCTGGAAATGAGCTCCTTTTTACTTACACGGCTGCCAAACCATAATTTCAAAATAATCGGCTCACGCTCGCCGTTATGGACAGGCGGCTCTTTGACCCATCGCTTCAGTTCCCTGCGGCCTGCCGCCGTAATTTCAAACTTGTTGCGGGACGGTAGTTTCTCTTGCTCGATTCTCTCGGATTTGACCAGACCTTCGTCAGCCATGGCATTCAGATTGCGGTATATCTGGCTCATAGCCGGACGCACAAATCTGAAAAATTTCTTCGATATCTCATATCCGGTCATCGGAGAATAGCTCAAGAACCCCAATAATGTATGTTTTAAAGAAGCCATATTATCCCTTATGCCTCAGAATTTTATATTCCCCCTGGGGCATACCGGTATCATAATGACGTATGCACTGCTTGCTTGTCAAGAGCATTTTTACCTGTTTCAGCCCTCAATTTCCGCAATTTTTTTACTATGTTTTTACGGGCCTTTTTATCGCATTGCGATGTAATCGGCTTACAATGATTTACCTTCTGCCCCGCGCCATGGCTTGATCGGCTCGGCTTTAATGCCCGCCAGGTTCTTGACAAGGTTTTTCCTTTCTTCCAGGTCATACTCTTTCAACAGGGCAATGGCCTCCATCACAGGAGACCCTCCGCCGTGCAGGTGCGCATACTGAAGAAGCCCGCTGTACTCGGAGGAAGTCAGATCGGCAATAAGCCTCCAGAGCCTTTCCTGGTCTTCAGACGATACTCCGGGTGCCCTTTTCATATATTTCTTCAGCAGCGGCCCCGTGTAGGGATCAAGAAAGTCTTTTTCGGTTGGGATTGTTGCCGGGATACCGCCTGCTATCTCAGCCAGGCCCTTATCTTCGCTGTATATGTTTTCACCGGCATGGCGTCTT
>Ga0182011_10004158_pt1 | contig 11652 bp, 5 predicted proteins | sample 711E1DmetaG_FD_120481 | JGI IMG/M metagenome (GOLD analysis project Ga0182011, IMG submission 120481) | Permafrost microbial communities from Stordalen Mire, Sweden - 711E1D metaG | ecosystem: Environmental > Terrestrial > Soil > Wetlands > Permafrost | place: Sweden: Stordalen | collected... | reverse complement strand
TTGGGTCCAGCGCCACCTTCATCTGGAGCGCCGGTGTGGGGGCCGCGGAGTACTGGCTCACGGTAGGAACCGGCGTCGGCGGGCAGGTCGTCTACTCGGCCTCGCAAGGCCAGAACTTCACCGGCACCGTGCCCATGCTCCCGGCCGGCGGCGAGCCGCTCTACGTCCGGCTCTACACCCGCTTCCTCACCACCGGCTGGTAGTCCACCGATTACACCTTCACGGCTATGGCGGGCGCCCAGGCCGCCCTCCTTGGCGTCACCCCCCCGAGTGGTGTGCAGGGGGCCTCGCTCTCTGTAACCGTGCAAGGCAACAGCACCCACTTCGCCCCGGGTAGCACCACACTGAGCTTCGGTCCGAATCTCAGCGTGGCCGGATCGGCGGAAGGGGAGCCCGGCCCCGCCACGGTGACCGATCCAGCGACTGCCGGGGCCCTCCTCACTCTCAACCCCACGGCCGCCCTGGGGCCCCGGACCGTGACGGTCCAGACCGGGACCGAGACGGCCACGCTCCCCGACGGCTTCAGCGTTCTTCCCGTCACGCCTCCGGCCATCGCCGGTACCACCGTGACCACTCTGGCCGGCAGTGGCACCGCCGGCGCGCAGGATGGGCAGGGCGCCCTGGCGCAGTTCATGCTGCCGCAGGGACTCGCCGTGGCTGCGGATGGGACGGTCTACCTTGCCGACACCGGCAACCACATGATCCGCCGGATCGCCAGTGACGGGACTGTGACCACCCTGGCCGGCACCGGCACTCCAGGTTTCAGCAACGGGCTCGCGGCGACCGCCCAGTTCAGCAGTCCCCAGGGACTTGCCCTGGGGACCGATGGGGCCCTCTACATCGCCGACACCGGGAACCAAGTGATCCGACAGATCGCCCCGGACGGCGCCGTGACCACCCTCGCCGGGACGGGCGGCGCCGGGTATCAAGATGGGGCCGGGACCGGCGCCCAGTTCGCGAGCCCTCGGGGCCTCGTCCTGCGGGTGGATGGGGTCCTGATCGTCGGCGACGAGGGCAACGCGCGCCTGCGCACCGTGAATCTCGCGGATGGCACCGTCGCCACCCTCGTCGGCTCAGGCACTCCGGGCTTCCAGGACGGCCCGGCGGCCACCGCCCAGTTCGGAAGTCTCGCGGGCCTCGCCCTGGACGCGACCGGCATCCTCTATCTCGCCGACGCGGCCAACCAGCGGATCCGGACCCTGGATCTCGCGGGGAATGTCGCCACCCTCGCCGGGGACGGCAGCTTCGGCTTCCGGGACGGCCCCGCCGCCCAGGCCCGCATCGCCGACCCGACCGGGATCGCCGTCGATCCCGCCGGCACGGTCTACGTTGCGGACACCTTCAACAGCCTGATCCGTCGGATCACTCCGGACGGAACCGTCACCACCCTCGCCGGCACGGGCACCCGGGCCCTCATCGACGGCCCCGGGAGCACGGCGACGCTGCACACCCCTCAGGCCCTTGTGGCCGATGGGTACGGGCGCCTCCTGGTGAGCGATACCGGGAACCACGCCCTCCGGCTCCTCCAGATCGCGCCCACGGTCACCGGCCTCAGCCCGAGTACATTGAGCCTCTCCAAGGGGGCGACCGGAACCCTGACCGCCACGATCGCGCCGCCGCAACCCACGCCGACGGAGGTCCTCCTGACCAGCAGTGACCCGGCGGTAGTGGTGCCCGCCAGCGTGACCGTCCCGATCGGTGCCACCACTGCGGCCATCCCGGTCCACGGCCAGGGGGTCACAGCGACGGCCGTCACGCTCACCGCCGGCCCGCTCAACGGGAGCAGCCAGACGGCCAGTATCACCGTGACCGCCCCGGAGCTGGTCAGCCTGACCGTTGCTCGCCTGACCGCCAGTATCTCCAAGGGCCAGACCCAAGCCTTCACGGCGGTGGGGACCTATACCGATGGGAGCACGCAGGATCTGACGTCCGGTGTCGCCTGGAGCAGCAGTGATCCGAGCATCGCGTTCATCACCGCGACCGGGCTCGTCACGGGGCTCACCCAGGGCAGCACGACCATCACGGCCATGGCGGGTACCGTCTCCGGCTCCGCCCCACTCACGGTTACCGCCCCAACCCTGGCGAGCCTCGCGGTCTCCCCCGCGACGGCGACCCTCCCCGTGGGGCAGTCACTTCAGTTCGCCGGGGTGGGGACCCTCACGGACGGCACCACCCAGGACGTGACCAGTGCGGTCACCTGGACCAGCAGCAACGCCCTGGTCGCCGGCCTCTCGGCCGCCGGGCTGATCACCACGCTGAGCCCGGGCACGGTCACGATCACGGCCACCCATCCGAGAGGGCTTACCGCCAACGCGACCCTCACGGTGCTCCCGCCCCTGTCGAGCCTCGCCCGGCTGGAGCCCGCCAGTCTCACGCTCGCACCGGGAGGGACGGGAAGCCTGACGGTGACGCTCAGTGCCGCGCCGGCCACCGACACCGCGCTCACGCTGATCAGCAGCGATCCCACGATCGTGGCCGTGCCCTCCACGCTGACCGTGCCCGCCGGGGCCCTCACCGCGGTCCTTCCCCTGACCGGCCTGGCCCCGGGCACCGCCACGATCACCGCGACCCTGAATAGCACGAGCCTGCAGAGTACCGTCACCGTGCGGAGTGGCCCCACCCTCACGAGCCTCATGCCGCCCACACTGGCCGTGGCTCCCGGCGCCTCAGGGACCTTCACAATCACGCTGAGTGCGGACGCGGACGCGGACACGCCGGTGACCCTCACGACCAGCAATTCCGGCATGCTCGGCGTTCCGACCGAAGGCATCGTCGTCATCCCGGCCGGACAGCGCAGCCAGACGGTCACGGTGGCGGGCATTGAAACAGGCCACGTAACGTTCATCGTCACCCTGAACGGAAGCAGTGTGCAGAGCGAGGTCACGGTGACGAATGTCTTGCCGGCGGTCGTCAGCCTGCTGCCAGCAGTCGCCTCCCTCGTCGCCATGGACAGCGCCACCTTCACGGTCAAGCTCAATGCCGCGCAGGACGTTCCCGTCGAAGTGGGCCTCACTCAAAGTGCAGCGCTCGGCCCCCCGTTCTTCCCGTCGGTGCTCACCATCCCGGCGGGCGCGACCGCTGCGGACTTCACAGTCACGGCAGTTTTGCCGGGCGCAGGGTTCGTGACGGCCGCGCTCAACGGCAGCAGCGTGGGCGCCGCTCTCGACGTGCACACGGCGCCGCCGGCCGTCCAGGCGCTCGTCTGCCCGGGAGCGATTGCCGCCGGCGCCACCGGGTGGTGCACCGTGACGGTTCGGCCACAGGGCGGCGACACCGAGATCATGCTGAGCACAACCACCCCGGACTTGGTCCAGGCGCCGGCGTCGGTGACGATCACCGCGAACACAGCTTCGGCGCGCTTCGCGGTGACGGGGATCGCGCCGGGCGAGGCATCGGTGATCGCTGCCGCCCCCGCAGGTGTGAGCCAACAGGCGAGCGTGACAGTCGTTTCCACGCCTCCCGTTCTGGCAAGCGTTCTCCCGGCCCCGGCGACGCTCGCTGAGGGTGCGGTCACGACTGTCACCGTCAGCCTTAGTGCGGCCCAGGCGACGGATACCACAATCCCTGTAACACTGAGTGCGCCCGGGATCGTCCGCGTTCCGGCGACGGTCACCGTCCCGGCGGGCAGTCTCAACGTGCCGGTTCCCGTTACGGCCCTTGCCCCCGGCGTCACAACCCTTGCGCTCGGACCGTTGAACGGGACGCAGACGGAGACGACGGTCACCGTGAACGCCCTGCCGCCGACGGTCACGGCCGTGACCCCGGCGGAACTGACGATCTATGTCGGGAGTGGGGAGCCGCTGACCGTCCGCCTGAGTGCCGCGCAGGCCGAGGCGACGGTGCTGCCGGTCGCGAGCAGTGACCCGTCGATCGTGTTGGTCCCCACCAGCGTGACCGTCCCGGCCGGGGCAATAAGTGTCCTCGTCCCCTGCATCGGCAGCACCGCGGGCAACGCAGTCCTCTCGATCGGCCCCGTCAACGGTGGCACCGTGACCGCGGTGGTCACCGTCCGGACTCCGGAAGTCGTCGGCGCAGCGATCGTGCCCGGGACCGCTCGGATTGCCAGAGGGCAGGGGATTCAGTTTGCGGCGTACGAGGTCACAGACGAGGGGCTCACCGGTGCTCCGGTCCCCGTCACGTTCTGGCTGAGCAGCGATCCGACCGTCGCGATCATCGATCTCGGCGGGACGGCAACTGGCCGCGCACTGGGGACCACTACCATCAGCGCCATGACACCGGTCGGGCCCGCGCGAAGCGCCACGCTCACTGTCACGCTGCCCCCGGTTACCAGCCTCGCACTCCTCCCCGCAGCGCCCGCCCTGTTGCCCGGCCACACGCTCCAGTTCCGCGCCCTCGGTACGTTGAGTACCGGTAGCACGGAGGACATCACCGCCCTTGTGACCTGGACCAGCACGAACACGGCGGTGGCAGCGATCACCCGATCGGGAGGCCTCGCGACCGCGATCAGCCCGGGGACGGCGACGATCACGGCAGAGACGGGCGGGCAGACGGCCACCGCGACCCTCACTGTGACCCCGTTCACGCAGCTCACGCTCATTCCGACAATGCCAACTCGCGCCCTAGGGGAAGTCGTGCAGTTCCAGGCGGTCGCGACCCGGACTGACGGCACGACTCAAGACGTGACCGGGCTGGTCACCTGGGCAACCTCCAACGCGGCGGTGGCGACTGTGACCTCGGCCGGGGGCCTCGCCACGGCCATGAGTCCCGGGAGCGCGACAATCACGGCCACCCACGCGTCCGGGCTGACGGCGAGTACCGTGCTGACGGTACCGTTCCCCCTCCCCACGATTCGGGCCCTCATTCCGGGCGCCGGCCAGGTCGGCACGCTCGTCACCCTCCTCGGGGCCGACTTCTGGAGCCTCTTGAGCGTCAGCTTTAATGGTGTCCCGGCCGTGTTTACCCCTTACTCGCCGACGGAACTCCATGCTCTGGTCCCGGCAGGTGCCGCCACCGGCCCCATCACGGTCATGACGCCGGGAGGGGCAGTGATGACCGCGACGAACTTCGCGGTACAGTCGCCCACGGCTGTCACCGTCAGCATCACCACCCCCGCCACCGGGACAAGCCTGAGCGGCGACCAAGTCATCGTCCAGGGCACGGTGACCGGCGACGGCGAGCTTGGCGTTCTGGTCAACGGTGTTCCGGCCGCCGTCAGCGGCAGTCGCTGGCTCGCGGAAGTGCCAATCGGACTGCAGACCACGCTCCTCACCGCCACGGCCTTCAACGACGCGGGATCGACCGCGACAGCCACCGTGAGCGTGACCGTCCTCGACACCCCGTCAGCTGCCCTTGCGTTCTCGGCCCTGCCCGCGAGTGGCGTCGCCCCGCTGACGGTGACCTGGCGGGTGGAGAACCGGACGGGACGCTCCCTCGTGCAGTTCGAGCTGGACGCCGCGGGCAGCGGGACCTTCGCTGCGCCGGTGTCGGCTTTTGACGGGACACAGAGCACGTACACCGCGGCGGGCCTTATCCGGCCCGTCCTCCGCGCCACCGACGATCAGGGGACCACCTATACCGCCACGACCACCGTGAATATCCTCCCCCGCGATCAGCTCGACGCCGCCCTGCAGACCAAATGGGCCAGCATGAAAACCGCGCTCGCACAGAAGGATGTGGAGGGAGCGTTGGCCTTCTACGTGCCGGCAGAGCGGGAGCGCTACTGGACGATCTTTACAAGTTTGCGGAATGACCTGCCGCAGATTGTGCAGGACATGGGGAATCTCCAGCTCATCTTCCTCATCGAGGATCGGGCGAAATACCGCCTCCTCCGGACCGAGCTATACGGCGGCCAATCGGTGACCTTTACCTATTTCGTCTACTTCATCCGGGACCTCTCCGGGGCCTGGAGGATTGAGGGGTTCTAAAATGCGACCGACGCGGTGTGCGAAGCCTTGCTGGCGCCCCATCGGACTGACCGGCCTGGGTCTCCTGCTCCTCCTCGGGACCGCCTGTGCGGGAGTGGGGAGCATTCAGGGACAAGTCCTGGATGCCCAGACCAAGCAGCCAATCCCGGGAGCCATCGTCCTAGCGTGTGGACCCGGCAGGAAGGGATGGTGTTCCATATCACCAAGCTCGTAGACGTGAAAGAGGTAGAAGTGGACGCCCAGGGCTACTTCACGCTGGATCGCGCCATGGGCTTTGGCGTCGAGGAGAGCGTGACCGTTTACAAGTTCGGGTACGTCGCGTGGAACAATGAGCTGATCTTCCCGTCGTATGAGAACCGGAAGAACAAGAGCATCCCCGACCCGATCCTGCTGGAGCCTTTTCCGGAAGGGGAGAGCCATCGGAAGCACAGGCTCTTCATTGAGTCTGTAATACGCGGGGGGATGTATTCCAACGAACGTGATCAAAGATTCGAGGATGCCATCCGAGGGGGAGAATCATTGAAGTGAAGAGCTGACCGGAGGAGATAGCAATGTTTCAGGGCCGTCATTCTTCTCGTTCTAGGTGGGTCGATGCCCCGGAGCCAGCTTTGGACCGAGGTTCAAGGGTCATCCTGGGATTCTACCCCATCGATTTTCTTGCTCACTCGGCTATGTGGCTCGCACTGCTTACGCTGCTTTCTCCTGCACCATGCTTAGGTTTCGACGACAAGACTACGCATCGTATCCTGACACAGAGCGCCACGGAAGCTTCGAGCCTTGGCAGCGTGCTCAAAGACGAATTGAGCCAGCCTGATGGAATCGATGCATCGTTTGCGGATTCATCAGGTAAGCGTCAGCAGGTGATAAAATGGCTACAAGATGGCTCCACCCGCGAAGACGCCGACGACGTCTGCCGGGCCAGCAATCACTTCCACAACCCCCTGCAGCCTTACCCCAGCGCGGGCATGACGGATCCGAGTGGCGTTGTTCAACTCAGATGCGGAACCAGCCCCCCATACGGGCAGCGGCTGTCGAGCGCCATCTGGGGGACCAAGTTCAAGGCACCAAAGGAAAAGGAAAAGGACCCGGATAGGAGCACCGGAAACACCCAAGACTGGGACGCCGCGCGGTCGGCCTTCATGGACGCGCTGACCCTGGGGACCAAGGCGGAGCGCGAGGCCGCGTTGGCCAAGACGTTCCTATACCTGGGCTACGTGATGCACCTCGTCCAGGATCTCGCCGTGCCCGCCCACACACGGGATGACTTCGTCGCGTCGCACCTGCAGCTCAACCCGACCGGGCCCTGGCCGAACCAATGGGTCAATGAGGGGTTTGAAGGGTTCGTGAAGACGCATTCTGGCCTCGTGCTCGGCGCATCCGCGACGGCCGTCCCCACCCCAGACAACTCGTACGTGACCCGGTTCTGGGATACGGGACGGTATCGAGAAACGCAGATCCCCTCGGTCGATACCGACCAAGGCCTGGCGAAATACACCAATGCAAACTTCCTCAGTCTGGGCACGTCGTTTCAGCGGTGTGGCACGGCAATCTGCCAGAGCCCGGTATTCCCTTATCCCGCGCTGGACGACACCGACCTTCCGGAACTGATTCAGCAACGCAAGCTGTTCGTCCAGTTCACATCGGAAGACGGCATCCGCGACACGGGCCTCTATCTGCAAAAATACGGAGAAGGGGTAGGGCCAGAAGGCCGAGGTCATGGGGAAACCATCAACGACTTCCTGAAGCCGGCGTATTTCTATAGTTATGCCCAGACGAAAAATGATCCCAACCTTCTTGGCCTGACGTTCCAATTTGACGAGAACGTGCTGGCGTCCTATGCCAGCAAGCTCATCCCCCGCGCCATTGGCTATTCCGCCGCCCTCCTCGACTACTTCTTCCGGGGGAAGTTGGATTTTACTGTGCAGCCGAATCCGAACCAACCTGGCCAGATCGACCTGACCATTTCCAACAAGTCGACGGAGATGATGACGGGAACCTTCACCCTCTATACCGAGGATCAGAAGGGGATACGTGTCCCCGTCCCCGGGGCATCCGTCACGAACTTCTCGCTGCCCGGGACGGCCGGGGGGGGCTTCACCCCTGACCCAGGTCTCACACCGCTCGGCCCTACGATCACGTTCACCCCTGACCCAGGTGTCAAGCTCGGCGGACTGACGCTCGTCTTCTCTGGCACACTTGGCGCAGAGGAAGGCGCGGTCGTGGGGAAAGTCAAAGCGTGGGAGCCGGCGATCTTCGTGATCCAGACGTTCGCGGAGTCGACGGGTGGGGAGCACATAGAGACACATACCCCGCTCCTTGACCCCGAGACGGGGAAGCTGTACGACTGGAACGACCCGTATGCTGATAGTATTCGATCCAAGGACCCTCGACTGCAGCGGGCGGGCGGGTATTTCCTCAGTTCAGACGAATCAGCGGCGGGTGGCTATATCAAGCGCATCTGGCTTCCAGCGGGGCAAGGCGTCGCGCTTCTCCTGAACGGCGCCACCAATGTTGGTGTAGAGTGGTCGCGTGACACGGGCCCAGCATTGGTACCGAATACTTGGGAGATTGTAATCGACCAAGCCCACGTTTCCGATCCACAGGAGGAGTCTTCGCTGCCTCCATCTCTATTTGTGGAGACATTGAATGGGAAGGTATGGGAGACATCCCTAGCTTGGTGGAAAGGGCGCAAATCCGTCGGTTCCGCGCGAATTGATTATACTCCCTGGGCTTGCATGACTAGCGAGAGCGTTCTTGCCGCTTCGACATCGTCAACCACAACTTGGGCGGCCGTGTCTCTCAGCAGCGTGGGTGATCCCAAATTCATCCCCATGCAAGGGATTGCCGGTTTGGAGGTAGGAGCATGTGTCCCCGACACTGGTTCGTTGATCGCCGAATGGAATGAGAAGTATCCTCCACCGTGTCCCGGCAACGCGTCTCGTTCGCACCAGAGCGCGTCGGTGTTTTCGGATGCATGTTCAAACCCTAGGAACTCTGCCATGGTAACTCAGGGGCAGGAATCGCTTGCATGGCTGGATTGGTCTCATGCGGGAGACCCCCCCACGCCTCCACCGGCGCCCGAATTAGTGGGGGAACTTAAATTCAGGCGGCAATACCTATCTTCCGAGGTGGCATGGTACCGGCAACTGGGTGTCACTCCGCCGGAGTATGAGATCGAACTTAGGTGACTCGAACCGACGCGGAGGCGCGCGTAATCCGGAGGCCGTGTTCAGCATCTGGCGGTAAGATGATGGAGTAATGCCGCGCAGAGCCCGCCTCGATGCCTTCCGCCCTTGGCCCGGATTCTTCGATTCCGCTCTTTGTCCGGAATGGGGGACCCTGCATTATCTATCATCTCCTGCTAACATCATCTTCGGCATGCCCCGCCAAGCCCTCATGGGCGCCCCGGACACCCTCATCTGAATCCGCCTGAGCGTCGCCGTTCCTGTGCTCTTCGCGGGGAGTCAGACCCGGGCCGCGGTCAGCGCTCGGCACCTCTTCGCCTACGTCTGGGTCGAGGTGTTGGGCCGGCGCGCCAGCGCCCTCAAGCGCGCCCTCGGGCAGACCCGCGGGAACATCTCCACCGCCGCCCGGCGCGGCGCCGTCCAGGCGGCCCGGTGGCAGGCCGAGATCCCCCGGTGGTGTCGCCGAGGAGATTCGACAGATAATGTTAAATCCCCCGTTACACAGGCCGTCCCCAGATCGAGGAGCTAATCCCGGACTTGCTCGGGGGTCCCGAAGATGCTGCGCTGCCGGGCGTCGCGAATGATGGTCAGGTCTCGCGTCGTGTAGGGGTAGGCTGCCGCGTCCGACGGAGCGACGATTCGGTGTCAAGGGGTCGGAGGGATGTGGTATAGTATTCCGCTATCAGCGGTGGGGCGAAGAGATCACGTGTTGGGAGCGTCGGACATGGGCGATATTCTCTTGCTGCTCGTCGGGGGAATCCTGGGTGCCGTGGCGGGGTGGGCCTACGCCACGAGTCGGTCTCGCTCGCGGCGTGCCGCGCTGGAGAATCGGCTGGCGACGCAAGAGGGAAGTGCCGCGGCGATCCGGAACGAACTCGAACACGGCCGCGAGGCCATCGATCGGTTGCAGAGCAACCTCCGCACCCTCACAGCCGAGAAGGCCGAGGCCGAGGCGCGACTCGACGAGACTCGGACCGGCCTGGAGGAGCAGAAGCGGATCCTGGACGAGGCAAAGACGCGTCTCACGGACGCTTTCCGGGCGTTGGCCGCCGAGGCGCTGCAGAGCAGCAACGAAGGCTTCCTCCAACTGGCGGAGCAGCGATTCAAGGCGCTCACGCAGGAGGCCACGGGTGAGCTGGAGGCCCGCAAGACGGCCGTCGAGACGATCGTCCAGCCGCTCCAGCTGGCCTTGGATGCGTACCAGAAGGAGGCCAAGGAGCTGGAAGAGAAGCGGCTGCGGGAGATCTCCGGGGTGGGCCGGCAGCTCACCGAGGTTGCGCAGGCGCAGGCGGCCCTGCAGCGCGAGACGGCGAACCTGGTCAACGCTCTGCGAGCGCCGCAGGTCCGGGGCCGCTGGGGGGAGATCGCGCTCCGGAAGACGGCCGAGCTGGCCGGGATGACGAAGTACTGCGACTTCGACGAGCAGACGAGCGTCCAGGCCGATGGAGGCCGCCTGCGGCCCGACATGATCGTGCATCTTCCCGCCAGACGCGACATCGTGGTGGACGCCAAGGTGGCCCTCAACGCCTATCTGGAGGCCCTGGAGGCGCCCACTCCCGAGCTGCGCGAGGCGGCCCTGGTGCGCCACGCCCAGCAGGTTCGCGCCCACGTGAAACGGCTGCAGGCCAAGGACTACTGGAGTCAGTTCCCGCAGGCGCCGGAGTTCGTCGTCCTATTCATCCCGGGCGAGGTGTTCCTTGCCGCCGCCGCCGAGCGGGATCCGACGCTCCTGCAGGACGCCCTGGCGAGCCAGGTGCTCATCGCCACCCCGACGACGTTCATCGGCCTACTGCTCACGGCAGCCTACGGGTGGCGGCAGGAACAGATCGCAGAGAATGCCCAGCGGATCAGCGAGCTGGGCCGGCAGGTCCACGAGCGGCTGGCCATCCTCGTCGAGCACTTCGCCGGGGTGGGGAAGGCCCTCGACAGGTCCGTGGAGCTTTACAACAAGGCGGTGGCGTCGCTGGAGACTCGCGTGCTGCCCGCGGCCCGCCGCTTCAGCGAGCTCGATCCGGGCCGCACGAAGCCGATTCAGGAATTGGAGCCGGTCGTCCATACGCCGCGATCACTGGCGGCGCCCGAAGGGCTCGAGCTGGAGGCCTGACTGAGCCCGCGGCCCTCCGCCGTCGGCCCTTTGGTCGTTGACAGGGCGGGGCGTATTGGATAGCCTTCGCACGAGTGGTGAACTGGCGGGACGCGCGCGATGGTCCTTGGGACGCCCCCCTGGCGGAGCGGCGAGTCCGGGCAGAGGAGAGTGCGATGGTTCAACGCGACGAGATGGCGGTCGAGGTCCTGACCATCCTGGGATGGTACCGGGGCCACATCACCGTGCCGGTTGGCGGCCGGCTGCTGGACTACCTGAACACCAAACCCCTCATGATCGCCCTGACCGATGCCGTGGGGCCCAGCGGGACGGCGATGCCCTTCGTCGCGCTCAACACGAAGCAGGTGCTGGCCATTCGCCCGCAGCCCGCGGCGTGACCACCGCCCCTGCCGCCTCGGACGTGCGAAACCGCTCCTGGAATTGGAAGAGGCTGTCCCCCGCCGCTCTGGGGGCCATCCCGACGGACAAGGGTCGTGTC
>Ga0182011_10004157_pt1 | contig 11653 bp, 9 predicted proteins | sample 711E1DmetaG_FD_120481 | JGI IMG/M metagenome (GOLD analysis project Ga0182011, IMG submission 120481) | Permafrost microbial communities from Stordalen Mire, Sweden - 711E1D metaG | ecosystem: Environmental > Terrestrial > Soil > Wetlands > Permafrost | place: Sweden: Stordalen | collected... | reverse complement strand
TCCGCCGCCGGTGGCGCCGTCCGTCACGCAAGAGGCAACAAACGCCCCGGCCCGTTTTGGTTCATTTGGCAGCGGATCCCGGGGACGGTGTGCCCGCGACGGCCGCCGGCGCTCGGTTCAGCACCACTTCCTGCTGATCTCCTCGCGCCATCTCCGCGTACCACGCCATGAGGTTCGGGTAGGCGGCAACGGGAATGGAAATGACATTCGAGGCAAACTCCCGCCGGAACTGCAGCTGGTGTTTTCCCGCGCTGTAGGTGACCTGGGCCTGGTAATGCAGGGCCCGGCCCGATTGCGCGACGGGCGCCTCGGAGAATTCCGGCGTACAGTCTGGCGGGAGCTTGATCACGCCGGTGTCGAGCTCCTGCCAGGCATAGGGAAAATAGACGTCCACTTTGCGGGTCGTTGCCGTGAAAGGAGTCCCCTCGTTGAGTCGGAACAGCCAGGGCCGGAGAATCATGCGCCCGCCCGTGGCCACGGCGAAACCGGGCAGGCGCACCGTGTAGGCGATCTCGATCGGGGCCTCGGGATCGTCGACCCCGGAAACCGAAGTGACTGCGATCGGCTTCTCGGTCGACGCCTCGCGGGGTTCCTCCCCCTCGCCCGCCTCTTCCGGAGCAGGAGCGGTGGTCTCGACGCCCGCGGACCGGAAGATCTCGTTCAACTGGCGAGCGAGGAAGTTGCGCTGTCTCCGTTCATCGCGCCCGTACAGCCTCTCCCGGAGCGTTTCCGCTGAATGGCCCGTGTACTTGCGATGCGCCTCGCCGGTGAGCGTGCCGTCGGCGTTCAGCGAGAACACACCGCTGTTGCCGATGAGGGAGCTCGCGCTGTCGGCGAACGGAATCGCGGTGAACTGCTCCGGTCCCGCCTGGGCCCAGAGTCCGCCTGCGCCCTCGCATGACCAAGGCAGCGAGCCAAAGGCCACGGCCGGCTGCGTGGCTGGCAGGGAATAATGCCAATCACCGTCCAGGCGCACTGCCACGGCCAGCACCGGCAGCGTCGCCGTCGCCACCACCTGTCGACTGAAGGGAAGGAGCCGCCAGTTGGGCACGAGTACGCCCCGACATTCGAGGCCAGCCGCCTGGTACAGGGCGATGGCGAGCGCCGAGAAGTCGCGCGGCCCCAGGCCGGTCACGTTGCTTTTGCGATCGTAATCGAGCAGGTCATGCAGGCTCCGGCTCCATCGGCCATGCCTGTAGTCGGTCTTGTTCAACTTCGACTCGTCGCGGAACCGGGCGTACAGGGCCTGCACCCGCCGGTGGATCGCACGGGCCTTCTCCAGGGGTGTCCCCGCGCCCGCAGTGGCCTCCGCGGCCAGCTGGCGGATGCGGGGCGTGACCTCGACGCGGTCGTCGAGGATCAGGTACTCGCGGGTGGCGAGCGGAGACCACGGGCCAGTCTTGCGCGGATCGACCATGGAGGAGTCGCCATCCAAGACGCGTTTGCGCGAGTACAGGGTCAAACGGATCGGTTCGTAATCGAACAGGAAATAGAGACCGTAATAAGCAGGCGTCGGGGCCATCCGCGGTTCGCTGGGCAGCGACGGAAGGTTGGAGCCGTTGATGGCGATGACACCGTTGCTCTCCTTTTCAAGGGTGACCTGGCCGACGCTTTTGTTGAGCACGTGATACCGGCAGGACCAGTTCTTCGGGTCCGCCGGATGAATGCGGTATTCGATCTGGCGGACGGGCATCCGCAGAGTCTGCAGTTCCAAATCAAGGCCGACAGAGCCGGTGTAGAGTCCTTCGGTCACCTCGACCCGGTATTCCAGCACCGCCCCCGCTTCCACCCCGCTGATGGCGAGAAAGCGCTCCTTGACTTGAGCACTGAAAGAAGAGCCAAACACGCGTTCCAGGAGACCCTTCTCCCCGCCGGATTGCGCAATGGCCCGATCGCGGATGGCCTCTTCGCCGAAAACTTTGACGGTGCCGTCAGGCAGCGTCAGACGGCCTTGCAGTTTCACTTCCGGCTTCTCGCGCAACAGGGAGCTGTCCGAGTATTCGTGAACCGCCAAACGTGTAATGGAGTCGATCTGCTCCGGTTGGAACACCTTGTAGCGGACATATTCGCGCATCACGCGCTCCTCCGGAAAATCGCGGTCGTCGATCTCGACCTTGCGAAACAGAACCTCGGCGGGGGCGTCCGGTTCCAGATGCGGCGCCGCTGTCCCTCGCTCTTCCGCGGTCACCGGCAGCCACTCCTGTTTGGGGGCCGCCACCGCGGTGGCCGGGATTCCCAGGAAGACGGCACCGGCAGCCGAAACGACAGCGACCACGGCCAGGCGGCGCCGTGCGCTGCCTCCATGCACAGCGAAGTTTTGCACAAACGGGAAATAGGGCGCCGTCCCGCCACTGACAACTTCAAGATTAACAAGGCCCAGCCCGTTGTGTGCCATCAGCGCCGGCGCACCCGGCGCTGCGGTTTCCATTCGGCCGTGATGACCGAGGTGAAGCCGCCGCGGGCCTTCCAGTCCGAGATGATCGTGAGGCGGCGGGGCTGGAGCAGCGCTCCGAGGTCGTCGCAAATCCGGTTGGTCACCGCCTCGAAGAAGATGCCCTCGTTGCGGAAGGCGTGGAAGTAAAGCTTCAATGATTTCAGTTCCACGCACCGCCGGTCCGGGACATAGCGCACGGTGATCGTCGCAAAATCAGGGTGGCCGGTAATCGGGCACAGCGAAGTGAACTCGTGGTGCGTGTGCTCGATCACGTAATCGCGCCCGGGCTGCGGGTTCGGAAAGGTCTCGAGGATCTTCGGGTCGGCCATGATGGGAAGCTCTAAGCTTCAGGCTCTAAGCTCAAAGCCTAAAGCGGCGGCGCTACATCGCTGTCTCGTTGAAGCGCTGCTCGCGGATAACCGTGATCTTGATCGTGCTGGGATACTGCAGCTCCTCCTCCACTTTGCGGCGGAGCTCCTTGGCCAGGTCCCGCGCCTGATCATCGGTGACGGTTTGGGGATTGACGATGACGCGCACCTCGCGTCCGGCCTGAATGGCATAGGCCTGCTGCACGCCCTCGAGGGAAAGCGCGAGTTTCTCCAGACGCTCAAGCCGCTGGACGTAGCCGGCCATGGACTCGGCCCGGGCACCGGGGCGCACCGCGGAGATCGTGTCCGCCAAAATCACCAACCCGGCGTAAACCGTCTCGGGTTTGACCTCCTCGTGGTGGGCGGCGACAGCGTTGACCACGATCGGCGTTTCTCCGTGGCGTTTGACGAACTCGGCGCCGATCAGCGCGTGGCTGCCCTCGTATTCGCCGTCCACGGCCTTGCCGATGTCGTGGAGCAGCCCGGCGCGCTTGGCCAGTTGCGGGTCAAGGCCAACCTCCGAGGCCAGCATCGAGCAGAGAAAGCCGACCTCGACGGAATGGTCGAGGACGTTTTGGGTGTAGGAAAAGCGGAACTTGAGCTTGCCCAGCAGGTTGATGATTTCCGGATGCAGCCCGTTGACCTGCAGCCGCTGCACCGCGTCCTCGCCGGCCTGCATGACGTTGAGGCGGACCTCCTCCCGGGCGCGCGCGACAAATTCCTCGATGCTCGTCGGATGGATGCGCCCGTCCTTGATCAGGCCGTCCAGGGCGATCTTGGCGATCTCGCGGCGCACCGGATCGAAGGACGACACCAGGACCATCTGCGGCGATTCGTCGATGAGCAGGGTCACGCCGGTGGCCGCCTCGAACGCCTTGATATTGCGGCCCTCGCGGCCGATGATGCGGCCCTTCATCTCGTCGTTGGGCAGCTGGACGATGGTGGCCGTGATGTCGTTGTTGGGCCGGCCCGCCAGCCGCTGCATGGTCGTGACGAGGATGCGATGGGCGTCGCGCTGCAGCTCCTGTTCGGACTTTTCCAGCGTTTCGCGGCGGAGCGCGCGCAGCTCGTCCTGGCACTCCAGGAGCACCTCCTCACGCAGTGCCCGCTTGATGTCCTCGGCGTCCATGTGGGCGACGCCCTCGAGGCGTTTGCGCACGTTCTTGGACAGATCGCGGATGGCGTCCCGCGCCTGCTTGATGGCGGCGTTCTCGCGCACGAGTCGTTCCTGTTTCTGTTCCAGCTGGTAATCGAGCAACGACAGCGATTCCTCGTGGGAACGGATCTCGCGGAGCTTGAGGTCGATCTCGATCTCGCGGCGGTCAAACTCCCGTGTCATTTCGGCCCGCTTGGTCTGGATTTCCTCTTCGGCCTTGGCTTTCAGTTCCTGCGCCCCGACCGCGGCTTCGCGCCGCCCGACTTCGAGCAACTGGGCGGCATTCCGCTCCGCCATGCGGCGGGTATGGCGGGTGACGGCCCAAGCCAGCAGGAAACCCAAGCCAGCGCCCGCAACGCCAGCCACGGCGAGCGTGATCAGAAATGGTTCGCTCTGGAGAATCAGCAAGGCAGGTTCCACTACGCTTCCCAAATGCAAGCTCTGCCAGACTAGGTCGCGAGGCGGAAAGATCAACCTCCTTCCCGGCGTCGCGCACCCTTCAGCCCGGCGGCGGCTGCAACGCGGGCAGGGTCCGATCGAGCACGGTCTGCAGGCGGGCCAAGGCTGCCGCTTCGCTGTCCAACGCGTTGGTCTGCACCAAGACATAGGCCCATCGGTGGCCCTGCCAATGACGCAGGCGGTCCCACGCCCCCCAGAGCATCCGCTCCCAATGTGTCGCCACCGTCCGGTCATGCCCGACAAACCAGTAGGCGACCAACGACGGCACCGTCGTCCGGCCCCGCCGCGGCAGCACTACCTCGCGTTGCACCCGCAGAACGGTCGCCGCAATGCTGGAATTCGGTCCGCCCGGACCTTTGAAGCGGTGGCTGAACCGCCCTTGGATCGTCCATCCCTGCCCCACGAGGCAGAGCTCCGGGCGATGGATGGAAGTGCGGTCCCGTCCGCTCAGCACAATCGAAACGAACACCTGCTGCCTGGGATCGCGGACGGATACGTAGTTCTCGCGCGAGAATCCGGTATCCGGCGGCAGAAGGTCGCGCTCCACCGCCGAGACCGGCACGTCCTGGCCGATCCAGTCCGCCCCGAGAAACATCGGCAGGTCGGCGGGGTTCCGGCCGTCTGCGGCCATCCGCACGCCAACCTGCGGGCTGGTCTGCGCGGCATCCAAGTGGCGGGCGGCAAGCGCCACCAGCGCGGCGGCGCCGAACACCGCGCCCACCACGAGTGCCCCGCGCGGTCTCCCCTCCCTTCCACTCTCGCCCTCACTTGCCCTTGCCCCCTCACCTCCACTCACCCTTTCACTCTCCCCTTCACTTTCACTCGGCCCTGGCACTACGCGCCTCAACGCCGCCACAGTGGCCAGCTGCAGGGCCAGCACGATGGCGAACACCAGAAAACCGAACCACTCGTGCACGGTCATCCCCGCCTTCTGTCCCAGCCACTCTCCGGCCACGATGATTCCGAAGATGCGCACCACGTTGCCGACAAAGGTATACGGCAAAGACAACCCGAGCAGCAACGCCCGCGCCCACCAAGGGCGGAAATTGAGGTAACCCACCAGGAGCGACAGCGCCGCCAGCGCCATGAGGGAGCGCACACCGGAGCAGGCCGCGGCCACGTCGTACTGGTAGCCGCCCCGCGACGACAGCAGTTGGGTTCCGTTGTGCCAGACTCCGAGGCCGACGTCGCGCGCGGCCGCACAGGCCACGTCGACCACCCCGAGCCGCAGGTAGAATCCTACCGTGTCCAGGATGTTGAGCGGAATGGCAAAGACCAGGAACGCCAGCGGGAACGCCGCGGCGCGTCCCCAGCGGCGCCCGCCCGCCAGCACGAGCACGCCCCAGGCGAAAAGCAAAAACGCCACGATCGACAGACGCGTCTGCTGCACCGCGTAACCGAGCAGGTGCAGCGCGAGCCCGCCGAGCATCGCAGCGCATGGAGCAGCGACGCCCTCGTCGCGGCGGGCGCGACCAAGGGGTTGCGGCTCCAGCTGTCCCCGCAGGTTCCGCCAAAAGAGCCAGAGGGAGATTCCCAGCACCAGCAGCCCGTGCTCGCTCTCCGACGTCGTATCGAACCACTGGGAGCCCCACCACCAGAACAGCGACCGCGTGTGAATGTAGCCCTGCGTCGCGTTGCCCCAAAACTGGAAGACCGCCCACCCCGCCAGCGCGCATCCGGCTGTAGGAAGCCAGGAGGGCCAAGATCGACCGGCATCGGCTTGGTTTCTCATGGCTCGGCGGGGGAGGCCGGCTCCCCGAGCAACCGCAGAATCGCCCCCACGCGTTCACGTGCGAGCCGGGCAAAGCTGAACTGCGCCGCCCGGGCGAGTCCCTCCGCCCGGAGGCGCGCCGCGAGCGCATCGTCGGTGCAAAGGGCCGCGAGCGCGGCGCCTGCCACCGCCGGATCGGTGTAATCGGTAAACGCCGCTGCGCCGCCGGTTACTTCACGCAGGACGGGCAGTTCCTGCAACAAACACGGGCAGCCGCAGGCCATCGCTTCCACCACGCTGCGGCCGAAGGTCTCTTCCGCTGTCGACAACACGTGCGCCCGCGCGCCCCGGTAGATCGCGGGCAGCACCGCGTCATCCACCCAACCCAGGAAACGCACTTCCCGCGCCACTCCACACTGAACCGCCGCCGCTTCCGCCCGCGCCCGCCCGCCCGTCCAGTCACCTCCGGCCATGACCAGCGGGTATCGTGCGCGCAGCGCCGCCGGGAGCCGGGCATAAGCGGCCAGAACAAGCTCGGCTCGTTTGTAGGGATAGAAGTTGGCCACCCACAACAGATAACCCGGCGGAAGATCCGGCGTCCCCGCTGGTCCGTCGGGCCGGAAGCGATCGGCCTGCACGCCTTCATAGCTTACCAGCAGGCGCCCGGGCTCAACGGCGAGTTGCACCGCGGTCCACTGCGAATTGGCGATGACGAGCGCCGCCCGGCGCAGCCCGTGCGCCACCGCCCAACGACGGTAGGCGTTGCGCAAGCCGCCCTGGTGCAAATGATGCACGGTGAAAATGTGGGTGACCACGGGCAGACCCGCCGGTCGGAGCGGGAAGAAGCCGACGGTCAGCAGCGCGTTCGCGCCGCGGCGCGCCGCTTCGGTGGCCACCGAAAAATGGTCCGCCCGCAGCCGCGCCCACAACCGGTCGTTGGCGGGAAACCGACGCACCACTTCCACGCGTTCGTCGTCAATCGGCCACGGCTGTTCCGGCCCGGCGAAGACGATCCATCGCACGTGTGGGAAGAGCCGCAACGCCTCCGCCACCAAGGCCGGGAACAGGGTCGAGAGGCCCGTGCGCCGCCACGGGTTTTCGCAGAGGATCGACAGAGCGAGCTTCATGGCACGGTCGGCGGGAGACCTTCGTCCATGCGGCGCCACTCGCGCGCGACGCCCGCCGTCAGCGCAAAACCGGCCGCGGTGAGCCAGCGGACGGGTCCGCGCGGAAAGTCGCATGCGACGAAAACCCTCATGAGCCAACCCACATCATCACGGCCCCCTTGCGCTTTCCAAGCCTCGAGATAACCGATGGTCGGGCGCTGCCCAACCCCCCGCCTAACTCAACCGCAGAGCGCCCGGGGCCAGCCGCGTGACCAGTCCCAGCGGCAGAAGATCCGTCAGACGCGGCCGGCGGCGCCGCGCTGAAGAGATCCGTGGCAGCTCCATGAGGGTACGCAGCCAGGCCAGGCAGGCCGCCTCATAAGCGCCGCTGCTGTGGTCCGCCACCAAGGCCCGGGCCTGAGCCCGCATGGCGTCGAGCCGCCCCGGCGGCGACTGAAAGACCTTTTGAATGGCCTCGGCCAGCGCGGCCATATCGCGCGGCGGGTAATAGCAGCGCGGGTCGATTTGCGGAACATAGACGTCACCCCAACTGCCACCAATCGCCGGCCAGAAAGGGACAACGCCCAGCGCCATCGCCTCAAAGAGCGCGATCGCACCGCCCTCGAAGTCAGTGAAAAACACAATGGCATCCCAGCCGGCCAGCACGCGCCAGAATTCCTGCTTGGGCACCCAGCCGTGAAAGCGCACCTGGCGGCCCAGCTTTCTTTCCAAGGGAACGCGCAGCGCGCCATCGCCAAGTGCTTCGAAACGGAAGGACAGTCCGGCCACCTCCAGGGCGCGCAGCAGGGCCGGCAGCCGATCCAGACGTTTCTGGCCACGCTCGATCCTCCCCGCACAGCCGAGGACGATGGGCTCGCCCGGCTGACGGGTGCCTCTCGGCATCGGCGGCGCCTCCACGGGAGCGCGGACGATCACCGTGCGCGCGGGTGTCAACTCCGGCAGGACCCGGTTCCAAGCGTCGCGCAACGCCGGAGTCACGCCCGCGGCCCAGTCGATCAACCCGGCCTGCACCGCCAAGTCACCGGCATGATAGGCGGGATTCGCGTGCAAAAACACCGCGCGGCGGCTGGCGGCGTCCAAATCGTGCCATAGCGGCAGGCCCCAGCCGTTGTGATAAACCACCAGGCTGCCGGCCTGCGTCGCCAGGGCGCGGGCGAATCGGCGCCGCATCAGCCAAAGCGGCGTGCGCCAGTTGAAATCGAGGTTGATGTAACCGGACCGAGGCGTAGGCCGACGGTCGAAAAAAGCCACGAACGTTTGGGGCAGTGGCAGTCGCTGGTGGTAGTCGTGCAAGGTCTCGATGCCGCCGCGTGCCTGGACGCGCGGCGAGACGTGAACCACGCGAAGCGGGCCAGCGCTCATGATTCGAGCAGGGAACGGTAGACCGCGGAATGAGCCTCCGCGCTGCGGGGTGTGGTGAACTCGTCCAAGGCCGCATCATTCCGCCGCCACGCCGACAGGTCCGCACCGCGGGAGAGAGCCATCATCCGCTGACCCAGCGCCTCCGCCGAATCAGCCGGAAACAACCAGCCTCCCTGGCAGCGCTCGACCAAGTCACGCGTCCCGCTCGCCGCCGAGGCCAATACCGGCACTCCGGCAGCGATGGCTTCCAGCGCCGCCACGGACGACGCCTCCCAGCGCGAAGGCACGATCAGGCAGTCGATCTCATCGAAAAACGCGCCCATGTCCGCCACCACCCCGCGCCATTCGATCCGCCCGGCGGCTCCGGATTCCTCCGCTTCACGCCGCAAGCGGGCCGCGCAGGCCGCACTGGCCGGCGTGCCATCCTCGCCGCCGGCATGCACCACCCGCACCGGAACCTCGGGGGGAACGGTCGCCACGGCCCGCACCACGAGTTCCCAGTTCTTGACCGGCACCAACGCACCCGCGCAGCCAAAGACTGGCGGACGCCCCGGGCAACGCGCCTTCAACGGCCGCCGGGCGGCCGGCGGCAAACAATCGGGCAGGCAGGCGGACCAGTCCCGCCCGCCGATCCGGTAGTGCGCCATCATGGCAGGGCCCAACCAGTAGATGCGCCCTTTCAACCATCGCGCCGCGAGGCGATAGAACCAGCGCTGCCGACCGAGGACATGCACGGTGGCGACGACGCGTCTGGCGCCCAGCAACCGCAGCCACATCACCACCAACAGCCCAGCCCGGGAATGGCCATGGAAGATCCGGCGCCGGCCGCGGCGCAGCCAGCGGCGCACGCGCCACGCCACGGCCAGCGCGCGCAACGCGTTCAACAGATCGATGCGGTCGGCCTTGAGCGCCGGCCCGCGCCACAAATGCAGGTGCGGAGCATGCCGCTGCTCCAGAGCTGGGTGCACGCCCAGAATGCAACGGAAGCCGCCCGTGGCCGCCAGCGCGCGTACCACCGCGTGGATGCCTCCCCCATCCCGGGCGCTACCAGTGTAATGCAGAACGGTCGGTTTCATGAAGAGCCACCCGCCGAGTTGCGCACAAAAACGCCGCATCGACAAAACGAATTATGCCGATGGACTGTCGTGGGACGGCCCGACCCGACCCATGCCGTCAATCCCAGAGCGAGGACTCACGTCCCAGACGCCGTTTCCTCCCGCTGTCATGATTCGCCTGCTGCCCGCCGCCCATGTCTGTTGAGCCCGCCAACTCACGCGCCCGGCTCGTGCCCATTGTGCTGGCCCAATCCATCGGACTGCTCTGCGGCATCATTGGAGTCAAGATCACCACCCGGTTGGTCGTCCCGGCGGACTACGGGATGTACGGCGTTTTTCTGACCTTTACTCCCCTGGGCATGTGGGTGGTGCACGCCGGGTTGGTCAAGTTCGTCTATCGCTATTGGGCCGAGGCGCCGGATCGTCTTGGTTTTTGGCGCACGGTCCGCCACGCGACGATACGGAAGCTGCCGTGGCTGGCGCTGGCCTGCGCGGGGGCCGCGGTCGCGATCGCCCAGTCGAAGGCGGTCGGTGTTTTTGCCATTCTTTTTGTCGCCGCCACGGCGCTTTCCTTCGGCGCCCTGGGGCAGGCCGCTCTGCAGGCTTCGCGGGAACATTGGCGGGATGTGGTCGTCGCGGGGACCGGTTCCCTGACGCGGACCTTCGCGCCGATCATTCTCTATGTGCTCACGGGCGGGGCCGTCGCCGCGTTGTTCGCCGGGTTTGCCTTTCACGCTCTGACGCTGGCGACGGCGGCCCGGCTGAGCGTGCGGCTGCAGTGGCGGAAGCCCGTGGTGGAGGCGCAACCACGGCCGGCCATCCATGCCGTGTATGAGGGACCCCTGTTCATCGTGCTCGCCCTCGCCGGATGGACACTCACCGGACTCAATCGCTGGCTCGTCGCGGCCTTTTTCGGCGCCGCGGCGGCCGGGCAATTCACGCTGGCCAGCAATCTCGCCGCCATTGCTCCTTCGGTGTTGATCACGGTTTTCGTGCAGTATTTCCAGCCGTCCCTGTTCGCAGCGGAGTGCGCCTCGCCGGCCGCCCGCCAGCGCCTGGCCCGGCGCGTCGATCGCCTGGCCGCCGGCTATTGGTTGTGCGTCCTCGGCGCGGTAGCGGCGGTGCATCTGGTCTCGCCCATGTTGGTCGGAATCCTCATCAGCCCCGGTTACCAACCGGCGCTGCGTCTCATCCTGCCCGCGGGTGGCTTCGCCATCGCCCTCACCACCGCCAGTATTTTCGACGTGATGTTGCTGGCTGGCAAATGCGAGAAAGCGTGCGGTCCCGTGGATCTTTCCAGTGCGGCGCTGCTCGTGGCCTCCGGCCTTCTGGCGGCCAGCTGCGGTTCGGTGTGGTTTGAACGGTGGTTGCTGGTGACGCCGGCTCTTCCGTGGCTGGTCAATCGGCCGCTGGCGCGCCATTTCCTGTTCAAAGCGGCGTGAGCCCGTGCGTGCGGAGCGACCCGGTGAAGAACAGACGCGCCAGCTGGATGCGCCGACCCGGCGCCTTTCTCAGCGCCTGCGCCAGGACGCCGACGGCCTCCCGGAAGCCGCGGTGGTCTCGCCGGACCGAGAGCAATTTGCGCGCGAAATAGGCCGCCAGCAGGTGAAACTCCTCGTCAAGGCACCAATCGGCGAAGCGGGCGTAGGCCGCTGATCGGGCGGGCGGCGCCGTCATCCAGGCGCCCAGGGCATCCACGGCCGCCGCCAGGTTTTCGGGACGTCCGGCGCGCCGTCGCGCCGTGATCAACCGGATCACACAGGCCTTGAGCACCTGATCGCCCCCGCGTTCCCGGGAGACCTGGCCGGCATGGAGGCGGTAGTGCAACAACACGTCGGGCAGTCCGCCGATCTGCTCGCTTTCCACCACACGGGTCACAAAATCGAAATCCTCCGCCGGTTCCAACAGAGACCGAAAGGCAAAGCGTTCGAAGACCGGCCGCCGGCCGGTCCAGGTCGACGTTGGCGACGGATTGTCGTAG
>Ga0182011_10004155_pt1 | contig 11657 bp, 11 predicted proteins | sample 711E1DmetaG_FD_120481 | JGI IMG/M metagenome (GOLD analysis project Ga0182011, IMG submission 120481) | Permafrost microbial communities from Stordalen Mire, Sweden - 711E1D metaG | ecosystem: Environmental > Terrestrial > Soil > Wetlands > Permafrost | place: Sweden: Stordalen | collected... | reverse complement strand
CTCCCTCCATGTCCCTCAGGAGAGCCGTCACCATGGGAGACCAGTCCACTGTCCAGCGAGGCCGATCTTCACCAGATCCCGGCGCCTGCGGCGCCGCAGGCGCCGCCGCGGATTCCGTTATGTCGAACCGGTATTCCCGGTCTCGGTCTTCCCCCAGCGCGAACTCCAGCGCCATTGCGGCCTGCCCCTCGTATGAACTCACCTGCTGCAACCCGGCGATGGACGCGACGGCGTCGAAGAGCCTCCCCGCGCTTGTCGTGTACGGCGCATTCACCCCGCGCTCGAGCATGGTGCGGAGGACGCTCAGCTCATCGCCGGTGAATGACATGAGCGGATGCAGGTCACGCCGCCGGAAGATCTCCGGGCCGAGCATCTCGAAGAGGAGCCCGAGGGCCTGCCGGCGGGGTTCCCTGATGGCTTTCTCACCCCCCGGCAGGGGGAACCTTCTCAACGCGGCGGCACGCTCGAACGATGCGCCGTCGGTCAGAAGGAACTCTCCCCCCCAGATCGTCCCGTCGGTTCCGTACCCTGTCCCATCCCATGAGATGCCGAGGACCGTCCCCCGGAGTCCGTTCTCCGCCATACATGAGGCAACGTGCGCGTGGTGATGCTGGACTGTGATGAGAGGAAACCCGGCGGACTGCGCAAACCCTGTTGAAAGATAGTCGGGATGCATGTCAGATACAACACGCACCGGCGTCACGGAGAACATGGAGAGCATGTCTCTCACCCCCCGGTGAAAGGCATCAAGGGACTCCTTCGTCTCGAGGTCGCCGATGTGCTGGCTGATGAAAACGTTCTCCCCTCTGGAGACCGCGACGGTGTTCTTCAGATGCGCCCCGACGGCAAGCAAGTCCGGCGCCCGGAATCCCAGCCTGATGGGAAGGGGGGAGAAGCCGCGCGCCCGCCGGGTGACGAGTTCGCGGCCGAGCATGAACCGGACGATCGAATCGTCCGCGTGACGGACAATCGGGCGGTCGTGGACAAGAAACGCGTCGGCGATACCGCCGAGTCTCCGGACGGCTTCCTGCTCATCGGTGCAGATCGGCTCGTCGGTGAGGTTTCCCGACGTGGCCACGACGGGAACGCCGATCTCCCGGAGGAGGATGTGATGGAGCGGGCTTGAAGGAAGCATGATGCCCAGGAACGGATTCCCGGGCGCGACAGGGGATCCGGGACGTGTCACCGCGTGCTGAAATACTCCCCCATTTTTCTTCAGGAGCACGATCGGCGATTCGGGGGAGACCAGCGCCCGTTCCTCAAGTGGCGACACCTCACACAGGCTCCGCACGGTCCCGATGTCGGGCGCCATCAGCGCGAACGGCTTCTCTTCGCGGTGCTTTCTGCCGCGCAGCCGGTTCACGGCGTCGTCATTTCCGGCGTCCACGAGGAGCTGAAACCCGCCGATCCCTTTGAGCGCGACGATCCGGCCTTCCCTGATCATCCGGGCCGCCTGAAGCAGGGCGTCATGATCCCGAGCACCGGGGTTTCCACGGTCATCCCACAGGGCGAGCCTGGGGCCGCACGCCGGGCAGGCGATCGGCTGAGCGTGGAACCGGCGGTCCGCCGGGTCCGCGTACTCACGTCGGCAGTCGTCGCACATCGGGAATGACTTCATCGACGTGTTCGGCCGGTCGTACGGGAGCGACTCGATGATCGTAAATCTCGGCCCGCAGTTCGTGCAGTTTGTAAATGGATACATGTACCTGCGGTTCGCGGGATCGACGATCTCCGCGAGGCATTCCGGACAGGTCGCGATGTCCGGGAGGACAAGCCCGCCGGATTCTCCGGATGAGGTGCTTTCGAGAATTTCGAACGACGGAGAGCCGCACGGGTCGAGAAACGTGCATTCCATGCTCTGGACCGACGCGAGGCGCGGTTTCTCTGCACCGACCCGGAGTATGAATGTGTCGAGCGATTCCCTGTCACCTTCCGCTTCGATAAATACCCCCCCGGGAGAATTCAGCACCCATCCCCCCAGGCGCATTTCCGATGCGAGCCGGTAGACAAAGGGGCGGAAACCGACCCCCTGTACCGCACCGCGTATGGCGATATGGACACGTGCGTTCACGCGTTCAAAGTAGTGATAAAGAGTGAATATTCCTCCCCGGCCCTTCAGCCGGCGGCAGGGGACGGGGCGAGGTCGAGGAGGATCCCGGCGGTTGTCTCCCCGGTGAGGAGTTCAGAGATGAGGAGCACGCAGTAGTCAGTCATCCGGAGCGTCTGTGCGCTCATTGTTTCGCCGAACCCGCATTCGGACGCGGGAATCTCCACGAGGAGTGCTTCCTGCGGGGCATGTCCGTACAAACCGGAGCAGAGCGCAAGGACCCCGGCGGGGGAGAAGGCATGCCCTTCCGCGCCATGCACGCTGCGGGCGGGTGATACCCGGGTGACACAGAGGGTCGATGTCCGCACGCTGGCGTCCAGAAACACGGCGAGGTCGCATGAGGCCAGTTGTTCCGCCAGCTCGGGATGGAGTTCCTGCACCGCCACGACGTTCGCCCCCGGGAAGTCCCCTGCGAGCATTTCTGCGGCGGCCACGCCGGCCCCGTCATCGCCCCGGAGCGTGTTGCCAAAGCCGATGATGATCGTCTTCGTCATCGTCTCAGCTCGCTGACGACCGTCCCTTCGCAGTCGAGGAGCTGCACGTGCAGGGGCATCCGGCCCGAGGCATGCGTCGAGCAGGAGAGGCAGGGGTCGTAGCACCGGATCCCCGCTTCGATCCGGTTGAGGATCCCTTCGGTGATCTTGTTCCCGTCCATGTACTGGATCGCGAGCTGGCGCACCGTCCGGTTCATGGCCAGGTTGTTCTGGGCGGTGGCGATGATCAGATTCACCTTCTCGAGTACGCCGTTTTCGTCCACTTCGTACCTGTGGAAGAGTATGCCGCGCGGGGCTTCGCTCGCCCCGATCCCGAGGCGCCTGTTGATCATCGCCCTGGCCCGTATGTTCGTGCCGAGCATCGCCGGATCGTGCAGGAGCATCTCCGCCTTCTCGACCGCGAAGAGTATCTCGATGAGCCGTGCGTAGTGGTAGTAGAACGAATTGTTCACCGCCTCGGCGTTCCCGGCCATGGCCTTGAACACCTTCCGCTCCGCCTCCGCCAGGGGGGTATCGATGTAGTCGCAGATGTTCACGCGGGCGAGCGGGCCCACGCGGAACATCCCCTTCTGATACCCCAGCGGTTTGTAGTACGGGAATTTCAGGTACGACCAGCTCTCGGAAGCTTCCCCGATGTAGTCGTCATACCGGTGGATGTCGATCTTGTCCGCGATGATGTTCCCGCTCCCGTCCATCACGCGGATCGTCCCGTCGTAGTATTCGAGCGCGCCGTCCGGCGCCACGAGCCCGACGAACATCGAGCGGAAGCTGCCGAAGTTGGGGATATCCGCGGCAAACTCCTGGTGGATCGATTTGAGCGTCTTCAGCGCGAGCAGTGCGGTCTCCTTCGCCTCCGGTATCAGGGCCAGGAGATGGTCCCTTTTCGCGGCGTCGAACGGCTCACGGACCCCCCCGGCGACAGCCCAGGGAGTGTGAATTTTTCTGCTGCCGAGCACCTCGATGATCTCCTGCCCGAATTTCCGGAGCCGGATCCCGCGGCGGGCGAATTCCCTGTCCTTCGTGATCAACCCGAATATGTTGCGTGTCGCGGGGTCGGAGTCGAACCCGAGAAGGAAATCGGGGGAAGAAAGGTGGAAAAAGCTGAGGGCGTGCGACTGGATCCACTGCGCCAGCGTAATGAGGCGCCGGAGCTTCTCCGCCGTTTCGGGGATCGTGACCGCGAGGATGTCGTCCCCCGCTTTCGCGGATGTGATCAGATGGCTTGTCGGGCATATGCCGCAGATCCGGGAGGTGATTCCACCCATCTCCCACATGAGACGCCCCTCGCAGAACTTCTCGAACCCCCGGAACTCGTTCACGTGAAACCGGGCGTCTGTCACGTTCCCCCGCTCATCCAGCTGGATCGTGATCTTCGCGTGCCCCTCGATGCGTGTAACGGGAGATATCGTTATCGTCTTTGACATTCTATCCTCAGTGATTTCGTCCCCGCGGAATCGCGCTTTTCAAAAGCCCACCCTTCGCCTACCCGTACCTCAGATAGACGTTCGAGAGCGCCGGGATCTTTCCCTCCAGCAGCTGGCTCACGGCATACCAGATCTGGTCTGCGGTCGGCGGACAACCGTGAATGAACGCATCGACCGTGATGATCTCGTGCAGCGGCCGGGCCGTTGTCATCAGCTCCGCGATCGTCGGGTAGTCCCGGGGGATCTGCGGGGTGATGTCGGCGAGCTGCACATAGGAACGATCCAGGACTGCTTCGCGCGTCAGGCTGTTCCTCATGGCGGTCACATTGCCCGTCACCGCGCAGTCGCCGAACGAGACCACGATCCGGGAATTTCGCCTGATCAGGTGCGCCATCTCTTCATGTTCCGTGTTCGCGACCGCCCCCTCCACCAGCGTCACGTCGACGTTCCCGGGGAAATTCTTGATGTCGATGATCGGCGAATACACCAGGTCCATCTTATCCGCAAGCTCGATCAGGCGCTCATCCATGTCGAGGAACGACATGTGGCAACCCGAACAGCCCCCCAGCCACGCAGTAGCGACTCTCGGTTTCATTGTCGGCTTTCCCTTCTTACTCTTCGTCCGAATCCAGGTTGACCCATTCCCGTTTCTGCCGGGCGGTGACGATGTAGCGCAGGAAGTCGGTCTTCTTCTCCATCTCCGACACGGCTTCCCCTTTTTCGATCAGTGCGCCCGTCGGGCAGACAAGAACGCATTTCCCGCACGAAGTGCAGCTTTCCGACGTCCCCCACGGCTGATTCAGGTCGGAGATGATCTCGCAGTCAATTCCCCGTCCCGCGATGTCCCACGTGTGTGCCCCCTCGACTTCGTGGCAGACCCTGACGCAGCGCGTACAGAGTATGCACCGGTTCCTGTCGATGATGAAGTTCTCGTGCGACGCGTCGAGTTCCTTCTTCGGGTACAGGTACGGGACGCTGACGTGCGTCAATGCCGTCTCGTACGCCATGTTCTGGAGCTCGCAGTGGTTGTTGACGACGCAGACGGCGCACTGGTGGTTCCCTTCGGAGGCGAGGAACTCGATGATCATGCGCCGGTATTTCCTGAGCCGTTCGGTGTCGGTGGAGACCACCATTCCCTCCCGCGGTTTGGTCGTGCATGCGGGGAAGAGCCTGGGGGTTCCTTCGATCTCGACCAGGCAGAGCCGGCAGGCTCCCACGTCGGAAAGACCGTCGAGGTGACACAGCGTCGGTATCCTGATCCCGTGCTGCTCTGCGATCGCGAGGAGGCTCTCGTCGTCTTTGCCGCTGACGTGTTCGCCGTTGATTGTGAGCGTGAGTATGGCCATGAGCGTTCCCTGTTACTGCGCTATTGACTTTTCGTTGGCCGTGCCCGAGGGCACGTACCCTTCCGGTGCGTGGAGGAGCTCCGTGTATTCATTCCGGAAGAACCGGAGCGTGGAGAGCACGGGGTTGGGGGCGGATTGTCCCAGCCCGCACAGGCTCGTGTCCTTCACCATCTGGCACAGCTCTTCCAGGAGCGCCAGGTCGTCCGTCGTTCCGCGTCCCTCGGAGATCTTCTCGAGCAGCCCGTGGATGTGCACGGTGCCCACGCGGCAGGGGACGCATTTGCCGCACGATTCGTCCACGCAGAATTCCATGAAATACTTCGCCACGTCGACCATGTTCGACGTGGAATCCATGACGATCAGACCGCCGCTCCCCATGATGGACCCGACGGTCGCGAGCGATTCATAGTCGACGGGGAGGTCGAGCGACTCCGCCGGGATGCATCCTCCGGACGGCCCGCCTGTCTGCGCCGCTTTGAACGTCGTGCCTTCCGGCGTGCCTCCCCCGATGTCGAATATGATCTTCCGCAGCGGGATCCCCATCGGTACTTCGATCAGACCCGTGTTCCGGATCTTTCCGGCGAGCGCGAACACTTTTGTCCCCGTACTTTTCGGGGTCCCGATCGCCGCGAACCATGCGCCCCCTTTCCGGATGATCGGAGCGATGTTTGCGAACGTCTCGACATTATTGATGAGCGTGGGGGCTCCCCAGAGCCCTTTTTCCGAAGGATACGGCGGGCGGGGGCGGGGCCTTCCCCGTTTCCCTTCGATGGAGCGTATCAACGCGGTTTCTTCACCGCACACGAATGCGCCCGCGCCGATCCTTATGTCGATGCGGAAATTGAACTGCGAATCAAAAATCCTGTTCCCGAGGAGACCTGCCCTTTCCGCATGCTTGATGGCCAGCCGGAGCCTTTCGATGGCCAGGGGGTATTCCGCCCGTACATAGATGAAACCCTGGGAAGCCCCGACGGCGTACCCGCCGATCGCCATCCCTTCCAGGACGCGGTGCGGATCGCCTTCGAGGACGCTCCTGTCCATGAACGCGCCGGGATCCCCTTCGTCGGCGTTGCACACAACGTATTTCTGTTCCCCGGGTGCTTTCCGGACTATCCCCCATTTCAGGCCGGTGGGATACCCCGCCCCGCCGCGTCCCCTGAGCCCGCTTTTTCGTATCTCTTCCACCACTCCCGCCGGCTGCAATTCCGTGACGGCTTTTGCGAGCGCTTCATACCCCCCGGCGGCGATGTAGTCGTCGATTTTTTCCGAATCCGTCGTCCCGCAGTTCTCGAGGACGATTTTCACCTGCGAAGCGAAAAACGGGTCGGTCGTGTCGACGAGGTTTTCCGCGACTTTCTTCCCCTGCACGATGTGCTCCTCGATGATCTTCTCCGCGACCGCCACGTCCACCCGCTGGTAGAGCGTTCCGTCCCCGACGATCCTGACGAGCGGTCCCTCGCCGCAGAGTCCCATGCAACCGGTCCCTGCCAGCTCGACCTCATTTTCCAGATTCCGGGCTTTGAGTGCTTTTGCAAGCGCCTCGTGGACGGCGATTCCGCCGCACGATGCACACCCCGCGGCGGAGCAGTACGTGATGCGGTGCCGGAAATTCCCCTGGCGCGCCCGCTCGGTCTCAGCGACTTCCCTCAGTTCTTCGACAGTCATGCCGCCACCTCCGCGGGGGCGGTCTGCCATTCCCCGATTTTCCCGACGGCCGTTTCAGGCGTCAGCTTCCCCGCCACGGCCTCGTCCAGCACGGCAACAGGCGCGCGTCCGCATGATCCGACGCATCGTGCAGAGACGAGAGATATCTGGTTGTCGGTCGTGGTCTGGCCGAATTTGACTCCGCAGTGGTGTTCCACCGCCTTCTGGATCGCGGAGGCCCCCTTGACGTAGCAGGCCGTCCCCGTACAGAGGACAAACGTGTGTCGCCCCTTCGGCTTCAGCGTGAAGAAATGGTAGAACGTCGCGACGCCGTAGACGCGGCTCAGCGGGAGCTTCAGGCTCCGTGCGACGTATATGAGCAGATCGTTGTCGAGGAAGCCGAATATCCCCTGAGCGACGTGAAGAACCTCGATCAGGGCGTCGCCGCGCGACTGGTGTTTTGTGATTGCGCGGTCCAGCAGCTTGAACCTGTTATCGCCGCTCGGGTGAGTTTTCTCTTGAGTTGTCGGAGGCATATCATTGCACGTTGGAAAAGACAGGCGTCGCAGTATGCGCCGCGCTGCAGTTCTTATCGCAATGTGTGTGCCATCGGATAAGAAGGCAGATTTTGACTCATATCGGCACCGGTGAGCCTGGGGGATTTTCAAATCTGGGAAGGAAGAGGCGCGGATTCCCGCCTGCGGAAAACGCGGGGAAAAGAGCAATTGTGCCCGGGGACCGTGGAACTCCCCGTGGAAGTGTCAGATTTTCCCGGCAGCGGTACGGGCCAGGAGCCAGTCGCACCACGCAGGGATCCCCGCTCCCGTCGTGCAGGAGGTCTCGAAGACCGCGAGCGACGGGTTGATGCGGAGCGCGTTGGCGCGGAGCGTTTCGATGCTGCAGTTTACGTAGGGGAGAAGGTCGATCTTGTTGATGATGAGGACCGAAGAGTTCCTGAACATCGCCGGGTACTTCAGTGGCTTGTCGTCCCCTTCGGTCGTGCTGGCGACAACGACTTTCATCGCCTCGCCGAGGTCATAGTTCGAGGGGCAGACGAGGTTGCCGACGTTCTCGATGATCAGGAGACTGATATGCGGGAGGTCGATGTTTCCCAGCGCATCGTGGACGAGGTTCGCCTCGAGGTGGCAGCCTCCCGCGGTCACGATCTGGACGGCGGGGACATTGTACTTCGCGATGCGCTGCGCGTCGAAGTCAGTCTGCACGTCCCCCTCGATCACCGCCACGGCCAGCTTTCCCGCCAGGTGTTCGAGCGTTCTCTCCAGCAGGCTCGTCTTCCCTGCGCCGGGAGAGCTCACGACATTGATCGCGAATATTCCGTGCCGTTCCAGGAGCGCCCGGTTCTGGCGGGCCAGCTCGTCGTTTTTCTCCAGGACTTTCCGCTCTATCGTGATGACGCTCATCGGACCCCCTCGTTCTCTTCCACCTCGATGTCCCGCACCTGCATCTCCCTCCCCGAGAGGATCGTCAGGGATCTGCTTCCGCACGCGGCGCAGGCGAAGAGCGTCGGCTCAATGTCCGTATCACCCCCGCAGTCGTTGCAGTGTGCCCTCAGCGGGACGTGCTCGATCTCCAGCAGCGCCCCCTGGAGCGGCGTCCCCTCCGTTATCGCCCCGAAGCAGAACTCCAGCGAATCGGGGACGACCCCCGCCATCGCGCCCAGAGTCAGCCTGACGCTCCTGACGGAGACACCCTCTTCCCTGGGCAGGTGCTGGAGGACGATGTCGACGATGCTCTGGGCTATCGAGAGTTCATGCATGATTCAAATGTACGGGATCGCCGGCCGAGAGGCAACCGGCCGGGTCGGCCTTACGACCGGTCTTTCTTCTTCCTGTTCCTGGAAAGAGCCACGCCGCCGAACCCCCCGATGACGGCGACATAAAACCCCAGATCGTACCACCAGCCGGTGTTGTACATCTCATAAATTCTGACGTCGGGCCTGAAGAATCCGACGATGAGCGAGACGGGGGCAATCCACCCGTGCCAGAGCCCGGAGAAAAAGCCGGCCGGTTCCTTCGGGGTGTATATGTTTGTCCCGGGGAAGCAGCCGCTTGCTGCGACGGCGAGTGCCGCCGCAAGGAGGAACACGCATGCAATCTTCATTGTGGTCTCATTGTTTGTGTGAGAAGGTCCCTCAGTATTCCCTTTACCGCTGAAACGACCGCCGGGATCGCAGCGCTCACGGCCGGAGAGAGCTCTGTCTTCATGTCGTTCAGGTCGCCGATCGACACAGTCAGGAGGTGGATGTCGGGGAGTGTTCCGGTGAGTATCGCGGATTCGATCAGGTCCCTGAGCCCGATGTCGTGGGCGCTCAGCGCGCGGGGAAAATCGCTGGCGAACCTCGGGCGCAGCACGCGCACGGTGCCGGGCGAGCCGCCGTCCATCGTCGCATCGATCAGGAGGACGGTCGGGTAATCCTGGAGGCAGGAGAGGAGATGAAATCCCCCCGTCCCCCCGTCCAGAAGTGTCACACCGGATGGAACCGGTTCCTTTTCGAGCGCCTTGATGGCGTGGACCCCCACCCCCTCGTCCCCCAGGAGGTAGTTGCCGATGCCCAGAACGAGTATGGAGGGGGGAGGAGCCATGGCGGTGGGAATAATACGGAACGCCGGGACAAAAACAAAAAAGGGCGGCCCGGAATCCCGGACCGCCCCGGTGGGTGGTTGTGAGCTATTTCTGCCGCTTCTCCACGAACTTCCAGCCTCCGGCCATCGAGGAGATGACGCCCCGTCCCTCGACATAGTCATGGTAGAAGACCAGGTAGACATGGATCATCGCGAAGATTACGAAGAACCACATCATCATGTGATGCCACTGGCGCACCGCGAAATCCCCACCCATGAGCGGGACGATCCAGGCGAACAGTCGCGGGAGCCATGAGTCGCTCATCGCGGCGTACAGCCCGAACCCGGTCACCGACTGGAAGAGGAACGCCAGGAACGTCAGGAAGTAGGTGAACCCTGCAAGCGGATTGTGCCCGATTGATTCCAGGGGCGTGGTGGTCGCCTGCAGTATGTCCACCTTGAGGACGTCCGCGGCTTCCCGCAGCTGCTCTTTCCGGAAGGGGAGGAAGTTCTGCCACCGGGCGAACACATTCCCCACGAACCCCCAGTAGATGCGAAAGAGAAAGTTAAAGAAGAAGAGGAACGCTGCAAGGAAATGGATGAACCGCACGGTTCCGAACCAGTAGCTGTAGGATGCCTCCGCGGCGTTCACGAACGCCAGCGGCTTGCCGATGATGTAGCCCGTCACGGCGAGCGCGAGGACGGCCAGGGCATTCAACCAGTGATAGAATCTCACCGGGAGCTGCCACACGTACACGCGGCGTATGGATATCTGTTCCATTGTGGCCTCCTAAAACGTGTCGATCTGGTGGACGTATGTCCCCCGCTCGTCATACAGGTGCACCGCACAGGCGAGGCACGGGTCGAACGAATGGATCGTCCGGAGGACCTCCAGGGGCTTCTCGGGATCGTTCACCGGAGTCCCGATCAGCGACGCCTCGTACGCGGAGCGTTCACCCTTCGCATCGCGGGGAGACGCGTTCCACGTGCTCGGGACCACGAGCTGGTAATTGTCGATCTTCTTCTCCTTGATGACAATCCAGTGTGCCAGCGCCCCCCGCGGGGCCTCGGACATACCGACCCCCCTGGCTTCCTCGGGCCACGTATCAGGATCCCACCGCTCGTTGTTGAACATGCGGGTGTCCCCGTTCTTGATGTTTGTCAGAAGCTGGGCGTAGAACTCCTTCGACCAGCCGGCGATGAGCTGCGTTTCGATGCCGCGGGCCGCGGTGCGGCCGAGCGTCGAGAAGAGCGCGGCAACGGGTACGTCGAGCGCCTTGAGAGCCCCGTTGACCGCATCCTTCACTTCCTCGCGCCCGGAGGCGTATGCCACGAGCAGCCGGGCGAGAGGCCCGACTTCCATCGCGTGTCCCTTCCAGCGCGGGGTCTTCAGCCAGCTGTACTTCTTCGTCACGTCGAGGTAATCGTACGGCGGCTTCGGTCCCGAATACTTCAGGTTGGTTTCGCCGGCCCAGGGATGAAGACCCGTGGCATCTCCCCCCGAGTACTCGTACCAGGAGCTCGAAATGAACTCCTGGACCTGGTCGGCGCTCTTCCCGTCCACGGGAAGGACTTCCGCGAGGTTCCTGTTGAGTATCACCCCGCGCGGGAACTTGAAATGCGAGGGATCGCCGTATCCGTTCACGGGCAGATCGCCGTAGGCCATGTAGTTCTCGAGGCCTCCGCCGATCGCCCCCCAATCCTTGTAGAACCCCGCGACAGCGAGCAGGTCCGGGATGTACACCTGGTTCACGAAGGCCATTGCGTCGTCGAACAACTGCCCCACGTGGGCCAGGCGTTCGGCGTTCAGCGCGTTGGCGTCGTCGATGTTGACCGAGCACGGAACCCCGCCGACGAGATAATTCGGGTGGGGGTTCTTGCCGCCGAATATGGTGTGGACCTTCACGACCTCCTTCTGCCACTCGAGCGCCTCCAGGTAATGCGCCACACCGAGCAAGTTCACCTCCGCCGGGAGCTTGTATGCCGCGTGCCCCCAGTAGCCGTTCGCGAATATGCCCAGCTGCCCGCTCTGGACGAATGCCGCGATCCGCTTCTGGACG
>Ga0182011_10004152_pt1 | contig 11658 bp, 7 predicted proteins | sample 711E1DmetaG_FD_120481 | JGI IMG/M metagenome (GOLD analysis project Ga0182011, IMG submission 120481) | Permafrost microbial communities from Stordalen Mire, Sweden - 711E1D metaG | ecosystem: Environmental > Terrestrial > Soil > Wetlands > Permafrost | place: Sweden: Stordalen | collected... | reverse complement strand
TGGGAATATCTCCCTGCTGACAAAGTTCAGCCTGGCGGGTACAACATCGATTGGGTTGGAATATGATAAGGGTATTGAGGCATTGCCCGTTGTTTCAGCGCCTAAGCCCGGATCCCCCGCCGGTGGGCTCAGGATACTGTCGGCAAGGCATACGGGGGATAAATATTTCATCAGGGCAGAAGGCGTTTCGAAATCTTCAGATATTATCGATGTCTATCTCCATAGACAGGAAATTGAAAAGGTCGAAAACGGTGAACTGACAGGACGTAACGATGAAATTTTCCATATCCTTGTTCAATTTGATCCGGGCGTGACCAACTATCAGACTAAAACCGTGATCATCTACCTGAAACCCGGAAAGGCTGCTGATGTGCTTATGAAAAGAGAAAAAAGGATAAAAGCTCCTAAACCGGTTTCACCGCCCTGTCCTAAATGGTATTAATGATTGAAATGCTATGACTGCCTTTCAAGGTAACTTTTGCCAAATCACCTCATCCCTTGCACCCCATCTCCTGGAGGAGAAAGAGTCTGGTATTAAAATTTCCGGGTTAACTCCGGGAATCTTTATTCACGCATTGATCATTCTTCTCCTGTTTATCATAACGCCTTCATCAGGACAAATCCCCGGAAGCCTGGATGCCACAAAGAAAGACGCGATCTATACCACCTATGCAGCGCCGCTAACTAGGTCATCCTATAAAACCGACCAGGCATACCAGTTCTTATGGAACGACAATGAAAATGCACCGGAATTCGTCTCAAAGGATGGTTTGAATATCGGGCTGGCTTTTGAAAACGGGCATCAGGCCATCTTTCGGACAGGGGAACTTTACCGTGAGCCTGTAATTACTACTTCCTACAGCGACCTTGTAAAATATTATTACTATCCTTTCCGTAATATACGGGTTGAGGTATTGTTCGATGTATACAGCTCCCAGGAAGCTTTCATGGACATTTCCATTAAAAACGAAGGCGTTTTTCCTGAAGAGATGAAGCTGATTCCCTATTTGTATTGTCAGGCCGGAGGTACGCTGAATGATATTGTCCACCAGGACCCTTTTGATTTCTATACATTTTCCGTGGATAAAAAACGGGATGACTGGATGAGGGAGCATTCGATCCCCTTCACTGAAAAGCTCAGGGGGTGTTTTGGATCGGAAACGCGGTTCGACAGCGTAAAGACCTTTACCGCAACAGGTCATCACGGTACCACGGAACCCAGTCCGGATCTCCTTACAGAAATGAAGCAGCAGTTTATGTGGAACAAAAGATCCTCAGATGCCATAAAGGGGATCCTTGGTTACCGCAGTTTCAGGATCTATCCCGGCGACCGGGTGCATTTCAGGATGATCTTCGGTATGGAAGATGCCGGAATGAGGATACCGGATCAATACCGGAAGCTTCAGCCTCTGTTTGCTGTGGATACGGCCCAAGTGATCAGGGAGGATGAAAAAGTGTATAAACGGGTGGCAGCAATGACCCCTGCTGCAATACAGATCCCTGAAGAAAACGGAATATCGGCAAAAGATTGCAGGTTGTTCTTTCAGAGTTGTTTCAACCTCTTAAGGCAATGCAGGATGCCGGCAGAAGGTGAATGCAAGTCTAATTATTATGTGTTTTCAAGGGAACCAAAATGGGGTTGGGGTTATGGCGGCCAGGTATTTCATGAAAGTCTTTCGATGCTTGCCTATGCAATTATAGATCCCGAAGGAGCGATGAATTCACAGCGGGTCTATTTCGAGCGCCAGCGACCCGATGGATACATCAATTACAGGACCGGTCCTTATCTCAACGAAACCATTGAATTCAACGGAAAGCCGACCACGTCCGCTCCCTGGTTCAATTATGAGAACCTGGGAATCTACAAAGTGACCGGTGATAAACGGTTCCTTGCTGAAGCCTACACCTCCGGAGTAAAATTCTACAACTACTTTATTGCAAACCGGGATTCAAACCATAACGGTCTCTGTGAATGGGGCGGCGAAGCTTCTCTCGAATCCGTGCGGGATGCAAGGGTTGCTGTTTGGGACAAGGTTGGCTGGCCTTCCAATTTCGAGGGGCCCGACCTGAATTCGATGCTGGTTATGGAAGCCAGGTCACTGGCAGAAATGGCCTCCATCCTTGGATATAAGAAGGAAGCCGGGAACTGGTCTGCCGATGCGGATAAACGTTCAGCCCTCATCAACAAATACATGTGGGACACTGTTTCCGGTTTCTATTACAATATAAACCGGGATCATCAATCTTTCACATACCGGAAGCAGGATGATCTTAAGATTAAGGAGATCATTGGTTTTTTGCCGCTTTGGGCCGGTGTTTCAGATCCCGCCAGGACCAAAAGTCTGGTGAATACCCTGAAGAACCCGGATGAATTCTGGAGAACATATGGTGTTCCTACGCTTTCCGCGAAAGACGATTACTACAACCCCATGGGTTACTGGAACGGACCGGTATGGGTTCAATGGGATTACCTCTTGTTCCGTGGTTTACTGGACCATGGATACAAGGCAGAAGCAACGGAGCTAGCAGTCAGGGTCATCCGGAACATGATCCTGCAGCTGAAAAACGACCATGCTTTCTGGGAGTTCTACTCACCCGATGAACCCATTGCCGGATGGAACAAAACCTATATATGGGCAGGGATTGCAGCGAGGTTCCTGATCGATCTGGAAAGATGAGTTTGTAAAGTTCTTAAAGTTTATAAAGTTTATAAAGTTTGTAAAGTTTGTAAAGTTTATAAAGTGACCATGAAACATATAGGCACATTTATATTGCTGATGATCATTTCCGGGATGGGGATGGGGCAGACGTTTGCCGTTCTTTCGGATTATTTGCGTCTGAATGCAAAGGCGAACGATCCGGTATATACAACTTACGCTGCCGCCATGTCCAGGTCGCGGCTATACGGAGATAAAGCCTATAAAATGGATTACTATTCCGATTGCAGGCCGGTGACCTATTCCAGCGACCATGCCGGACAAATGTTCGCGATCTGGAAGATAGACCAGGTGGTGGTGATGAATACCGGGGAATTTTTCAGGAAGCCCGTCGTTCTTTTTTCATTCCCGGATATGATGATCATGGAATATGAGCCATTTCGCGGGATCCATGTCAGGGAAACGTTCCTGGTCTACAGCTCGACGCTGGCAGTTGTTGATATGGAGGTCAAGAATACCGATGTGGTTACCCATGAAGTCACCGTTTACCCGGTACTTGAACTTGGCAATGATTCGCTCCAGATCATGAATTATAATCTGAAATACGACGGATATGTGACCCACCGGTATGAAAGCCCTTACCGGCTGATCAGCAGTCTTAAGACGGAGTACCCCTACCCTTTGCATACCCGTGATTTTTTTACTTCCGCACAGAAGGTATCTTCTTACGGCGGGTATTCAGGTAATCTTGATGATTTTTACACTGCCATCAAGACCGATTTTTATTCGGACCGGAGAACCGATTCCCTGAACATGAAGAAAGACGGGTATGTGGATATGATCTCACTTCAGCTCAAAAAGCGGTTGCGTGCCGGGGAGACCACGGAATTCAGATACATGCGGGGAGTGCAGGCGCAGACAGAAAAGCCGGATTCGCTGTTTACACAGTCTGCGAGGGTAAAATCGCTTTTTTTGAAGACCTTTTATGAAGATGACCTGATGCTGTATGCAAAGATTCCGCGGATCAAGTTCAATACCCCGAATGAGAAAATGGTATATATCGGTGCTTATAACCTCGTACGCGGCTGCATGTACCCGTCTTCGGGAAAGACCCGCTATAATTTTTATTCGTTTTCGAGAAACCCTGTCTGGGGATGGGGCCATGGTCACCAGGTACTGCATGAATCGCTGAGCATGTTATCTTATGCCTATATGGATCCCTTATCGGCACAAAACTCACAACGGGTCTATATCGAGCAGCAGGATACCAGCGGGCTGATTGCATACCGTCACGGACCGAGGGGAAAACAGGATTATCCCCATAACAAGATACCGACGACATCGGCACCTTTCTTCAGCTGGATCAACTGGGAGGTCTATAAAGTCTCAAAAGACAAGCAATTCCTTACAGATGCCTATGTTTCCGGGAGTAAATATATCAGGTGGCTGATCCGGAACCGGGATACCAATCATAACGGGACGTTTGAATGGGGCCCCAACGGGATCATTGAAAATGTTAGGGATTGGTACAATGCGGTGTTCCAGGTTTCTGCAGAGCGATACCTTGATGTTGATAAGGAAGATATCTCCGACGAGCTGGAATGCCTCGATCTTACGCTGATGGTCATCAAGGAGGAGCGAAGTCTTGCCTCCATGGCTTCGGCGCTGGGAAAGGCAGATGAATCGAAAAAATGGCTGCAAAAGGCTGAGGAAACCACGAAGCTGGTCAACCAGCGGATGTGGGACGATTCGACCGGTTTTTATTATTCCGTAAATAAGAAGGATCTTTCCTTCAAATTCATGAGCCGTGATTTAAAACGGCAGGAGATCATCGGATTCCTTGCATTGTGGGCAGAAGTTGCCCCAAAGGACCGCGCCGAAAAGCTGGTACATACACTTACCGATACTACCCGGTTCTGGCGGAAATACGGGGTTCCGACTCTCTCGGCAAAAGATCCCTGGTACAGCCCTTATGTGGATTACTGCTGCAAATGGAACGGCCCCGTCTGGCTGCTTTGGGATTATATGGTGTATGATGGACTTAAACACTATGGCTATACTGCGCAGGCAAAGCAACTGGCCGGCAAAATGCTGCTTGCGGTTACTACCCAATTGTCGAAGAATCATAATTTCTGGGAATCCTACAGTCCTGATAATGAAGTGTTGAATTGTCCATCTAATTACATATGGGATTCCATCATGGCTAAATTGCTGATCGAAGAAAATGCGGTAAAACAAGAGAAATGATATACTTTTGCACCTGAATTGCAAAGTTGGAAGGGATTCCCTATCAATCCTAAAGGAAATGAAAAAGCGCTCATTTTTTATACCGACTCTTTTGGGTATCGCCGCTGCGCTGCTTTGTTCCTGCAATTCCACCAACAAATCAGATCTCGAAAAAATATTGAACCAGGGTGCGTTGCCCTACCTCAGGGACAGCAAGCTGATCCAGGTATCGAGTCATGATACTTCCGGCGGAAGCAACGATATGATCACAATTCCGGCCGGTAAGGAAAGCACGATCCTCGATGTCCAGGGCCCCGGAGTCATTACCCGTATCTGGTTCCGCATCGATTCTGAAGATCCCTTCTATCTGAGGAGGATTCTTCTTAAAATGTACTGGGACGAAGAAGAATATCCGTCGGTGGATGTACCTGTAGGCGATTTTTTCGGAAGCGGATTCGAATATAAACAATATGTCACGCCTTACCTTGGGATGTCGTCAGGTGGATTTACCTGTTTCTTTCCCATGCCGTTTGAGAGCAGGGCAAGGATCGTGATTGTCAATGAATCCGCGATCGAGTTGCAGGGTTTCTACTACCAGATCAACTACGAAAAAATGGAAACACCGCTCAGTACCGACGTGGGTTATTTTCATGCATATTGGCACCGCGATTTCAGGACAGATGACGATACCAATTACACCATCCTGAAAACGACAGGGAGAGGTCATATTGTGGGCGTTAACATGAGCATTCAATCGTATGACGGTTCATTCAAGTTCCTTGACGGAGATGAGAGGATCTTCGTGGACGGAGAGAAAAAGCCCTCGGTTTTCGGAACCGGAACGGAGGATTATTTTTCCAGCGGATGGTACTTCAGCAAAGGTGAATATGCTGGGCCTTACAATGGTCTTGTGCTGAAGGATGACTCCCTGGGCAGGATCTCGGCATACCGCTTTCATATCCCGGATCCTATCCCTTTCAAACGTTCCATAAACTTCTCCATCGAACACGGTTATAACAATTCGGTGATCGCTGATTACAGCAGTACGGTATACTGGTACCAGGAAGAGCCGCATGTCCCCTTCCCTCCCATGTTACGGTCAGGGTTAAGGATTCCATTGCGGATCATCCCTACCGGGACCATACTGGAAGCGGAAAAATTGTCGTTCATCCTGGGGGGTATCCGGTCGAAGATCAATGATATGAGCGATTATGGTGCTGAATGGAGCGGGTCGAAGCAACTCCTGATCGAATCAGGACCGAAGGATGAATTCTCGCTTGTCCTTAATCATCTGGATGAAAGCGGGTATGATATTGACATCTTTTACACCAAGGGACCCGATTACGGGAATGTGGAAGTTTTCCTGGGAGCTGAAAAAGTCGGCCAGATAAAAGGCTATTCATCCACTGTTCAGCCGGGAGGCCATCTCTCTATTAAGAATTTCAGGAACCCCTATAATGCTGTTCTGCTCCAGTTTGCAGTTTCCGGGAAAGACAGCGCATCGGCAGGTTATTTTACCGGGCTGGACGGTATCCGGCTGGTGCCGAAACGTTTATTTATCCCTGAATGGCGGGTGATAGGCCCTTTCCCCAATAAAATGAGGGCGAATGGAACCTGGGCAGGAATGGATTCTGTTTTCAGGCCTGAAGTTGCGGTCGATACGAATACAACCCTCCCTGGATTGAATGGAAAACCGTTACACTGGAAGGTCATCAAAACCCCTGTGGATGGATATGTCTCCTTCGACAAACTGATAAAGGGTGATCAGCCGGCGATCTTTTATGCGCTGGTATATATCTATTCCCCTCAATCCCAGACTGCAGGCATGTTCCTGGGTTCCGATGACGGTGTAAAGATCTTTTGCAACACGGGTAAGATATTTTTCCAGCGTGGGGGAAGGTCTATCGAGCCCGACCAAGGAAGAATATTCATCAAACTCAACCAGGGTTGGAACAAGCTCCTGCTGAAGATTGAAAACCGTACGGGCCGTTTCGGGTTTTATTCGCGCATCCTCGACCGGGAGAATATTTTAAGATACAATGTAAGGGAAGAACTACCTTTGCCGCAGGCTGTCAAACCAAATCCTTCAACCGTTAAAAAATGAAAATACCAACGATCCTTTTTGTTCTTTTTCTGTTCGCTGCCCGGTCAGGAGTCTCCGGTCAATCCACAGGGAAGCCCGATGGGATCCCCGCAGAGTTTTGTATTTCTTCCATGGAATACAGGCTTTATAACATGATCAATGAATACAGGGAACGTTATGATCTCCCCCCGATCCCATTGTCAAAAGCATTGTGTTTCGTCGCAGAGACCCATGTCATGGACCTTGTTTTTCATCACCCCGACAAAGGATCCTGTAATGCACATTCCTGGTCGGACCAGGGAAAGTGGAAGCCATTTTGTTATCCACGGGATGAAAACAAGAAAGCGAGTGTCTGGGATAAGCCCAAGGAGTTAACCGACTATAAAGGTAAAGGCTTTGAGATCGTCTATTGGGAGAACAGCGCGGTAGTCATTGATAGTATCATTGAATTCTGGAAATCGATGGATTATTTTAACAGTTTCCTGATGAATACCGGTAAATGGCAGGGAAAGAAATGGGAAGCGATCGGCGTCGGGATCTATGAGAACTATGCCTGTGCCTGGTTCGGCGAGTTGCCCGATCAGAACGGGGAACCCACTACCTGCGGACGGGAAGTGAAAACAGAAAAATCCATTCCGAAAGAGGAACCTGCGGCTGAAGAGGTGCATAAGCCACCCGTTAAAGCCGGAACAGAACATCCGAAAAAGCCGGCTTCACCGGTAACCGGCAAACAACCTGAATCCCAGAAGCCGGGGAAGGACGTGTATTATATCATCGTCAGGGGACAATCGGGCCAAAAGGAAATGCAGCGTGTAGTGACCGATCTCAAATCAAAGGGATTTCAGGATGCAAAAATCCTCGAGAACAATAACCTGAGAAGGGTCTCCATCATGGAGTTCAGGTTGAAATCGAAAGCAGACAGTGCACTGAGACAGGTAAAAAAGACCTGGGTGGATGCATGGATCCTTAAACAATAGCATTCATTCCGTTTTAATGAACTTCCCTGTCACAACCTCATTACCTCCCCTCAGGCTGTACATATACAATCCGGACTGAAGTTCCTGAACCTCCACAAGCATGGTGTGTTTTCCGCCGGGCACAGAAGACTGAACGGTAGAAAAGATCCTTAATCCTTCCAGGGTATAGATATCCAGTTGAACATCTGAAGTCCGGGAAAATTCATAGGCAATTGTCAATTGAGTCCGGGCAGGATTCGGAAAAGGATGTGAAAGATTACTTGCAGGTTTGATCGTTTGAATTCCAGTTATCCCGGAACCATATTCATAGGCGCCAATGTCGTTCCCGGTGCCTTGTGGCCGGGGATTATTGAGGAAGTCAAAATCAATTCCTTCATTTTCATAATATCCGGCGTCGATCAATGGGGACCCGGCATCCAGCTGGTATGAATTCGGAGCAAATCCTGCACCTGAAGTATCGACAGCAAAGTAATTATTGCTGATAAGGACATCAGAGGAAGGATCTTCGACCTCTACATACGAAGCATTGCCTTCAAGTATAAAATCTCCGGGGTTGATGATTGCGTTGGATGCGATCAGGTTGTTTTTGCTGTTCACACTTGCAAAACGGATACCATCACATTTCGGGTTGATGATGTCATTAAAAAGGATCCGAAAGGATGAATCGTGCTGAACGGAGACGTCTGAAACATAAATCCCGAATTTCTTTTTCGTCAGATCATTTGGGAAATAGGTACGTCCCGCGTCGATAATCAGGTTGTTAAACACCCTGTTGCCTCCCAATCCATGGTCTTCAATCCCATCCCCTTTCCCTTCACTGATATTGTTGTTATAGCAATCGCATTTCGACCCTCCGCCGAGAATGATCCCGGTCATCTGGGAGTTAACCTCCGCCTGGCTGTCGTACATTACCACATTGTTGTATACCTGGCAATCCACGGATGCAGAGCTGACCTGGATACCGTCCCATCCGCTTGATTTTACGATATTGTTATAGACCCTTACGCCGGATAGAATACTGGGAAACAGGATGGTATCCTTTCCATTGCAATTGAACGTCTCTCCGTTGTAAAATGAGCTTCCGATATAGAGTCCTTCGTTTCCCGTACTCTCGATATAATTGTCATGGATGCGTGTATTGAATTGTGTAAAGTTGTTTCGTGTGGAAGTAAATGAACAATCCGGATCTGTTTTGGCATAAAGCCCTGCAATGGGATCGTCCGTGATCTTGACATGATCCAGTTCGAAATCCGAACACACTTCACCAAAGCTTATCCCTGCCCCGTTCCCCACATGCTGGATGAAAACCCCATAAAAGTTTCCGGGATCGCCGCTCCCGGTCATCCTTACATAGCGGCAATTTGAAACTGCGATCCCATAGTTATAACTCGTATTTACGGTAACAACTCCGCCATAATTCATGAAGATGACGGGATTATCCTGGCTTCCGGTAAAATCCCTGATCCGGAGGTAACCCCGTGTACCGGACTGGATATAAACGGTATCCCCAGGCTGGACCTGGTCGTATGGTGAATTATCACCTTCTGCAATATTATCGTTGAGCCCGATAAGGTACCTGGGCGTTTGCCCACGAATAATTGTGGGGAATGTGAAAAGAACGGGAACCAATAGGATCAGGAAAATAAGTTTATAGTACATATTGTGGTTATTTAAGTGTTGTACCACAAACTACCATATTCAGAATAAATTGTCTATTTGGAAATAGATTTAATAATAATAAATTGGTTTTATCTCACCTCACCCCCTTACCTTTCTCCTGATTCACCTCACCCCCCTCAACTGATTCACTTCACCCCCTATCTTTCTCCTGATTCACCTCACCCCCCTACCCCCTCTCCTGAAAGGAGAGGGGGAGTATGGACAAATAAAATTTTATGAAGAGTTAAAAGAAGAGATCCTGCTGGGCGAAGGCGTGTTCATGTTCGAGGAGCCATTTTTTGCGCCAGAGGCCGCCGCCATAACCGGTGAGTTTACCATCAGCTCCGATGATCCTGTGACAGGGAACAAGAACAGATGCAGGATTGGTGGCATTGGCGCCACCGACGGCACGCAATGCCCGGATGTCACCGGTTCTTTTGGCCAGTTCGTGGTATGTGATGGTTGTACCATAAGGGACCTTCAGCAATTCATTCCAGACCTTAAGCTGAAAAGGAGTTCCTTCGAGATCGAGGGGAATGGTAAATTGCTTCCGCCTGCCTTCGAAATATTCATGTAGCTGGTCCTTGCATGCTTTCAGGCAGGCCGGTGTACGTTTCACCCTGACCTTGAAATCGAGAAAATAAATGCTGCGGATGCCTTTGTCTGTGCCTTTAATCTCAATAAATCCGACCGGGGTTTCGAGAAAAGCTCTCTGGATGGGGTTCATATTATTCGGGTTTTACTTTCCTGCTTTTCCATGCAAACAAAAGCATGAGGAGGCCGAATATCAGCATCCCCACTCCCGACCACAAATTGACGTTAATCCCAAGCGAACGTGCGTACAAAGCTGTATTGGAGTTGGTAAACAACCCGAATAAGCTCAGGATCAATCCCAGGATGGTGAACATCAAACCGATCGGAAATTTTATATCTATACCCATAATCTTGTTTTTTTCTACCAGAATAAGTAAGTAAGAACAGCTCCAATTGCCAATACCACGATTGCCAGCGTGGAGGATCTCTGATACCAGGCTGCTTCCGTTTCCTTGATCCTGGGAGTAAGAGCATATACCAGTCCTTTGAGATCTCCTTCACTCTTCTTTTGTTTGGTTACCAGCGATAATACAACGGTCAGCAGCGCACTGGTTGAAAATGCAAAGATGGCTGTCCAGAAATTTTGTGCCATTTCAACAGGGTATGCGTGCAGGTGATAGATCCAGCCACCCTTGACCAGGGTATCGGCTCCTTCAGGAAAAGTCAGCCCGTGATGCATCAAGGCGATGAAAAAACCGCCGAGCAACCCGGTGAAAGCTGCATGCCCTGTAGTTCTTTTCCAGAACATTCCCAGGAAGATGACAGCGAACAAGGGAGCATTGATCATGGAAAAGATCGTTTGCAGAAAATCCATGATGTTCCCGAAAAGACTTGCCAGGTAAGCTGCAGCGATGCTGACGATCACACCGAAGATCGTGGCCATCCTTCCGACGAAGAGATAATGCCGCTCATCGGCTGCCTTATCGCCTGTAACCGGCCGTATATAACTTTGGTAGATATTATAGGTCCAAACCGTATTGAATGCGGATACGTTTCCCGCCATACCTGACATGAAGGAGGCCAGCAGGGCAGTAATTCCCAATCCCAGAACACCGGCAGGCAGGTATTGTTTTAACAGTGCGATGATGGTATAATCATAATTATAATGGCCCGGTGAAATTTCAGGCAATGAAAATCCGGATCCTGGTTTATTCAGCAATACCAGGGCAGCAATACCAGGGACAATAATGAGAAAAGGAATGAACATTTTCGGCAGTGCACCGATAAGGGGGGTATTCCGGGCAGCCCGCGAAGATCTGGCCGACATTGCCCGCTGCACGATCAGAAAATTAGTGCACCAGTAGCCGAAGGAAAGCACAAAACCCAAACCTGCAAAGATCCCGTACCATTCAACCCCCATGGGATTCGCCTTGGCAGTTCCCGTATATTTCCAGGTGGTGGTCCATGTATCGGGTGCAAAATGTCCCGGCATGTTGCTGACGATCGGGGCCAGTTGATGCTG
>Ga0182011_10004151_pt1 | contig 11659 bp, 9 predicted proteins | sample 711E1DmetaG_FD_120481 | JGI IMG/M metagenome (GOLD analysis project Ga0182011, IMG submission 120481) | Permafrost microbial communities from Stordalen Mire, Sweden - 711E1D metaG | ecosystem: Environmental > Terrestrial > Soil > Wetlands > Permafrost | place: Sweden: Stordalen | collected... | reverse complement strand
GGGAACCTGGGTATGGCTCGTACGATCCTGGTCGTCGACGACGAGCGGACGCTCCGCGAGACGCTGGCCGAAAGCCTGGAGCAGGAGGGATTTGCGGTCGTTCAGGCCGCCGACGGACGGGAAGCCGTGGATGCCTTCCGGCGCCATCACCCCGACCTGATCCTGCTCGATCTGATGCTGCCCGAGATATCCGGGACCGAGGTTTGCCGGGTCATTCGGGCCGAGTCGGGCGTGCCGATCCTGATGCTGACGGCCAAGAGCGCGGAGGTGGACAAGGTCGTAGGCCTGGAACTTGGCGCCGACGACTACGTCACCAAGCCGTTCAGCTTTCGCGAGTTGCTTGCCCGAATCCGCGCTCTGCTGCGCCGATCGGAGGCGCAGGCGCAAGGGTCCGAGCCCGAAACAGTGGACCTGGGCCAGGTGAGGGTGGACCTGGCCGGACGCCGGCTGCTCCGCGGCGGCGAAGTTCTCCCCGTCAAGCCGAAGGCCTTCGAACTCCTCGCCTTCCTGGTCCACAACGCGGGCCACGTCTTCACACGCGACCAGCTCCTCGAGCGCGTCTGGGGCTACGACTACGCCGGCGAGACGCGAACCGTGGACGTCCACGTCCACTGGCTGCGGGCCCAGATCGAGGCCGACCCGGCCAACCCGGTGTACCTGGAGACGGTTCGCGGCGTGGGCTACGTGCTGAGGCGCCCCGAGGCCGACTGAGCGCGGAGGCGCGCGCCCCGGGCAGCGGCATGCCCACCCTCGCCGGCGTTCGCGCGGCTAGAGCCCCACGCCGTGGAGCAGCAGATAAGCCGTGCCGGCGATGACGGCCGTGGCGGGGATCGTCAGGATCCAGGCCGTGACGATGCTGCGGGCGATTCCCCAGCGGACCGCCTTGATGCGGTCGCTCGTGCCCACGCCCATGATCGCCGTGGAGATGACGTGCGTAGTGGAGACCGGCATTCCGAAATGGGATGCCACCATGATGATCGAGGCGGCGGTCGTCTCGGCGGCGAAGCCGTGGACCGGATCCAGCTTCACGACGCGCTGACCCATTGTCTTCATGATCCGCCAGCCGCCTGCTGCCGTTCCCAGGGACATTGCCGTCGCCGCCATGAGGATGACCCAGACCGGGACCGTCTTGTCTGGGATCGCTTTGGCGCTGAAGAGCGCCAGCGTCATGATGCCCATTGTCTTCTGCGCGTCGTTGGACCCGTGGGCGAGGGCCATGTAGGTGGCGGAGACGATCTGCAGCTTTCGGAAGCGGTCATTCATGTGGCGCGGGTTTGCCCGCACGAAGAGGTTCAGGATGACGACCATCAGCCCGAAGCCGATGACGATTCCCAGGATCGGCGACGAGAACAACGGCACGAGGATCTTCGCGGCGAACTGATCCCACTGCACCGCGCCCGAGCCCGCGGCGGCCCAAGCGCCACCGATGAGCCCGCCGATAAGGGCATGGCTGCTCGAGCTTGGAATCGATAATCGCCAGGTGATCAGGTTCCACGCGATTGCGCCAATGAGCGCGGCCATCAGGACGGTCGACCCGTTCCCGAGGATTACGGTGTCATTGACGATCTTGCTGCCGACCGTGGTCGCGACGGCAACACCGAAGACTAGCGCGCCTACGAAGTTGGACGTGGCCGAGAGGAGGATCGCGTACTCGGGCTTGATCGCACGCGTCGCGACGGATGTCGCAATCGCGTTGGCGGTGTCGTGGAAGCCGTTGATGTAGTCGAACGACACGGCCAGCGCGAATATCGCGATCAGCCCTAGCACCGTTGCCTGAGACAAGCCGACACGCCTCGTAATGTCATTGGAGTCGCGGCAGGGGACGGCCGCCATGCAGAGGCTATCAGGTCGGAAGTCGCCTTGTATCTCGTCCGTTAACTGCGAAGCCCAGGGCCCGTTAACGATGCCGGCAGAGCATGCCGTCAGGAGATCTGCGATCTCCGATCAGTTGTCTGTCCGATGTCATCTGACCAGGCCGGGTCAATGAGGTTCGAGATGAACGTTGCGGTTATCGAGCCAACCTCCAGCTTTGTGGCGGTTCGCGAATCCCATGAAAGTGAGTCCGAGTGGACCGGCCACCAGAGCGAGTGGATCGACCCGGATGGCAGCGACTGGTTGTCGTCGATCTATTGGGAGCTGACCCACGACTCCGAGCCGGAAGCCCCAGCCTGCGCTGTCACCGAGCTCGAGCACTGGTGGTTCGGGTAGTCGTTCGGGCTCCGACGACTCTGTCCGCGCGGCCCTCTACGTCGTCCCTATCCCCACGAGACCGCACCTGCGGAAGACGTTGACCACTCGTTAACACCGACCTAACCAAAGGTGAAGAGTCTATCGACGGAGCCGCGGTACCGCGGTTGTCCACCGCCTCAACGGCCCGTCACCAGAAGCAAGCCGCTCGAATGCGGCCCGGTGGGAAGACTCGGACCGAAGTCAACCGAGTCTAAGGAGGATCCACGTGGCGTACGACCCGCTACTCGCGCGCATCGACCAACTCAGCGACTCCTACACGACCCGTCAGATCGACCGCCGCCAGTTCCTCAAGGGACTGGCTTTCCTGGGACTGAGCCTGCCGGCGATCAACCTGATCGTCGCGGCCTGCAGCACTGCGAGCAGCACCCCTTCGGCAGCAGCGGTTCCGTCCGGCATGCCGGGGACCGCCGACCTCATCGCGGCCGCCAAGGGCGAAGGTAGCATCTACCAGACCGGCATCCCGCCAGAATGGGTCAACTACCAGGCGATCTTCGACCTCTGGAAGGCCGATTACGGGATCACGATCAACGGAACGTCAACCGAAGGCGAATACAGCTCCGGCCAGGAGCTCGACTCCATCAAGAACACCGGCAAGCCTGACGTCGGCGACGTGGGCATCGCTTTCGCCGTTCAGGCGAAGACGCAAGGCCTGTCTGCTCCTTACAAGAACTCTCACTGGTCGGACATCCCCGACACTGCGAAGGACGCGGATGGCTACTGGTGCTGCAACTACTGGGGGGCACAGTCGTTCGTCGTCAACACCGACGCGGTGAAGATCCCGATCAAGGACTGGAAGGATCTTCTGGATCCGTCCCTGAAGAACGCGGTCGGCATCGACGGTGACCCGACGAAGGCGAACGACTCCTTCTTCGCAGTCTGGTCGGCGGCCGTTGGCAACGGCGGCGGAGTGGACAATATCCAGCCCGGCATCGACTTCATGAACCAGCTCCAGACGTCCGGGAACCTGACCGCGGCGCGCGCCAGCGACACGAACATCCTCAGCGGCGAAGTCAAGGTGGCCATCAAGTGGGACTACCTCGGCTTGGCCGTTCGCGACAAGGCTGCCGGCGCCCCGAACATCTCCGTGACGATCCCGTCCAGTGGTTCTCTGGCGAGCCCGTACGCGGACATCATTGCCGCAAAGGCGCCTCACCCGAACGCCGCCAAGCTGTGGCAGGAACTCATCTATAGCGATGACGCTCAGTTGCTGTTCCTCAAGGGCTACGCCCACCCGATCCGCTACGACGCCCTGAACACGGCCGGCAAGATCCCCGCGGATCTCGCCGCCAAGCTCCCGGCGGCCGACCTTTACAAGAAGGTCACGCTCGTCACCAACATCGACAAGATCACAGCCGCCCAGAAGACACTGGGGACCGGCTGGAAGATCGTCATCAATTCCTAGCCGACAGTTGAACTTCGGAGCGCAAGCGTGCTTTCGTTGACCGTCGGAAGCATCGCGGGCACGCCCACCGTGGCCAGGCGCCGCGGTGGGCGTGCCTCACTCGTGCTGCTTCCCTTCGCGACGCTGATCACGCTCTTTCTGCTCCTGCCGACCGTGTCGCTGTTCTGGGGCAGCTTCCACGACAGCAAGAGCGGCAGCTTCACCTTCGCCAACTACTCGTACCTTGGGCACCCGATCGACCTGGTGCCGTTCCGCAACTCCCTTGAACTCTCATTGGCCTCGACGGTGTTGGGAGGCCTGGTCGGTCTGCTGATCGCCCAGGCGATCGTGTCGTCCCGACGGCCGATCATCCAGGAGATCGCCACCACGTTCAGCAGCGTGGCGGCCAACTTCGCCGGCGTGCCACTCGCCTTTGCCTTTATCGCGACGCTAGGTGCCGAGGGGCTGCTGACGCAGACGCTTCTGGGCGCAGGATTGGATCTGTACGGCGGCGGGTTCAAGCTCTACTCCGTCCTGGGCTTGACCGTGGTGTATGCCTACTGGGAGATCCCGCTCATGGTGCTAGTGATGCTGCCGCCGCTGCAGGCGATGAAGCCGTCATGGCGCGAAGCCGCGGAGATCCTCGGTGCAAGCCGATGGCAGTACCTGCGGCACGTGGCCATCCCGATCCTCATGACGCCGTTCCTGTCCTCGCTCCTGCTCCTCTATGCGAATGCCTTTGGAGCATATGCGACCGCCTACGGCCTGACGACCGGGTTCGTGCCGCTTGTTCCTCTGCAGATCTCCAACCTCATCAACGGCGATGTCAACTACGATCCCGGCCAGGCGGACGCCCTGGCAATCGGCCTGGCTGCCATCATGGCCGTCTGCATAGGTGGCCGGGCCGTCCTCGAGAGCCGCTCCGCCCGTTGGCTGTCCCGGTGAGGGGGCGGGCATGAGCGGCACTTCGATCACGGGCGAGGCAACCGAGGAGACGTTGCCCGCCGTCGTGGCCGGGGCTCATGCGGCCGGCGCCGCTCGCCGCAGCCAGAACCGCAAACCGCGTACGCCGATCTGGGCGGTCGTGGTGCTGGCCGTGTCGGTCGTCTACTTCCTGCTGCCGCTCTACGCAACAGCGGTGTTCGGCTTCTCGACGGGGAAGGCCTTCACCCTGCAGCCGCTCTTCGATGGTCTGGGTGACGACGGCTTCCACTCGGCGCTGATCCTGAGCCTGACCTACTCGATCGTCACGACCGTTTTAGCGCTGGTCGTGGTTGCGCCCACGGCCTATCTGGTGGAACTGCGGTTCCCTCGTCTGCGGGCCATTGTGGAGTTCTTGACGATCCTTCCCTTCGTCATCCCACCCATCATCCTCGCCGTAGGACTCTCGAGCGTCTACGGCATCAACTCTCCCGTCAACCTGATCAGTTCAGACTGGGCGCCCGTTCTCCTCTACGGTGGCTACTTCGTGCTGACCCTTCCGTTCGTCTTCCGCGCCATCGACAACGCGCTGAGGGCGGTGGACGTGCGCACGCTGAGCGAGGCGGCTGAGAGCCTTGGCGCCAACCCAACGCGCACGTTCCTGCAGGTGATCGTCCCCTCCATCTCGCTCGGGTTGGTCTCAGGGGCGCTCCTGGCTTTCACCACGGCGATGGGGGAGTTCACGCTGGCAGCGCTGCTCGGGTATCCAACGTTCCCGGTTTACCTGCTGAATGTGAATGAGTACTCACCGCATGTGGGCAAGGCACTTGTTCTCGTGAGCTTCCTGATTACGTGGGCAGGTGTCATTGCGCTGGCCGCGGTGGCCCGTCGGACCCCCGGCACGCGGGTCGTCCGCGGCGGCCCAATGTAGCAAGGTAGGACAAGATCGCCCATGTCTCGTCTCGAACTCGTCAATGTCTGCAAGAGCTTCGGTGACCAACCGGCCGTCAGCGACTTCAACCTGACCGTCGAAAACGGGGAGCTCGTCTCGTTCCTGGGGCCGTCTGGATGCGGCAAGACGACGACGCTCCGCATCACGGCGGGCTTCGAAGCGCCGGACTCCGGCGCAGTGATCGTCGACGGTATCGACGTGACCGACCTGACCCCGAACAAGCGTGGGATGGGGATGGTCTTCCAGGGCTACGCCCTATTCCCCAACATGACCGCGGCCGAGAACGTGGAGTTCGGTCTGGCCGTCCGCAAGCGCGCTCCCGCAGAGCGGCGGGCTCGAGTCGCGGAGCTCCTGGAGCTGTTCGGGCTGTCGCACGTTGCCGGCAGCTACCCACACCATATGTCCGGCGGTCAGCAGCAGCGCGTCGCTCTGGCGCGTGCCGTGGCCATAGAGCCGGGAGTACTGCTGCTCGACGAGCCGCTCAGCGCGGTGGACGCCAAGGTCCGCGAGGAGCTTCGGACCGAGATCCGCCGGATGGTTACGCAGCTCGGCATCACGACGATCCTGGTCACGCACGACCAATCGGAAGCGCTTTCCATCAGCGACCGAGTGGTCGTCATGAACCGCGGCGCTATCGAAGAGGTTGGCACGCCGGGCCAGATCTACGCGGAACCGCGCTCGGCCTTCACCGCCGGTTTCATCGGGGCCATGAACGAGATCCCTGTGCGAGTCGTGTCGGGCGCCCAGGGCGTGGTGGAGCGTGCCGGGCGTCGCGTCACGGTTCAGGGAGCCGCCGGACTCGCGGACGGGGAACCGGCACTCCTGCTGGTCCGGCCGGAGCTGATCGAGCCGCTGAATGCCGCGAATGGCACGCTCAACGGCGACCTGACGCTGACCGGGCGGGTGGAGGTACAAACGTTCCTTGGGGCGACGACGAGGCTGCTCGTCCGCGAAGTCCGGCAGGGCGACGAGAACCAGTCGGTGTTGCCGTCGGCTCGCCGGCTGGCCGTAGACGTACCCAGCGCGGCCGCCGGCAACTGGCCGGCCGGCAGTGAGGTAGCCGTCAGGATCCCTGTGGGATCGAGCCGGGTGATCGCCGATCGCTCGGCCGTCTCACCGGCCCCGTCAACCGGCTCGACTACCGGCCCGGCGGCGCCGCCCGCGTGACTGCCGGCCGCGATGAACCCTGGCGAGCCCACGCCACCAGCCAACGCTAGACGAGAGGAGCCCCGTTGAACCGACTGCCCTTCGAGATGCCCGGCCGATTCTGGCGGGGCAACCTGCACACTCACTCGACCAACTCGGATGGGAACCTGAGTCCGGCCGAAACGGTGGCCTGGTATCGCGACAACGGCTACGACTTCGTGGCCCTGACCGACCACTGCATCCCCCGTTTCGGCCATCCGATGACCGACACCAGATCGTTTCGGACCGGCGGGTTCACGACGTTGATCGGTGCCGAGCTTCATGCCCCGCGCACCCAGGTCGGCAACCTGTGGCACATCGTGGCTGTCGGCCTGCTACTCGACTTCGCTCTGTCGGCGCCGGGCGAAACCGGTCCCGCTCTCGCGGCTCGCGCGGCGGCGAGCGGCGCCTTCGTCATCGTGGCTCACCCTGCCTACTACGGGCTCACGGTTGCCGATGTGGAGTCCATGCCGGCCGCCCACGCCCTCGAGATCTTCAACGGGGCGTCCGCGCTCGCTTACGAGATGGGGGACAGTGGCCACATCCTGGACGTTCTCATCTCTCGCGGCCGGCGCATCGACGCCTGCGCCACCGACGACGCCCATTTCCCACCGGAGTATCCGGAGTACCCGGATCATGGGCTCGGATGGGTGGAGGTTCGGGCCGAGGAGAACGATCCGGAGGCACTGGTGGCCGCGCTTCGAGCCGGCCATTTCTACTCCAGCGAGGGGCCCAAGCTGCTGGATGTCGCCATCGACCCTGACGAAGTCATCGTCTCGAGCTCGCCGGTGATGAAGGTCATCGTCTCCGGCGGAGGCGAGCGGTACGAGTGCCGTTACGGCGCCGACCTCACCGAGACCCGGATTCCACTCACCATGTTCCACAACGCCGGCTTCGAGGTGGACCCGCTCCTGGGCACGTACTTACGGATCACCATCGTAGATGCGCTCGGAAAGCGAGCCTGGACGAACCCGATCTGGCTGGGTTGACGGCCGCTCGGGCAATGCTGGCGGTTGCGCCTATCGATCTCTACGTCCCGCATCGAGTGGCGAGGTAGCGGGCGCAGCCCAGGTCGCGGGCTCCGGTGCGATCCAGACACCGGAGCGTGCGATTCGGCTCGGGTGGCGGCACGCGCTCCGTGCCAGCCAGGAGAGTCCCGATGCCGACCCTTGAACTGCGCCACGCTACCGCTGGCAATCGTGTAGGTCGTGGCGCTGTCGAAGGCGCCCAGTATGGAAACACGACGGCTCCGGTCGGCGCGCTCGGCAATGTTCACCGCGACCTCAGGGACGCTCGCCCAGCGCCAGAGCGATCTCGATCTCATCGAGCACGGGCGGCAGATCGCCGATGGAGCCGATCAGGTAGTGGGCTCCTGCCCCTCGCAGTCTCGCGGCAGCATCTCGGACGAGTTGGGCCAGCTGCCCGGATGGCATCGCGGCCGTCTCCGCTCGATCGAGGCCGACGTAATTGCCGGTCTTGGTGATGCCGACCGTCCAGGCTCCGGCGTTGAGCCCTTCCGCCATGTCCGCCTCGGTGTCGCCCACCTTCACGACGCAGCTGGGTGGAAAGACGCGCATCTCCTCCATGGCTCGCAGAAGCATCCACGGTTCCGGGCGTCCGGCCGGGACCTCGTCCGCGCAAACCATGACGTCCGGCTCGTAGCCCTGTTCGATGGCCCGTCTGGCGGCGATGTCTGCGATCGAACGCGGGTAGCCCGTCGTGGACCCCACCTTGTAGCCTCGGGCTCGGATCTCAGCGACCGCTTCAACCGTACCGGGGATCAGGTCACAGAACTCCGGCAGGACATGCTCCTGGATTGGAACGAGGTCCAAGTACATGGCCTGGATGTCGTTCTCGGTAAGGGCTGACCCGTGGACCCGCTGCCACTTCTCGGCCACATAGGGGATGGCGGCGATCGCTCGGATGTGGTCGAGCTTGAAGATGCCCATCGGTCCCCGTGCCTGGGCGGTCGTTATTGGGACCCCGAACCTGGCGAACAACTCCACGAAGGCCCGCACTGGGGCCAGCGAGCCGTAGTCCTGAGTGGTGCCGGCCCAGTCGAGAATCACCGCCCGAAGTCGCCTGCTGGGCATCGCCGGGCTCGTGCCGGTCCATGCGCCGGCGGCGCCGACCGACCCCTCGCCGATGTCCACCGAGCCGGTCATCCGGGCACGGCCGAGGCGCCACGCTGCCCGCCCGCCGCGTTGGCATGGCGTGCGGCGGTGTTGGACAGCTTCGCCTCGAGAAGCGCCCGCTCGAACGACGCCACGAAGTCGGCGAGCACCTCCAGCTGGAGTGCCCCGAGTGTGCAGATCCGGAATGTTGTCTTCGCGGCGTTTCCGAGCCCGGCGTAGATGACGTAGCCATCGCGCTTCAGCGCGTCGTGGAGGTTTCGATAGTCGACCCCGTCGGGGAGCCGAAAGCTGCGCACCGAAGACGATCTGTTCTCGACCGCGACCGTCGGCTCCAAGCCCAGTCGCCCGAGGGCCTGGTCGAGGAATGCGACACGGCCGCGGTACGCCGCCTGACGGTGTTCCAGGCCCTCGTCCAGGAGTTCGTCCAGAGCGGCTTCCAGGCCATAGACGGCCGGAACGGCCGGCGTGAACGGCACCGAGTTCGTCTCCTGCGCTTGCAGGTAGCCGGCGACATCCAGGTACAGCGACCGTCGTGGGGACTCGGCGGCGCGTTTGGCGCCGGCGGGGGAGAGGAGCACGAAGGCTGTTCCGGGCAGTCCGTGGAGGCATTTGTTCGACGTGCAGGCGACCATGTCGATGCCCGAGCCGGCCAGGCGCAACTCCTCGGCTCCAAGGGAGCTGATGGCATCCACGACTACTCGAACGCCCCTGGCCCCGGCCAGCGCCGCGATTTCGTGCACCGGGTTGAGCAGCCCGGTCGTGGTCTCGTGGTGCACGACCGCGACGGCGTCGATGTCCGGGTCGGCGTCCAGAGCGGAAGCCATCATGGCCGGATCGATGGGTTCGGTCTGGGAGGCGTGGATGGCTAGCGTCTCGATGCCCAGCCGCTCACCGATCGTCGCCAGGCGATCGCCGTAGACGCCGTTCCGGCAGACGAGCAGGTGATGCCCTTCGCGAACTGACGCGCCGACCATGGCCTCCATCGCGGCCGTGCCCGAGCCGGCGATGAGGGCGAGCTCCCAGTTCCCGCCCACCCCGGCGACGCGCAGCAACTTCTCGCGAATCCGCTTGAACATCTCGGCGTACTCGGGCTCGCGGTGGCACAGGTCCGGGCCGGCGACGGCCCTGTGAACCCTGTCGCTGACGACTGCCGGCCCGGGGTTGAGCAGGACCCGCTGGCGATGATGCCGCCCCGCGCCGTAAAGGTACGAGTCCATTGCCGCGAAGTCGGATGGTTCGACGATTCGGTCGGGTTGGCCGCACAGTAGATCGAGCCGGCTCGAATGGCCCTGGCCGGCAATGCCGATGATCGCGCCCGCTCCGGCGCGTTGGCCGGCGATGAGCGCCTCACTGGACCCGCCCACCAAACCCAACAGCCGAACGTCCGGAACGTCGACGGCCGCGAGCGCCACCAGCAAGCCGAACGGGGATGGAGGAAGCGGGCCGTGCACGACGATATCCGCCAGCCGTCGCTCCACGGGCGTGGGCGTCATCTCGTCTGGGACCACGAGCACCACGAACGCGCCGTCTTTGCGGACCTGCTCGAGGTCGTTGCCAAGAACGACCAATGCGGCTGCGGGTAGATCGCCGGCGAAGAGCGTCCAGACTGCGATCGCGCGGTCTTCGGACCAGGAGCGGACGGTCGCGATCGTGTCGGCGTAGGGCATTGCGGCGGAACCTCCATGGTGAGCAGGCCGCTCGCAGCCGCGCCTCGCTCACCTCAGAAGGCTGCGCCGGCAGCATTAACGTGCCGCGAACGGCTCGTTAATTGCGCTCGCCCAGACTCCAAACGGGGTGAGCCGCTTTTGGCGAGGTTGAGCATGGCTGAAAGACCGAGGATCGTCCTTCTGGCATTCGATGGCTTCCCGCTCCATGCCTTCCGAAGAACAACCACCCCCAACCTCTGGCGGCTTGGCCAGGAGGGCGGCTACGCACCGGAGGGCGGTCGCAGCGGCCTCCCGTCGACCACTTACCCGGCCTTCACCGGCCTGCTGACGGGCATGAGCCAGCGCCTCACGGGCGTCCGGACGACGGTCCAGCGGCCTGGCGCCGTCCCGGGTTGGGCCGGCAGAGACCGCACGATGGCCACGACGATCGTCCATGCCGCCCGCGACGCCGGGCTTCGGTCTGCCGTGATCATGGGTGATCACAAGCTCCAGAGGGTTCTCCGCCTCGACGAGGTCGACCGGGCCTGGCCTGCGGCCGGGATCGTGCCGGAGGGAACCGAGCTGGACGCCCACGGCTACCCAACCAACGCGGCCATTCGACCGTTCGCGCTGGAAGCCGTCGTGGATCGCGACCTGGATCTGCTGTTCGTCCAGTTCAATGAGACGGACACGCTCGGCCACGATCTGGGCCCAACCGCGGCCGCGACGATCGAATGCGTCCGGGCCGCGGATGCGATTGTGGGTGAGATAAGGGAGGCCCTCGAGGCAGATTGGGACAGGACGGTCATCGCCGTCGTTTCTGACCACGACATGATGCGGCGCCTGCCGTTCCCGGCTATCGACCCGACGGCGCCGAGGGACTGCGCCGGCCTCTTCGACGACTGGATCTCCGACGGCTGCGCCGCGTGGTTGCGGCTGACGTCCGGCGTCGATGCCCACATGGCCATCAATCACCTTGCCGCTCTGGATGGGGTGGAGAACTGGCGCTGGCGCGAGCCCGATACGCTGCTGCTTCTGGCGGCTCCAGGGCGGGTCTTCGCGTCAACGTCTGTCCCGATCAGCGGCATTCACGGCTCGCTCTCGACGGCTCGGACGCTCGCCATCGTCGGCGGGGGCCACCCGGCCGTGGCCGACATCGGGGCCGGCATCGCCCATCGCTCGCCCCGGC
>Ga0182011_10004147_pt1 | contig 11671 bp, 11 predicted proteins | sample 711E1DmetaG_FD_120481 | JGI IMG/M metagenome (GOLD analysis project Ga0182011, IMG submission 120481) | Permafrost microbial communities from Stordalen Mire, Sweden - 711E1D metaG | ecosystem: Environmental > Terrestrial > Soil > Wetlands > Permafrost | place: Sweden: Stordalen | collected... | reverse complement strand
TGTCAGGGCTCTCACGGCTATGCGGTCTAGGTTGTCCATGCCTTGGCCCTGCCGTGCTTGTTTAAGAAGTTTATGCTAGGTTGTTATCACTCCAAAGTAAGCACAAATCGAAACATTTATAGTTTCTGCATTGCGTGAGCTGGGGCTTTAAAATAGCGAATTCTCGAGTTTTGGCTTTGCTGGAGATTGGTATGCATGAAACGAGAGGATATATCGCAAAACTTTATTGAGAAACTGAATCATTTAAGAAAATTGCTTGAAAGTCGCTTTCCAGCGTATAATATGCAGAATCTTACAAAAAGTATGTGCCAGATAGGACATTACCACTACAACAAGAAACAAACATTTCTGGTCGGCGAGGAGAAAGCCATATATAATTTCTTAATAGAGAATAGCTATAATCCGTTTACAGTTTATCGCTGGCTGCTCTTGGAGAGAGTTCCTGAAGATATACGATTCCAACTCAGAGAACGCAGAATAAGCCAAAAGAAAGCGGTTAAAATGGCATTTACGAGACGACACGAAACAATATCAAGTCTAGGCAGTGAGATTATTGAAGAAGGATTAAACCTAATAAGGAGGATGTAAAAATGGGAATGAATTTTGGAAGACCAAACAACAACAGAGACATACCAAACGTATTTAATAAAAAACAATTGATAAATCTATTTTCTTGTATTGATGACCCATACACTTTTATGGGTTGTTTAATATCTCTTTTTTGTGGACTGAGAATTAGCGAAGTATGCAATCTAAAAAAGCAGGATATCGATTTGGAATCAGAAAAAATCGTCGTAAGACAAGGCAAGGGCGATAAGGATAGGATAGTAATGCTACCACACAGCATAAAGAATCTGATAATCAAATGGTATCGTCTAAACAAAGAAAACGAATACTTCGTTCATACAGAATATGAAAAGAAATTTACAGAAGGAATGCTCTCAATAAAATTTCGAAAAGCATTACTAAGAGCAGAGCTCTCTATAGAAACTTTCAAGACAAAAAATCAACAACAAAGATACGCATATTCATTTCATACTTTAAGACACACATACGCAACATATCTTCTAGAACAGGGTGTTGACTTGTACTATGTTCAAAGAAGCTTAGGACATGTGGACATTCACACAACACAGATATACGCGTACATAAGCAATAAAGACTTACAGAATAAGATTAATATGGCTTTTGGAAAGCAAAAGAAAACAACTGAAACCAAGACAGAGACAGTAAATAATCCAATAACATTACTAAAATTACGGTATGCAAGCGGAGAAATAAGCCAAGAAGAATTAACGGAAAAATTAGAAGTTCTACAACATGTAGACATACAAGAAACATTATTTTAAGCGCAAGATTAGAGAAATCATAACTTGCAGCAGTCCTCGAAAAATCTTGCAGCAGTTAGCCACATTTATAAATAAAATGTGCAGCGTAAAAGACATTGAATTCGGCATTTATACGGCGTGTCGTGCTTGAATTCTTTGTTTTGCAGCAGTCGGCATATTCTCTTTATGTCCCTCCGCTTGATATATGGTTTATTTCGAGTATTTTATTGTATGCTTGCGTGGCTGTTAGTATATGGCTTTTTTTCTTGTCTACATATTTCTTATATTTTTTCTTGTTATCTCTAGAGCAGATTATATACCATTGTTTGAAGTGCTTATTTAGCCAGATTATTTTTCTTTCTATTTGTAGTGCTTTGTTGTTTCCTGTTTCTATTTCGAAAGCGTATAGGTTCCCATTGATGTTTATCATTATGTCGGTTCTTAATTGTTCTATAGGGTATTCTATGTATGCATTTTTCTTATGTACATTTGCTAGTAGGTGTTTGATGCAGAAGTGATAATCTGATTCTTTTGTCGGGTCGCTTTTTATTATTAGGTTGTTTCCTCTTTTTCCAGTTTCTATGTGTATGAATGGTTTTATCCTGTAGCCGTAGTTGTGTATGAATCTGTGTCTTTGTTCTGCTGTTAATTCGTTTGCTTGGTAAAAATATTTTGTTGCTAACTCTTCATCCTCTTCTAATATTTCAGGGTTTTCTTCTGATTCTTTTTCTAGCTTATGCTCTTTCATTAAACGATATGCTTTTAGGTATAATTCTTGCTCTAATTTTTGTAGTGATTGATAATCGTTTGGTAATCCTTTGTATTCTAGCATGAAATCTACTGCCCTTCGCCATACTTGTTCTTTATGATATTCTGTTTCTGAATAATCTTTGTAGATGTCTACTGCGTGTTGTATTGTTTCTTTTCGCATGTTTAATGCCCATTCAGGGATGGCTTGTGATGTGTTTCGTTCCTTAAAATATTCCACGAGTTTATCGATTATTTGTTGTTCTATAATTTCTTCTTTCTGTTGTACTTTTTTGCCTATGGCTTTTTTTGTTTCTGTCTTATGATATTCTTCTATATATTTTTTCTTTAATAATTCTAGGTATGATAATAATTCATTTGTCTTCTCGTGAAATAGTCGTTCTATGCCTGTATTGTTTTCGTTGTATGATTCTATTTCTGCTATTGCTAATGCTACCTCATAAGTATTAGAATATCTTCTATAAGAATACTTTTCTATATGCTCGGTGAATAATCTCTTTTTTTCTATATAATCAGTAATGATGTAATAGAGTATTAGAATGATACTTATTGAGAGTAGTATTATTAGGATGTTTTGTATTGTGAAGAATGTATTTATGTGCAAGTAATCGATGTTCCAGTATGGGGTAATTATTAGAATTCCTCCAATGATTATGGTCATTATTTTTATATGTTTGTTTGAGAATATGCTTTCTTTTTGCTCTACAACTTCTCTGATTGAGAATACTATGACTAAAATTATTAGGATAGAGCCTGTGCTTAATGATGCAATGCTTATCGTTAATGTTATTATAGTGTTTATCTCTTTTTCTAAAACGAATCTGTAGCCCGCTATTCCTAGTACTATGATAATTATTGCCCAGAACCATAAATTATTATCTTCTGATTTGTCTTTATTCATGTTCGATAAAATTAAGCAATGTAGTTTCTTGCTTAACCTCCACTACAAGTTTAGACTGCACCATATCTGGTCTCTGTATATTGGCTTGTGGCGTATTTGTGCTTGATTCTGGCGTAGATTCCTTGATTGGCGTAGTCTGTTCCCATGTTCTTTGAAAGTCTTGAATTACACGCTCACCACTATAATTTAGGTAGATGTCTGTTGTTGTAATACTACTATGCCCAAGAATAGATTGTAATGCTCTCAGGTTGCCTCCACGATGCAAATAACAGACAGCAAAAGTATGCCTTAAGACGTGTGGACTAACTTTTTTCTTTATCCTCGCCCGTTCTGCAACTACTTGAACATATTTTTGTATAGTCCTGGATGCTAAATGAATCTTTGGTTGATCCTTGAATATTGCTGATAGGTAGAATCTTGTCGTGTTGCTCATTGGTATTACACGTCGCTTATTTCCTTTACCAATTAGTGTAATGCATGACCTTTGCCATGAACAATTATCCTCTCGTAATCTTGAGAGTTCGCTGACGCGTAGTCCTGTCTCTAAGAGGACGTTTACGACTAATTCTTCATCGAATGATTTACAATTTTTTCGCATTTGCTCTATTTCATACTCTTCCAATGGTTCACGTTTATAGTCAAAAGTCATTCTTGCACCTCCAACGATAGTTTATCTTATACAAACATGTTCTTAATTCTTTAGGCTTAATTAAGTCCTAAAATATTTAAGCCTATGGTACCATGATGGTACCATAAAAACATTAGTTCGCCTGAATATATAACTGGAACTCGGAAAATGTATTACGTCAGTAATGTTACGGCTGTGCTTGCTTATTAATGAACCTCGGAGTTTGTAATACAATTCTACAAATTTCTTAGTTTGCCATCTTTTAATACAGTATCTATGAGGATGTAATACACTAATACACAAGCCCCTATCATTTAATACATTAACTAGGAGAATGACTGACAAAAGACGTTAAAAGTCAGTCAAGCCCGTATTAGTATATTGAGTTCTCATCATTTAATACATTACCTACTAGGAAGATAACCAAACAAGAGCAAAAGATAACCCTCCAAACATATCTTAATACCTCATAGAATTAGCTTGTTTAAATATGGAACTCGGAGAAATGACACCAAAAAGTGCACAAAACAAGTACCTATGTTGTCACTTCATAATGGTTAATAAATCGAAACATTTATATATAAGTTATGCTTACCACATAGTAACAACATATCGCTTATATGTATTTTAGGATGAAAAAATGGCAGATCACAACATTTGGAAACACGTAAAAGTGGATTCAGAGAGTGTTAAGAATAACCCTTATCTTAATCCTGTACAGCCACCAACTAGTCCTCCTATTGTCGAACCTTCTGCATCAGACAAGACAACCACTGCTATTCTTGGCGTGTATTCTACTATTGAAGGTAATACTTATGCTAATGCAGTTCATGAACTTCGAGATTCTTTGCGTTCTAATCCTAGCCAAGCGCACCCTATTTTTATTTCTAGCAATGGCGCAATATTTAGACCTTTAACATACAAGGAAAATATTGAAGCTAGAATAAATGATTTTGAAACTAAAAAGAATCCAGATGATACGCTTAGAACTGCTGATGAATTACAAAAACTGTTTAAAGTATATCTAGATTCATGCACCGGAATTGCATACAAGGCGGGAACTACCAAGTTTAAAATTAATCCTATATGTTCAGAATTGATAACTATTGATAAAGCATTTAATGAAACGTTTAAGCCTATTGATTATAATTCATTTCAGGGCGTGGAATTAGACTCTGCAGATGATGTGTATAATTCTCTGCTTACTAAGACACAATTTCTTAATCATAAGGGATATAAGGCATTGTATGATAGCGATGCTAACTTAATGAACGCATATTGGAATATAATTCATTCGTTGACATCTCAGGATGAATTAATGGGTTTAAGAGTTAGACAAAATACTAAGAAGGATGAGTTGCGGGCGTTGTTCGTCAATTACGTAGACGTCGATTCGGATGCTAGTGGTAGCAGCCTCCTTAAGTACGTTGCTCGCTTCTTGCGGGTAGCCCCGTTCGCAAAAAAATAGGTGTACACAAATGACTGAATTTACATTAACAAAACAAATTTCAAAACAAGGATCACAGTCTATGATTATCATACCTACATTCCTAAAAGATAAACTTAGACCTAAAATGCTTGTTGAAATAAAAATAAAGATTTTGGAGGATAAAAATGAGTAAAGACAAATCTCCTTTCGAAAAAATTGTTGAAATTCCAGCACCTACTTATAAAAATACCACTCCTGTAATGAACATTGGTGGTGTAGAATTATATATGTGGGATGTTGTTAAAGCATCGCTTGCTGCAAGACTAAATATAGGTCTTGGCGGAGGAGCTGGCGGTGGTAAAAGTCAGCTCTTTGCGGATGTATCTGGAGTATTTGGAAATAATCTTACTTACGTACTTGGAAGAAACGGCACAGACATAACTTCTTTTTATAAACAACTTAATTTTGGAAAATTAAAAAATGCAATGGATACAGGCGGAACTGTCGCCCAAAAAGATATTACAGAAATCACAGACACACTATCCAGACCCATTACCTTAGTAGAAGAAATTAACAGAGCAGCAGAAATTGTGCAGAACCAATATTTCAATGTATTTGAAGGATTCATAGAACTTGATGGTGTAAAATATCCTCTCGGCGGTGGAACTCTTCAATCATTTACAGATTTAGACGGTACAGTTGTTACACAAAATACTAATTACAGCGTTGGTATGTGGACTGCTAATTTCGGTAATGGTCAATACACAGGTACTGTGACCATGGATAAAGGATTGAAAGAAAGATCTCACATGATAATTGATGTCGATAATTTCTATCCTGGAAGCAATAATCCTTCAGACTTAGATTCAATCCTACACAAAAGCGGCGGAGAAATACGTTTAAAAGATACTATCAATCCAGAAGATAATACTCAATGCTTTATCGATGCATATAAGCATATGAAACAGAATGCGTATACACCACACCCGTTGGAATTTGGTCAAGAATTACTGTTTTTTAGATATTTAGTGTTGGGGCTTGATAACATACCTATTGGGACTGCTAAAAATAGTAAGCGTATAATGAAAGAAGTTTGGCCTTCAAAAGCAGAGGAAGAAAACACTGGTAGTGGCGATGAGAAATTACTTTACAGAATGGTTTTTCCAGCATCTGTAAGAAGTGGCATGACTACTATCGCACTTGCACGTTCATTACGTGAATATGCTAAGGCTAAAGATTCTAATGCCAACCCCACCGTCCTTGATAGTGTTGTTGAATCATTCAAACTTGTTGCACCGTATGGTGGAATGATAGAAAACCCTCATTTGATTAAGGAAGAGTTTGTAGGGAATAATTATTTGGCAGCATCACGCGTAGGCGATATAATCAAGACACGGTTAATGCAAAAATCTGATTTGATAGATGCAATTGCACGTGTAAATGCAGATAATAAGCCATATACGCAAAAAATGCTCGATGAATGTACAGGAGAATTTGCTTGTTTTAGGTGAAACTAATGGCTGATCATAATATCTGGAAGCATGTAAAAACTGGCGATGTTTCTAATAATCCGTACTTTAAAGAAACAGAAAACATCCCTCCAGTATCTGATGTTTCTAATAACAAGAATGCAATAATTAGCAACGGAGAATACATTAAACTTCCAAAAACAGATACTTATGCTACGGGTGTTGTTGCATTACAAGCGTTTCTCAAAGCTAATCCATCCGACACACATCCTAAATTTACGCTTTCAAACGGTTCAAACGTATATAGACCTTTAACATTCAAAGAAAACATTGAAGCAAGAGTCACCGAATATCAGACGGATAAAAATGCTGATGGCAGTACACGAACTGCTGAGCAGAAAATTGAGTTATTCAAGAATTGGATTGATTCATGCACAGGTATTGCATATGAAAAGAAAAAATCTAAATTCAAAATAATTCCTATATGTGATTCAGTGATAAGTATTCCTGAAGACTTTAATGATGCTTTTTATCCGGTTACTTATTCCAAATTAATCGGTAAAGAATTAGATTCGGCTACTGATTTGTATAATCAAGATTTAACTTTGCAGCAAGTACTAGTGCATCCTGCATGGATTACCGCTCTTGAAGACGATAAAACATTATTGAAAACATATGCGAAAATAACATTCGATCTATTGAAATCAAAATACTCGAAGGAATCAGGAATGGGTTTTTATATTCAAAGCAATACTGCGAAAGATGAGTTGCGGGCGTTGTGCGTCAGTGGCATAGACGGCGATTCGGATGCTAATGGTGGCGACGGCCTTAGTGGCGATGCTCGCTTCTTGCGGGTAGCCCCGTTCGCAAAAAAATAGGTATACACAAATGAGTAATAATAATATTTCAATGCTTGAATTGCACGTTAAAGAAGTTATAAGAGATGCGAAATCAAATAGTTCTACCAAGGTTAATATTGTTGATGGCTTAAAATCTTTAGAGGCATATATTAATGTCCATTCTAAAGCCATAACTTTTAATGTCCCTGCCAATTGGACTCCTGAACAATTTTCTAGAATATATAATTTTGCTAGGTTGACAAGAAATAAGGATATGAAGAAAACACAGATTACTGATGTTACATATCATGAAATTGGGCATGATATACTTAAAAATGACGCAAATGGTTTAGGATGTCCTCAAGATGTCGATGGAAAAGAAGCTGCTATCGATGGAACTATTCGAGGAATGCTTGATAATCATAAGTTCAGTCAAGAAGGGGCATCATATTTAGAAAATACCATCTCAGACGTTATTGATAATACTAATGGTTCACGATATACAAAATTCGATGGGCTAACAATGTTTTTTGCAGAGCAAGCCGAATTAAATGGCAGAAAGTTTTCACCGTTATACGAAGCTTTCGTTAAATTAAACATGGAATTATGGGGAAGCAGAACACAAAAACTTTTTTTGAAAAAATATTTCTCTAACAGCAAAGATGTTGATGAAGCTGTCAGTTCATGCATAAAAGATGTAGGTATTAGTCATGATAAAGACGCAAATACCGATAAATTATTTGATAAAGATGCGTGGTATGATACCTTCTACACATTCGCTAAACATTTGTCTAAATTAATGGATGTTCCTGCTCCTGAGATGCTTCCGGGTAGTGGCTCTGGCGGTAAAGGATATGCTGTTCCATCAAACTTTGATGATTCAGGAGAAATTGATCCTGACAAAGCTAAAGATCCATTCCTCAAAAAAGTTCTTGATAAAGACCATCTAAAAAAATCTTTAGTTAAAAGAAATAATCAGGGGAAAGCTATTCCGAATTTTATCGATAAGTGGAGAGCATTAGATTTATTATATCAGGGTCTTGCTTCAGAAATTTATATTAAAGCTGAAACTATGCAGAAAGGCGAGAGCATGCCTATTGCGCCGATACAATCAAGAATGTTTGATCATGAGAAAGACACATTGGATAAAATTATTTTTGGAAAAATACTTATTGATGATGATGGCAAGCCAGCTCTTGCGGTTCCTAGATCATATATTGAGCAGGCAGTCAGGTATAAGAAAAGCATTAAAAGTTATCCTGAATTAAATATTGCATTACTTGATACGTCTGGGAGTATGCGTGAGAGTGCTGATGGCTCAGACAGTGGTAAGGATCATATTATTCCCTGGGGTGATAATAGTAAATATCACTATGCTGTACTTGCGTATTATGGTGTTGAGAAAGCATTGCATAGAATTGGTGTCGGAGTAAAAACAAAATACAATGTAATAACATTCTCAGAAGATACTACTGCAACAGGCGTAAGAGCATATTATGACGATGTACGTAAACAAAGAATGCTTAATCCAAAATTCGGCGATGATACCATAATCGACGCTGCTGTTTTAACAAAAGAATGTCATGAACCAGAGAGTATTTTAATGACTATTAGCGATGGTGCAATACGAAATTGGAGCAGTATAAAAAATCAATTCAAAAATATTATCAAAGACAAATTTTATGTTCATTTCCAAATTGGTTCTGACACTGATACAACTCGTGACTTAAAGTCATGGGGTGCAACAGTGATACCGGTAAGCAATGCTCAAGATTTACCTCGAAGAGCAATAGATGTTGCAAAAACTTTTTACAAGAATTATGCTGCAGGTGATTATCATGGCTGATCATAATATTTGGAAGCATGTAAAAACTGGTGATGTTTCTAATAATCCGTACTTTAAAGAAACAGAAAACATTCCGCCAACATCTCCGTCAAGTGATATTCCTGGTACTATGCAAGTACTAAATGGCGTTTATGAGATTACTGAACGTTTTGATACATACGCATTAGGCGTAGACTCTATACGCAATACACAGATAACTCTAAAAAATCTTCAATCACAATTTACAAAACCTGACGGTTCTAAAATATATCGTCCTTTAACAACACTAGAATCACTCGAAGTAATGATTAACGATTATAATACTCTCAAAGACGAAAACGGAACAGATAGAAATATTGCAGACAGAACAAAACTTTTTAGTAATTATAAATACACTTGTACGGGCGTCGCTTACAAAAACGGCGGTGGAGAAATAAAGATTATTCCTGAATCTAGCGATTTGATTTTAATTCCTAGTGGATTTAATGAGAATAGTTTACCAATAACTTATTCAAAAATTATTGGCACTAAATTAGATACAAGCAAGGCTAAATATAATAAACTATTATCTCAGTCAGAAGTGGTTGTTCATCCTGCATGGATTGCGTCAGTTGGAGATACACAGCATGGAAGAGATATATTAAAAGCGTATTCGGATATAGTTTTCAACTTATTGAAAGATAAGAATAAGACTCAAGGAATGGGTTATTGGATAACCACTAATCCAGGCAGTGGCGAGTTGCGGGCGTTGTACGTCAATAGCATAGATTACGATTCGTTTGCTAATGGTAGCAGCAACCTTAGTGGCAGTGCTCGCTTCTTGCGGGTAGCCCGTACGCAAAAAAATTAGGACTTTAGAAAGTTTTATATTCTCAACATAAAGCCCAATTTCAGGCTTTGCACACCAACCGTGTGACAGCCTGGGCTACATGTCCTCTCATTACGGCAAATCAAAAGATTTGTCATAAAATTCAACCACGACAACAAGTAGTGCAAACGAAAGCTGAAGTGGTGGTGCACACTCAAACAAAGAGTTAAAATGAGAGGGCTACAGAGTTGCGGGCGTTGTACGTCAATAACATAGACAACGATTCAAATGCTAATGGTAACAACAACCTTAATAACAATGCTCGCTTCTTGCGAATAACCCAGGCGCAAAGCCCTAATACAATGTATGCTAAATTGACGACTTACGAAAACATATTTTTAGCATACACTAATGCTAGAAAGCATAAAACACTAAAACCATACGTCATAGAATTCGAAAAAGACTTAGAACTCAATCTATTAGCATTGCAACTAGAATTACAACTAAAATCATACTATCCGAGACCACTCGAAACATTCATCATTCGAGATCCAAAAACAAGAAAAATCAGCAAATCACACTTCAGAGACAGAATTATTCATCATGCATTATGCAACATTATTGAGCCAATATTCGATAAAACATTCATTTATGACAGTTATGCTAATAGGAGAGGAAAAGGAACACTTAATGCTATTAAAAGATATGAATATTTCAAAAGAAAAATTTCCAAGAATTATAAGAGAAGAATTTATGTTTTTAAAGCAGATATTAAACAATACTTTGAAACAGTCAATCATAAAATCCTTCTCAATATTATTCGTAAGCGAATCAGAGATAAAAACGTTTTATGGTTGATAAATTTAATACTTGAAAATCATAAAACAGAAACACGAAATAAAGGCATGCCTCTTGGAAACTTGACAAGCCAATTCTTCGCTAACGTGTATCTAAACGAACTCGATCATTATGTTAAAGAAACGCTCCAAGTCAAATATTACATTCGTTATGTTGATGACTTTGTTATACTCTCAGGTTCACAGAAGCAGTTAAGATGTTACAGAGAAAAAATCAATATTTTCTTAAAAGAAAGCCTAGATGTAGAATTGCATCCAGAAAAGACAAAAATTATTCAAATGCATCGAGGAGTAGGATTTCTTGGATTAAGAATATTCAATCATCACAGACTATTAAAAAAGTCAAACATTAGAAAATTCAAAAACAAGCTATCGAATTTATGTAAACAATATGACCGTAAAGAAATTGATTATGATGAAATCTACGATGCAATCGAAGGATGGGTAGCATACAGCAAGACAGCAAATTGTAATAATTTAAGAGATACAATTTTAAAACCAATAGAAAGCAAATTCGGCGGAGAAATATCGACAAAAGAATACAATAGATGGCTAAAAGAAGAAAAAAAACGTCAATATTATCAACGCACAAAACAGAGAAAATAAAGACAACATTTAAAAAATCAAACAACTCTCCTGTATTAAATAGCTAATGCCAATAAACTCAATCCTTGCGAAAGGACGATTGCGCCAATTCCAAAAAGAATGGATGCAGTAAACTTTTCGGAGAGGGAAGACGCATTAAAGCCTATAAACCGCAGATTCTAAAGCTGTGGCTTGTTAATCACTCGAAAGTGACTACAAACCACAATATTTATA
>Ga0182011_10004146_pt1 | contig 11671 bp, 6 predicted proteins | sample 711E1DmetaG_FD_120481 | JGI IMG/M metagenome (GOLD analysis project Ga0182011, IMG submission 120481) | Permafrost microbial communities from Stordalen Mire, Sweden - 711E1D metaG | ecosystem: Environmental > Terrestrial > Soil > Wetlands > Permafrost | place: Sweden: Stordalen | collected... | reverse complement strand
TCCGCGCGCGGCAGGCCCGGCCACCGCAGCATCTCCTGGGCGACTCTCCACCGTCCGGGCCGCGGCCCTCCAGTGCCGGACGTCCCGAAGACAGGGGAAACCGAGTCGACTTCAGGGTGTGTCACGCGCGCGCCATGAGTCCGGACCAGGCTCAGAACCCGATCCGCCAATGACCCGACGGCGCGGGCATGACACCCGGGCCGACACCCGTCGGGCGCTGGACGCACAATCTGGCCGCAAGCCGGGCGCCGTCCCGAAGCGCCAGCCGCCAGTCCCGGCTCACGCCAGCGAGGAGTCTCACGCCATGGAGAAGATCACATCGTTCATGGACAGCGTCAGCGGCACCCGGAACGGGGAGTTCCGGATGTTCATCGACGGCCGGTGGGTCGAGTCGGCGAGCGGCGAGTGGATCGACGTGCGCAACCCGGCCACCGGTTCGATCGTGGGCCGGGTGCCGGCAGGTACGGCGGCCGACGCCGACCTGGCAGTGGCGGCGGCGCGCGCCTCGTTCCGCGACGGGCGCTGGCGTGGCAAGGCGATCGCCGAGCGCGTCGCGAACATGAACAGGCTGGCTGACCTGATCGAGGCGCACGCCGACGAGCTCGCTGCCGTTGAGACCGCGCAGACGGGCACCGCCCTGAAGTTGCGCCGCTATTCGGACATCCCCTTTGCCGCGGACAATGTGCGGTTCTTCGCCACGGCAATACGCCACCTGGACGGCAAGGCTGCAGCCGAGTACAGCGGCAACCACATGAGTGCCATCCGGCGCGAGCCGATCGGCGTCTGCGGCCAGATCGCGCCCTGGAACTACCCGTTTGCGATGGCCATCTGGAAGATCGGCCCGGCCCTGGCGGCCGGCAACTCGGTCGTCCTCAAGCCGGCCAGCCTCACGCCGATCACGACGATCATGCTCGCCGAGCTGGCCCGGCAGGCCGGCTTCCCGGACGGCGTTTTCAACGTCGTCACCGGACGCGGCGACGTGATGGGGGCGGCGATCGCGGGCCATCCCGATATCGACCTGGTGTCGTTGACGGGGGACTCCGAGACCGGCCGCAGGATCCAGACGCTCGCCAGCGGCAACCTCAAGCGCGTCCACCTCGAGCTCGGCGGCAAAGCGCCGTTCATCGTCCATGCCGACGCCGACCTCGACGCAGCCGCCCGGGGGGCCGTGACGGGCGGGTTCGTGAATGCCGGCCAGGACTGCACGGCGGCGACCCGCATCTACGTCCAGCGCGCCGTCCACGACGAGTTCGTCGAGCGGCTCGTGGGATACACGAAGACCGTGCGCGTGGGCGACCCGACGCAGCCGTCGACCGACATGGGGACCCTGATCAGCGACACGCAGCTCGGGCGCGTCGAAGGCTTCGTGGAACGGGCTCGCGCGGCCGGGGCGCACATCGTGATCGGCGGCGCACGCGCCGAGGTCGCCGGGCTCTCCGGGCCCTTCTACCAGCCCACGGTGATCACGGGCGTCGACCAGGCCGCCGAGGTCGTCCAGGCCGAGATCTTCGGACCGGTCCTCGTCGTCCTGCCGTTCGACACGGAGGACGAGGCGCTCGCGAAGGCGAATGACATCCGCTATGGGCTTGCGAGCTCCGTCTGGACGCGGGACATCTTCAAGGCCATGAAGGCGGTCCGGACGCTCAACTTCGGAGTTGTCTGGGTGAACGACCACCTGCCGATCACCAGCGAGATGCCCCATGGAGGCTTCAAGCAGTCGGGGTTCGGAAAGGACCTGTCGGACTACTCGTTCGACGAGTACACGCAGGTCAAGCACGTGATGATCGAGCTCACGGGCGAGGCCGAGAAGGGCTGGCACTCCACGATCTGGGGGGACCCCAGGGAGTAGTCCGAGTCTGGCACAGCGGGTAATCTCATGGCCGGACCGGAGGAACCTCGTGCACCGCGGTTCCACGATCCGTTCCTGGTGCGCACGTGATCGGGCGGGAGGACAAGACGTTTGGAGACCGGCCGCGCTCCGATCTACCTGGACAACGCCGCGACGACGTTCCCGAAGCCGCCCGGGGCACTGCAGTCGATGGCGGAGACGTTCTCGCGCGTCGGAGCCTCCCCGGGGAGAGGCAGCCATGCGATGGCGGCGGAGGCCGAGCGACTCGTCGAGGAGACACGGCAGCAGCTTGCGAGCTTCTTCGACGCCCCGGATCCCGACCGCGTCGTGTTCACCAGCAACGCCACCGACGCACTCAACCTGGTCATCCAGGGCATGGCGAGCCCGGGGGACCATTTCGTCGCCACCGAGCTCGACCACAACTCGGTGCTGAGGCCGCTCCATCACCTCGCCGAGCAGGGTTCCATCACCTTCGATCTGGCCCGCTTCGACGACCGTGGTTTCGTGGACCCGGACGAGGTCGACAGCCTGATCCGACCGAACACCCGGGCAGTGATCGTGAGCCACGCCTCGAATGTCGTGGGCACGATCCAGCCGATCGCGGAGCTGGGACGCCGCTGCTCCGAGCGAATGGTGCCGCTCGTGGTCGATGCCGCTCAGACTGCCGGGCGGATTCCGGTTGGACTGACTGCCTGCCACGCTTCGGCGATCGCGTTCACGGGTCACAAGTCCCTGTTCGGCCCGCCGGGGATCGGCGGCCTGGTCGTCCACCCCGACCTCGTCGTCCGGACGACTCGCTTCGGCGGCACCGGTATCGACTCCCGCTCACTGGAGCACACCCAGGATTACCCGTATCGGCTCGAGGCCGGCACGGCCAACCTCATCGGGATCCTCGGGCTCTCGATCGGCCTCGACGACATCCTGCGGAGAGGCGTGGACGCGATCCACAGGCAGGAGATGGCCCTGATCGAACGGCTGCGCGACGGGCTCTCCGAGCTTCGCGGCGTGGACCTGTACGCGGCAGAGGATCTGACCGACCACGTCGCCATCCTCGCCGCCAATGTCCAGGCAATGCCGGCGCAGGACGTCGGGGCGATCCTCGACCGCGACTTCGGCATCGCGGTTCGTGCCGGACTCCACTGTGCGCCGTTCGCTCATCGCCGACTCGGGACGATCGAATGCGGTGCCGTTCGCTTCAGCCCCGGCGTGTTCAATACGGAGGAGGAGATCGATCGCGTGATCGACGCGATGTCGGTCATCTCGCACTGATGCTGTGCCGCCTGATGCCGGTCGCACACCGCACGGCGCCTGGCCCGAGCGGCCACGGTGCGTGCCGGGGCTGAGCGACGACGATGTCGCGACATGTCACGCTGGTTCCCTCGCTGGGGTGTCCCGCCGACTGCGCCTACTGCTTCGGGCCGCGCGCGCCCGGCCGGACGATGTCCCGGGAGACGCTCGATGCGGTTGTCGCCTGGCAGCGGGCGCTGAGTGGCGGTGGGGCGAACGAAGGTCTCCAAGTCACGTTCCATGGCGGCGAGCCTCTCGTCGCGGGCTCCGCGTGGTTCCGCATGGCGCTGCCGCGGCTCCGTCACGGCCTGGGCCCCGACCGCGTCCGGTTCTCCATCCAGAGCAATCTCTGGCTGCTGACCGATGAGCTCTGCGAGCTGTTCCGCGAGCACGGCGTCTCCGTCGGGACCAGTCTCGACGGGCCCGCCGAGATCAACGATGCGCAGCGTGGAGCGGGTTGCTTCGCGCGCACCATGGCCGGCATCGAGATGGCGCGGAGGCACGATCTCCCCGTCGGCGTCATCTGCACGGTCACGCCGCGGTCGGCCCGGCACCTGGACGAGATCGTCGACTTCTTCGTCGCCGAGGGCCTCGACTTCGGCGTGCACCCTGCTCTTCCGTCGCTCCAGCACCGTGGCGCCGACCGCTCGTCGCTCGATGCGAAGTCATACGGAGACGTGCTCGCACGGCTGCTCGACCGTTCCCTCGCGAGCCCGGGCACCACACGCGTCAGCACGCTCGACTCCATGGCTCGAAGTCTCAGCGCGGGACGTGGCGACACCTGTGTCTTCGGCGATTGCCTCGGCGAGTACCTTGCGATTGGCCCCGACGGCGTGATCTATCCGTGCCAGAGGTTCGCGGGGATGGCCGAGTTCGCGATCGGGGACGTTGGACGGCGACCGCGCCCGGCCGAGCTGCGGCAATCGCCAGCCTGGCGTGCGTTCGCGGCGCGCGAGGAGAACATCGCCGAGGCGTGTGGGGGCTGCCCGTACCTCGCCATGTGCCGCGGCGGCTGTCCGTACGCCGCGCTGACCGCGCCGGGGGTGATGCGCCTGCGTGGCTCCCGCGACCCGATCTGCGAAGCGTATCGGCGCACGTTCGACGCCCTGACCGAGCGCGCCATCGCCGAGGTCTTCTCGCCGGAGAATCTCCGGGCCGCGGTCGAGCGACCCGATGGGACGTTCGGCCTGCTGCAGCGTGGTCAGATGCTCTCGATCATGACCAGGGGCGCCAGTCGCCCGTGAAGCCACCCTTCGTCGGGGCCCTCGGCGAGCCCGGTCACACCGCTGGAGGAACGAGCGGCACGATGGAATCGTCCGGACCCACTGAGCCCGCACAGGCAGCCGCCGAGGCGCCGAGTCAGTTCCGTGACCCACGGACGGTGGAGGCGATCGTCCAGGACCTCTCCGCACCGGACTGGCACGTCGCACAGGCGGCGGCTGCGGCGCTCGCCCAGCGCGGCGGATCCGCTGCCGTCGCGCCCCTCGTTGCCGCGCTCGCAGCGGACGACTGGCATGTCGGCCAGGCAGCGGCAACCGCGTTGGGCGACCTCGCGGATGCGCGCGCAGTCGACCCCCTCATCGACGCCCTTGCGTCGTCGAATTGGCGCATCCGCCAGGCAGCGACCGTGGCGCTCGGCAGGATCGGGGATCCGCGGGCGATCGAGCCCCTCGTGGCTGCCCTGGCGGACCGCGACTGGCACGTCGGCCAGGCTGCGGCCGCAGCGCTCGGCGGGATCGGGGATCCGCGTGCGATCGAGCCCCTCGTCGCCGCTCTACTGGCAAGCGACGCCGAGGTCCGACGCGCGGCGAGCGAGGCGCTCGCCTCGATCGGCTGGGCCCCGCGCAACGCCGGCGAGCGGGCGGCCTGGTCGATCGCGAACGACGCCTGGTCCACGTGCGTGGAGATCGGCGTTCCCGCCGTCGAACCCCTCGTCACCGTCCTCGGAGTCGGCGGCGCAAGCGGACGCCAGGCCGCGGCCTCCGCGCTCGGCATGATCGGCGATCCCCGTGCGATCGACCCCCTCGTCGGCGCCCTCCGGGATTACTACGCGCACGTGCGCGAGACGTCCGCGACGGCGCTCGGCATGATCGGCGATCCCCGTGCGATCGACCCCCTCGTCGCTGCCCTCAGGGACGCGTACCCGGAGGTTCGCCAGGCCGCGGCCGCGGCGCTCGGTGAGATCGGCGGGGCTGCGGTCGGGCCGCTCATCGCCGTGTTCGACGATCCCGGCAGCCGGGCCGAGGAACGTGTCTGGGCGGCCCGGAGCCTCGTGGAGATATACCAGTCAGGGCGACTCGGCGAGGCCGCGCGGCTCGACATCCTGCGGCGCCGCCAGGAGATCGAGCACACGCACTATGACGTGCAGGGCGGCGCCAGCTGCACCAAGCCTTCGAGGCACACCGACCTGGGCGCCGTCTTCGACGGCTGAGCGAGCGCGGCGACGCGACGGGAGCGTCGCGTCGCCCCCTACCGGCCGGCGGTCGAGAGCGCCGGCTCCAGGTCGGCGATCAACCTGCCGAACCCGTCGGGATGGGGCGGCAGCGGGTTCGTCCTGATGTTCTCCAGCTCGTCGTACAGCTCCGACCCCAGGAAGTACCGTGCGGGCGGGCGAACCTGGCCGCCCCGGGCGAGCGCCTCGAGGCCTGCCTTCACCTTCTGCCTCGTCGCCGGAAGCTCGTAGATCCGGACGCCGCATGCGTCGTGGATCGCGTTGAGCACGGCGACGTGGCCGCCCGCCTGGAACGCCTCCGAGCAACCGGAGGAGCCCCACGGACCCGTAGGCTCCGTCCCCTCGATGTATTCGACCACGATGTCGTCGGGAATGTCCTTGATGTACGGCACGCCGCTCGCGGCGATATTCGTGTGCTTCTTGACGTCGTCGTAGTCCTCACCGAGCGCGAACCCGATGCTGTGCGAGATGCCGCCGTACGCCTGCCCGTTGACGGCGTCGATGTTGCCGATCTTTCCGACATCGGCCACGCAGACGAAACGGTCGACCTTCGTCTTGCCGCTCGCCGTGTCGACGCTCACCTCGGCCAGCATGAGGGCGTACGCGTACGCGGGGGTGGGATCGCCCATTCCCGTGTTCGGATCGAGACGACAGAGGTCAAGGTCCTGGCCGGCCTCGAACTGGCCGCGGTACCTCGTCGGGATCCCGTCGCGGACCATCTCGGCGTATGTCCGGAAGGTGCCGTCCGGCTTGCGCATCGCGTTCACCAGCTCTGCGCCGGCGATGCGCGTCGCGTGCCCGTTCATGTAGTGGGACCGGCTGCCGGCGGACATGCCACTGTCCTGGCAGAGCTTGGAGTCGCTCTGGACGAGCCGGACACGGTCGGGTGTCACGCCGAGCGGCTTCAGCGCCTCGAGGGTCACCATGAGGGAGCCGATGTCGCCGCCCTGCCCCAGCTCCTGCCACGTGTCGTACTTGGTGTACGTCCCGTCCGGGTTCAACTCGACATCGACGGTTGCGACGTCCTGGTCCCACGAGACGTTGAAGATGCTCCACGCCAGGCCAACGCCGCGGCGCACCTGCGGCGTGTCCGTGACCTTCGCGTTCGCCTCCGCCCGCTCGTAGTGCGGCTTCATCCGCCGCATCATTGCCTCGAACGGGTACCGGCGGAACGGGAAGCTGTTGATGTTGAGGTCGCCCGGATGCGGCATGTTCCGCCAGCGGAACTCGAAGGGGTCGATGCCCGCCTTCTCCGCGAGCATGTCGACAAGCGCCTCGCTCATCATGTTGGTCTGCGGCGAGCCGAAGGCGCGGTACGTGGTGCCGTAGTTGTGGTTCGTGTTGGCGACCCGGATGATGGCCGCGGCGTTCGGGACCTTGTACGCGTAGAAGGCGAACCGCGAGGCCTTGACGATGAGGTCCTCGCCGTCGAACGAGTACGGCCCGTGGTCGAACCCGAGGTCGTACTCCACGGCGGTGATGTGGCCGTCCTCATCGCACGCGGCGCGGCCGTTCGAGTACGAGGGCGCTCGCTTCCCCGAGAAGTGCTGGTGCTCCTCGTAGCTCATGGAGAGGGCGACGGGCTTGCCCGTCACCACCGCGGCGACGGCCGCGAGGCAGTAATCGGCGGCGTTCATCGACCACCCGAAGCTTGCGCCGTTGTAGTTCATGATGACCCGGATCCGCTCCGTCGGAAGGCCGGTGCAGGCGCTGATCAGGCCGATCGCCGTGTAGATGCTCTGTGACTTGCCCTGGACGGTCAGCATGCCGTCCTCATCGAAGTAGGCCTGGACGGCATCGCCTTCGATCGAGAGATGCGGCTCGCGGGTCGTGTGGAAGCTGCCTTCGACGCTGTACGCCGAGCTGTCGATGATGTCCGCGACCTTCGTCGGATCCTCCAGGCCCGCGCCCTTGAGGACGGGCCCGATCGCGTAGGTGTTCGGCGTGTCCGCGTGGATGCGCATCGCGCCCGGGGCGACGGCATCGAGGAAGCTGAGGTACTCGGGCAGCTGCTCGATCTCGACCCGGACCTTCGTGGCGGCGGCGCGCGCATGGTCCCTGGTGTCCGCCACCGCGAGCGCGACGACATCACCGTAGCGGAAGATCTTCGTGTCGCAGATCACCTTGCGACTGGGGAGCTCGACGGTGTTCCGCTCGTGGCCGGCCGTCTCGGGGATCATGTTCGTGCCGCCGATGGTCCGGATGTCGGCGGCAGTGATGATCTTCACGACGCCCGGCATCGACGCCGCTTCGCTCGTGTCGATCCCCAGGATGTTCGCGTGGTGCGCGATCTTCGGCTGCACCATCGCGACGTGGAGCGTCTCCGCCGGCATCTTGAGCGCGAGATCGTCGCCGTAGTCGGCGAGCCCGCTCACCTTGGCAAGCGCCTGCGGACGGACGACGTCCTTACCGTAGAACTCGCCGTCGGCCGGATCCCTGAACGAGATCTCCTCGATCGTCGCCTCGCCGCGCATGACTTTCGCGGCGTCCATGACGCCGTCGACGATCTGCCTGTACCCGGTACAGCGGCAGACGTTGAGATTCTTCTGGAACCAGTCGCGCACGTCTTCGCGCGTCGGGTTCACGTTCTGCTGGAGGAGCGCATACGCGGAGACCACGAAGCCGGGGGTGCAGAATCCGCACTGGATCCCGCCGGAGTTCATGATCGCGGCCTGGATCGGGTGGAGGTTCGTCGGCGTGCCGATGCCCTCGATGGTCGTGATCCGGCTGTACTCGTCGATCGTCCGCATCGTGCGGATGCAGGGCCGGATGACCTTGCCGTTCAGGATGATGGTGCACGAGCCGCAGACACCCGTGTCGCAGCCGACCTTCGTGCCCGTCAGCCCCATCCGCCGCAGCACGTCCGACAGCGTGTCCCTTTCGGGGTCGCAGATGAGCATGCGGTCGGCGCCGTTGACGTTCAGCCACATCTTCCTGAGCTGCATGACACCTTCCCTCAGCGGATGGACTGGGTGGCATCGACTGCTGACTGTCAGCAGTGACGCCACGGACATGGCGTTCGTGCTTTCAGGCTCATTCACCGTGCGACGGCCTTCTTCGAAGTCTACGTCCGGGGACTTGCGTCCTGGGGCACGCCGCCGCCACACCTAGCCCGGGCCAACCACTCCCGACTGCGTCGGCCCTTGCCAGTCCTCGACCGGCGCCGGCCGGCCCAGCAGGTAGCCCTGCGCGAAGGGGACCCCGAGCGCCCGGAGCACCCTGAGCTCCGCCTCGGTCTCCACGCCCTCGGCGATCGTCTGGCTCACCGCCTCACTGGCGAAGTGGAGGAGCCCCAGCACCAGGGCCTGCCGGGTCAGGTCCGCCTCGATGCCATGGACCAGCCGCATGTCGAGCTTCACGAAGGCGGGGCGCAGCTCGACGATGTGGCCGAAGTTGGCCACGCCAGCCCCCGCGTCGTCGACCGCCACGCGCACGGCGGGCCGGATCCGGCCGAGGGCGGCGCGGAGGGCCGCGTAGTCATCCACGGGGACGTGCTCGGTCACCTCGATGACGACCGGGCGGTCGGCCGCCCGCAGCACGCCGGCAAGGCGCCGGCTCCCCGTCAGGAGGCTGGGCGAGACGTTGAGGCTGAGCCATGCGGCAGCCGGCAGCCCGGTCGCCGCGGCGATTGCGGCGTCGAGCGTGGCGAGCTCCAGCTGGGCCTCGAGGCCCGCTGCCCTGGCGTCGGCGAACACGACGTCGGGGGCCACGCCGTCAGTGAAGCGGGTCAGGGCCTCGTAGCCGACGTGGGCGCCGGTCACCAGGTCGACGATCGGCTGGAAGACCGGCCGGAAGGCGCTGGTCCGCACGATCGTGGCAAGCCGCTCCTGGACGCTGCCCGCCTCGGTCAGGTCCGCGATGGCAGGACCCAGGAGCATGCCCGCGAAGCCGGAGAACTCGAGGACGGCGGGCAGTACCTCGGTCAGCCGGGCAACGGCATCCGGTTCGGCCGACATGACCGTCAGCAGCCCGACCAGCCTGCCAGCGTGACGGAACGGGGCGTACGCGAGCGCCTGGGTGCCCAGCTCCGTGTGCAGCCGGTCGTACGGGTGCCACGGGCGGTGAACCCAGGCCTCCACCCAGGGTCCCTCCTCGGCCCGCTCCCGGAGCGTCCGGCTGCGTTGGACCGGGATCCGCCGCAGGGACACGGGGATGCCGTCGGCCCGCACGAAAGCGAGCGTCATCGCCGGCCCCTCGAGCGTGAAGTAGGTCAGCGAGGCGCTCGCGAGCCCGGCGAGGCTCGCGACCTGCCGGCAGATCGCCTCTGCCGTTGCCGCTGGGGTGGGCAGGCCGTGGAGCTCGGCGAGGGTCCCCGCGATCAGGGCGCGCTCGCGCGCCATTCGCTCCTGGGCGACCTCGGCGGCGCGCTCGCGGGTCACGTCGCGCTTGACCGCCACGTAGCTGGTGATCGTCCCCGCCTCGTCGCGGATCGGCGAGATCACGGCCTCCTCCTGGAACAGGCTGCCGTCCTTGCGACGGTTGACCAGGTCTCCCACGAACGATTGCCCGCTCGCCAGGGTCGCCCACATCGCGGCGTAGAAGGCGGGGCCCTGGACGCCGCTCTTGAGGATGCGCGGGTTCCGGCCGAGGACCTCGGCGGACGCGTAACCGCTCACCTGCTCGAAGGCCGGGTTGACGTACTCGATCGCGCCGTTCGTGTCCGTGATCACGACGGCGTCGGTGGACTGCTCGATCGCGGTGGACAGGCGGCGCATCTCGCGCTCGGCATGGTGGCGGGCGGTGACGTCGCGTGCGGCGTCGGCCCGGGCACGCAGGGTACGCACGCCGTAGGCCAGGTCCGCGGCAAGCTCCTCGAGGAGCGTGATCTCGTCAGGACCGAACGAGTCCGGGTCGGCGGCGTAGATCACGAGCGTCCCGAACGCGACGTCATCGATCTTCAGCGGCAGCGCCACCAGGGACGTGATGCCCCGGCTGAGCATCTCGGCGCGCCAGGCCAGGGTCGCGTCGGCACCCAGGTCGGCGCTGACGACGGTCCGGCCTTCGCGAATGGACGTGCCCGCCGGTCCCCGGCTCCCGCGCGCCACGTCGCTCCAGCTCAACGTGATCGCGTCGAGGTATCCCTCGAGGGAACCCGCCTGGGCAGCCGGTCGGATCGTGCCGGCCGCGTCATCTTCGCGGTAGCCCGCCCAGGTGCCCAGGAACGCGCCCTGCTCGACGATGATCGAACAGAACGCCCGGAGAAGCGCGCCCTCCTCCGGGGCCCGGACAAGCTCCTGGTTGGCCAGGCTCAACGTTCGCAGCACCCGGTTGAGTCGCGCAAGGTGGGCCTCCGCGCGTCCCCGCTCCGCGATCTGCGTCTCGAGCTCGCGCGCCCGGCGGCCACGCTCAGCGTCGAGGCCATGCAGCAGGCCGGCGAGCAGCGCGGTCGTGACCACGACGAATGCCCAGCCCTTCAGGGTCGAGATGATCGCGAGGGCGTCCTGGCTGGGGGCCAGCCGGGCGGCCACCTGGTCGCTGAACGCGATCCACGCCGCCCCGACCAGCGCGTAGGCGATCACGATGCCGCGGGCGGAGAACCGCGGGCGCGCGGTGTCCCGGCTCGAGGGCGGCTCGCCCGCACCCTGCGGACGACGAACCTCCACCCCATCCGGTGGTCGCCGCGGGGGATCCGGTCCGGGCCTCGGTTCCATGAGGCGGAGATCGTACACGGGGCCGTCGCATCACGAAATCGGACCGGCCCCGGCCCAGGTCGCGGCAGGAACGGCCGGAGGGAACGGCGCCCGGGTCGGTGCCCGGCGCACGGGTCGGTGCCCGGCGCACGGGTCGGTGCCCGGCGCACGGGTCGGTGCCCCGGCGACCGTCACCGCCCCCCGTCAGGCGGGTGGGCGCAGCAGATCGGTCCCGAGCGAGGCCCGCAGCGGCTCCGGGACGCGGACGCTGCCGTCCCGCTCCTGGTACGTCTCCAGGATCGCGGCGACCACCCGGGCAAGCGCGAGGCCGGACCCGTTGAGGGTATGGACGAGCTCGGGCCTGGCGCCGGGCGCCGGCCGGTAGCGAATCGCCATCCGGCGCGCCTGGTAGTCGCGGAAGTTCGAGCAGGACGAGACCTCCAGCCAGCGTTC
>Ga0182011_10004144_pt1 | contig 11672 bp, 10 predicted proteins | sample 711E1DmetaG_FD_120481 | JGI IMG/M metagenome (GOLD analysis project Ga0182011, IMG submission 120481) | Permafrost microbial communities from Stordalen Mire, Sweden - 711E1D metaG | ecosystem: Environmental > Terrestrial > Soil > Wetlands > Permafrost | place: Sweden: Stordalen | collected... | reverse complement strand
ATAAGCAATGACATCGGCGATACGGACTACTTCCGCTTCTTTTGTGAGAGGTTTGTCTTCCTCATCCCGGATAATAATGTCGTTTTTCCCTTTGGAATGTTTTACAATCCCGTCGCGCACCTCCATGGTGAGATTAAGACCCAGGCCGTCCTTTTCAAGGATATCGACAACCCGGAGGCTCTGCTCATAATGTCTGAAACCGTCTTTGTGTATCTTGTTCAACGTATCCTCTCCGGAATGGCCGAAAGGCGTATGCCCGAGGTCGTGTCCGAGCGAAATAGCCTCCGTAAGGTTTTCATTGAGCGACAGCGCCCGCGCTATAGTTCTTGCGATCTGCGACACCTCAAGGGTATGGGTGAGCCGTGTCCTGTAGTGATCTCCCGCCGGGGATAAAAAAACCTGGGTCTTAGCTTTTAATCTCCTGAAGGACTTACTGTGGGTGATCCTGTCCCTGTCATGCTGAAATGCGGGCCGTATATCGCATTCAGGCTCCGCCTTGAGTCTCCCCCTCGTTTCTTTACTCTTCTGCGCGAAGGGTGAGAGAACATGTTCTTCCTTTTGCTCTAAGCTTTCCCGGATGTTCATATGATCTTTGCCAACCCCTAATTTATCATAAGAATCCAACGATTTCAATTCATTATGCCCGGTTATCACTTGAAAAAAGTTTCTTTTCTTCATATATTAAAGCCAACTATCACGGCAGGGAGGCGCAATGGCCATTATCGACGATTTGAAAAAAAGGACTGAAGCGGGGCTAAAGACCCTCAAGGAGACCGCTCAGGATATTGCCTTTAATGTTGGAAAACAAGCAGTCATAGGAAAAAAGAGGTATCTTGACATAGTAAGGATACAGAGAAACATGCAGAAAATACACGCTGAAATCGGCGAATATGTTTACGATCAATTTACCTCAGGAAAAACTATCGGGAAAGATGATCCTTTTATCGAGAACAGGATCAGCGCAATAACAAGGATGCATCTTTCGATAAAGGATGTCGAAGAAGAGATCATGAATATTCAAAAAACACAGCCGCCGAAGCACGAGCTGTAAGCTGTGAAGCACATTCTTTATACCAATTCTAAGTCAAAAATAGCACCCAAAGGGTACCCGAGATGCCGAGGAGGAGGAAACCGGAGCGTACATTTAGCACGTGAGGATTTCCGAAGACGAGAAAGCTTTATTATATGCATGAATTAGAATTGGTATTAATTACCGAACCCCGGCTTCATCAAACACTCTATTGACTATCGCAATGGCCTCTTCCTGTATCCGGCGCAGATGATTTTTGTCCTTAAAGCTCTCTGTATAGATTTTGTAAACGTTCTCAGTGCCCGAAGGCCGGGCGGCAAACCACCCGTTTTTCGTTACCACTTTAAGGCCGCCTATGGAGGCACCGTTCCCGGGGGCCTTCGTCAGTTTTGCCGTGATCTCCTCTCCTGCGAGCATAGAGGCAGTGACCTCATCGGGCGAAAGCTTTTCGAGGACAGCTTTCTGTTCAGGGCTTGCAGGCGCGTCGATTCTTTCGTATATGGGATCCCCGAACATCTCTGTAAGTGCTTTATAGTGGACGCCGGGGTCTTTTCCTGTTCTTGCCGTGATTTCGGCGGCGATCAGGTTCATAATGATCCCATCTTTATCGGTAGTCCAGACGGTGCCGTCTTTACGGAGGAACGATGCGCCGGCGCTCTCCTCGCCTGCGAATCCGTAGCTTCCATGAAGGAGTCCTTCCACGAACCACTTGAACCCGACAGGGACCTCGGAGAGTTTTCTTTGAAGATGCGCCGTTACCCTGTCGATCATGCCGCTACTCACAAGGGTTTTGCCCACGGCAACATCCGGTTTCCATCCCGGTCTGTTCTGGAAGAGATACCAGATGACCACAGCGAGGTAATGGTTCGGGTTTAAAAGCCCCGTACTCCTTGTGACGATACCATGCCTGTCGGCGTCGGGATCGTTACCGAAGGCAATGTCGTATTTGTCTTTAAGAGCCACGAGGCCGGCCATGGCGTAAGGAGAGGAACAATCCATCCTGATTTTCCCGTCTTTGTCGAGGGTCATAAGACCAAAGGTGGGGTCTACTATGCGATTTACCACATCGATATTCAATCCATATGTGTCGGCGATGGGGTCCCAGTATGCCAGTGATGAGCCGCCCATAGGGTCAACACCCATTTTAAGTCCTGAAGACGCTATCGCCTCCATATCGATGATATTTTTCAGATCGTCCACATAGGGTTTTATATAATCATATTCCCGCATCATTTCCCCGGATAATGCGAGTCTATAAGGGACCCTTTTAACTTCTTTATTGCCGTCCCTCAAAAGAGCATTGGCCCTTTGTTCTATCCATCCGGTGGCACTCGTGTCAGCAGGACCGCCGTGGGGAGGGTTATACTTAAATCCTCCATATTCAGGAGGGTTATGAGACGGGGTAATGACAATGCCGTCAGCCGGGCCGGAAGTCTTCCCTTTGTTGTACGCCAGGATTGCGTGGGAGATCACAGGGGTAGGGGTGTAGCCGAACCCTTTCTGTACCATGACAGTAACGTTGTTTGCCGCGAGCACTTCTATAGTAGTCGTATGGCTCGGCTCTGAAAGCGCGTGGGTATCCATCCCTAGAAAAAGAGGGCCTGTGATTTTCTGCGTGGCCCTGTAGTCACACACTGCCTGGGCAACCGCGAGGACATGGGCCTCGTTAAAGCTATTACTAAAGGAAGAGCCCCTGTGCCCTGAGGTGCCGAATTCGATCATCTGGGCCTTGACCGAGACGTCGGGAATGCCCGTATAATAAGCGCTTACGAGCCTGGGAATATTGACGAGCATCTCTTGCGGAGCCCGTTTGCCTGCCAGACTATTTAATCCCATGCATCCTCCCTTCACAGTCTGTCTTTCTAATCATCTATGTCCTTGAGACCTCTCTTTTTGTACACCTCTTGCCTGTGACCGATTCGTAAGACAAGGATGTCGCTCCCCAATATCGCGTAAATGATTCTGTAGTCGCCAACACGGTATTTTCTCAGACCCGTAAACTGTCCTTTGAGCACAGGACACGAATGGGGGTTCTTTACGAGGTCTTTTTCGATTTTATCGAGAACATGTGCTGCTTCTTTTTTTGATAATTTCTTTAAATCACGATGGACCGATTTTTTGAATACAATATTATAAGCCAAGAGTTTTTCTCATCTCTTTTGCTGAAATAACAGGATCGCCCTTGTCGTGGAGACGGTCGAGAGCTATCTGGAGATCGGCAAAGTCTTCAACATACGATTCCAGGGCTTTTTGAATGATATAAGAACGTGGCCGCTCGGTTTCTCTGGTTATCGCATCCAATTTTTCCATGAGTTCCTTAGGCAGCCGGACTGATATTGCCGTATTCATATTGTACCTCCTGATATCATCGTATTACAGTATATACCGGAAAATCATAATCGTCAACATACGTCGAGACGACCCCTTTTTTGTCTAGTGTCCTGTCCAATTAATAGTTTTACATCGGAACTGTATTACCTCCTCGGTCTCGTGCTTCGCGGAGAGAAAAACATCTGCTCAACCCTTTCCGGCAAAAGCTTCCCCCCATCCCCCTACCGCTCTCGCTCCAGGGGGCTCTCTACTTTGCCGGGGATTTCGCAGGTTTTTCTTATCTCCGCTGCGCAATGCCCTCGTCAGTAACACAATTCCTTGAATACGATTTGAGTGTACAGAAACATCTGGAGGGATGGAGACGTCAATTATTCAGTAAGTACCGCCAATTGAAATATTGAAGGGCGTCCCTCTGTTGCCCTGAAGTGGATACCTCTTACTCCATGCCCAGTGTCCAGGCAAAGAAAAAAGTCACGGAACTCCTGATTATGAATTACCTTAACAACCCTGTAATAAGATGAAAGGTACTATTGGGCTAATTGAATATTCTGTTTTCATTTTCCATTTCTAAAAGGGATGGATGTGGTATATACTGATTTTATCACTTAACTACCACGAGGGGTGGGTAATGGGCAAAAAATTCATTGAACTCCTTTCGGCCGTGATTCCTTTCATTGATTCCTATCCACCGTGGGTTAAAATATGTGTTGCAGTATGGATAATAGGTACTGCCGCATTATTGGTATGTTTACTTTTTTTTAGAATTCCCTCCGATGAAAGAAAAAACAGCCAAAGAGTAGAAGTGAATAACTCTCCGAATGTTACACTCTATCAAGCGGGCAGAGATATTATTGTAACTCAACCTTCTTCTGCGCCTCCGGTGACAGCCGGACTTCCCAGTACGAGTACACTTCCCGATGTAAAGAAGGCAATAAGAGAGACAATAATCGTTTCGCGAGACCAGTTGAAAAGTAATCCAGGCTTAGTTGATGTGAGCCGTGAAGTTCCAGGTTATTTCGAGCTATCGGTTTCGCCTACAAACGATCGCTATTCCCCTACATCTGTAGAGACAAAGAGCAGCTTTGGTACGCATTTCTTTGCCTCAGTTCATATTGCCGGATTAGAAGGGGCAGGAACGTTAGAATTTCAGGGCAGGGATGTTTGGTTTGCCATCGATGCGATTCAGAACGCTTACTTTGTGTATGAATCTGAAGAGAATTGGACACATTGGCGCTCTTTGAACGTGATAAGACAGCCTAATATTAATAATTTCGGCATTTACCAAAATGGAAGAAGTGTGTCAGTTTTCTTAAATGGTCAATACGTAGCTTCATTCACAAAATTCAAGGAACCTGAAGCCGGACCTATTGGGGTTGGCTTTAAAGCCTATCCAAGTACTGGTGGAAAAATTCATTTTCAGCGCCTGTCTGTGTGGGAGTTCTAAGATTCGTATCGTTAGGCGACATCAGCTAATGCGGATTTGATGGTTTCCCCAAGGGTGTATTTTCTTACATCAAAATGCAATTATCTAACATGATTTTGCAATCTGTCTATCATTTTTCGTGCAATTTACTTCAATTTACTTTCTTGAAGCGAGCATCGAGTACTGTTTGGGCCCCTGCCGATGCGCTGCAATATGCCAGCGGCCAGGCTGCGGTTTGGCCAATTTGTGCTGTCTGAGCGACAAAGCGAGTTCACAAATTGAATGGAAGCAAATCGTAGGCAGGGTAAGCAGCACGGAGCGCGAGCAAAAGAAATGGTTTTCCCAATATGTATCAACTTGGAAGCAAATTGGAATTACAGGTATTTCCGAATCAGCACTTCCGCGATCTGGACGGCATTGAGTGCCGCGCCTTTTCTGATATTATCGGAGACGATCCACATATTCAATCCATGTGCCACCGATTCATCCGTCCTGATCCTGCCGACAAAGGTCTCGTCTTTGCCCGCCGCGTGGATCGCGAGAGGATACTTGTTTTTTGAAGGATCGTCCACAATCTTTACACCGGGGGCCTTTTTTAATATTTTCCGCGCTTCATCGGGCGTAATCGCTTTTTCAAATTCTACATTGACAGACTCAGAGTGGCCGTAGAAGACAGGAACTCTGACCGTTGTCGCCGTCATGGCGATACCCGGGTCTTCCATGATCTTTCTTGTCTCGTTGATCATCTTCATCTCTTCCTTGGTGTATCCGTTTTCGATAAATGAGTCAATATGAGGAAGACAGTTAAAGGCTATCTGGTAAGGATACACTTTGTTCTCAACCTTTCTATTGCCGTAAATGGCGAGTATCTGCTGTTCCAGCTCGTGGATGGCCTTTTTCCCTGTGCCGGAGACGGCCTGGTAGGTAGAGACCACAACCCTTTTGATCTTTGCCGCATCATGGAGCGGCTTCAATACGACCACCATCTGGATGGTGGAACAGTTCGGGTTTGCGATGATCCCTCTCTTTTTATAGTCTTTGATCGCGTGTTCGTTCACTTCGGGAACGACGAGGGGAATATCCTTCTCCATCCTGAACGCGCTTGTATTGTCTATGACGACGCATCCGCTCGCTGCCGCGATGGGTGCGAATTTCTGGCTCACGGAACCGCCGGGTGAGAAAAGCCCGATGTCAACGCCCTTGAACGAGTCCTCTTTCAGCTCTTCAACTACTATGTCTTCTCCACGAAAAGATATGGTCTTTCCGGCGCTTCGTGAAGAGGCGAGAAGCTTGAGATTTTTAACGGGGAATTTCCTTTGTTCCAGTATTTCTATCATCTCATTTCCGACTGCGCCGGTAGCTCCCACAACCGCAACATTATACTCTTTCATGTTTCCCCTCCAGTTGTTTCTTCAGATAATTGATCAAGCCGCCGGCATTGATGAGCTCAACCATAAAAGGCGGAATGGGTTTTGCCTGTATCTCGACGGCGCGACACCTGATGAGGCCTGTTGAAATATCGACTTCGATCTCTTCGCCCTCTGCTACGTGGTCCGTAATATCCGCTTCAAGGAGCGCCAGCCCTTTATTAAATGCGTTGCGGTAGAATATGCGGGCAAAAGTCTTTGCGATAATAAGCGGTATACCCAGCGCAGAGATGGCGATGGGGGCATGCTCCCGTGAAGAGCCGCAGCCGAAGTTGTATCCTGAAATGATAATGTCGCCGGCCTTTACCTTTTCATGGAATGTCGGAGCAAGGGGTTCCATACAGTGCCGGCCCAATATCTTCGGGTCCGTATGTGCAAGGTATTGCGCAGGGATGATGATGTCCGTATCGATATTATCTCCGAATTTCCATACCCTTCCTGTCAGTATCATAATACCTCCTCCGGATAGGCGATGCTTCCCTTGATCGCCGTTGCTGCCGCCACTGCGGGCCCTGCGAGGTAGACCTCACTCCCGGGATCTCCCATCCTGCCGATAAAGTTTCTGTTTGTTGTCGCCACTGCCCGTTCTCCTTTTGCCAGGACTCCCATGTGCCCGCCGAGACAGGGGCCGCATGTAGGCGGTGAAATGATGCACCCTGCGTCAAGGAATACTTCGAAGTATCCACGCCTGAGTGCCTCTCTGTAAATCTTCGGTGTCGCAGGGATGATGATGCAACGGGTATATTTTGCGACCTTCTTTCCTTTCAGTATCTGAGCGGCCATCTCAAAGTCTTCGATCCTGCCGTTGGTGCAGGAGCCGATGACGACCTGGTCGATCTCGATGCCCTTCAGTTCAGCCGCGTCCTTCACATTGGAAGGAAGTGACGGACAGGCGACCTTGAGGCCTATTGTTGCCGCATCAATTTCGTAAACCGACTGGTAGCGGGCGTCCGGATCGCTTTCGTATATTTTATACGGTTTTTGTGCATGTTCTTTCATGTATGCTATCGTCTTGTCGTCAACCTTGAAGATACCGTTCTTTGCGCCTGCTTCGATGGCCATGTTGGCCATTGCAAACCTGGAATCCATAGAGAGGGCACAGATCGCTTCTCCTTCGTATTCCATCGCCGCATAGAGCGCGCCGTCAACGCCGATCATGCCGATGATGTAGAGAATCAGGTCTTTGCCGGTGACCCACTTCTGCCATTTTCCGAAACAATGGAATTTGATGCTTTCAGGTACCTTCAGCCAGACACGACCCGTCACCATGCCATAGGTGAGATCGGTGCTACCCATGCCTGTCGAGAACGCGCCCAGCGCCCCGTACGTACAGGTGTGGCTGTCTGCGCCGATGACGAGATCACCGGCGACGACAAGGCCTTCTTCGGGAAGCAGAGCGTGTTCTATGCCGCAGGCTCCCCCTTCGTAGAAGTGCGTAATGCCGTATTTTTTTGAAAATTCCCTTATCTTCTTACAGTTGCCCGCGGAGAGGATGTCCTTATTGGGGGTAAAGTGGTCCAGGACAAAGACGACCTTTTCAGGATCAAAGACCCCCTTCGCGCCCACCTTGTCGAACTCTTCGAGAGACAGCGGCGCCGTAATGTCATTTGCCATGGCAAGGTCGATCCGCGCCTCGATAATTTCCCCAGGTTCCACTATATCTTTTTCGGTATGAGCTGCGAGTATTTTTTCCGTAATGGTCATTCCCATGTCATTTCCTCTCAAACCTTTTTTTCTTAACGTACTCCAATCTGTTGAGCGCGTTGATATATGCTTTTGCGCTTGCTACGATGATGTCTGTGTCCGCCCCTTTCCCAATGGCCACAAGGCCTTTTTCCGACAGCTTGACGAAGACCTCGCCCTGCGCATCCATATCCTTTGTGATGGAGTTGACTGAAAACTTCTCCAGGTTGCTGTTTGTCTTCACGATTCTTTTGATGATCTTGTATGTGGCGTCAACAGGGCCGTCTCCGAAATCTACATCCTGATGCATCACGCCATCTACTTCGAGCCTGACGGTGGCTGTCGGAATCGTCGTGTTGCCGCAGTTGACATTGAGATATATGAGTTTGTATCTTTCCGGTATCTTGTATATCTCATCCATGATGATCATCTCGATATCTTCATCGTAAATATATTTTTTCATATCAGAGAGCGCCTTGAACCTTTTGAAGGTAAGATTGAGCTCTTTGTCGTCCAGAGTGTAGCCGAGTTCTTCGATTCTTTCCCGGAACGCGTGCCGTCCGGAATGTTTGCCGAGAACGAGTGAGCTTTTCGATATGCCCACCGATTCGGGCTTCATAATCTCATAGGTGAGTTTTTCCTTGAGAAGGCCATCCTGATGGATGCCGGATTCATGGGCAAAGGCGTTGGCTCCGATAATGGCCTTGTTTGGTTGCACTGCGACGCCGGTAATGGATGTGATGAGTCTGCTTGCAGGGTATATCTTCTCCGAAACGATGCGCGTATCAGCAGAGAATATGTCTTTACGGGTCCTGAGAATCATGGCGATCTCTTCGAGGGCGGCATTGCCGGCGCGCTCGCCGATGCCGTTGATAGTGCACTCTACCTGGCGGGCGCCGTTTTGAATCGCGGCGATAGAGTTCGAAACGGCAAGCCCCAGATCATTGTGGCAGTGGACGCTGATGATGGCTTTTGAGATATTGGGGACATGATCTACGATATAGCGGATGAGTTTGCCGAACTCGTCCGGTATCGCATAACCCACCGTATCGGGGATATTGACGGTAACAGCGCCTGCGTCAATCACCTCGGCGATAATGCGGCAGAGGTAATCCCAGTCGCTTCTCGTTGCATCCATAGCCGAGAACTCAACATTCTTCGTATATTTCTTCGCCCGTTTCACGGAATGGACAGCGATCTTTAGTATCTCATCCCGAGTTTTTTTGAACTGGTATTTGAGATGGATGTCGGAGGTTGAGATAAAGGTATGGATACGCGGATGGGCGGCAATTTTCACCGCTTCCCATGCGCGGTCTATATCCTCATTATTGGCGCGTGCAAGACCGGCAACTTCACAGTTTTTAATGACCCCGGCAATCTGTCGCACCGCGTCGAAATCGCCCTCTGAGGCTATGGGGAACCCTGCTTCAATAATATCAACGCCGAGGGCTTCGAGCTGTTTCGCAACACGGAGCTTTTCCTGCGTGTTCATGGTATTGCCGGGAGACTGCTCCCCGTCTCGCAGCGTTGTGTCAAAAATGTATACTCTTTCTGACACGTTGCCCTCCTTTAGTTTATTAAGACCCAACCATAATAGCCTAGAAGGTCTTTTAGTATGATATAGGGACCCAGGCCTTATTGTATGAAATGTGGTTCCTGTCCCCGGACTCCTGTGTTGAGAGATATGCGGGGTTGCGTCCCGATTTTTTTTAAAAGCAGTTCTATCAGTTTCTCTTCATTTTCGATAACGGCTTCAATGGAGAGAAAAAACAGGTTTTCCGGAATATCCATATGCGCTATTTTTACCGCATCCTTTTCTGTCGTGACGATACAATGCACGTCTTTAAAAGAGGCGCATTTTTTGAGATCCCTTGCGGTATAAAAGTGGTGATCCGGCAGCGGTATCTCATGGACAACGTCTGCGCCGATATCCTTCAGAAGGTTGAAAAAAGACCTGTTATCACCGAGGCCTGAAAAGGCCGCAACGCGTTTTCCCTTTAAAAAGTTATAGTGCGCCACGAGATTTTTTTTCAGGTTATAGATGTACGCCGGTTTATAAACAACGTTAAACTTCGGGATACCGCTTGTAAATGAGAGCGTGCTCTTGTCGGGACTCCCTTTATTGATGAGGACCGCATGGGCATCGCGGATGCGCATAAGTGGTTCCCTGCATGGGCCAAGGGGAAACAGTTCATGGTTGCCCTGCACTTCTTTTCCGTTCAGAATAAGTAAATCAACGTCTTTCTCGATATTTTTTACCTGAAAGCCGTCATCGAGGATCGCCATGTCAATATGAAAAGACCTGATACCGCTTTCAATCGCCACCAGGCGGTTCTTCCCGACGATGACAGGTATCTTTGTTTTCTTCGCGAGCATAAAAGCCTCATCTCCGGCGGTCTCAGCGGTATCTTTTTTTATATCCACGGGGAATACCCCTTTTTTCTTTCTCTTATAGCCTCTCGTTATGATCCCTGGATGAAACCCTTCTTCTTTCAACCGCCTTGAAAGCTTTTCCACGACAGGTGTTTTTCCCGTCCCTCCGAGGGTGATATTGCCGACACTGATGACGGGAATGACCGCTCTCCCAACTTTGATAACACCTGATCTATACATGTACTCTCTCACAAAAAGCCCAATCTGGTATAGATACGAAAAAAAGGCAAGGGGGACATACAATATCCATTGCGCATATTTCGCTTCCCCGTTCCATACCCTGATGATGGTATTTCTCATGAATGAATGCAATTTATAACAGAAAAGCAGTGGAAAATCAATAATAGTGAGATGTTAACGGCGATCGGGTAGTAGGTCAGTTTGATCTTCTTGATACTTTGTGTTTTGTGTTTGGCCAGAGGCACGTTCGGACAGCAAAATTGTGTTTTGTGTTCGGACAACGGCGTGATCGGGAAGACCATCTGCGGCGCTTTGCCTCGCCTTGCGCTGCTCCATGTATGCATATACACGTCCGCGCCAGCAAGGCTCGCAAATCATCCACATCTGGAACTTCCACTCCACGCCGATGTCCACTCACATCGAAATTTCCAGTAGGAGCCGGAAATTTCGATATAGTCGCGGAATATACTTTGGCTTGCGCTTCGCTATTCGGCCCCATCATTTCTTCCTCCGCAGATATGACAAAATTTCAATAATTGCTTCTTTAAATCAGTAATCAACAGTTTTTCTATTGCATAGCGTCAAAGATTTTGAGAAAATAGAAAAGCAGCACGGGGCTGGGGGAATAATTCAACAAGTCATATCATAACACTTCACCCCGTAAGGCATTATTTTGTCCGGAGGCAGGTCAATTTATGATTTGTCATATTCCAACACTAAAGGTGATATCATGAGAAAATCTGTCGTGGCCTTTGCAGTTTGCTGTACCCTCGTACTTTCAATCATGGGAATTGCCGGTTGCCATAGGCCAAGCGTTCGGGATTACTTCCTGAAGGGAATCGAATACAAAACAAAAAAACAGTTTGATAAGGCCATTGACTGTTACACAAAAGCCATAAACAAGGGGGGTATTAGTAACGATAACTTAGCAATGCTCTATATCTATCGCGGCGATGTATTTGTTGAAAAGAAACTTCACGATCAGGCGATTGGTGACTATAGCAAGGCGATCGAGCTGGATCCAAAAAATGTCAATACTTACGCCTACCGTTGCGATGAATATGACATAAAGAAACTCTACGATCGGGCGATTGGTGACTGCAACAAGGCGATTGAGCTGGATCCAAAATATGTAATGGCCCATATCTATCGCGGCAATGTATTT
>Ga0182011_10004143_pt1 | contig 11673 bp, 12 predicted proteins | sample 711E1DmetaG_FD_120481 | JGI IMG/M metagenome (GOLD analysis project Ga0182011, IMG submission 120481) | Permafrost microbial communities from Stordalen Mire, Sweden - 711E1D metaG | ecosystem: Environmental > Terrestrial > Soil > Wetlands > Permafrost | place: Sweden: Stordalen | collected... | reverse complement strand
TTGTCTTCTGCTTCCTGATGGCGGCGCTGTTTCGCGCCATGCTGCAACGACACGCTGAGACTCGGCTGCAAAGCAACGGCTGACGGTAAGGCCTCGGAACTATCCCAAAAAGCAACGGCAAAGGTAAATACCTGAGCTCGGGGGTGTCCATCCCACCCATCGCGATGAAGCTGCGATGGATGGGGCACCCGGCCTTTGGCGCTTTCAGGCGAGGGGGTGCTGTTGGTAGAGTTGGTGCGATTGACGACTGGATTAGTCCTATATATACTGGGGGTGGACGTTAATTCGGCGTTTCGATTGTGCCGATAGGGTGGATGACGTATGGCTCAGCAGTCGGTTTTGCCCTCTGAACTCGAAGACGACGTGCACGGCGCGCACCAGCACGAGGTGTGTGGGCAAGAAGCGCACAGACAAGAAGATGCCTGCCGGAAAGCTGTAGGGGTGACGCTTCCGCTCTCCGAGTTGGCTGTGGGCGCGCACGCCCAGATCGCGCGGATGAAGGCGAATCCGCAGATCTGTTATCTGCAATGTATGGGATTTACGCCGGGGGCGCATGTGGAGATGATTCGACGGATCTCGGGTGGGGCGCTGTCGGTGTACCGGGTGGAAGACGCGGACGTGGCGCTGCGACGGGAGGCGGCCGCGATGATTTCCGTCAGGATGGAAGGCTGATTGGCAGGATTTCGCACAGTCGCGATTATTGGACCTCCTAATGTAGGTAAGTCGACGATCTTCAACCGGCTGACAGGGTTGCGCCAGAAGGTGGGGAACTACTCCGGCGTGACGGTGGAGCAGCACGAGGGGCAGATCCGGGGAACGCATACGCGGCTGATCGACTTGCCCGGGGTGTGGAGTCTGGAAGGCGACGAATCGAAGACGGCCAGCGAGGACCAGTGCATCGCGGTACGGGCGCTGCGCGGCGAAATCGCAGGCCAACCCATCCCCGAGGCCGTGCTGCTGGTTCTGGACTCGACACAACTGAATCGGCAGATGACGCTGGCGCGCGAGGTGCTGGCGTTCAATATTCCTACGCTGGTAGTGGTCAACATGATCGACGTGCTGGCCGCGCGCGATGGCTATCTCGACCCGCTCTCATTGGCCCGGACGCTGAACGCGCCGGTGGCGATGGTCAGCGCTGGGACGGGCGGCGGGATGGAGGCAATCCAGCGATTCGTCGGCGTCAGGGGAGTGGGGCGGCATGGAGAACATCTCCGGTCTCGAGCAGGCGCGGAGGGTCCACACCATCGAGGAGAGGTAACGGGTCACTGGCCTTTTCGTCATTTTCATCATGGACACAGACGTGGAATCGGTCCGCTGCTGCCTGTTATGCAGGCGCATATCGAGGCGAGGCATTTCGGCTGCCCGCGCAGCAAGTCGGAGATCGAGCAGGAGGGCGTGTATCGACGACCGCTGCCGTCGGAGTGGTCACGACGAATTGACAAGGTTGCGCTGCACCCAATCTTTGGACCAGCGATGTTTTTTGTCATTACGCTGGCCGTCTTTCAGACAATCTTTCGCGTGGCGGCCCCGGCGAGCAATTTGTTTCAGAAGCTATTGAACGAGCTGGGCGCGTGGTTTGGCGGGTACATTCCGGCGGGCATCCTGCACTCGCTGGTGATCGACGGAGCGTGGACGGGCGTGGTTTCGGTGCTGACGTTTCTGCCGCAGATTTTGCTGCTGTTTTTGGTGATTGCGCTGCTGGAGGACTCCGGCTACATGGCGCGGGCGGCGGTGATTGCCGACCGCACGATGTGTCGCTTTGGGCTGAGCGGGAGGTCGTTTCTGCCGCTGCTCTCGGCCTACGCGTGCGCGGTGCCAGCGATCATGGCGACGCGGACAATCTCTTCGCGCAGGGACCGGCTGACGACGATTCTGGTCGCTCCGTTCATGACGTGTTCGGCGCGGCTGCCGCTTTATACGATGGTGATCGCGGCATTCATTCCCGACCGTCCCGTGGTTGGCCAGTTTCTCGGGCTGAGAGCCTGCGTCATGATGGGGCTGTACGGCATCGGAATGGTGGCGGCGCTGATTACCTCGCGCATCCTGCACTGGTCGCTGCTGCGCAAGGACGATGCGGCGTTTGCGATTGAGCTGCCGGAGTATCGCCTGCCACTGTGGCGTTCGCTGGGAATCAACCTGCTGGATCGCGCGCGCATCTTTCTGCGGCAGGTGGGGCGGATTATCGTTGTGACCAGTCTGGTGGTGTGGATGCTGGCCAACCTCCCGGTGCATCAGGGGCACCTGAGCCCCATCGACCAGAGCTATCTGGGGCATTTAGGGAATGTAATGGAGCCTGCGCTACGACCGTTGGGGCTTGATCGCAACGTTGGCGTGGCGCTGCTGACGGCATTTGCCGCGCGCGAGACGGTGGTCAGTACGCTGGGGACGCTCTACCATACGCCGCAGATTGGCGTGGCGCTGCACGGTTCGATTGGACTGGCGGGGGCGTTGTCGCTGCTGGTATTTTTCTCGCTGGCGATGCAGTGCACGTCGACCTTTGCGACGGTCAAACGTGAGACCAACAGTTGGCGCTGGCCCTTCTTCCAGTTCGCGTATATGAGCGCGGTGGCGTACACCATGGCTTGGGTGACGTTCCATGTGTGTCTGCGTCTGATTGCGGCGCACCATCTGTAAGGCGCATTTGTGATGCTATCGGTCGGGCCTTCAGCCCTTGGGCCTCTGGACGGAACGCAACCCTAGGGCTGCGCCCTAGGCTGGTATAGAACGGGCCTTTGGCCCTTAGAGCGGTTCTTTTATAGGTGTCCCCCTAATTCGTTTGTCATTCTGAGCGCAGCGAAGAATCCCCGCATTTCGTCCGCAGAGCGATACATTACGCTATCGCTGAAAATACTTTAGAGTGGTTCCCGTAATGGTGTATGCCGTAGTCGAACGACAAAAAGCAGATTCCTCCGCTTCGCTACGGAATGACAAAAAATCTGGTCTACATAAATTGGGAAACCGCTCTAAGCTATATTGTTGATACGGTCTAGCTGTGGAGCTTCTTCAGCAACCAGGCCATGTTTTGGCCTAGGATCTTCAAGGTTTGAATGCCTTCTTCGTCCTTCTCTACGTCGCCAATCTCACGACCGTAGCCGATGTTCCAGTAGGTGGAACTGGGGATGATCATCTCGCTGATGGTGAAGAAGTGGTTGAGCGTGTCGAAGGTGTGGATGCCTCCCGCGCGACGCACGGCAACTACCGCAGCACCAACCTTGCGGCGGAACATACTACCGTTGGCCTTCGATACCAGACAGGCGCGATCCATCAGGGCCTTGATCTCTGGCGTGACGTCGGCGACGTAGGTGGGCGAGCCGAGGAGAATGCCGTCGGCTTGATCCATCTTCTCGATGTAGACGTTGCCCATGTCGTTGGTCTGGCCGCAGCGGTGGTCCTTGCGTTTGGAGCACTCGCGGCAACTGATGCAGCCGTGAATCTTGGCTCCGCTCATCTCGACCAGCTCGGTCTGGATGCCTTCGGCTTCCAACTCGGCGAGGACGGTGCGGAGAAGGATGGAGGTGTTTCCGGCTTTGCGCGCGCTTCCGTTGAAGGCGACAACCTTGATTGCATTGGCTGGCATGATGAATCTCCTTGCGGATATTTTATTCCGTCGATCTGGAAGAATCCGCCAGCGCTCTTGTCTGCGGTTGGTATATTGAACACTACAAGCCCCTCGGGCAACGGGCGACCACGACAAGGTGAGAGGCACACATGGACACTCGGCAGCGAGAGAAGATTATCGAGGCGCTCCGCGGCAACTGGCAGACGGAGATGCGTGGGTTTCATACCTATAACACGCTATCGACGCGGACGATCGACCCGCAGCAGTGCCGCAGCCTGTACTCGCTGGGGCTGGCCGAGCAGCACCATGCAGATCTGTGGGCCGCGCGGCTGAAGGAGTTGGGCGCGGAGGTGCCGGAGTACGACGGCACGGAGGGCGGCGAGGCCGATTCGTTGGCCAACCGCATCGGCGGACTCGACCTGTCGCTGCGCCGGTTGGAGCTGGATGAGACGCGCGACATCGCGCACTACGGTAAGCAGTTGACCGAGTTGGGCGACGAGGGCAGCATCGCGATCCTGAAGCGGGTGTTGGCCGACGAGCGCGACCACTACGCCCTGCTGGGCAACCTGATTCGGCACCATGTGCCGCAGACGCCGCTCGATCCAGAGGAGGCCAAGCGGGCGCTTGGGCAACTGGAGGCCGCGCGCGAGAAGGGGCAACCAAAGGCTGCGGACTGGATTGGCGACGCAATTTATGGAGTCAACGACGGGCTGGGCGCGATCTTCGGCATCGTCTCGGGCGTGGCGGGCGCTACACAGCAGAGTGCGGGCGGAGCCCACTATGTGCTGATCGCGGGACTGGCGGGAATGATTGCCAGTGCGTTGTCGATGGGCTCGGGCGCGTATTTGGCGGCCAAGAGCAAGAAGGAGATCTATCAGGCCGAGTTCGCGCGCGAGCGGGAGGCCGTCGAGTACAACGAGGCTGAGGCGAGAGAGTACCTGTCGCTGACCTATCAGGCGCGCGGGCTGACGGCTGAAGACGCGGACCACTTCGTTGGGCATATCGCCGAAAAGAAGGAACAGCTCGTAGAAGCGCTGGCGCGCGAACGCCTGAACATGACCGAAGAGGGGTTGAGCAATCCTTGGGTTTCGGCGACGTCGGGTGCGCTTTCGACGGCGTTGGGCGCGTTCATTCCTGTGGTGCCGTTCTTCTTCATGGCGGGGCTGCCAGCGATTATTGTCGCCGCCGTAATCTCGCTGATCGCGCACTTCGCGGTGGGCGCGGCGAAGTCGCTGATTACGATTCGGTCGTGGTGGTCGAGCGGGCTGGAGATGACCGCGGTCGGCGCGCTGGAGGGCGCGGTGACCTATGTCATCGGCGTCGGGATTGGGCATGTGGCGGGGTAGATGCAGGGCTATCTTCAGACCGACCAACCGCGGCGGTTTAGGCTGCGGAAGAGCGTGAGGAGGCAGACCTCAAATATAGCGCAGAGAGAGAAATTAAGACTGCGGCGTGGGTGCGGGTGATAGACTGACGACTATGAAAATGCTATGGGCTATGTTCGGGCGGGTGGGAGTATTGTGCGCGGCTGGAGTTTTGTGTGTGGCTACGGCTGCGCTGGGGCAGGGAAATACGCCGACTGCTGCGCCTGCTCCGGTTCCGACTTATGTGGATGAGAACCCTTCGACGCCAGCGCCGGTGAAGCTGCGAGAGATGCAAGGGCATGTGCGCGATCTGGGCGGGATGGGGATTCCGCGCGTAGCCGTCTCGCTGTTTACCGAGGACGGACATGCGCTGGTCGCAACTCAGGTGAGCGGCAAGAATGGCGAGTTTCGATTCAAGTCCGTCGCCAAGGGACTCTACCGCGTGGTGGTACGGGTCGAGGGACTTTGCCCCGCGAATGTACCCGTCAGCGTTGGCGGATCGCTGCTGGCAAACCGCAAGCTGGAGATTACCATGCGGTCCAAGGACATTGACACTTGCAGCTACGGCGTGGGAAAGAAATAGCACTTCGTGCGTCTTGGACGCTTCGCGTATGCTGGTGGGCGTAAACTCTTCACGGAGGAAAGTAGCGTGGCGAGATGTGCCTGGATCGGGATGTGCAGAGCGTCGATACTTGCGATTACTATTCTTCTGATGTGTGCGACGTGCAGCCGCGCCGATTTGCCAGCGGGATTTTCTTGGGTGAATCTGGAGTCAGATCAAGCGACGATGGCCGTTGTGCGACGCGCGTTGCATGATGAATCGATCACGGCGATCCGTGAAGTGGGCGTCAAGGATGGATACGCGTTGGTGATGACGGTGTCGCGGGATAAAACCGCGCCAACGGCTGACTCCGACCAATGGAAGATCTACAACCTCTCGCTGACGAGCGGAAAGAGTCGCATGCTGGTCAGTGGCTACGGCGTGAAGATGCTGGACTGGATCGTTGCTGACGCGCAAAGCTCCGAGCTGGCGATTACATACTACGATTGCTGGGAGTGCGAGCCAGCGACGCTCTTTACAACCTTGCGCTTCAAGCGCGGCGTTGGCTGGAGAGCGCGGTGGCCTAATAAAACCAAGGATAATTCCAATACATATCCGGGTGCAGTTGTTGTGATGACAGATGTTGGCGATCCCTACGACGACAACGTGGTGGATCAGATATTCGCCGTGGTCAAGCAACCAAAGGATGGTTTTGCTGTTGGGAGTTGGACGCACACGCGCAACACAAAAAATGGGAAGGTTGATGATTCCGTCGTGCGCTACTCAATTGATTCGGCGACGCAGGAGGATCGAGTGGAAGAGTTGCGTGGGACAGAGGCTCTGGACTGGGAGCGGCAGATTTGCCGTTCGTCGAATCTGCTGATGCAAGTCAATGCTGGGCAGGATTCAAAGTCGTGTCTTCGCGTTCTTCATGCGCCGACGCTGAATGCACAGCCATCGAAGTAGAAACTATTCAAGGATGCGGGCGACTAGGTTGTAGTCGTGGGACTCGGTGATTTCGGCGCGGTAGAAGGTGCCGGGGAAGAGCGTACGCCCTCTATTCTGCGTGCGTCAGGTACTGCTTCAAAGCCTGTTGCACCACGGCATTCAGTTTGAGGTCATGTTCCTCGGCATACAGTGCGGCCTGCTGGTGGAGGTTCTGCGATATTCGGATGTTGAAGCTTCCTTTGAAGGGCGCGTCCGGCGTCTTTCCCTCAGCAGTGCAGAAGGACAGATACTCGTCGACAGCCGCCTTGAAATTCTTTTCCAGACTCCGAACATTGGTACCCTCGAAGCTCACCATATCGCGGATGCCCAAAATGCGGCCATGGAGGAGTCTGTCCTCTGCGCTGTAAAGCACAGAGCCGTCGTAGCCTTTGTATAGCAGTGTCTGACTCATGAGAGAAAGCCCTCCTTGGTTAGAAATGCGACAGTGTCGCGTACCTGATAGGTCTTGAGGACGCTGGACGGGTGAGGCTCGTGGACGAAGTGTGTTGCACGCGTCTCACGATGGATAAATTTCCGGCCCGATCCGCCTGTAGTCTTCAGTTCAAATCCGAAGTGCTGCATTACCGCCTTGAATTCACTCCACTCGAAGTCAGAAGGTTTGGATGTCAGGCGTTTGAGAGCTTTCTCGATCTTCGCCATGTCGCTCCCTCATGTCAGTGCAACTAATTTTAGTTGCATATCCGGAATAGATGCAAGTCCGAATAGCCGTTTCGCTAATCCAGAATTCTTGCCACCACATCATATTCATGCGATTCGGTGATTTCGGCGCGGTAGAAGGTGCCGGGGACGAGCGTCTCGTGCGGGCCGAAGTCGTTGATGTAGACCTTGCCGTCGATCTCTGGGGCGTGGCTTAGGGTGCGGCCCTCCCAGAGGAGCTCGGTCTCGTCGGATTCGCCCTCCACCAATAACTCAACCTCGTGGCCTACCCATGCGGCCTTCGCCTTGGCGCTGATCTTTTGCTGGCGCTTCATTAGGCGGCGGCGGCGCGCCTCTATCGTGCGTTTGGGAACCTTCAGCGAGGCGTCGAGCGAGAAGGCTGCGGCACCCTCCTCGTCCGAGTAGCTGAAGACGCCGAGCCAGTCGATCTGGGCGGCGGTGATGAAGGATTCGAGCTGGGCGAAGTCTTCGGCGGTCTCGCCCGGGTAGCCGACGATGAATGTGCTGCGCAGAACGATCCCGGGGACGATGGCGCGGGCCTTCGCGATGAGTCGTAGGAAGACCTCGGGCGTGCCGCCGCGCTTCATGCGCTTGAGCACGCTGGGGGAGGCGTGTTGCAGGGGGACGTCGAGGTATTTGGCGATGGTGGCGTGGCGGGCGATGGTCTCCAGCAGGCGCGTGGTGACTTTGTTTGGGTAGGCGTAGAGGAAGCGCAACCAGCGGAGACCGGGCAGCGGGGCGAGCGCGTCGAGGAGTGTGGCTAGGCCGTCTTTGAGGCCGAGGTCTTCGCCGTAGCAGGTGGTGTCCTGGCCGATGAGGGTGATCTCGCGGACGCCCTGGACGATGAGGTTTTGCGCCTCGGCGAGGATGGATGCGATGGGGCGCGAGCGGAACTTGCCGCGTAGCTGCGGGATGATGCAGAAGCCACAGGGGTGGTCGCAGCCCTCGGCGATCTTGATGTAGGCCGACGCGCGCGGCGTGGTGAGAATGCGCGGCGTCTGGTCGTTGTAGAGATAATCGGGCAGCGTAGATGCGGCTCCGTCCCACTGCTCGCGGGAGAAGCGGCCTTTGCTCTCGCGTAGATCGCCCTCCGGGCGCGAGTGCTGGTGGTCGGCGCTGGGGGCTCGCGCGACTAGGATGTTGAAGGGCGAGGTCGGCAAGGTTGGGTCGGACGGTGAGGTGAGACCGGCGGCTTCTAGGATTGCCTCCAACTCGCCGGTGCCGACGACGGCGTCGACCTCAGGAATGTTGCGGCGAATCTCGTCGCGGTATCGCTCGACCAGACATCCGGCGACGATGAGGCGGCGAGCTTTGCCGCCGTTCGAGCGCTTGTGGCGCGCCATGTCGAGGATCGCATCGACCGACTCCTGCTTGGCTGACTCGATGAAGCTACAGGTGTTGACGATGAGGATCTCGGCGTCTTCGGCGCGGGGAGTAAGCTCGCCGCCCGCGCGGTCGAGTAGGCCCATCATCACTTCGGAATCGACTAGATTCTTGGGGCAGCCGAGGGAGACGAAGCCGATCTTTGGGCGTGGGCGCGAGGTGGTGGGCTTCGGTTTGCGCGTTGCGCGTGGCTTCGGGGATGGGGCTGAGGCTAGAGTCGGCACTCTCTCATGGTAGCAGCGTCGTAGGGTACACGAGTGTATGGGGAGAAAGGTGCGGGCGGTGGTGGCGGGGTAGGGCGCGCCTAGGTCCTTCGACTACGCCTCTCGCGATGAGACTGCGAGAGGCTTCGCTCAGGATGACAACTTTCGTTTGGGAAAGCAGCTAGACGGGATGCTAGCGATTGACGAAGGGGGCGGCGGATTTTAGCTTGGCGAAGAAGGCCTCAGCGAAGTGCTTGGACTGGCAGGCGATGGCGGCGATCTTCTGCGCCGGGACGCGGATGCCGTTGACGATGGTGCTGACGACCTCGACGGTGGCGGTCAAGGTGGCGGTGACCATGTCGTCGACGCGCGCGACTTGGCGCTGGGTGCGCTGGTTGGCGTCGGCAACCGTCGCGCCGATCTGCTCGACCGTGGAGCGGGCGACTTTGCTAGCCTCAACCAGCGTGTCGCTGGTCTGGATCAGATTGTCGGCGATGGTTCGTACCTTGGGGGCGTTCTCGCGGATCAGCGACTCTGTGGTGCGGCTGATGGAGGTGGCGGCGTCGATCAGAGGAAGCGAGCGCTGCTTTATCTCGTCGACCGTATCGACCAGATGCGTCATGGCTTTGGAGGTCTTGGAGGTAAGCACAATCAGCGCGATGGCCTGCACCAGAAGAGCGAGCGCAGCCACACCGATGAAGACAATCAGCAGCTTCGTGTTGATTGCGGAAAGAAGGTCCGCTCCTTGAAACCACATTGCCAGCATCGTCATACTTCCCCTTTTTTACAGAAACCTACAGAAACGCGCAACTCTGCCCGCGCTTGGCTATTGAATCGACCTTGCCTCGTCGGATGCAGAAGATCTGCCCCAGCGTTCAAGATTCTCCCGGGGGCTAAAACCCCGTCGATGATTCGGCATTTGCGGCGGGAGCGGGTGCGCTCAGCGTATCCCCGCTCCTGCCAAGAAAACTAGTTCGAGTCGGTGGTGGTGTTGACGTAGGCTTCTTTGCCCGCTTCGACTGCGGCCTCGACTTTGGCCTGCTGCTCGTTGACGAGATCCTTGCCCTTTTCGACGTACTGGGTCCAATGAGAGCGGCCCTTCTCATAGAGATCGCGACCCTTTTCGATCGTCTCGGCGGCCTTCTCCTTGCCCTGTTCGACGAGTTCGGTGGCCTTCTGACGACCCTGTTCGACTAGCTCGGCGGCCTTCTCCTTGGCCTCACGCGCTCCGCGGGCGATGTCTTCGCGGGTCTCCTTGCCAGCCTTCGGTGCGTACAGAACGCCAACTAGAGCGCCGATGCCAAGTCCGGCTAGAAACCATCCCAAGCCTGTTGCGCCTTCTCCACAGCATTCCTTGTTAGCCATTGTCTTCTCCTGTTCAACTTATCTGGTTTGGCGCGGACGGTCTCTGTCTGCGCCGATACAAAATCTTTTGAGATGGAGCTCAAGCAAGCTCGTCACCCACCTATATATTTCTAACAGCGTATCGACCTCCGCGCACATGCAAAATTCTTTGTACGGAAAAAATCTGCGTCTCACTGCTCCGCGCTCCCACGTCCCTATGGGTGGATGCCGATAGGCTGTGTTTGCGTCAGTCGCAAGTAGTATGATGCATTGAAGGTCGGCCACGGACTGCAATGCACAAGTCTGGCTGCAACCGCAGACGTAGAAGGGAGATTTACAATCCGATGAATGGACAAAGGGATTTTTCCGTTACGCGAAGATCTACTGGCTTCTCGCTGTCGCTGGTCGTGCTTTCGTTTTCGTTGGCGGTGATGGTGGCGGGTTGCAAGAAAAAAACTGCCGCGCCACTCGACGACGCTGGGCTGAACACGCTGGTGCAGAGCAAGTTGACGTCGGATCCGAATTTGAACGGGCAGTCGATCCAGAGCTCGGTCGCTGGCGGCGTGGTTACGCTGAGCGGAAACGTTAGTAGCGATGCGGCACGGACGTCCGCGACCGTCGACGCGGCACAGATTGCAGGGGTCAAGACGGTGGTCGACAACCTTGCGGAACAGGCTCCCGCTGCGGCTGCAGTTGCGATTCCGCCTGCGCCTGCTACGCCTCAGCCTTACGCCCCAGTGGCCAGCGCGAAGGGGAAGAAACCCGCGCCGTATGCGGCATCGGCGCCTCTGCCTCCTCCGCCTGCTGCGGCTCCGATTGTGCGCAATACGCCTGCACAGGAGCAGTATGTGGCCAAGGTGCCACCTCCTCCCCCTGCGCCGGTGGTACACAACGTCACTGTGCCCGCAGGGACGACGATTCCGGTGACGATTACGCAGACGTTGAGTAGCGCTACGTCCAAACAGGGAGATCGGTTCAGCGGTGTGATTAGCAACGACGTTATGGTCGGCGGCATGGTGGTTTTGGCGCAGGGTACGCCGGTGACCGGGCATGTGGACGATGTGCAGGATGCGGCGCACTTCAAGGGTAGCGCGCTGCTATCGATTTCGCTGAGCGCGATTGATCGCAAGGGAACCCACATTGAGGTCTCGACCGAGTCTTACGCCCAAAAGGGCGCGGGACGAGGGAAGAATACGGCCGAAAAGGTGGGCGGCGGCGCGGCGGTTGGCGCGATTCTAGGCGGCATCTTCGGCGGCGGCAAGGGCGCGGCCATCGGCGCGGCAGCCGGAGGTGGTTTGGGCGCGGGAGCCAACGGCGTTACGCGCGGGCAGCAGGTGGAGATTCCTTCGGAGTCGGTGGTGCGATTCCGGCTGACGGACCCGATTGCCGTGCGCGTAACGATGGGCAACTAAAGCTTGTAGTTGGTGCATCTTATAAAGTTGTAGCGCGCCTCTTTTGCCAAGACGGCTCGTCTCTGCGACGGGCCGTCTTGATTTCTGCGATGGGTTCTCGATCCCGATTTGGTACTTGCGATGATTGGCGCGAATCTCTTCTGCCGATTTGTAGCTTTTCCGTTGTAAGCTACGGTGGATGTACGCACTTGCTTCGCTTTTT
>Ga0182011_10004138_pt1 | contig 11685 bp, 13 predicted proteins | sample 711E1DmetaG_FD_120481 | JGI IMG/M metagenome (GOLD analysis project Ga0182011, IMG submission 120481) | Permafrost microbial communities from Stordalen Mire, Sweden - 711E1D metaG | ecosystem: Environmental > Terrestrial > Soil > Wetlands > Permafrost | place: Sweden: Stordalen | collected... | reverse complement strand
GAGGACAACGCTTTTTTGGCTCTCATTCTCGTATCCTGTGAGGTTGTTTTCTAAAACAAATTGAAATATCATAACTTACAGGAATTCTAGCAACACTTTCTGACTATTATACCCGATATGACAGGAAAAAAATTGGTGTGTTCATTGGATTTCCTGCCAGCGGGATGGTGGGAAACATTCCTATCATATTTTTCCATGGAAATAGGGGATATATTTTCTATCGACCTCGAGAATATGATTTTGAAGCCAATCACTTAGGAATTTTAATAATTCAATATCGACTGTTTGTTGTCCCCGTTCATATTCCAGAACGAGCTTGTTCACTTTTTTTGTGCCCTCTTGATGCTCCAGCTTGTGATTGGTCATATCCGGATAGTGATACAATTCCATCCAGGACTCTTCGGATTGAAAATGAAATATCACATACTGCTGCAGTTCCTTCAACACCGGGCCGACAACTTCTTCACCCTTGCCGCGCATGATAGCATCGTGCAGCACATTGATAAGAGAAAAAAACTTCTTATGCTGCTCGTCAATTTTCTGTATGTCGACAGAAAAGGCGTTGTTCCATTCTATGAGAGGCATATGCAATCCCTTTTGATAGTTATAGTATTCTAACCTCATCCAGGATTCAAATAATTTTCCGAAGAAACAAGCAAATCTTTACGTCCCCCTTGAGAGCGCGTACGATAAGGCACTCGTGAAGCGAGTGCACAATTGCTACGCAGACTTACTCAAGCAAGGGTGTGTGGTGTTTGATGGCTGGGAAAACTATCGCGCGAGAAAAGATGACACACCCCTAAATCCCCTCTCTCTTGTCAATTCTTAAGTGAGAGGGGACTTTGTATCGACGGGAAGCTATCTGACAACGATGGGAAGCCGCCTGACAATATCGCGGAGCAGTTTGACAGCCGTGGGGAGTACTTTTACAACGAAGAAATGTCAGGGTACAATGACGGAAAGTCAGTTTACACTACCGCGAAGCAGTTTGACAGTCGTGCGGAGTGATTCGACGAGAAAGAAATTCCAAATGCAGTAAGAAACCGTCTGTTTGTATAAATTGTAGATTACATATCTTTTTTTCTCATATACTCATTCTCTCATAGGCTCAAAGACTCATCGTCTTATTGACTCATTAACACAAAGACTCAACGGCTCATCTGCTCAATGACTCATCGACTCACAGACTCATAGACTCACAGACTCCTCTACTATTTACACTTTACCATTCACTCTTCACCGTTTTTCCGAGATGCGTGTTATGGGAGGCGGAACTATTGGTAATGATGAGGAAATATTTATATTAATATTAACCACTGAAAATTAATAGAGAGCGAGAGGACTATGAAAATAGTAAAACGTATTGCAATAGTAGCGCACGATAACCGGAAAAAGGACTTGACCGAATGGGTTGAATGGAATTGGAGCGCATTGTTGAACCATAAAATTATATGCACAGGAACAACAGGCGCTATGGTCGAAGCGACATTGAAGAGAAAATTGGACAAAGATTCGAAAAACAAGATTGAGGTCACAAAACTCAAATCCGGTCCGCTCGGGGGCGACCAGCAGCTCGGCGCGCTCATAGCGGAGGGAGGGGTCGATATGATTATCTTCCTGTGGGACCCGATGGAACCTCAGCCGCATGATGTCGATGTCAAAGCATTGCTGAGAATTGCCGTGCTCTATAATGTACCGACCGCATGCAATCGCTCAACCGCCGATTTCCTGATCTCATCCCCATTGTTCACCTCGGAATACACACCCGCAATTACGGATTATTCTAAATATGTCCGCAGGGAGGTGAAACTATAAGGAAACCGGTCTGGCGGTAGTGGATATGAAAAAGGATAATAAAAATGAATGATAAAGATATTATTCCGAGCGAAGTGATTGAAAAACGAATATTTATTATTCGCGGACAAAAAGTAATGTTCGATCGCCATCTTGCAGAGCTTTATGGCGTACCTACCATGCGTTTGAATGAGGCCGTCAAAAGAAATGTCAAAAGATTCCCGCCAGATTTTATGTTCCAACTTTCAGCGGATGAAAACGATTCTTTGATATCGCAATTTGCGATATCAAAAGGACGAGGTGGACATCGAAAATCGCCTTTTGTATTCACTGAGCAGGGGATTGCAATGCTTTCGTCGGTTCTCAAAAGCGACAGAGCAATTCTTGTGAATATTGAGATTATGAGGGCATTTGTAAAATTGCGGCAATTGCTTTCTACTCACAAAGACCTTGCCGCTAAGCTTGAAGATCTTGAAAAGAAATACGACGCTCAATTCAAAGTTGTTTTTCAAGCAATCCGTGAACTTATAGCACCACCGGATAAGCCAAAGCGGGAAATCGGTTTCCGTGTGAAAGGAAACGTCAGCGAAATACTCAGCGAAAAGAAAAAATAGCAGTCAATGAGTTCTTGCCATCTGAATCGGATTATGATAATATTCATAATCTCGTACCAATCAGAATTACCATTGGGGACTACCGATGACTGGCCTAATAAAACTACTTTTTGAAATGAGGGATTACAACGATGGCGAAATATTATTTGCTCCCGATTGAATCAATACAGAATAATATTTTACTGATTCGCAGCCAAAAAGTTCTCCTGGGCAGCGATTTAGCCAGACTCTACGGAGTTGAAACCAAGGTTCTGATGCAATCGGTCAAGAGAAATAGTAGAAGATTCCCTTCCGATTTTATGTTTCAATTAAACGCAGAGGAAACCGGTTTCGTGCAGGAGCATATTCTCCGTTCAAGGTCACAATTTGTGACCTTGAAGCGCGGTCTCAATGTAAAGTATCGTCCTTACGCGTTCACGGAGCAGGGAGTCGCCATGCTTTCCTCCGTTCTCAAGAGTGAGCGGGCAATTGAAGTGAATGTTGCTATTATGCGCGCGTTTGTACGTTTACGGGAGTTATTGATGACACATAAGGAACTTGCAGGAAAACTGAAGGAGCTGGAAGAAAAAGTAGAGAAGCATGACGAAAAAATAATAATGGTCTTTGAGGCTATCCGTCAATTGATTTATCCCGTGAGATATCTGATTGCATTAGATAATGGTTTAAGGTAATAATCTCACGGGATGAACCGCCTGAAAAGCCAAAGCGGGAAATAGGTTTCCGTGTAAAGGAACCGTCAGTGAAATATGGAGTGAAAAGGCAAAAGTAACGGAGTTACATTTTCTCCTCATCTCATCTTCTAGTTACACTTTACATTTCACTCTTCACCGTGATTCTTCTTGCTTCTTCCCGATTATCTCGCTACCATTCTCACGAGAAGCGTGTTGGGAGGACATCGCTTACCATACGCTGTCGTCAGATTTAAAATCAGATTTTTAAAATTAGTTTCAGAGCGATTCCATTGTTTTGCTGTTGAACTAAAATTATGGATAAATCTTCACTCGATATTGACCAACGAATCCGAATGATGGCGTTTGAGTGGTTATCTCAACAAGTGAAGATTCATGGCGATGTGCTTCCCCGTGTATTGCTGGAAAAGGGTTTTGAGTTCGAAGGCAAGCGTGTCCCACTAATCGGTCCGCAAGGAATATTTAAGCCGCAAGTAATGCCCGAGTTACCTATTTCGATAACGACATCTCCAAGGGGACCTTACGACGATAGTTTTGATAAAGACGATTTATTGATGTACCGTTATCGCGGAACTGATCCCAGCCATAGAGATAATGTGGGATTAAGAACTGCAATGGAGAAACAAATTCCATTGATTTATTTTCATGGTGTTGTTCCGGGAAAATATCTTGCCGTATGGCCTGTGTATATTGTCGGAGACTTGCCAGAGCAACATACGTTTAAAGCGGCAGTCGATGATCCTGCGTATATCCAAAAAAATCTTGCTACGCAAAATGGATTGTATATCGCAGAATCTCAAACTGAGCCGAGAAGAGCATATATTACTTCCATTGTAAGACAGCGTTTGCATCAGAAAGGATTTCGGGAAAGAGTATTGCAAGCATATAGAGAACAATGCGCTTGCTGCAGACTAAGGCATGTTGAATTGCTCGATGCCGCTCATATTATAGGGGATACAGAACCGGAAGGAATACCGACTGTTCAAAATGGTATTGCTCTCTGTAAATTGCATCATGCGGCTTTTGATTCTAATATTATTGGCATACGCCCGGATTATATTATTGAATTGAGAAAAGATGTATTAAAGGAAAAAGATGGTCCAATGCTTCAGTATGGACTCCAGGATTTACAAAACAAAAAGATTGTTTTACCCAGACCTGTACAGTTATATCCGAGCACCCTATTGCTTGAGAAGAGATATGAGGAATATCGGCGGGCTGGATAAAAATTGTGAAAAAAGAAGGATTAGTGCTTGAGAATCTACACAGCACAATAAACATAAGAATATAACGATGTTAATGTAACAAATGTCAATCAAAAAGGAAAGATAATTTGCCCTCCTGTCTATAATAATGTATATTTTCTAAAAATGAATATTGTAGTATTTTTTACTATGCCTGCCATTTATATTGTGTTTCAGAATTTAATAAAAAGATTGAGCCTGAAACAACACATTTAAAAGGATACCCTTGAAAGTTGTGGAGAATTTATGATTAACAATATAGAAATTGATGGTTTTAGATCATTAAGCAATTTCAAGCTGGAGCTTCGTCCAGGTCTAAATATTCTGGTAGGTCCAAATGGTTCTGGAAAAACAAATATAATTACTTTTTTTGAATTTTTATCTCATCTAGTAATTGATGGACCTTCGGAGGCCGTCAATAAATTTGGTGGTGCAGGATCTGTCTTTACTAAAAATAAAGATGAACATGATTTTGAACATCAAATTAAAGTATCAATTTCTGGATGCGCGGAAATAAAAAAAGATAGGTTTGTTCAGTATCTTTATAATTTTATTATAGAGGGCTCTGAAAGTTTTGATTCAATAAGTTTTAAGGAACAGGAATTAACAATCAATATTAGCAAGACATTTCTGACAGAAGAAAATTATCTTTCGTTAGCGTTATCAATTAAACAAAAAAGTATTGACTGTAAATCTTACACATACGAGATCAGTAATTTCAAGAAGGTAATGTTTGACTCCTCATTTTTGCCTCCTGCGATAAGAAAAGACTTCTCGGGTAACAAAAAAATGATTGAAGAATTTTTGAAAAACAATATTAAAGAAGATAATTCTTTAGTATCAGGTTTATCTTTTCTTTTAGATTCTACCAATTACATAGTAAATGACTTAAGAGGTGGTCAAGTATTTAATATTATTCCTTCACGGATTAAAACTCCTGAGGAGAGTTCCGGTTCACCTGGAATAAAAAAAGACGGTTCAGGCTTGGCTGCAACTCTATATGCTATAAAAAACAAGAAACATCAGGTTGACCTACATTTTCCAGGAAAACTTATAATTAGACGATTCCAATCCGTTAATCTGCGTGAAACAACACTTGAAGACATCCAAAAATATCTCGTTACAGCAAATCCAGCAATAAAAAGGCTTGATGTTATAAATGATAGATTTGACAATCTTCTGAAAGTGCGTTTTTGGATTGAAAAAAAGGATAGAACAACAATATTACCTTTATCAGCTATGTCGGATGGAACTATAAAATGGTTGGCTTTGGTAACTGCGATCCTAACTTCACCTACAATATTTTCACTAGAAGAACCAGAAAATTTTTTACATCCATTAATGCAATCTGAGGTTGTTAAATTAATGAGATATTCTGCTTCTGAAAAGTCGAGTAATACAACGATAATAATGTCTACTCATAGTGAAACAATACTAAATAGCGCAGATCCAAATGAAATAGTGATTGTATCATTTCAAGATGGTTCAACTAAAGCACATCGGTGCAGTAACAGTTCAGAAATAGCTGAAGAGATAAAACGCACCGGTTTGGGGCTCGGGTACTATTATATATCGGGGAGTTTGTTAAATGGCTAATCCAGCGTTTATTGTAGATGGACAAATGGAAAAAAAATAGTACAGGATATTTGTCCGGATCATCCAGTAAGATTATTAGGTTGTAATGGTAAAGATGTCTCATATGAGGCTGCGGCAAAGAAGGCTGCTTCACTAGTGAGGCTTTTAAAAAATAATTATCCGATTATTATTATTTTTGATAAAGAGGGCAGAAGTGATTGTTTTGATGTTGTTGCGACGGCTTTGGAAAATGCTATTCGCGCGCAAGAAATCCAGGACGTTGAAATTATTATAGGTGTACCAGACCGTATGTTTGAAAATTGGATGTTGGCAGATATAGAATCTGTAAAAGTGCATTATAAACTTGATTCAAAAGTAAATCAAGAAAATTATGAAAGTTTAAACGGGAAAAGTAAAATTCGTTCTATTATTGGGTCAAACTTAAAATATAGTGAAACTCAAGATGGCCCTGATATATTTTTACTATGTCGTAAAAAGATAATGGCGCAAAATAGTTTGAGTTTTAAATGCTTTTTAGAATCAGTTTCAGAATTGGATTGTCAATGGGTTAAGAGTGAAATGGACGCCGGTGAAACTAGTTAAATAAAATACTCCGCATTTTGGTGATTCTTTCGTCTGTTGCTAACATCGTTCCCAAACTCCCCGCCAAAAAGACGGCGGGCAGGTGAGTTTGGAAACGGACGGATAGTGGCAATAATTTAAAACATATAACCAAAAAGGGAGCTCTTCGATGGCGAAAATATTAGTAGTCGATGATGAAATTGATATGCGCAAAGCAGTCGTTGAAATGCTTAGAGTAAAGGGACACGACGTCATTTATGCGGAAGACGGTGTGAAGGCATTGGAATCAATAAAAAAGAACTTGCCCGATGTGGTTGTATGCGATATAGAGATGCCATACCTCAAAGGGTACGACGTTCTTACCGTCATGCGTGTAAATCCAAAGTTATCCAAAATTCCCATCATCTTCCTCACGGGAAAAACCGATATAGAGTATTAAGTCCGGTCTATGCAGCTTAATGTAAACGATTTCCTTACAAAGCCTTTTACCGAGGAAGAATTGCTCGGAGCGGTCGATGTGCAATTGAAAAAGATCGACAGAAGTTCACAATAATTAACCTCGCAGGGATTTGATTTGTCAAATCCTTAATTCGGACGTGATCCCGATAGATACTATCTATCGGGACGTCCCTACAAAAGCTGTTCAAACTGCCATTCATGAATAATCCGGCTGCGGGAAAGACATCTGTATGGATATCACTTATGGAAAGAAACAGAGGAGAGAAAGATCATGAAAGAATATTCTTTTGGCGGGGCGCGCGCATTGGTTGCTTTGCATGGACAGCACATGCGCTCGTTTTTGGAAACATGGCAAAAGGCAAAAAAGGCGGGCGTTACGCTGCCTCAAACGACCGATCCATCATACAAATCCATGGAGACACTATTACGGCACTCGCTTAAAGCACCGTGCGGGTATATTATTTGGATATGCCAGAAACTTGAACTGCCCGATCCGGGTATTGATCCGTTGCCGGAATTGGAGAACATAGAACAAGCTGCAGAAGCATTTCTCGTACATTTGCTTGAACGATGGGATTTGCCTTTGCGCGATGTTCCCGAAGAGCGTTTCTTCGACCATACGTATAAATCGAACTGGGATGTGGAGTACTGCATCGAAGCGATGCTCGAACATGCCGTTATGCATCCCATCCGGCATGAATTTCAACTCGTCAACCTTATGAAATCACTCGAGGGGAAGAAGAAATAAGGGGGGAGCAATTGAACGATACCGTAGGAGCGATTCATGAATCGCCCCTACAATGAACCGAATATCAATGAAACAGAATTCTACCATTCACCATCGAAAATCAATCCGTTTAAAGGAATATGATTATTCACAGGCGGGGGATTATTTCGTTACACTTTGTACAAACGAAAAAGTTAGCGTGTTCGGCGAGGTTGTGGAAGACGAAGTTCGGTTATCTCCCATAGGAGCAATTGCCAAAAAGTGTTGGAACGAGATACCAAAACATTTTCCAATGGCGGAATTAGATGCGTTCGTTGTAATGCCGAATCACATACATGGAATAATAGTATTAAATGATTATGGAACGGATGTTCAATTGAACGGAATGAACAAAACTGTAGGGGTTGAAAATATTCAACCCCTACCAACGACCTTTCAACATGTAACATCAAAATCATTGGGATCGATTGTCCGTTCTTATAAAGCGGCGGTCTCGCGTGAATGCCGAAAACGAAATATATACGATTTCTCCTGGCAGCGTAATTATTACGACCACATCATTCGAGACGGCAAAGATCTGGATCGCATTTGCGAATATATTATTGATAATCCCATAAAGTGGTATCTCGACGAAAACAATACCAATCGACCAGCAGAATAAGTTATTAATGGGGTTCGGTTTTATTGATTCCCGCTTATAGAATTAAATCACAAGCGTAACCAGTACTAATTATAGGACTCCGGCCGAGGAAATAGAAATTCTGAAGAGTAAAGCCACATCTTGAACGGCACTCGCTCCGACGGCCACCACCGCTGAACAAGCATCACGCCGACTGCTTGTCCCATTAAATGCACTAATATTCGTATTTCCAGGATTGCGGTAACTACATTAGTGAGCTTAAACATCAAACTGAAAGCGAATGCCATACCACCGATATGACCAAGAAAACGTAAGGGAAGCGTTTTGTCGGCCGGATACGGGAGAACTATTTTACATCATTACCTGTTACATAATACACGATGTTCTGAGTCTGGAAATTTTCATCATCGATAGGAAGCGATTTCAAAGTCAGGATATCGGTTGTTATCTATATCATTACCATTCGATTTGCTTATATAAGTTTGCAGGTATGAGGATTACTATACATTCATTGAAATGTGAAACATTTCCTTCCTGGCAGCAGGATAGGGAAAATATCTTTTCATGAATGTAGGGTCGAAAAAGGTTTATTTGATTGACTAGGTTGTGATCAAAATTTTTAACCCAAAACTTGTGAAAAAACCAAGAGCCTGTATTTGTTACAAAATCAATAAATCATATCACACACATCAAGGAGTAATTTATGCGTAAAATATTTTCTGCTTTTCTTTTGAGCGGACTTTTGGCTCTGCTCGTTACATTCGTTTCGGCCCAGGAGAAAAAACCGGCCGAACCTCCCAAACCCATTCAAAGTCCTTCCCAGGAATTGGTGGGAGCGTGGAATTTTATCGGATCAAAAGTGATCGCGATGGCCGAGGATTTTCCAGAAGACAAATATAGCTTTAAAGCCCAGAAGGATGAGCGGACATTCGGAGAAAATCTTATACACATTGCCTCTGTTCAGTATATGTTCATGAATTTAATCAAAGGGAGAACTGGCGGGAGCGAAGATTCCGTACTGAAGAAAAATCCGACGAAAGCAGATATCGTAAAATTTGTAAAACAGGCGTGTGCTGACGGAGCCGAACTTATCAAGACACAGGGAGACAATGGATTGTCAAACGAGTTTGTATTTCCATTTGGCAACATGCTGGTTCACAACTCGTACGGCTGGTGGTTCGTTCTCGAGCATACAGGCGAGCATTTCGGACAATTGGTGGTGTATTACCGTGTCAACGGATTAGTACCGCCCGAATCCCGTCCAAAAAAATAGCAAAAAATATCCTCGCAGGGATGTACACCTGTACATCCCTGCAGATATAAACACAGTTTCAATTGCGGCACATCCTTCCAATTACAAACACTGATTTAATATTCTTTTTTTGCTAGTCCATAATTCTCAAAAGTAGGCTGGTAAATTATGGACATTAAGTGGAAGCGGAAATTTCGGTATCAGAGTCTTGGGGATATTGCGTGATGTTCTGTGTCGTCCTGTCTCGTCCTGTGTCATTCTCGCTGTTCAAACGGCCATTCATGAATAATCCGGCTGCGGACGAGATACACAATAATGCCCGCCGCGACAACGCCGCTGCCAGCAGTCATAAACGCAGTGCCTGTCGAATAAAATATTGCTCCCCATGTTACAAGTGCCAGCAAAGCGGGAAGAGGGTAGAGCCACATCTTAAACGGCAATCGTTCCGACGGCCATCGCCGCCGCAAAAGCATCACACCGACTGCCTGACCCATGAACTGTACGAGTATCCGCATTGCCAGGATTGCCTTAATCACATCGGTGAGCTTAAACATCAAACTGAACACGAACGCCATGCCCCCTAGTATGAGCAGAGAAACATGAGGGAAGCGTTTGGTTGGATGGAGGCGTGCAAACGGTGAGAAAAATGCACCATCTGCTGCAGCCGCATAGGGAATGCGGGAATATCCGAGCAGCGCCGAGAATAAAGATGCGAATGCAATCCAGAGGATCAGGACTGTTGCGACAGCTGCAGCTTGTCCGCCGTAGATTCTCTCGACAAACGTACTGACAATAAAAGGAGACTCTGCAATTTCCTTCCAAGGAACAACACCGAAGATGCTCAGCTGCATGGCGAGATACAGTATGGCAATACCGAATATGGAAATAAATATGCTTCGCGGGATATTTTTTTCGGGCGCTTTCACTTCTCCGCCGAGGTGGCATACATTATAGTAGCCGAGATATGTATAAATGGTCTGGACCGTCGCCTGACCAAGTCCCGCAAAGAATAACCATGAGAAATTCCACGCGCCGGCCGGAAAGTCAAAAGCCAACCGGCGGTCGAAGTGCGTTACGCCTCCCCATATCAGCCATATGAATGTCAGCACCAGGCCCGTCCACAATAAGAGCGATAACCTGCCGATCGTGGTGATGCGCCTGTAGAGAAGAAGCACAAGGATGATGACCAAAACGCCTGAGATTGCTTTTTGCTCCATGCTTGTAAGCGGTACGAGGTACGTAAAGTATTGGGCGAAACCGATGGCGCCGGATGCGACAACAAGCGGAGCCTGAAACATCGTCTGCCATATCAGGAGAAACGACATCGCTTTGCCCCAGCGCGCAGGACCGTACGATTCACGCAGGAAGAAATAACTTCCCCCGGCTTTGGGCATTGCGGCGCCAAGCTCCGACCAAACGAAGCCGTCCATCAACGCGAGGATTGCACCTGCGATCCATGCGATCATCGCCTGAGGGCCGCCCATGGTTTTTACAACGAAGGGAATAACAATGAACGGGCCGATTCCGACCATGTCAATCATGTTAAGCGCAGTAGCTTCCTTAAGGCCGAGGCCGCGCTCGAGATGTGCAGAAGTGTTATTGGATGACGAAGTAGACATTAGAGTTTATAATGTATACGAGTTTCGATTATGGTCAGACATTTTGCAAAAAACCGGCGGCAATGATTTTTGTTTTAGCCGTTTGTTTCAACATACTAATTCAAAAAAGCAGAAGCAATTTAGTAGTAGCTGCCTACATCATAAACTTTATTTATGATCGGAACACATTCGTAGTCAAAATTCTATATGAACCCCATCTCCAGTCAAAAAACTGGCAGGTAAGAAGGAATTACACGCTGATGTTAAATTGAAAAGAACTTCGTTCTTCACATTCTCAGGCCTCCGGCTCCCCTAGAGGGGAGGAGATTTGTCTACCGGTGTTGGGAAGAAATTCTGTAATTTATTTTTAGCGGAAGTAAAAAACATAATGATCCTTACCCCATATTTCGGACACCAAGAAAAGATAGTATATTCTGTCAGGAGGTGTCCAGATGTCAGAGAAACAACAGCGTCGACGATTCGACACACAATTTAAACTTGATGCACTTCG
>Ga0182011_10004136_pt1 | contig 11693 bp, 9 predicted proteins | sample 711E1DmetaG_FD_120481 | JGI IMG/M metagenome (GOLD analysis project Ga0182011, IMG submission 120481) | Permafrost microbial communities from Stordalen Mire, Sweden - 711E1D metaG | ecosystem: Environmental > Terrestrial > Soil > Wetlands > Permafrost | place: Sweden: Stordalen | collected... | reverse complement strand
TTGCACGTTGCGGTTCCCTGCGCTGCATCAGAGTCCGTCCCCAGGTATCAGGCATTGAATCAAGGAAGATTCCAAAATTTTCTTTAGTGTTGGGATATTGTTGGCCAGAATACCATCCGAGATCCGGATCGAGTAACATTTGTTCACGTGAGGAGATCCAGTCCTTGTCATATTCAAAACTGAAAGTTTTTCTTCCTTTTCCAAAATGAGCTGAAAGGATACCTATGCATTTTGGATCCTTCATTCCTACCCAATGAGCATAAACCCATATATCTGTCTTCGATTTATCCATATTACTTTTCACTCAATAGTTTAAGATCCTGAAGTCTTCTGCCAAATTCATCATCAGTAGCTATTTTCAAAAAATCGTCTTGTAGTCCAAGTACTCGTAGTACATTGAAGTATGCACCCAATGAGACCCTACCATCTCCTTTTTCAATTCTGACGAGGGTTGAACGATCAATTCCAGCTCTTTCAGAAACTTTAATAGTAGTTAAGCTCCTTCTCTTTCTTGCCAGTTTAATGTTCTCTCCTACTTTTTCAAGGATTTTCCTATGTTTTGGGAAAAGTATCTGTTTCTTCGATTTCATATTGCACATGGTATATTATCCACAAATATAACCATTCTGTGGATAATATGCAACAATACCACAATTATTCCTGTTTTCATCCTGTCTGTTAATTCATCTATTTTTTAATATCTAAAGTGAATCCAACTCAAAGTTATAATTGAGCCTTTTTATCCAAATGAACATTAGTATCATTATAATTAGTAGTATTTTTTAGCTTATTCAGCTTAGTCCATTGATTTAATGAATATTCAAAGGATGTGATTTGAATAAATTGGAAATAAAGTGATCGGTCATATGGTTGCAACTTTTGTCCGTTGGGGGTACCAAACGGCACAAGAGGTCAAAATCGACCTCTTGCTTTTTTTTGAAACTTCCCAAAACCACACTGGTATTGATGATAAATCGTTTGAGTCTGGGAAAATTACCATTGAGCCATAATGCAGAAGAACTCTAATTACCTGTTCTCAGGAAAAAAATTTGATTTGCATCCATCCTTTGTCTAACTTTATGGTACTGAATTGGTACCATGCCAAGCCTCATAGCTGGATATGAATACGACATCTTCATAAGCTACCGCCAGAAAGACAATAAACATGACGGCTGGGTTACTGATTTTGTCGAACACTTAAAGGGAGAGCTTGAATCCATATTTAAAGAGGATGTAAATGTCTATTTTGATTCAAACCCTCATGATGGACTGCTAGAGACATATGATGTTGATGCCTCACTTAAAGAAAAACTGAAATGTCTGGTCTTTGTTCCCATACTCTCGAGAACTTATTGTGACATAAAGTCGTTCGCCTGGAAACATGAATTTGAAGCCTTCGTCAATATGGCTTCACAGGATAGATTTGGGCTAAAGGTCAGGCTGAGTAATGGGAATATTGCCAGCAGGGTTCTTCCAATCCGGATTTATGATCTTGATCCTTCTGATTCAGTATTATTTGAATCCGTAATTGGTGGGGTGATCAGAAGTGTTGACTTTATTTATTTATCGACAGGAGTTAACAGGCCATTGCTTCCTAAGGAAGAAAAGCATCTCGAGAACTTGAATCACAGCAATTACAGGGATCAGATCAATAAAATGGGAAACGCCCTGAAAGAGATAGTATTTGCCATGGTTCTCTCTTCATGTACAACCGATTCAGCTCAAAAAGTGGTCACTTCTTATTTGCCGGAATCTGGCAGAAAAAGACATGATTTTATTATTGGAGGTTTGATAGTATTACTGGCTTTACTGTTCTCTGGAATTGTTTTTCTTCCAATGTTTTTCAAAAATGAAAAGACAATTGAGAAAACAATTGTAGTTCTGCCTTTCATCAACGACAGCCCGAGCGACAGCAACCTGTATTTTATGAACGGATTAATGGAGGATGTCCTTATTCATCTTCAATCAATTAAAGATCTTACACCAAGGTCACGTATCACTGCAGAAAAGTTCAGAAATACATCCAAGACAATACCTGAAATAGCAAAAGAACTGGGCGTCAATTATGTAGTTGAAGGTGTTGGGCGCAGATCAGGTAACTTAATAAAGCTAAACATAAATCTATATAAGATAATTAAAAAGGAAGTACGTATATGGGGGCACTCTTATGACCAGGAGATACATGATGCCAGTGACGTTTTCAGGATAGAAAGCCAGCTCTCAGAAGAAATTGCCCAGAAATTAGATGCAGTGATAACCCCCCAGGAGAGGCAACGGATCGAGAAAGCTTCAACTGCAAACCTGGCAGCATACGAGGATTATTTGTTAGGGAAGAGTTATCTGAACAGATTCTTTCATCAGGATTTTGATGAGGCCATGCAGCATTTTGAACTTGCAAAAGATAAAGATACCAATTATGCCCTTGCTTATGTAGGTATAAGCGAGGTCTGCATAGCGCGAGCTCTCAGTTCCTATACATCATCGAGTGAAGCAACACCGAAAGCTTTGGCGGCTTTCAATAAGGCTTATAAACTCGATAGTACACTTGCCGAAGTCTATGTCTGCCGAAGCTGGATTCAGAATTATTTATTGTATGACTACCAGGGAGCAGAATTTTCATGTAAGAAAGCGCTTTCTCTCAATCCCAACAATACTGATGTAAGAATCGGATATGCAAATTTGCTGGTTACACTGGGACAGTTTAAAGAAGCAGCTAAGCAGATCGAAGTAGCGTTGAATCTTGATCCGATGAACCTGAACAGTAAGGGGCCTTATTGCATGATAATGTTTTGTTCCAGGAGGTATGATGATGCTATCAGTGGATTCAATGAAATATTGAAAATCGATCCTGAAAATGGTTTTGTACTCGATAATCTCCCGCTTGCTCTTCATATGGCGGGCAGATACTCTGAAGCTTTGCAGGTATGGGAATCTGCTTTCAGTATTTATTTTAAGGGTAAGGCAAATATATTTAAACAGTACCATAAATTGAAGAGTTATGTTGAGATACTGAACCTCCAAGGTGATAATCTAGCCAGAAATTTAAGGACCAAATATATCAATCCTACAGAAATTGCACAGATTTATGCCTGTGCTGGAAATAAAAGGAGAACTCTGGATATGCTAGAAAGCGCTTTAGCAAAACATGATCCTAACCTGCCGTATATTCTAAGATACCCTATTTTTGATTTCCTGAAAGATGATATCAGGTATAAGAATCTTTCTTACAAACTGAACCTTCCATAACAACTTACTGATTTTAAAAGGCTGAAGCGTAATAATATATTTGTTATATATGAAAAATCTGTAAATTTATATTGGATTTATCTGAAGCTGTTATTTCAAGATCAATTTCATTAATAGTTTTTTGTTGTTATTCTAAATCTTAAATCACTATGAAAGACTTAAATGATTTGCGGAATCTGACAATCTACGAGATTTTTGAAAACGCTTTGGGAAAAGAGAAAGCCCAGCAGTTTTTTGACATGATCAATGAAGGCATTAAAGAAGGAAAAAGTGGAGAGGATCTGAAAAAGTATATTTACACTATACTTTGTAAATTATCCGTCACAGAAATTGAAATTTTTGAAATTTCAGAAATTCTGCTACACCTTATCCCAAAACAAGTCCAACCAACGCAGTAGGTTTCCTTCTTATTTTGTGTGACTGTTTATTAAACCTAAATAATACTTGTTATTTTGGTTGATTACCATTTGCAGAAAACAAGTGATTGTTTATTTATATTTTCTCCTGATAGTGATAGTCAGGGCAACTGCTTTGACTATCATTTAGGCAATTCTTATATAATATCTTATCTGAAATCCAATGGTTTTCATGCTCAACAGTTCATTCACAAGGATCCCGTTAACCTGAAGAACTGTATAAAAGAAATACTTGATTACGGTGCTAAAATAGTAGGATTTACCATTTACGACTCAAACTTTAATATCTCAGCTTTAATTGCTGGGCAGATTAAAAAATTATCACCAGATACCCTCATTGTATTCGGAGGTCCCTGCACCTCGGTCCATTACGATTTTATAATGAACGGGTACACATTTGTCGATGCCTGCTTCATCAATGAAAGCGAAGAATCGTTCATTCAGTTCATCACTAAACTAGCAGAGACAGAATTTAAATATAGCAAGACCGATTTTAGCGAAATTGCCGGAATATCTTACAGACTCTCAGGAAAAGTCTATAATAACCCTGAAAACCCAATATTGCGGCATAATTCAAAAATTGTGGATCATCTGGATAAATATCCTTCTCCCTTTATGAGCGGAGTTATACCCGGAACAGAAGGTTGCAATACAGGAATCCTTACAGCCAGGGGTTGTAACCAGAATTGTGTCTACTGCAACTGTGCTGTTTTGTCAAAAAAGAGGTTTTCAACTCACTCTGTCGACAGAGTCATCGGAGAACTGGATTTTATTTCCAGCCATTTGGAAGGTAATAAGGTATTAACTTTCCAGGACGATGCATTCACGCTTATTCCACAAAGAGCCCAGAAAATATGTAATGCAATAATAAATAATAAGATAAAAGTCCGACTTGGTTGTATAACCAGATGTGATTGTGTTGATGAGACACTTCTTGATCAGATGAAGGAGGCAGGATTTGTTTCAATTGCTTTTTCTCTTGAAAGTGCAAACCCTCAAACGTTAAGGAGAATCGGTAAAGTGCATGTCGCTGAAGATACTCCGTCAACTGATTTTGAGAAAGAAATTAAGTTTATTGAAAGTCTGGACAGAGTGACGGCGTATGCAAAGAAGATTGGTATAGAAAGTATTGTTGTCAGCATTATGGTAGGTTTACCTGGTGAAACAGTCAGTGAAGCAAGACGTACTATAGAAACTATTGACAGGAATAAGAACGTTGATCACTATGCACACAATTTTCTGGCCATATTCAAGGGAACACCATTATTTGCAAATTATAAAAAGTATGGATATAAGATCAGATATATTAATAACAACCCCATCTTTCCTAAAGTTACTTATCCGGCTAATGTTGTCAGAAAGGTTTATATTTCACCAAAATCCAATCTGCATCAGTTAAAGAAACAAAACGACAAGAGCACCCTTGGAATTTTATCATTAAACTCTGAGAAAAATAAGATTAACAATGGATTCAGGAATGTTATTCTGCAGTCAGATAATATAAATAGCAGTTTTGTGAACTGGCTGAAAGATATTCTTGTAATAAATGGAACGATAATTCAGATTTATTCAAACAAGGAATCATTAACCAGATTGGCAGACAGAAATTATGAGATGTTCATAAAATATTCTTCGCCAAGCCTTAATATCCGGAACTACTGTTTGAGGCAAACTAATGACGGATTACTTCTCCTTTCTTCGCAATCATTGCTGTTAAAGTCTGAAAATGAAAATGATAATATTAAAATATGTGATTTTGAATATACTATATCAAATCTGAACAATTCAGATCTAAATTTCATGAAGACTTTGTGCAGGGAAGTTAATTACAGCGATTCGGTCTCTGCATACTTCTACTTGTGTAAGATCAGCAGAAAAAAGAATCATTTTTCATACCTGATAAATATCAGAGCTCTGCCTTATTTTGCAAATATGTGTAAATGGACCAGGGAACTCTCAAATTGTAAAAACAGGAGCACTTTAATAATAAACGATAAATCAGAGATAAGATTTTGCTGGTATGGTAATAAAATAGGTACTATAGGACAATCCTATGATGAAATAATAAACAACTTTGAATCAGAAAAAGAAGGAATATTGGCTAGCAGGAAATGCAGCCTATGCAAAGTAAGCAGCAAATGCATCAAATGTCCGTTCCCTTTCCCCCTCCCGGAAACTGAATATTGCATAAATAAGAATTCGGTGGATGTAACTCATGTTGCTGAGTTAGTTATTGGTCTTGATCAAATCAAACAGATTTTAGCGTGAAACCAAATGCTCTGCAACTTTGTTCGCTAACCTGACCTGACGGCAGACAGATTCAAATCTTGCTCTGGTTACAACTTTTGTCCGTTCGGGTTATTGAAAAAGAGTGACAGTGAGAGCTAACACTCTCACACTTTTTCATCGCTCTCACTCTCATTCTGCTTTATCAAAACTTTTAATAAGCCGGAAACGAAATGCCACTGATTTCTTCACACAACGCAAGAAGTTTCTCCTGCACTACAGGATCACCTGCCGCTGGCTGAAAATATTTTTCCCGCTTGTGGTAAAAATATCTGCCGCTTACTTTTGCTTCATTATCGTTACTCACTGCCAGCCATGCCTGAGTCTCTGCACCTTTCTCAAGGTTATCAGGCGCACTCTTTCCACCCATCTTTGTCGGTACCCAGCCTGGATTGACCGCATTGGAATATACACCCGGCCATTCCCGGGCGACAACCATAGACAAGATCACGTCATGAAGTTTGGAATCTGAGTAACTATACCTGCTTGTGTCGTGTGAAAAATCTTTCAATCCGGGATCTCCCTGCAAATGCATACCTGAGCTGAGGTAAATCATGCGCTCAGGTTTCTGAATCAAACATGTAAGAATATAAGGTGCAAGCGTGTTTACAGCAAAAATCAGTTTGTTGGGTACCTGGTAGACACCGGCATTATGAATAATTGAATCGAAATGGCCAATACTATTAACTTCCAGAGCTAGCTTTTTGGTCTCTTTGATACTCGACAGATCCCCTATCAAAACTTTCTCCGCTCCAGGTACTTTTTCCAGTGCCTGCCTTCCCCTCTCAGGATTGCGTGCATGCAGGACGACTGCGTGACCCTGATTTACCAGAAAATTTGCTGTGATTCTGCCTAGCCCGTCGGATGAGCCGGTGATGAATATCCTTGCCATTTCCATGAAACAACCCAGGCAAAAGAATGTTTCCGGCCCCATCAACAAAATATATTGAAAGTTTTTCCTCTTATTTTTATGACTTAATCCTGACTGCCTAAATAACCAAGTGAATCCCACAATTCGCGTTCAGATTTATTACGATCGTATATAACTTCACATTCAGTATCGATTCTGTATGTAGGTCGTTTTACCAGATCATAAGCAGGCCATTCCGGCTGACCTTTCACTCCAGGTTTCCCTTTGCGGGCAAAGGAAGTCCAGAGCCCGGCTAGATTCAATGAGGCTTTAAAGCGCTCAGGCCTGTCCCCTGCCAGATACTGACCGGGCATCTCAGACCTCACATTATTAAACTTAAATCCAATATCCATGGCATGAGCGGTTCCCATTGGAAAATCAGTATTGGGTACTTTCAGACCCGACTTGTATCCAAAATTATATAAATAAACAGGGGCTCCATTTTGCCTTGATTTCTTCTCGGCAATTTCAATTGAACCCAACCCCATGATAGTCACTGACATTATTTCCACGAAAATGGACGAAGGAGATTCATTCGGCCTTGAGCTGCGATATGTCTCCACTATTTTCCTTGTATTTTCTCCGAATTGCGGTTTCAGCTTTGCGTACAAAGAGTCGAAATTTTGTAACTGACATCCGGACACATCACCTGAAGAAGTGGCAAAAAATGTAAATTCATCCTCATTCCATCCTATCATCAGGGGTTTGTTTATAGATATAGCAGGAGCCGAGGGACTGAATGGATGACCGGGCAGAACTATCCCATCCACTACAGGTGAAAAGCCTCCGGGTCCTGAGGTACCTATTCCTCTTGTCACGAATGAACTGGACTTCGCTGAAGCGGCAGCAGCTATCATCAGCTGAGGTTGTATATCGAAGAGTTTTTCAGCTGGCAGTTCAAGAAGCTTACGCCAGTCTCCACGTGAAATATTCAGTTCTTTAAGAAGCAGGCTGGTTGTCTCAATTGCTGTTTCAACAGGAGTCATCATTACACCGGGCCCACTTTCAATTGAAGCTTTGTTAAAATATTCTGAAGCAGAAGGCATTGCATACAAACATGAAGTCTTTGCGCCTCCACCCGACTCACCGCATATCATTACATTGTCCGGATTGCCTCCAAACTCTGCAATATTCTGATTTACCCATTTCATCCCGTCAATAATATCCAGCATTCCATTATTGCCAGAGGTTTTGTAATCTTCTCCTGCCACATCGCCAAGGTAGAGATATCCAAAAATGTTAAGCCTGTGATTTGTCTGAACAACGACAACATCAAAATATCTTGCCAGGTTAGCGCCATCCTGACCGGTACTTCCTCCGGAGCCTGTGCTGAATCCCCCACCATGATTATAAAATATCACCGGACGTTTTTTATTATCATTAGCCGGGGTCCAGATATTCAGAAACAGACAGTCTTCACCGGGTAGAGGTTCATCAATACCATAAACAGTTTTTGAACTCTGCATTGAAGGAGTGCCAAGTCTGATTGCATCTCTTACTCCCTTCCATGGCTCAAGCAAAGCCGGACGTGCGAACCTGTGAACACCCGAAACGCTTCCGCCATAAGGGATCCCCTTAAAAATATTTACACCTCTTTCCCTTTTGCCTCTTACTTTTCCAAAGGCCGTCTCTGCAACCACAAATTCATCATCCGTTTTTACGGAAGTAAAACCGAATCCTGAAAATAACATCACAGAGCCCAGACCATAAGCTGACTGCCGTAAAAATTGTTTCCTTGAAATACTTTTCATGATAAATAAATTGAAACCTTGAAAAAGAAAATGTTTATTCAATAGTAAATTGTTAATTTAAGTACTTTTTCACAGAAATAAATGACTATCAATATAAATTCTTATTTTTAGTACAAAACTTGTTAATGTGAAATATAGAGTCCTGAAAAAGCAGCATATCTCAAAAATGTGTTTTGTCTGTGGCGACAGGAATGATTTTGGTCTGCATGCTAAATTCTACGAAACAGATGATAATCAACTGGTGGCAGTGATCAATCCATCAGAGCAACACCAGGGTTATCCGGGCCGGATGCATGGCGGCCTGGCTGCCACTATTCTTGACGAAACTATGGCCAGATCAATTTGCAATGGTAAAGATGAGCAGATATGGGGTGTGACAATTGAATTAAAAACCAGGTTCAGGAAACCCGTTCCGCTTGGAATGGAATTGAAAGTGATGGGACGGGTCACAAGTGAAGGCTCCCGTTCTTTTGAAAGTACCGGAGAAATTGTTCTGCCAAACGGCGAGATCGCTGTTTCCGCCGAAGGCAAATATATTAAGATGAAGATCGGTAAAATCGCCAACGATCAGAGCCTGGAGGATGACTGGTTTTTTGCGGACAGTATGGATGACCCCTCAGAAATTGAAATACCCTGAAGCCATCACCTGTCGTGTTCAAGATTTGTCTCCCTAAAATTTATCCAAACCACAATAGAGTTTTAAGAAAGGGATTTGACAATACAAGGTTCCTCAGCCGTATGCAACTTTTGTCGGCTGTTGGCATAAAAAAGAGCGAGAATGAGTTGAATGGATTTTGTAAAGAAAAATATGTGACAAATTTCCGTCAAAGGCTCAGGGCATAAAGTGCAAAACTGGCAAGCCAGTGTTCGCCACCGTAATTGCCGCTGAGGACATTTGGAAGAGCCTGCTCGAGAAAAAAGCGTGATGTCTTTTCAAATAGAAACTTTGTTTTGTTGTTTTCCGGAAGAATCCTTGCCAGACCCTTCATGCACCATGCCCTGCTAAGGATAAGACCGTCGAGATGGACTATCTGGTAATCAGTTCTGTCACTTACCATGGGGAGCTTCACAATATTATCTATGCTTTTCTGTTCATAGAATTTTCTGAACCATTTATTAAACTCCTTCCCTGACAGGATCCTGCTCATAAGGTCAGCTATTTCAAGACTGGGACTCAGGAAATCAGTTCCGTCAGGTTCGAGATATGCCGGGGTCGCAACATTATCAAGGTAAAACTCCCTAGCCTTATGGACGATCATTGACTCGAATACAGTATCCTTCACGGTCCTCGCCCAGTCGAGTGCAAAAACCAGTCCGAATGCCGTATTAGGGTGTACACCGGTCCGGCTCGGATATGTTTGCTTCTTAAGGTATTCTTTCCAGAGTTCGACCACTTTATCTGCAAGTGGCTTCATGGTTACGGACCATTGCTTAGCCATGGGATTATTGAAAGTACAAAGCTCCTGGTCAAGTTTGAGCAGCCATGCCCAACCATATGTTCTTTCGAATATGTTGCTATTTTTGAACCTCACATAGTAATCAACCTCAGCTTTTATCTTATAATCCATAAAACTGTTTTGAAGAATAGATACTATACTGTCCCTCAGAGGAATGTCTGGAAATTGTTTAAGAATCTTTACCAGCATCCAGTGACCATGAACACTGCTGTGCCAGTCGAGGCAACCATAAAACGAAGGATGAAGCTGGCTTGGAAACATAACCGCCTCAGCTGAATCGTTTATCTGGTGGCCGGTTTTGTTCGGAAATTCAGTGTTTATGCAATGCAACGGAAGTCGGGCCAGTTTAACAGCTTGTTCCGTTGTGAGCTGCTGTGATGAAACTATCATGGGAAATATGCAAATGACGAAAACCAGAGTATACCTGTTCATTTTAAAGATTTTTAATTTCACACATAAATCATTGACAAATAAAAGATCGATATGATAGTAAAATTAGTAATTAGATCGCTACATCTACCGGTCCCGCCCAGATAAGATTAAGATAAATTACCGTCTTTCAGTTGAGTTTGATTGGCTGGGTCAATCCGAGGGTTTCACGAACATAATCTTCAGGTGATTCTGTAATTTTTGTGATGAATGTTGCCAGACTTTTTGTGAAATCACTGAATCTTCTCCTAATTTCAACATAGGTCCGTCTGCCTTTCTGCAGGCAGGTTCGGGGTATCAAACGGCATAAAAGGTTAAAACCGACCTCTCGTTTTTTTGAAACTTCCCGAAATCTCATTTTATTTTTGTCCTGTAGTCTTACAGTCAAGTGGTCTGATGCCTGCAAATTGTGGCAGAAGTTTTACTGTCAATATATTTTTTCTTCCTCTCTCGCCTTCTTCTTTTCTCCCCCTCTTTTTTTCCCCTAAACGGTTTTTTTGGCAAAGATGCAACCACGTAGCTTCTTCCTGAAGGCACTGTCTGACTTCCTGTAATACTACTCTGGAGTAGCAGCAATGATGCCCTGTCTAAAATCTATAGCTCAGACATCCCTGTCAAAGTAAGTTAAGTTGTTCAGGACCAATTAATGAGGGTTGCATAATTTTATGCGACCTTCATATTATTTTGAAACTACAGGATATGTTGTGAATGAAGTAGTTCCAGACAGTAAACCTTTAGAGACAGCATTCACGACAACGTTTCCTGGTTTGAAGGTTGAGCGAATAGCAACCCGCATCAAACCTCCTTCAGCCTGAAGTTGTTTATTCCCGGGTGAATTGTAATCTAATGGTTTTGATTTGTCAAGATAAAAATCATAAGATCCTCTGTAATTTCCTTCGCCGGAAACCTCAAAGACAATATCGTTGGCTGCATCAGGGCACCAGATGCCATCCTTGTCTGCAATTTTAGCAGTAATAATAGCAGCATCAGAACCATTTGCAGATAATTTAAATTCAGAATCATCTGGTCTGGTCAACTCAGGTTCAACAGATAACATGATCTGGTAAGGCGTTCCGGATGTAATCCGTTGATCAGAGCAGACTTCTTTGCCTTCTTTATCCATTCCAACAACTTTTAATGTTCCTTTTTCCCATTTTATTCCCTTCCAGGTACATCTTTTTGTAAGAGAGTCTGGGGT
>Ga0182011_10004134_pt1 | contig 11697 bp, 13 predicted proteins | sample 711E1DmetaG_FD_120481 | JGI IMG/M metagenome (GOLD analysis project Ga0182011, IMG submission 120481) | Permafrost microbial communities from Stordalen Mire, Sweden - 711E1D metaG | ecosystem: Environmental > Terrestrial > Soil > Wetlands > Permafrost | place: Sweden: Stordalen | collected... | reverse complement strand
TTAGGTTGATTTGTCGAGAGGATGCGTTATGTCGCTTTATCGTAGAAGGGATGGGCGTTGAGCAGCAGAATAGTGCAGCAGACCCTGGAAGGGTTAGCCGTTTCTGCTATGCCCAGGGTTAGAACCACAGATGGTCATCTGTTGGACTGGGACAGAGAGGCCATAGCCAAGCAGCTCCTGAAGGAGACTAAACTATCTGAACAATTCTATAAAGAACCCGGTATAACCGAAGAAGAGGCCAAGGATATCGCAAAAGAGGTGGAACGCCGGGTGAGGTGGATGAACGTCCGTTACCTGAGCGGCCCCCTGGTCAGGGAGATCATGAACGTGGTCCTTCTGGAGAGGCACCACACGGAGTGGCGGAACATCTGCACCCGCGTCGGGACCCCTGTCTACGATGCTCACCTCATCGACATCGGTACCGGTTTCGAGGCCAAGGAGAACGCCAACCTCCAGGAGAACGCCGAGACCAGCCACAAGAAGAAAGCGGACAAGATCAGCAAGGAGCAGTACCTGCTACTGCTGCCACCCTATCTGGCCGACCGCCACCTGGCAGGCGATCTTCACATCCACGACCTGGAGTATTTTGGAACCAGGCCGTTCTGCCAGGATTGGGATCTGCGCTACTTCCTCTACTACGGCCTTATGCCCGACGGTCTGGGTACCAAAGCAAGCGTGGCCGGGCCTGCTAGGAAACCGGAGGTTGCGATTCTGCATGCCGTCAAGGCATTGGGCAGCGCCCAGACCAACTTCGCCGGAGGCCAGGGCTTCTACAATTTCCTCACCTTCATAGCGCCCTATTTCGAGAGTCGCACTTACGCCGAGATCGTGCAGCTCATGCAGATGTTCGTCTACGAGATGACGCAGATGATGGTCGCTCGCGGCGGCCAGCTGGTCTTCTCCTCAGTCCAGCTCACCCCGGGTGTCCCCAAACTCTGGAGAGACAAGCCCGCAGTCTATGCCGGAAAGGTCTGGAACGGCTCGTCTCCCGAGGCGCCACTGAAGACCTACGGCCAGTTCGAGCGCGAGGTGCGCCTGGCGTTTAAGGCCCTCATGGAGGTCATGCTGGCTGGCGACTACTGGGGCAAGCCCTTCAACTTCCCCAAGCCCGAAATCAGCATCGAGCCTGACTTCATGAAAGAAGACGAGGCCTTCAATGCCGCCCACCCGGATCTCCCTACCTATCAGGATCTCTACCTCATGACGTTCAAGCTGGCAGCCGAGTATGGTACCCCCTACTTCGATAACCAGCTTCCAGCTTATCGCGGGGCGGGGGAAGGAATATCATGCTATCAATGCTGCGCGTATCAATTTGCCGCCACCTCGGACACCGATGACCAGTTTGAGGATAAGCTGTACTTCAAAGACGGCAAGCACTTCTCCATGGGCTCCTGGCAGGTGGTATCCCTCAACTGTCCTCGCGCTGCCTATCTCGCTCGCGGAGACGACGAGCTGCTCTTCGAGTACTTGCGAGAGCTGATGGACACTTCCGTTGAGATCTTTAAGGTAAAACGTGAATGGATGAACCAGATCATCAAGAATCATCGCATGCCCTTTGCCACGCAGCAGCCCAAAGATCCTATCACGGGCGAGAAAGGCTCCATCGCCGTCGGCCTGGAAGGGCTGGTCTATACCATTGGCGTGGTAGGCGTCAACGAGATGGTTCAGTTCCATACAGGAAAGCAGATGCACGAATCCCGGGAGTCCTGGAAGCTCGCCGTACGTGCCATGACGGAGATGGAGATCTATTCCAAGAAGCTCTCCCAGCAGCACGGCATGACAATCGCCCTGGCGCGCACGCCTGCAGAGACCACTGCCCAGCGTTTCGCGGTATCCGACCTGATCCATGAAGAGTTCAGGGACTGCGCCGAGGGGGTTGTGAAAGGCGATCTGGATGCCGTGAAGAAGAACGTGCATAAGACGCGCGACCTGCCGGTCTACTACACCAATGGCACTCATCTGCCGCCCAGTGCGGACGTGACTATCTTCGAGAGGGCAAAGCTTGAGCATGTCTTCTTCCCCATAGTCGACGGCGGCAACATCTTCCATGTCTTCATGGGCGAGGCCACCCCTGACCCCAAGGGCCTGATGGACTTCGGCATGCGCTTAGCCAGAGAGACCCAAATCGGCTACTTCACCTTCACCAAGGATATGACGGTATGTCTCGGCTGCTCCCAGGTCTCAGGCGGTCTGGAGGACAATTGCCCCAACTGCGGATCGGACGATGTAGACCACATCAGCCGAATTACCGGGTACTTGCAGGCTGTGAGCGGATGGAACAGCGCCAAGCGCCAGGAGCTAAAAGACCGAAAAAGATACAACGAACTGGCATAGGCTTGACGACATAGGCTAACGAAAAGTATATATCGGATATACAAACAGGTGGATTTGCCAGTGAGCAAAATTGGAGGATTCAATAATGCCTGCAGTTGTTAACCGAGAAGAATGCGTAAGCTGTGGAACTTGCGTCGAGGAGTGCCCGGAAGAAGCCATCAGCTTGGACGACGAGGAAATAGCAGTTGTAAATAAGGAAAAGTGCACTGAGTGCAAGACATGCGTTGAGGCTTGCCCATCTGAAGCCATTAGCATGGAGTGAGCTCTTTCAGCACATTTTTTAGATTTCTTTTTCTCTTCGTTGACTTGCAGCAATGTCTTTCTGCGTTGATTCTTTGTCCGTTATGGCTTCATAGAACTGCTCCCAGTCCAGCGTTGTGGCCACACATCCCGATGTGGTGAGGGGCACTCCTCGAGCCGGTATGGAGTGGCTGTGGCATAGGTCCAGGCCTTCTTTTATCTCCATATGGCAGCCCACTCCTACAATGGCTCCCGGCCGGTATTTCTTGATGATTCTCTTGATGAAGCTGGAGCCGGGAACGATGAAGAATCTATAGCCCATAATCTCAGCATAATTCTTGGCCTCACCAATACGGCATTGCCCGCAATTCACGCATTTTATGCCCTCCGGAGTGAGTTTGGCCGGGCACTCTGTGCTGCGAACACATTGGGGCATGAAGATGAAGCGTTTCTCACAGGGAGTTTTCAAAAACTCCTTCTCGTTGATGTAATTTCTGAGGCGCACACCGACATCGTCCACCATGGAATCGTCCACCCCGGTTGCCCAGAAGAGAGCTTTTATTACGCTCTCGAGAAGAATGATGCCAAAGAGCATCGTTCGTGCCGCGAAGAAGTTGCCCGTCTTAAAGGAGTAAAGGATGAGCAGAGCCACAAAAATCGAGAGAATCAGAACGATGATGGCCATAAAGACCACGGCTTCGCCCACGAGATAGAATAACTGGTTCAGGTACTCTGGGAACATGATTGGATCTTCAGCCCTTTCCGGCTTATAAATCTGTTACCAACGAAAAACGGCGCAAGTTTTTTATCCCACCTGGCAGTGAGGATTACACCTTCGCCTTTATGAAACCAAAACGAGGATTGAAAGATGGCAAAGATGCACAGCAGGAAAAAGGGCTCTTCCCGGTCCCGACCACCCACGGTTGCAAAAACACCCGCGTGGTTTGATGTATCCAAAGAAGAGCTGGAAAAGACAATCATGAAACTGCACGATAGCGGTCTTCCCACCAGCCGCATTGGTCTGACGTTGAGAGACCAGTACGGAGTGCCCAGCACCAAGCTGGTATTGGGAAAGAGCATGAACAGCTTCCTGATAGAGAACAAGGCCCTACCGGATATTCCGGAGGATCTGGCTAATCTGATGAGAAAAGCTCTTCATGTCCGCAAGCATATCAAAGCTAATAAGAAGGATGTTCACAACAAGAGAGCTTTGCAGCTAACCGAAAACAAGATAAGAAGATTGGTTAAATACTATCATGACTCCAGGCGGCTGGCACTGGATTGGACCTATTCGCCCGAGACGGCTGAGATTCTCGTCTCATGAAGCGGCTTGACAAGGCTGCAGAAGCTATTGCCAAGTCGATATTGCATTGCGACAGCATGCGTGTGATCTCGCATAACGATGCGGACGGGATCACATCAGCAGGGCTGATTTGCAATGCGCTCCTGCGCGCAGGAATACCTTTTCAGGCCTCGCTTCTGAAAAGGCTTGATGAATCTGTGATCAATGGTCTGACAGGACCTGTGGTATTCTGCGACATGGGCAGCGGCAAGCCGGAGCTGATCTCTCGCATCAAAGACGATTGCTTCGTTCTTGACCATCACCGTCCAGTGGGAACATTGAGCTGTATGCACCTCAATCCCCATCTCTATGGCATAGATGGGGCCTTTGAACTGTCCGCGGCGGGCACGGTATATTCCGTGGTGCGTCACATGGGCGACAATTTCGATCTGGCAGGCCTTGCGTTGGTCGGTGCCATGGGAGACCGCCAGGGCATGATTGGTGCGAACAGAACTATTCTGGAAGATGCCGTTGCCAGCGGCGCCGTAGAGGTAAAGCCGGGTCTGAAGATGTCCGAAGACGGCCCTGTGGAAGATGTGTTTCAAAATAGCATCGAGCCATTTCTGGACTTCACCGGCGATCCGGAAAAGACCCGCAAATTTCTGGATGATTTGAAGATAAAGGGCAATGTAGAGAGACTGGAAAAGGACGACCTGGCGAGGCTATGCACGGCCCTTACACTGAAATTGCTTATGCAGGGAAGCTTTGCCGCCGATTCTGTTTTGGGAGAGGTGATCCGGCTCCGGCATGAGGTGGTGGAGAACTCACTGCAGATGGTGCAGCTCCTCAACGCCTGCGGCAACAGAGATGTTCCGGGCCTTGGTCTGACTCTATGCCTCCGGGACCGGAGCGCTTTGGGTGAAGCTCGGAAGCTGGCCCAGGAATACAAAAGCCACATCTTGCGGGAGATGAATCTGCTTAGAGAGCAAAGTAAGGTGATGGCGAATATTCGCTATCTGAAGAGGGAGAATATGGAAGCGGGATCGGTTGTATCGGGTCTCGGAATTCGATACCTATACACGGATATGCCCCTCATCACCCTTAATCATAAAGATGATATGGTTAAGATATCGGCGCGCGGAACCAAGCCGCTCATATCCAGGGGACTGGATCTTTCTGTTGCCATGCGAAAAGCGGCTGAGGCCGTGGGAGGAGCAGGTGGTGGCCATACCATAGCCAGCGGTGCCTCCATCCCGCCGGGCGCAGAGGAGAGGTTTTTGGCTCTATTAGACGAGATTGTGGGCGAGCAGCTGCATGGAACTGCAAAGGTCGAGGCTCTCGTCTCCAGCGCACCGAGCAGCAGTGATGCGACATGATCCGGGCCCGGTTGGTCTTCTATGGAGAGAATGCAGGGCTGGTGGCGAGCGCCATTGAGCCGGATAACCTGCCCAATATGAGTCTCGAGACAGATACAGATCGCATTTGCCTGCAATTCTCGACGGAGAAGATAGGCACCCTGCTCTCCACGGTTGACGATCTATTGATGAACATTAAAATAGCGGAAGATACACAATCTTGCGCGGAGGAGAGATGAAATTCCACTTAGAGGCAAGCTTTCGGCTTGGCGCCGACGCCGGCAAGGCCGAAGCTGCCATTTCAGATTTCTTTAGGGAAGCCGGGCCGATATTGCAGAAGGGCGCGCCCGAGGGTCAGGGCGCAAAGATAACCGAATGGAAGCTGGCCGGCAATAGAATCGATCTGGTCATTGATAGTGATCGGTTTGTGCGAGCCCATGATGCGTTGCTCAGGCTGCGCCGGCCGCTGTCTGAGTTATTGGGAAAGCAATTTCGCATCGGTGTGCGTGGCCTGGATGTGAGCCGGTTCGATATAGAGGTCGAGTCCGAGAGAGCCATCGAGCACAAGATACCCTACGTTCGGGAGATAAAGTTCGAAGGCGGCAAGCTGCACCTTTCCTTGGATGTAGGCCCGAGCGGCACTCTGGGCCAGGCTGAGATCGAAAACCGCATACCTGATAGGATAATCAGCCTTCTGGAGGAGAAGATGCAGAGCGGCTACGGAGGCAAGACCGAGCACTGGGAGCTGCTTTGGGAAAGCCTGGCCCGCGTGCCGAAGAGCCAGCGCGACCCCACCGATGAGATGCAAAAAGCGGGATGGATCAAGCACGGCTCCAGCCGCGGCCAGTGGATCTACGGGCCCGAAGCAACGCACGTTTTCCGGACCTTCGAGCAGATTGTTCTGGAGGAGATAATCAAGCCATTAGGCTATCAGGAGATGATCTTTCCCAAGCTCGACACCTGGGATGTCTGGAAGAAGAGCGGTCACGCCCAGGGTGTTTACCCGGAGATCTACTTCGTCTGCCCGCCCAAGACCCGTGATCCTGCCTACTGGGAAGAGGTCATGGACCACTACAAGGTCACCCATGAGGTGCCTCTGGAGCTGATCAAGGATAAGATCGACCTGCCCATCGGAGGGATGTGCTACGCGCAGTGCCCCACGTTCTGGGGATTTTTGCAGGGAATGACTCTGCCGGGCAGTGAGCTGCCCATCACGGTCTTCGATCGCTCCGGCACGAGCCACCGCTATGAGTCCGGCGGAATTCACGGCATCGAGCGCGTGGACGAGTTCCACAGAATAGAGATCGTCTGGCTGGGGACCAAAGCCCAGGCCCTGGAGGAAGCTGAGAAGCTGAAGAGCTGCTACAAGCATATCTTCGAGGACATCCTGGAGCTGCACTGGAGGACGGCCTGGGTCACGCCCTGGTTTATGGCGCAAGAGGGAAAGACCGGCCTCTCAGAGATGTCTGGCGCAGGCACAGTGGACTATGAAGCAGTCTTGCCCTACAACGGCAACTGGATAGAGTTTCAGAATCTGTCCGTGAACAGGGAGAAGTATCCCAAGGGCTTCACTGTAAAAGCACAATCGGGAGAAGCCCTCTGGTCGGGCTGCAGCGGTGTGGGCCTGGAACGCTGGGCCTCGGCATTCTTGAGCCAGAAGGGCCTCGACCCTGAGAACTGGCCCGCAGAGTTTCGCCAACGCTTCGGGGAGATGCCCAAAGGGATCAGATTCCTCTGATCCGAAGTGGTATTCTTTCCCTTTTTTTAATTTAAAAATCTTTAAGTACTAATATTACCTATTCCGTAATATGAGATTTCGAAATGCGTCGGTGATTTTAATGTTGGCCGTGTTGCTGCTGGCCAACAGTGCAGCCGCTACAAAATGCGTAATTTATGTTACAGATGAACACAAGATGACGATCAATAATGCAAGAATATATCTTGACGATTCATCGCTGCCAATTGGCACGACCACTTATAATTCCGGATTGGGAAGAAATGCCTGGGTCGGCGACATCAGTCAATCGGGCGAGCACACACTAACTGCAACGTGGGAGCAAGCGAGACCAAATGTTATCTATCACCAAGGGTCGGCGACGGTCGATATTGCCGGAAATTCCACGATGCGCATAACTATCGAGACACACAAAGTGTGATTTTTGAACGGGGACTATGCCCGCCCCTGGAGTCGTGCGACCTCTGCCCCGGCAGTGCCATCCGGTAGATGCACCGCCAGGGTGCGCGGCCTGATGTTGGATGAGGACGGCATCCCGGATCAGGGCATTCTTTTCCGCCATCTCCCCTCACTGGCCGCCAGAGCAGGGCTAACATGGGTACTGGCAATCCTTTAAATGCCAGGCAGCACCCAACAATAAGCAGATGATTCCCTTCGAGTACCTGGAGCATACCGCTGACGTGAAGTTTCGTGCCTATGGCAAAACGCCGGAAGAGATGCTCTCCAATGCCGCAGCCGCTCTCTTCAATACCATGGTGGACCCGGCCACGGTGCAGATCCTGGAGACCTGGATGGTAGTGCTGGAGGCTCCGGAGCTGGAGGATCTGGCCTACCAATGGCTCTCGGAGATCGTGTTCCTCTTTGAGACTGAGTCGGCGGTATTCGCCTCCTTCAGGGTTCAGCTCCGGCAGAACGGGTCCTGGAAGCTTGCGGCTGAAATTGGCGGCGAGAGAATAGACCTCAAGAGACATTCCTTCAAGAACGAGGTCAAAGCCATCACTATGCACCAGTTTCAGATAAAGAAGAATGAATTGAACGATCTCTGGTGCATCCAGGTGATTTTGGACGTGTGATTATGGCAGATATCAATAAGATCGACGATAATATTTATGAGGTGCCCATCGGCTACCGGCCGGGCATGCGTGTGCCGGGGCGAATCTTCGTCTCCGAGGCGCTGCGCGCGATGGTGGAGCCGGGAACAATAGATCAGGTGGCCAATGTTGCCAACCTGCCCGGCATTGTAAAATACTCCATGGCCATGCCCGATGCCCATCTGGGCTACGGCTTTCCTATCGGCGGAGTGGCGGCTTTTCAAGAAGATGGCGGCATCATCAGTCCCGGTGGTGTGGGATTTGACATCAACTGCGGCGTGCGCCTTCTCCGCACCGACCTGGACTCAAAGCTGGTGCAGCCGCTCATCAACACCTTGATAGATGCGCTCTTTGAGGCCATACCATCTGGCCTCGGTGCCACCGGCCGGCTGCAAGCCAGCGATCAGCAGCTCACGGAGGCCTTCACTTCCGGGTCCAAGTGGGCCGTGGAACAGGGCTACGGTGTGGAAGCAGACGTGACTCACTGCGAGGAGAACGGCCAAATGGAAGGCGCCGACCCGGCCCAGGTGAGCGCAAAAGCCCGCAAGAGAGGCCGTCCTCAGCTGGGGACCCTGGGCAGCGGCAACCACTTCCTGGAGATCCAGCGAGTGGAAGAGATCTTTGACGAGGAGAAGGCAAAGCAGTTCGGCCTATTCAAAGGTCAGATTACGATTATGATCCACTGCGGCTCGCGGGGAGCCGGCCACCAGATATGCACCGATCATCTGGAGGTCTTGAACCAGGCGGTGAAAAAATACAATATCGAGATTCCAGACAAGCAGCTTGCCTGCGCGCCATTAGGCTCTCCCGAGGCGGAGCGCTACTTTGGAGGAATGGTCTGCGCCGCCAACTATGCCTGGGCCAACCGGCATATCATCGCCCACTGGACGCGAGAGGTCTTTGAAAGGTACTTCCCCGAGGCATCGCTGGATCTGGTATACGACGTGGCTCACAACGTGGCCAAGATCGAGGAGCATGATGTAGACGGCAAGCGCATGCGCCTCTACGTGCACCGCAAGGGCGCGACCAGGGCTTTTGGTCCCAGCCGCAAAGAGGTGCCTGCGACCTACAGAAGCGTGGGCCAGCCTGTGCTCATTCCGGGAAGCATGGGAACGGCTTCTTACGTTCTATGCGGCAATGACAATGCTCTGAATGTCTCTTTCGGCTCCGCCTGCCATGGCGCAGGCCGGGTCATGAGCCGAAGCCGGGCCACCAGATTGTTCAACGGCAAAGACGTGAAGGCTGCTTTAAATCTTCAGGGAATCGTGGTCAAGGCCACATCGCCTGCCATGCTGGCAGAAGAGGCTCCCCAGGTCTACAAGCCATCCGGAGATGTGGTGGATGTGGTGCACAACCTCAGAATCGCCACCAAAGTCGCCAAGCTTGTGCCCATCGGGGTATCCAAGGGATGAAGCTGCGGGTCGTCCTGGTGGAGCCGCTCTACGATGGCAATGTGGGCTCCGTGGCCCGGGCCATGAAGAACTTCGGCTTTCATGATCTGGCGATGGTCAACCCATGCAAGATCGAGGACTATGGCTCGGCCATGGCCTCCCATGCCAGGGACGTTCTGCAGATGTCGAAGAGCTTCTCATCCCTGCCGGAGGCCCTGGAGGGCGCCAACCTGGTGGTGGGCACAACCGGCAAGAGATTGGAGACGGAGCAGCACCACCTGCGACTGCATCTGCGCGTGCCGTGCTTTACACCCGCAGAGCTGGCAGAGAAGCTGAATGGAAAAGAGGGAACTGTAGCGCTGCTGCTGGGCCGGGAGGACTGCGGCCTGAACAGTGAGGAGCTGGCAATATGCGATATGGTGGTCTCCATCCCCACAAGCGGCGAGTATCCGGTCATGAATCTCTCTCATGCGGCTGCAATCCTGTTCTATGAGCTCTCCGGTTCTGTTAGCGGAGCCACTGAAATGGCCAGCCGGCAAAGCCTCAATCTACTCCAAGAAGGAGCGAATTCCCTGCTCCGGGAGGTCTGCTACCCCCGGCATAAGGCGGATTTTGCTGATCTGATGCTGCGGCGCATCTTCGGCAGGGCCGAGCTGACGGAAAGGGAAGCGCGCAGCCTTTTGGGCATTATAAAGAGAATTCGCTGGCGGATAACTCACGGACAGGAACCTGGGATGGGAGCGGAAGATAATGCCTAGGGGGCAACTCTCAAAAGGCTTTAAATATTGGACTGAGTTAGAGATACATTACTAAGGGGCTAGTTATATGGAAGAGATAGCAAAACCTCGAGAATTCATTAGGGATCAGTTGCCATATGGCGGAGCGGTGAATATTCGCGGCGAAATTGTCTGGCAAATCACTAAAGAAGAGCACGAAGTGATGAAGGCTAGAGTTTTAAGTCTCTTTGAAAACGATGATTCGGCTAGCATTTGGCTCTAACATGTTAGTTGCAGAATAATAGCGTCATATCGCTTGCTTGTGTTGCATTATTGCAGACGCTCACTTCCCGTTTTCGTAGACTCTCTCCGCCCTTTCGCATATCTCATCCCAGTCGTACTTTCTCGCCATCTCTATGCACTGCCACCGCATGTCATCCCCCGTTTCAAGCGCCCGGCAAAGGCTCTTGGCTAGAGCCTCCGCCGTGGGCTCGCAGACCATACCCGTCTGCTTTGTAACAAGATCCATCACTGCATTCATTCTGTGCTTCACTGTGACCACGGGCAGACCACAAGCGTTTGCCTCCAGGGCCGCCATGCCGAAGCCCTCTCTTGTGGACGGCGAAGCGAATACTCGAGAGGATTTCATGAGCGCCAGGGCATCACTGTAGTTCTCCAGAAAGCTGCAAAATTCAACATTCTTTTCCAGTCCACTCTCGCGAACCAGGGATTGCAGAGCTGAATTCTCCGGACCGTCTCCTATTATCAGGGCCCTAACGTCCGGAATTTCCGACTTCACCATGCTTAATGCCTGGATGAGAAGGTCGACGTTCTTGTGCCGAACAAGCCTTCCGGCACAAATTATATCCGACTGCTTCTCTGAGGGGATTATCCGTTCAATTTTCTGCCAGTCGATGCCGTTTGGCACAACCTGGACCGACTTTGCCCCCAGCCTTTCCAGATCCCTTTGTGTCCTCTCCGAGACAGCGATGTTCTTATCCGTTAGCCTGGCTGCTGCCTTTTCAATATACTTGCCAAAGGCGCCTTTCCTTCCCATGTACTCGTACCAGTATTCACCCCAGACCTCATGCCAGGTGATGAACAAATCCCGCCTCTTGACGCACGTCCGGAGCTTTGCCGAGAAGCAGGAAAGATACGGGAAGTTCTGGCAATCGACGATCTCGCATTCTACTTCGGCGGATAGTACCTTGCCTGCAAAGTAGGCCGCCTCCTTCATCGATCTCTTGCCGCCGGAGTAAAGCGGCATAGGTTGGCAGATGCCGTGCAGGTGAACACCATCTATTTGGATATCGTTCTCTCCCTGCCACCACTTCATGCCATAGCAGTGGACCGCGTGGCCGCGCGCAGCCATCCTTTGCGAGAGCTCATAAATCCTCTTCTCGGCGCCACCCTTCACCCAGGGATAGACTGCATCATAAACGTAGGAGATCTCCATCAAGCCTCAAAGACCTTTTTAAGACGGTCCAATTGACTCTAACTACATTTCCGATATCTATATCGCTAGATTCAAGGATTGGATCCATCTCGTGCCT
>Ga0182011_10004131_pt1 | contig 11701 bp, 12 predicted proteins | sample 711E1DmetaG_FD_120481 | JGI IMG/M metagenome (GOLD analysis project Ga0182011, IMG submission 120481) | Permafrost microbial communities from Stordalen Mire, Sweden - 711E1D metaG | ecosystem: Environmental > Terrestrial > Soil > Wetlands > Permafrost | place: Sweden: Stordalen | collected... | reverse complement strand
GGATTTACTCGAGCGGATAGCCTCGAACACGGTCGGATCTACCAGGGTGGAGGTGTCGCCGAGTTCGCGTCCCTCGGCGACGTCACGCAACAACCGCCGCATGATCTTGCCGCTGCGGGTCTTCGGCAGGGTGGTAACAAACTCGATTTCCGAGGGCATTGCGATCGGGCCGAGCGTGATTCTTACATGGTAGAGGAGCTCGTTTTTCAGCTTGTCGCTTGCCGTATGTCCCACACGGAGAATGACAAACGCTTTTATGATATTTCCTTTCACTTCATCCGGTTTGCCGATGACCGCAGCCTCGGCAACAGCCTTATGAGACACAAGCGCGCTCTCCACTTCAGCTGTCCCGATATTATGCCCGGCAACGACAATGAGATCGTCAGCCCGGCCGAGAACCATGATGTAACCTTCCTTGTTCTTTACGGCAAGATCGCCAACAGCGTAACAGCCCGGAATCGTGTTCCAGTATTTCCGGTACCGCTCGTCATCCTTATAGACCGTGCGCAGCATCGAAGGCCACGGTTCGCGGATTACGAGGAAGCCGCCAATGCCGGGCGCAACGGATTTCCCGTTCTTGTCCACGACATCGGCAACAACGCCGGGGACACCCTTGCCGGCAAAACCCGGGTACATCCGTTCGCCGATCATGGTCGTGACCATGTGCATACCGGTCTCGGTCTGCCACCAGGTATCAACAACCGGGCACCGGTTCTTCCCGATCACGCGATAATACCATTCGAACGCTTCGGGGTTCAGCGGTTCGCCGACAGATCCCAGGATGCGCAGGGAACTGAGGTTATACTTGTCCGGCCACTGCTCGCCGAGTTTCATAAACATGCGGATTGCGGTCGGGGCAGTGTAGAGAATCGTGACCCCGAACTCTTCCACCATCCGCCAGTATGCACCAGGGTCCGGGTAATCGGGAGTTCCTTCCGTGATAATGATCGTAGCTCCCAGTGCAAGCGGCCCATAGACAACGTACGAATGCCCGGTGATCCAGCCGGGGTCTGCAGTGCACCAGTAGACGTCGTTGTCCTTGATATCAAACACGGTCTTGGTGGTATAGTACGTGCCGACCATGTACCCGCCACATGTATGGACAATACCTTTCGGGGCACCGGTGGAGCCGCTTGTATAGAGGATAAAGAGCGGGTCTTCGGCATCCATAACCTCGGGTTCGCAATCCGTCTTTGCGTCCTTGATCATATCGTAGAAATCCATCTCCATCTCCTTGTGGATCTCCACCGGCTGAGTAAGTTCCCTTCGTAAGACAACCACATGCTCCACACTCGGCGCATCGATGATCGCCTCCTCGATGATATGCTTGAGGGGGATAGACTTGCCGCGCCGGAACGTTACATCGGCCGTGATGACGACCTTTGCCTCGGCGCCGGTGATACGGCTGTTGAGCGCGGCTGCACCAAAACCGCCAAATACGACACTGTGGACCGCCCCGATCCGGGCGCACGCGAGCATCGAGATGATCTGCTCCGGGACCATCGGCATATAAATGCAGACCCGGTCTCCCTTACCAACACCCAGCCTTTTCAGACCATTGGCTACCCTTATAACTTCACGCAGGAGCTGGCGGTACGTATAGATCCGCTCGGTGTCATCCTCACCCTTCCAGATGAGCGCCACCTTGTTCCGGCGGGCATTCTGCACATGGCGGTCGAGGCAGTTGTAGGTGATGTTGGTCTTCCCGTCAATAAACCAGCGGGCGTAGGGGTAGTTCCATTCCTTCACTTTTGTGTAAGGTGAGAACCAGTGCAATTCATGGGCAATCCGGTCCCAGAATGCTTCGGGATCTTTTCGGAATTCATCGTACGCCACCTGGTAATCTCCCACCCAGCTGTTCTGCCGGTAAGATGGATCGGGCGTGAAATACTTCTCGGTAAGTCTGACGTTAAAGTCTTCTGCCATGGAAAACCCCGATTTAACACTATTAATAATGTGTAACGGAAATTAAGGGTTGTCATTTTCCCCGCCCAGAACATCCCGGAAAATACATAACCGGAAATTGATGTAAAAGAACAAAAGAGCAAGAGGAGAAAAAGCAGATATATTAATCGTACTGGCGCCAGGTATGGCCGCATTCTGTGCACCGGAAGAACCGCACCTCGCTCTCATCCGCAGCACGAAGCTGGCGGAGCCACCAGATTGCCAGATTGTTCTCACACTTGGGGCACTTGATCTGAATGGTGGGCATGGTCTTTTCCTGTCCTTCCTCCTCAACGATCACGATCTCATTCTCGCTGCGGTGGACCTTGCGCGTCATCTGGTCAGCGCCCTCGATCTTCCGGATATACCCGCATTTCCGGCACTTCAGCTGGCCGGCAGATGACATCAGCATGGTTTTACATTCAGGACAAAACATCGCTCTACTATCCGTGATAATACAAGATTAAGCCTCTTATCCGGGAACCGGCACCCTGTTTTCCCGCATGTCCTTCCCGAAGGATTGTTTAAAATCCCGGCACCCAAGGGATATCCGGACCGTCAATCAGGAGAAGATGCAGGATGTGTCCATTCAGAATCCTTTTTTTGGTATCAGGCGAATAAGTCTATAATGATCGAGTACCTGGTCCTGCTGTCCTGTCTTGGATTTCTCGCGTTCCTCGTGCCCGGTCGCCACAGGAAATATGCAGCCATTGTCGGCTGGACGTTTATTGTCCTCTCCCTCTTTGCTAACCTTGACTACTATTTCGAGGAGAACAATTTCCTGTATCCGCTGATGGCGGCGCTCTCGGTTCCGTTCCTGTTCATCACCGCAAAATACCTTCTGAAAGAAGATGAGCGTGCCATGAGCCTGTCACGGGCTGCTGCTGTCGCATTTATCATCTACGCCCCGTTCGAGTACATTCCGGCAGCAGGCGACTGGCTTATCAGCGTCGTTGTCGGGCAGATCATCTGGGTGCTCGACGTTCTCCATTTCAGCGTGAGCCTCGCGGACTGGAATATCATTATACGAAATAATTACCGGGTCGAGATTATCCTCGGGTGTACCGGTATCCAGAGCATTGCAATCATGCTCGGCGTTGCCGCCGCTGTCCCGACAACCACAAAACAGAAAATTCTCGCATTCCTGATCGTTGCTCCGACCATCTATTTCCTTAACCTGCTCCGGAACGCGTTTGTCATCATGGCCTATACGGAACAATGGTTCCCGTACTGGCCGGCGGTAGCGAGCAACGGCGAGGCCGGGTACGAGAGTTTCTTCTGGGCTCACAATGTCATAGCAGAACTCTCTGCCCTTATCATTCTCGTCATTATCGCATACGGGCTTTTTACCATTATCCCGGGCCTGGCGGATTATGCCGATGACCTCTACCAGATGTATGCCGGCGAGGTCAGGAAAGCGTTCGGTAAAGGTAAATAATTCTCTGGATCGCGGACAGGTTCGTACAGACCGCGATGATAATAACTGAGGCCCAGATAACCCCAAAAATCCCGCCAAGGATCAGGATAAGGAAGGTCTCAGGCCGCCCGAAGAAGCCTACCCCTTCCAGGGGATCATCGATCTTTCCTTCGACTTTCTGACGGTACCCGATCTCGGCATATACAACCGGCTTTATGAACGTGTTCATGAGCGACCCGGTGATTGCAACCGCGACCACCGCAAAATCAGCGATTGTTGAGACCGGCAGGAGCTGGCTGACGATCGGGATACCGGCCAGGCCGATCCCCAGGAGTGCAATCGCGTCCACGTATTTATCCACGATCCAGTCGAAGACAGCACCAAAATTCGTATGAGCGTTCGTTTTCCGTGCAACGCTCCCGTCGATCAGATCAAATATTGCCGATACCAGCAGCGCAAGGCTTCCCAGCAAAAACTCGCGTTTGAAAAACAGAAAGGCGCAGACACCACCGGCGATGAGGGCCAGAAGCGAGATCTGGTTGGGGGTGATCCTGAGCCTGACAAAGACCCCTGCGACCGGCTCAAGGTACCTGACAAACCTCGGCCGGAGTGCAGTAATATTCATAACTCAATTCATGGGTACACGATCCATTAATAGTTGCCTTTCTGAAGTGATCATCCGTGCATCAGCGATGATAATGACCGCCGCTATCATCACTTTATTTATATCCCCCATCCAATGATACCGGAGAGAAGAGACTAAAGATGACACAGAAAACCGACCGGCCGCATGTCCTGATGATGTCAGAGATCACGGCAGACGGAAAACTCACCCTGAAAAAGGGAGCGTCCTCAAAGATCCTGATGAAATACATGGCGCACGAAACCGAGCTTTTACTCCATGAAACCCGGGCTGAATACGACGCTATCATGGTGGGCGCCAACACCATCCGGATCGATAATTCATTCCTGACCGTCAGGTATGTCCAGGGAAAAAGCCCGCTCCGGGTCATACCGTGCAGCATGGCAGACCTCCCGCTTGACGCAAACGTACTGAAAAATGATGCCCCGACCGCGATCGCCGTCTGTGAAGCTGCACCGGCAGACAAAGTAGAAGCCATAAAAAAGAAAGGGGCGCATGTTATTGTTGCCGGCAAAACCCACGTCGAACTCCCGCTGCTCATGAAGATTCTCAATAAAAAATTCAGCGTGAAGAAACTGATGATCGAAGGCGGTCCGACCCTGAACTGGCACATGCTGCACGACCGGCTCGTGGACGAGATCCGGCTCATCCACCTGCCCTTTATTGTCGGGGGATCCGATACACCATCCCTTGTCGGGGGAATGCATATCGACACGGAAGACCAGATGATCCGGCTCAACCTGAAAAAATACTATATGTGCGGCAGCAACCTCGTCTCCGAGTTTGACGTCCTGTACCGCGAGGCCTGAATTATGGAAGAGAATGATCTGCCGTTACTCCGGAGTCCTGAACCCGGAGAAATTAATGAACTGCCCGTGACTTCAGCACAGCCCGCCCCTGCCGGACCTCCTGCACCAGCAGCAGCTCCGGCAACCGTCCCGGTGACGGGTCCGGCACCTGTTCCGCCAGCCCCGCAGGCAACCTCCGGGACCAATGCCGGGTTCAAGTGGTTCCTTATCATTGTCGCAGGACTTTTCCTGGTTTGCGGGCTGTCGGTTGCTTTTTATCTCCTCTCGCATCCGGACATCCAGGGGGTTACCGTAGTCCGGATGGAGGGCACGATGGTAACCGGCGAAGCAAATGATGGTGATACCATAGGCAGCGAGGTTGTTGGCAGGGAGTTGCGGCAGGCTGCTGATGACCCGATGGTAGAAGCGATCGTGCTGCGCGTCAACAGCCCGGGGGGCTCTCCTGCTGCAGCCCAGGAAATCATCGGCGATCTCGAATATGCAAAAACCAAAAAACCGGTTGTCGTATCCATGGGCGATATGGGAACATCGGCTGCGTACTATGTCAGCGCCCACGCGGACAGGATTTACGCCGACCCGGACACCTTCACCGCAGGCATCGGGGTTATCTGGAAATTCTCGGATATCAGCAACTGGATGGAAAAAGAAGGCTATAATCTCACCGTCATTAAGTCCGGCAGTAAAAAGGACATGGGCTCTACCGCCCGCCCGATGAGCGATGACGAGCAGGCTTACGCCCAGCAGATTGTCAGCGAGAGTTTTGAGAATTTCATTTCGGATGTGACCACCCAGCGGGTAATCGCCCGATCCGATATTGAAGACGGGAGGGTGATCCGCGGAGCCGATGCCGTGAAAATCAATGTCGTTGACGAGCTGGGGAACCTGAATGATGCCATTGACGGGGCAAAGAAACTGGCGGAATCCCGGTCTAAATCATCATTACCGGGTCTGTCTTCATATATTCCCGGCATACGGTCGTAGCATAATGGCCGGGCGGCAGGGAAAATTTCAGGCGCAGGCATCCCTCTTCAAGCGCCGTCAGGATTTCAGTCCTCAGCGCAACGGACCGCCACGCACCCTCATATTTTGTCCTCACAAACACTGATGCCCGTTCAAAATCTTCCGGTGATATGCAGTACTCCGCCAGAAGTGCTTCGGTCGCCAGCTCACCGGTCGTTTTTGCCTCGAACTTTTCTTTTCCCGGCATAAAAAGGGCGATACTGCAGCGTCCCCGCTTCAGGTGGATTTTTACCGCATTGCAATTTGCTGCCGTGACTTCATCCGTGCGCCCGTTGGCAAACAGGAGCCGGTCGCCCGGCTGCGGATCGTCCAGGGCATACCCGTCGTCAAGCCGCCGGCTCAAGGAAAGGTTGAACAGGTAGGACTGGAATGCCGACACGAACATGGAAAGCAGTTTCGGGGGAAGAACCTGCAGTGCTCCCGCATAATCGCCCGGGCACTCTACGAGATGGTGGAGCATGGCCCGCTCATAATTCATCTGGACCGGCAGGACATGCAGCACGGGAGCAGGGTCCCGTGTTGCACGGAACGCTGCACGGATTGTCTTGATCTCTTCGGGCTCACCGGGGAATTCCATACCTACATACGTCATAACCGCCTGCTCATAGTCCCCTTTCAGAATCCATTCCCCCACGCGGTGCGTCACAGGGCGGATGGCGCCGAACCGCTGGAGGCCGAAATAATTGGGAACTCCGGCCGCAACCTTTTCCGAAACACTCTGCACCCGGCCGGCAAGATCGGCCGGGTCCGGGTCGCGGATCGCGATAGCGAAACGGTTTCCCTGCAGGTCGCCGAGCGACAGTCCCTCGTTTGACTGGACGAGCGGTTCAAGCGTGATATCCTTCAGATATATCGCTGCAACCTGTTCAGGAGTGACATTGTACAAAGAGATCCACTGCGTTGTAACAGCATTACGGTCTTTTGTACCCGCCCAGCCGATGCGGCGGTGGCTGATGCCAAGCCGTTTTGCGATCTCCTTGACCGCATGCTGGAGTTCCCAGTTCTTCTTGGTCAACCGGCAGATCAGGAACGGGCCGCTCGTCTGTTTCCTTTCAGGTGGGATCTCTTCCACAAGGAAATCCTCCGCGATTGTCCGGAGCCTGCCGCCAATCCCTTCAGCATCGCTCGCGTACCAGCAGATCCCGAGATCGCGTTCGAGCGGAAACGGACTCGGTTTCATAAGAGGGAGAGCGAGCCGGTAATCTTGTCGAGATCCTCGCTCCTGGCAGGGCCGAGGCCAAGCGCGGTGATGGTGCCGGGCGGGATCTCGGTCATGCCTGCGTCCTGGATCAGGGATGATGATATCCCGGAACGCTCGGCAATCACCTTGAGTTCGAAGAGCGTCCGTTCATCGTTTGCCTTGAGGACCACTTTCTTCTGGCCTTCAGCAAGCCATGCTTTCTTGAGGTCCTTGTCAGCACCGTTATAGGCGCCGATAGATGCGTGACCTGCCTGTGCGCACCGCTTGCCGCAGCTCATCTTCACATCATTCCGGATGATGAGACATTGTTTGTAACGGAATTCCGGCTCGTGTGCCATTTCCGGTAGCTTTGGTTCTCACCCGTCATATACCTATAGCCGGATTACCGCAGGCAGGAATAAAAGGGGAATATTTTTTGCGCTCACATCACTAATGATATCAGTGTACTTTCATGGCCACACGTGAACCTGTCCGGTCCTGCACCATGGCAATGACCGCAGGATTCCTTGCCCTGCTGCTGGTCTTCCTTGTACTGACCTGCGGGTGTCTGCGGACTGAACCTGAAGAGCTGCCCCCGCAACCAGTGTCGCCACTTCCGCTCATGAGCGTTTCCCCTATAGTCCCCGTCAATACCACGGAAAATATCACCAGTAGTACTCCTCCGGCAATCGTTATCACCAGCCCGGAACTGACCGGGGTCTTTACAGAACAACAGTTCCCTCCGGAAGTTGAAACAGCCGTCACCGATTTTACGGAGGGAAAAACCACCGATACCATCAACGGGTTTCTCCGATGGGAATCGGTAAGGGCCCGGACAAACCAGTCAGAGGCGGCCCGCATCCAGGAGCAGATCCGCCATATTGATTATGCTGTATTCAACACCACGGTCAGGGAAAATATCAGTGTCTATATCGGCATCAACGGGGAAGATGCAAAACGGATCCAAAACGACTCGGTCTATGAAGAACCCGGATATATTATTGCATCGTACGACCCGTCGGTGATCTACCATAAGCTTGCGACCAGCGGGAGGGACAGCGATGGGTATCTTACGATGTGTGTTATCGATTTCAGGAGAGGGAGCCACCTCCTGTTTGTCAATGCTACGGAGCGGGAATTCCTCCTGCCCCGCGGGGGTATCTGGGATTTTGCGGGAGAGGAAACATACGAGCAACTTGATTTTTCCGCAGATTCCGTTCCCAAGTACGGGGATATCATCCCGACGAAAGTCCGGTTGATCCTCACAAAAGAGCACCCATGATACCCGGGAAGGGCGGACTCTTTTTATGACCCATGCCGTGCAGGACCATTACAATATTTTTCTTGCAGGGAATTATACCTGGATGTGCGGGGGTTGGGAGGAGCAGATCCGAATCAACCGGCACTTTTTTTCCTCCCATACGGTCATGCCCCGTGACAACGGTGTTGCCATCGATCTCGGGGCCGGCAACGGGTTCCAGTCCGTTCCGCTTGCAATGCTCGGGTACTCCGTGACCGCGGTTGACTTCTGCCAGCCTCTTCTGGATGCACTTCGCACGAATGCCGGTGACCTGCCCATTGTTACCGTCAACAGCGATATCCTGCAGTATTCCTCATGGTCAGGCAGGAACCCCGCGCTCATCGTCTGCATGGGCGATACGCTCACTCACCTGCCGGATCTCCCATCCGTTACCAGCCTGATCCGGCACTGCCATACGGAACTTGAACCTGGCGGAACGCTGGTCCTTTCGTTGCGGGATTATTCCTCAGTACCGGCAGGAACGACCGAGTGTATACCAGTCTGCCGTAACGATAACCGGATTTTCCTGTGCTCACTGAAATACCATGAAAAAAACGTAATGGTTGAGGATATACTCTATTCCCGTGATGGCGGCAGCTGGCGGCGGCATGCCGGAAGGTATTCCAAGATCCGCATCCATCCGGATCACCTGGCCCGGATTGTCCGCACTGCCGGGTTCACCCTGCATTTTTCTGAGTTCAGAGACAGTAAAATAACCATAATCGCGGTAAAAGAAAACACTGTTACCTCCGGTCCTGACCTGAAGACCCGAGGGATATGACATGCGGGTGCAGGCACGTTGTCGTGGTACGGTCATCATCTTTTTCACGGTGCGATACCAACCGGCTCATGATACCGATGAGCGGGGAACAACGGGATTTTAACGCGGCCGCGGCGACCTGGGACGAAAACCCGGCACGGGTGAAACTGGCGCAGGACGTATTCCGGGCAGTAACGGATTCCGGTCTTCTCAGACCGGGAATGGATGTCCTGGAGGCAGGCTGCGGCACGGGTCTTTTAACACTCCTGCTCCAGCCCTGCGTGCACAGCATCACCGCAACCGACAGCTCGGAAAGGATGCTTGGCGCCCTGAATGAAAAGACCAGGCGCGGGCACTACAAAAATGTGAAACCGCTGCTTGTCAATCTTGAGGGAGATAAGGGAATCGGGGGGCGCTACGATCTGGTTGTCAGCAGCATGACCTTCCATCACATCAGGGATATCCCGGTGCTGCTCGGACGGATTGCTGCAGTCCTGAAACCGGGAGGAATGCTCTGCACCGCCGACCTTGACAGGGACGGGGGAAAATTTCACGATGACAGGACCGGAGTATTTCATAACGGGTTTGACCGTGCGGTCCTCCGCAGGATGTTCGAGGATGCCGGATTTGAAAATGTCCGTAACCGAACTGCCGCTTTCATGAGCAAACCGGACAGCAGGGGGAACACACAGTGCTTTACCATATTCCTGATGACCGGCCGGGTTCCGGACCATGCAGGGGCAAATCGCCCGGGACAGTAGAGTGTTATGCAGCAGAATGACGCTTCCGGTGAAGACCCGATAATCAGGGTCGAAAATCTCGAACATCGCTACGGAGATTTCAAAGCGGTCGACAACATCAGCTTTTCCGTGAAAAAAGGCGAGATCTTTTCATTCCTCGGGCCGAACGGGGCCGGCAAGAGTACGGCAATCAATGTCCTGATCACGCTGCTCTCCCTGCAGAAAGGCAAGGCAATGGTCGCAGGATATGATGTGACCAGAGACCCCCAGAGGGTCCGGGAATCGATTGGCATTGTTTTCCAGGACATAACGCTCGACAGGGACATGACGGTCTGGGAGATCCTCGAGTTCCATGGCCGTCTCTACAATATGCCTGATCATGAGCGGAGGAAGCGGATCGATGAGCTTCTGCAGCTGGTCCAGCTCGAGGCGAAAAGAAACGATCTGACCAAGCGCCTGAGCGGGGGGATGAAACGAAGGCTTGAGATCGCCCGCGGTCTGATGACCCGGCCGAAAGTACTATTCCTCGATGAACCCACCATCGGGCTCGATCCCCAGACCCGGATGCGCATGTGGGAGTATATCAAGGGGGTCAACAATGAGGGGACAACGATCTTTCTCACCACCCATTACATGGATGAAGCCGATCAGCTCTCCGACCGGATCAGTATCATCGACCACGGGAAGATTGTTATCTCCGGCACTTCGTGGGAACTCAAGAATACCCTTGGCCGGGACCTCATCTATCTTGAGACCAATGACAATGACGCGGCCATCCGGCTCTTAAAAGACCTGTCACCGATCCGTGATATAAAAATAAAATCCCGGGGATTTGTCCTGCTGGTCAATGAAGACGGCACCAAGGTTCTCCCGTCAGTCATCGACACACTCAGGAATAAAGGGATAGAGATTGGGACCATCAACCTGAAAAAGCCCACCATGGATGACGTTTTTGTGTTCTATACGGGAAAAGAGCTCCGCGATGAAGGGGCGGCTCCTGCGAGACCAAGGTTCCTGCGGTCGGGAAGGCGGTAACATGTCCTACGGGTTCATGACCATTTACTGGCGCGACATGATCCGCTTTGTCCGTTTCAAGACACTCCTGGTCTCCTCGCTCCTCCAGCCGGCGCTCTGGCTTGCATTCTTTGGCATCGCCATGGCGAGCAATTTTGACAAGCTGACCGCCGGGATGCCGGTACCTGCCGGTGCCCATGTTGTCGGGTACCTCACGTTCATGGGTGCGGGGATCATAGCGATGACGACCCTGTTCACGAGCCTCTTTGGCGGGATTGTCATACTCTTCGACAAGAACTGGGGGCTCATGCGGGAGATCCTCGCAAGCCCGATGAACCGTAACCATATCATCTTCGGAATAGGCCTTTCCGGCGTCACCAAATCCTTCATCCAGGCAATCATCATCATGGTTTTCGGTATCCTGATCGGGACGGCGTTCTTTGCCGGTTATACCCCGGTACAAACGGTTATCGGTATTGCCGGGATCCTTGCCTTTGTTGCCATGTTCGCGCTCGGGTTCCTGTTCCTTTCCGCCGCGATCGCGATCTCTATGGAGAGCCCCGAGGGGCTGCAGGGGGTTATCACGCTTCTGACCATGCCGATCTTCTTTGCCAGCAACGCTCTCTACCCGATCGATACATTCCCCGAGATCCTGAAGATCCTCTCGATCTACAACCCGATGACGCTCTTGATCACCGGCATCCGGTACTTCGCGATCGGCCCGGACTTTATCGCGCTCGGGAAACATTACGCGTATACGCCGGTGGATATCGGATTGGCATTTGGCGGGCTCGCTGTTTTTACGATGATTATGTTCACGTTTGCATGGTGGCGGTTCAGGAACGCGGTCGTGACGTGAGGGGATTCTACCGTT
>Ga0182011_10004130_pt1 | contig 11705 bp, 10 predicted proteins | sample 711E1DmetaG_FD_120481 | JGI IMG/M metagenome (GOLD analysis project Ga0182011, IMG submission 120481) | Permafrost microbial communities from Stordalen Mire, Sweden - 711E1D metaG | ecosystem: Environmental > Terrestrial > Soil > Wetlands > Permafrost | place: Sweden: Stordalen | collected... | reverse complement strand
ACTCTACGGGTTGCATGGCGACCCACTCACCAGGTGGACCGAAGAATACCAGGAAAACGTGTATCGGCATCAGGTCGGGATGCTGAGCCGCATTCCGTTCCTGCGCGGCACATCACCGTGGGTGCTGATGGACTTCCGCAGCCCCCGCCGCACCCTGCCGGACATCCAGGACTTCTTCAACCGCAAGGGCCTGGTTTCCGTGCAAGGCGACAAGAAAAAGGCCTTCTACGTGATGCAGGAGTTCTACCAGGCCAAGCAGAAGGAATACAAGTAGCGGCAGGCGTTACGCCGCCCGCGCTATCCGGCGGTATTCCTCTTCCGAGCCGGCCGGCAGCAGGACCCACAGCGTGTAGATGCCCAGCGCCGTGCCGAATGGCATGTCGAGCAGGCTGAAGCACCCCAGAACAATGGCCAGCATGCGCGCCCAGGGTTGCCGTTCCAGCAACCCCCAACCCGCCACAATGCCGATCACGCCGCCCACCAGCAACAGTCCTCCCAAACCCCGCATCAAGCCGTGCACGAAACCTGGAATGCCGGGCGCGAGGAACGGGAACCCAGAGTGGAAAATCGACACCAGGGCCAAGCCCGGAAGCAGGCGAAAGGCGGAAATCGCCAGCCAGAATATGCCCAACAGTCGCACGTGGCCGGCAATCCGGCCCTCCACCGGCATCAGCGGCACGGCGCCCACACCTTTGCCGCACCTCGGACAGAAACGATGAGACTCCTGCAACGCGGTCCCACAACGGTCGCAAAACATTCTTCTGCCTCCTGGATGGCTACTCCATACCATACGAGGGTACCGCGCGGTTAGTTCGCGTGAAAGGACCTGAAAGGGGGAGAATGTCGAATTAGGCGCGGACCCGGGGCCGCATGCCGGCGGCCGAGAAGCTGTTTTTGCGCTGTCCCTTAGGCGGTTGCATGTATAATCGATGCTGGCCAGGATGGCCGGAGGCGACAATGCAAAGCTGTGACCGGAAAAGCAGGCTGGCGAGTGGCGCCCTGGTGGCGTCCCTGTTGGTCGCGGTGGGCGGGACTTATGCCGCGGAACCTCCGGCACTCCCCCGCCGGGACTCGGTCCCGAAGCTGCTACATGCTACCGAGTTTGGCGACTACGGCAGCTCCGTGGTGCGCTTCGGAGATTTGAACGGCGACGGCCAGATCGAGGCCCTGGTGGTGCAGGAGGACGCCTCCGGCGGTCAAAACCAGATCGTTGTGACCTGCCTGACGGCCATCGACCTCGAAGGCAAGATCCTGTGGCAGGTGGGCAAACCCGACCGGCGCAACGTGTGGACCGGCGGCGACACGCCGATACAAATTCACGACATCGACGGCGACGGTCAAGCCGAGGTCATCTACCAGGACCCCAAGAGCCTCCTGACCATACTCGACGGCAAGACCGGCAAGCAGAAGAAGCAGATTCAGTTGGCGGGAGGGCATGACTGCCTCCTGTTCGCGGATCTGAACGGCAGCGGCCGCGCACAGCAGATGGTGGTCAAGGACCGGTATTCCAACTTCTGGGTCTATGACGCGGCGCAGGACTTCAAGCTCCTCTGGTCAAAGGAGAAGGTGATCACGGGCCACTACCCGATCAACTTCGACTTCAACGGAGATGGCAAGGACGAATTGCTGGTGGGCTACAGGCTGTACGCGCCAGACGGCAAGATATTGTGGAGCCACGACGAATTCCCCAGTAACCGGGAGGGCCACAACGATGCGGTGGACGTGAAGGACATGGACGGGGACGGGCGGGCGGAGATCGCACTCGCCACGTCGGAGGATGCAGTCCTGCTCGACGCCGACGGCAAGATTCTGTTCCGCAAGCCCATGCACCACACCCAACATGCGATGATTGGCCGGTTCCGGCCGGATCTGCCGGGTAAGCAGGCGTTCTATATCAGCCGCGAGGATGCGGCGGGTCCGGGCAGCAGCCCGAAGGCTCTGGAGGCTATCTACACCAAGTCGGGTGAACTGCTGTGGGACAACACCAAGCAGAAAGATGCGGAAAAGGACGGCTGGCTGACGCAGGCCGTAGTGGTTGAGAATTGGAGCGGGAATCCGAAGGAGAACTTCCTCAGGAAATCGACAGGTATCTCGAGGACAGGGCATCTAAGGGCTTTACGGCGATCCAAGGCGTCCTGCTGATCTGGGACGGTCTCAGCCGGCCCAATCCACTCGGCCAGACTCTGCTGGTGAATAAGAACGCGGCTCAGATCGACGAGGCCTTCTTCGACAACGTAGATTACATTGTCAACAAGGCGGAATCTCTCGGCATGTACACGCTCATCCTGCCGCTGTGGGCCAAGACCTTTCTCGCCAGGGAGCCTTACCTATTCGACCAGACCACCGGTTACAACTACTGTAAGTGGATCGGCGCGCGCTATCGCCATAAGCCTGTAGTGTGGATGCTGGGCGGCGACCGGCCGGGGCAGGGCGTGGAGGAGATCACACGTTCCATGGCCCGCGGCTTGGCGGAGGGCGGCGGCGGGACGCAAATGGTCTCTTACCATCCCACCGGAAGACAGAGTTCTTCCATGTGGTTCCATGACGAATCCTGGGTGGATTTCAACTCGATTCAATCCGGCCATTCCTCTCAAAACAAGAATTATGAGTTAGTCGCATCCGACTATCGGTTGAAGCCCGCAAAACCTGTGATCGACGCCGAGGCGGGCTACGAGAACATCACCGATGGACTAAGACAGGCCGAGCCCGGCATCAAGAGGCTGGGAGCCTGGGATGTCCGGCGTTACGGGTACTAGAGCGTGTTCGCCGGGGCGGCCGGATTCGCCTACGGCTGCGGCGAAGTCTATGAGTTCTGGACGCCCGGGATGCAGCAGACCCGCTGGATGGCGGGATTACCGTGGCAGCAGTCCATGCAACTTCCCGGTTCGTCTCAGATGAAGTACGTGAGGAGTCTGATCGAATCCCGACCGATGCTGGTCCGCATCCCGGATCAGTCGATGCTGGTGAGCGACCCCGGGGCCACCACCGACCGCATCCAGGCGACGCGCGCCTCGGACGGGAGCTACGCGTTTGTCTATAGCGCCTCCGGCCGCGCGATCGAGGTTCGCCTGGACTCCCTGTCGGGCAAGACCATCCGAGCCTGGTGGTACGATCCGCGGACAGGCGCGCCAAAGGCGATCGGACGTTTCCCGAAGACGGCCACGCGCAAGTTTGAACCTCCCTCCAGCGGAGAGAACAACGATTGGGTCCTGGTGCTGGACGATGCGGCTAAGAAGTTCCCCGCGCCGGGGAAGTAAAAATCAACGCACGGCCGCGCGGAACCACCCCAGGCCGTCGACCGTCTTTCCGGCCGGACGGTACTCGCAGCCAATCCATCCGTCGTAGCCCAGTTGCTCCAGGACGCCGAACAGATACGCGTAATCGACTTCGCCGCTGCCCGGTTCGTGCCGCTCCGGCACGCTGGCCACCTGTATGTGTCCGCAATGCGGCGCGTACTTTCGCAGTTTCATGGTGAGATCGCCCTCCATAATCTGCATGTGGTAGAGATCCATCTGCATCCGGATGTTGGGGGCGTTCACCGCGGAGCAGACGGAGTATGACTGGGCCTGCGTATTGAGGTAGAACCCGGGCATATCCCGTGTGTTGATGGCCTCGATCAAAAGTGTGATGCCATGCGCGGCGAACTTTTCGGCGGCGTACCGCAGATTCCCGATGTAGGTAGCTTCAACGGCAGCCGGATCGGCCCCCGCGGGAACGATTCCCGCCATGGCGTGGACGCGGCTGGTCTTCAGCCGGGTGGCATACACGATGGCCGTCTCGACACTCTGCTGGAATTCCGATTCGCGTCCGGGGATACAAGTGATGCCTCGCTCACCGGCGCTCCAGTTGCCCGGAGCGAGATTGAAAAGTACATTCTCCAGGTGGTGCGTGCGAAGGCGTTCTTCGATAGCCTCCACGGGAAACTCGAAGGGAAACAGGTACTCGACCCCTTGAAAGCCGGCGTCCGCCGCCGCGGAAAACCGGTCGAGGAACGGTACCTCGTTAAACATCATCGACAAATTGGCTGCAAATTTGAGCATGGTCTTATTATCACTTCTTCTTCGCGGCGGGCGGGGGCGGCGCCTGCCAGAAATCCGTCGCCGACTCCTCGGTCGCCTGGCGTGCGCTGCCCAGCGCGTTCCCTTCGAGCGCCACGCTTTTCAGCTCGCCCGCCGGGACGGAGAGAAACGTGCCCGTGCCCGCCACCGCCTTGCTCCCGCGCACCACGGCGCCCGGGCAGCGGTCCAGCCGTACCACGGGCATTCCCGGCAGCGGCTTGCGTGTGGACACGCCGTCCAAGTCCAAATCGCTCGAATCCCGCACCTGAAAGGCCGGCCCCACGTCCGCATTCATCTGCACGTTATGCAATTCCAGACCTACGGTGTTGTATGCTTTCAGGCCACCCATGCCGGACGCCACCACGTTGCTGATTCGCAGCCCCGTAATGGGCGCTTCCTCCAGACCTGCTATGTTGATGGTCGCCATTTGCGGCGATGGCGTAGCGCCAGGAGTAACCGGGCGGCGGACGGCGAGAGTCCCGTTCTGAGAGTGGTTGATGACCATGTTACTGATGACGATATTGCGAAACATCGGCGTCCGCGATGAAAGAGGTTCCGGGGGCGGAGGCACTTCGCCCTGCATTTGATAGTACTGTGAGACATTGATCGCTCTGCCAATATCGTCCATGGTCCAATTGTCAAACAGGATGTCTTCGACCACTCCACCTCGGCCGCGCTGACTCTTGATGTCTATGCCCATCCGGGTTCCCTGGCAGATGATGTTACTCGCCACCACGTTGCGAATGCTTCCCGAGGTCTCACTGCCCAACGCCACCGCGCTGGACCCGTGGTGCACCACGCAATTGGTGATGGACACGTTTTCGGTCATCCGGTTGACGCGCCGCCCGTCGGCGTCCTTCCCCGCTTTGAGGGTGATGGCGTCGTCGCCGGAGTCGAGATCGCAGTTGGAAATCCGCACGTTGCGGCTGGAATCGATGTAGATGGCGCCGGTGAATGCCCCTGGGTCCGTCGCCACGCCGACATCGCGAATCACCACGTCCTGCGAATACAGGATGTGGATGGTCCAGTTCGGTGCACCCACAATGTGGATGCCCTCGACAAGAATATTCTTACTTTCCATGACGCGGATGAACGCGGGCCGGATGAACGGCGCAACCTTCTGGTACACCTCGTCCGGCTGGGGCGTCTTCAGTTCCAGCAATTCCCTGAGGCGATTCCACTCCGGCCCAAAGGCGGATCCGCCATAAGTGGCGGTCCTGGGCTCCGGGCCGCCCATGAGTTTGGTCCACTCGGCGTTGTCCGTCGTGATGACACCGCGGCCGGTGATGCTGACGTTCTCCAGGTCCCGCCCGCCGATCAGCGGCACGGCCGTGAGGCACTCGATACCCTGGATTCTTCCCCACGTGTACGGTAGCCGCGCAGCCGGGAACCGCAGCGTGGCTCCGGCGTCGATATGCAGCACCAGGTTGCTCACCAGTGCGATGGGGCCGGTGACATAGTTGCCGCCCGGAAAGTATACGGTACCCCCACCCGCGGTATGGGCTGCCTGGATGGCCGAGCGGATGGCCTCGGTGGCGGGTGCCGAACCATCGTTGCGGGCGCCGTAATCGAGAACATTGAAGATCGGACCGGCGCTCCATGCGGACACGCCGCTCAGAAGAAACAGCGCCGGCAGGAGCCGGCTTCGAGAGTACTGGCTCATTCAGACCTCCCAGCCGCAAACAGCTCGGGAACGCGGACGGTTCCGGCAAGCGTCGCTGTGAAACAGTTTACTTCGCGGCTGCCCAGAAGTCAGTCGCCGCCTCTGCCGTTGCCGTTCGCGCGCTGGTGAACGCGTTGCCTTCGAGCACCATGCTCTTCAACTCGCCCATGGCCGTTGAGAGAAAGGTCCCCGTACCTGCAAACGCCCTGCTGGAGCGCAAGATGGCGCCCGGGCAGCGGTCCAGCCGGATCACGGGGACGTCGGCCAGGGGCTCGCGCGTGGAGACGCCGTCCAACTCGAGTTCCTTTGAATCCCGTATCAGGAAGGCCGGCCCGTTATCGGCGTTCACCTGCACGTTATGCAATTCCATGCCGACGGTATCGTGGGCTTTCAGTCCGCTCTTGCCCAAAGCGATGATGTTGGTGAGCCGCAGTCCGGAAATCGGCATCTCGGGCAGCCCTTCGATGTTGATCATGACCGGCGGCATCTTCTCGAAGCCCACCGTGGCCCGGCAGCGGTTGATACTCATGTTGTCCACCACAATGTTGCGATACACCGGCGTCCGCTCCGAAACCTTCTGCTCGGAGGAGTTCACTCTGGCTTCCAGAACATAGTACTGAGTGACATTGATCGCCCTGCCCACGTCGTCCATGGTCCAGTGATCCATTCTCACGTTTTCCACTACCCCGCCCCGTCCGCGGTCGCTCTTGAGGTTCAGGCCCATCGAGGTGCCCTGGCAGGCGATGTTGCTCACCACCACGTTGCGGATGCTGCCCGACATCTCGCTGCCCAGCGTCACCGCGGCGGACCCGTGGTGCACAATGCAATTGGTGACGGTCACGTTTTCGGTGGGCCGGTTCACCCGCAGTCCGTCCGCATCCTTCCCCGACTTGAGGACGATCGCGTCGTCACCGTTGTCCAAATAGCAGTTGGCAATCCGCACGTCCTTGCTGGAATCGACCACGATGCCGTCGGTGAACGAACCGGGATACGTCTCGATGTTGACATCGCGAACCACCGCATTCGTCGAGTACAACAGGTGAACCGTCCAGAATGGGGAACCGACAATATGAATGCCCTCGATCAGGATATTCTTGGCTTCCATGAAGCGCACAAAGTCGGGGCGCAGGGTCGGCGCGGCCTTCAGATATTCCTCCTCCGGCTGAGGCATTTTCTGTTCCAGCAGTTCCCGAAGGTGCGCCCAGACCGGCCCAAACGGAGCCTCCCGCTGCGGCCCACCCATCAGCTTGGTCCACTCGGAGTTGCTGGTGGAAATCGCACCCCGACCCGTGATGGTCACGTTCTCCACGTTGGTGCCGGCGATCAACGGCACCGGCGTAAGACACTCGATGCCTTGCGCCCTCCCTTTCGTGAACGGAAGTCTGGCTGCCGGGAAGTTCAGCGTCGCCCCCGCGTCGATGTGGAGCACCAGGTTACTGACCAGTTCGATGGGGCCAGTGACATAATTCCCGGCCGGAAAGTACACCGTTCCCCCGCCCGCGGCTTTGGCCGCCTGAATGGCGGAGCGAATCGCCTCCGTAGCGGGCGCGGAACCATTGTTGTGCGCACCGTAATCCAGGACATTGAACACCGTCGCGGCGCTCCATGCGTTGGCGCCGAGCAGTAGAAGCAACCCCGGCAGAAGCCGGCTTCGAGAGAACAGACGCATCGAAACCTCCAAGTCCTATTGTGCATTAGACTGGAACTTCGGGTTAGAACTGCCGGCCGTGTTTTTTTTCGCACCCAGCGCGGCCGGGGGAGGACACATTGGGGAACATTGCTGCCAGGCCACGACTGGATTGCGAAGCCGTGGTCCGGGAGAAAAGTCGCGACAAGAAATGCGCGATGGTCCAGTACCTGGCCCAGGAATTCCGGATCGACGTGCTGGATGTTCTGCATGACCGCGGCACTGGCCACTGGGGTGGAGCGGCGTCCGCCGCCGAGCTGCTGGTGGCGCTCTATTTTGACGTCATGAACATCCGGCCCCACGATCTGAAATGGCCGGACCGCGACCGCCTGGTGGTCAGCAAGGGACATGCCTCGTGCATGCTGTACACCGTGCTGGCCAACCGGGGCTACTTCCCCACCGAGGAGTTGGCCACCTTCCGGCAACTCGACAGCAGATTACAAGGCCACCCGTGCATGCGCAAGACCCCCGGCGTGGAGATGTCCACGGGTTCGCTGGGACACGGCACTTCCGTAGCTCTGGGGATGGCCCTGGCCGCTCGGCTGCTGGGGAAGAGCTACTGGACCTACGTTCTTATCGGCGACGGCGATCTCAACGAAGGCCAGACCTGGGAGGCCATTATGGCCGCCGCAAAATTCAAGCCGCCGCACCTGGTTGCGCTTATCGACTACAACAAGGTTCAGCTCGACGGGCCCAGCGACATCATCATGCCCATGGACCCTCTGCCGGAAAAGCTACGCGCCTTCAACTGGAATGTCGCACCGGTTGTGTATGACGGCCATAACGCCGCCAAAGTTCTTGAGTCGATGGATTGGGCTAAGCGGCAAACTCAATTCCCAGCGGCGGTGATCTATAAGACCCACAAAGGCCGGGGTGTTTCCTTTATGGAGGACAACGCCCACTGGCACGGGGCAGTAGTCGACGATCAGAGTTACGCGAAGGCGCGAGCCGAGCTTCTCGATACACTGGGGAAATTGGAGGCGGCGCTATAACAGCCAACTCCGTGGCGATGCGCGACGCTTTCGGGGATGCACTCCTCGCCCTGGCAACGGATCACCCCGAGATGGTGGTTCTGGATGCGGATGTGGCTACCAGCACCCGCACGGCAGCTTTCGGGAAAGCACATCCGGATCGTTTCTTTAACATGGGCGTGGCGGAGGCCAACATGACCGACGTCGCGGCCGGCATGGCAACCTGCGGCCTGCGGCCCATAGCGAGCACATTCGCGATTTTCCTCGATTTGAAAGCTACCGACCAGATACGCAACATCGTCTGCTACAACAATCTCCCCGTAATTCTGGCAGGCAACTACGCGGGCCTCTCGGATTCATACGATGGCGCCAGTCACCAGTCGATTCTCGACCTGGCCGTCATGCGAGCCATGCCCAACATGGTGGTGATCGTGCCGGGGGACGCAGTCGAGATGCGCCAGGCGCTCGAACTGGCGCTGCGGCGCGACGGCCCTACTTACCTTCGCTTGTGCCGAAACCCTACCCCGGTGCTGTTCGCCGACGCCGAACCGCTGCAGTTGGGGAAGATTCGCAAGCTGCGGGACGGCGACAATCTTACCATCGCCGTGTGCGGCGTTCCCACGTTCATGGCCATTGAGGCCGCCTCGCGGTTGGCCGCCCGCGGCGTATCCGTCGACCTGCTCGAGGTATCCACCATCAAACCGATTGACGCCGACGCGCTGGCCGCCTCCGCGCGCAAGACTGGGAAGGTCCTCACCGTGGAAGAGCATACTGTGCAAGGCGGCCTGGGGAGCGCCGTGGCCGAAACGCTGGCCCGCCGCGCGCCGGCTCTGATGCGGATGATTGGCATCCAGGACACCTTCGCGGAATCCGGCGATTGGGCCGACCTGATGCGCAAGCACGGCATCTCCGCCGACCATATCGAAGCGGAGGCGTTGGCGCTGGTGGCGGGAGAGTTCGCGTGAAGATCGGCATCGCGGTGGCCGGCCCGGCGGCGCTGCCCAGCGCATTCGTGGTTTTTCGAGATGACCTCTGCCGATGCGTGGACCGGGCCGCGAGCTTGGGCTACGACGGAGTAGAGTTGGCGCTGCTGAGTGCCGATGAAGTCGACGTGCCGCGCATGAAACGGCGCCTTTCGGCAACCGGTCTCGAGATCCCCTGCATTTCCTCCGGCCAAGTCTTCGCCGCCGATCATCTCTATTTCACGCACCCGGAACCTGCTGTCCGCGAGGCAGCCGTGGATCGCATCATCGGCATGATCCGTCTGGCGGCGGAGTTCGGTGCGAAGGTAAACACCGGCAGGGTCCGGGGGCTGATCCACGACGGCGAAACCCTGGAAACGGCCAAACAAAGATACTTGAGCTGCCTCGACCGTTGCGCCGATGTCGCCGAGCAAGCCGGCGTCGAGTTGATTGTCGAGCCCGTGAACCGGTACGAAATCAACTTCATCAATACTTGCGCCGAGGGCCTCGAGATCGTCAAGGAAGCCGCGCGGAAATGTGTCCGGCTGATGCCCGATCTCTTCCACATGAACATCGAGGACCCCTCCTTCCGCGCCGCGTTTGAGAACGCACGCGACTACATCGGTTATGTCCACGTGGCGGACAGCAACCGGCTGGCGCCGGGGTGGGGCCACATACCATTCGATGAGATTTTTCAAATCCTCGCAGACATTGGATACGATGGCTACCTGACCGCGGAGATTCTGCCCAAACCCGACCCGGACCAGGCTGCCGCGCAAGCGGCCCGGTACCTTCTCGGAAAGCTGGACTTAAGAGGAGCACTATATGCGAAATAGCGCCGCGATTTTACTCTGTTTCGTGAGTATCGCCAGTGCCGCCGTTCAAACGGAGAAGGTACGGAACGACAAGGTGGCCGCCTTCGACTGCACGCTGCGGCCGGGCGAGACACAGCCGCTGAACGGCACCGAAGCGAGTGTGACGGTTTATTTCCAGGCGGGGTCGCTTGAGATTACGCCTGCCGGGGGCAAGCCGCAGAAGGTCGCAGTCAAGCCGGGCGACAGCGTGTTCCGGCCGGCGCAGGCCGGAGTTCTGAAAAACACAGGTCCCTCCGAGATCCACTTTGCGAGAGTCGATTTTCTTGGATCCGGCGGGTCGGAGACCTGGGGAACCACGGGCCTCGCTCCCCATTACAAGCTGCTGTTTGAGAACCCATACGCACGGGTCTACGACATCCGCATCCCGGCCGGAACCAACGAACCGCAACACACTCACAAGAACCGGGTGGTGGTCTGCCTGTCGGGCGCCAAATTGAGGCACCTGATGCCGGACGGCCGCGAGGAGCCCTCTACATTAGAGACTGGTGAGATCAACTGGCGTCTCGGCGCGACCCATATTGGCCAGAACCTCGGAACCACGGACCTGTGGGTGATTGCCGTCGAGCCGAAGTGAACGCGGTTCTTCACGGCTTCTGCCAGTCACGGCTCGGCGCCCCGCAGAGCCGTATCCTCGGCGCAGATTGTTATACTGAGTTCGACAAGCTATGCGACAAATTGTATTGGAATCGCCACGACAATTCGTGGGACATGTTGTGCCACCTGTAGTCAGAGAGGCCGGCGAAGCGCTGGTGAGGGTTCACCGCGTCGTCATATGCGGCAGCGATTGGCACGCCTTTGAAGGGGCCCAGGCCAACTACACTTTTCCGCGCATCATCGGTCATGAGTTGAGCTGCGAGGTATTGGAGGTGCCGGAGAACAATCGCGGCATCAAGCCGGGGGACCGGTGCGCCATCGAGCCTCACCTGACCTGCGGCGTTTGCCGGCCTTGCCGCCTGAACCGCCCCAACTGCTGCGAGGACATGAAGGTGTTGGGCGTCCACGTGGACGGCGGGATGCGCGGCCTCATGAATGTGCCGGTGGAGCGCCTGTACAAGTCGGAACGGCTCTCGTACGATCAACTGTCGTTGGTGGAATTCCTGACCATCGGCGCCCATGCGGTGGCCCGGAGCAGGCTGGCGGCCGGTGAAGATGTTCTGATCGTGGGCGCGGGGCCCATCGGCCTGTCGGTGCTCCAGTTTGCGCTCACGGCGGGCGCCTCGGCGCGGATTATCGAGAAGGTCGAATTCCGCCGCCAATTCGCCGGGCGTTTCGGCGTGGACGTGCTCTCGGAGTACGACGGCCGCCCCGCTTCGGTGGTCTTCGACTGCACCGGCGATGAGCAGGCCATCACGGCCAGCTTCGACCGCGTGGCACCAGCCGGCAGGCTGGTGCTGGTCGGCCAATTCCTGGGCTTCATCCCCTTCGACCACTCGCCCTTCATCAGGAAGGAACTCGATATCATGGCGAGCCGCAACAGCCACCACCAGTT
>Ga0182011_10004128_pt1 | contig 11705 bp, 5 predicted proteins | sample 711E1DmetaG_FD_120481 | JGI IMG/M metagenome (GOLD analysis project Ga0182011, IMG submission 120481) | Permafrost microbial communities from Stordalen Mire, Sweden - 711E1D metaG | ecosystem: Environmental > Terrestrial > Soil > Wetlands > Permafrost | place: Sweden: Stordalen | collected... | reverse complement strand
ATGTTATGCAAATAATTTTAATTTGCCAACAAATTTTATTATAGAAGCAGATGTTTTTATTTCAAGTGGAACAAGAGGAATTAGAAATATTGGTTTTAGACATGATACTTCTAATGCAAATGGTTATATGTATAGGTTGCAAACGAGTGGAGGTGATGGAGGGTTCTTTATTTTAAATGGTGCTGGATCTTGGTCTAAATTAGGTTCGAATGATCCGGATTATTCTGCAAATACTTGGCATAACTTGAAATTGCTTGTAAGAGGCTCTAACTTTACTGCATGGGTTGATAACGTTTATAGAAATTCTGTTATTGATTCAACTTATTCAAACACAAAAATAGGTACACAAGATGATGGAGGAGCAGATTTAGATAGCTATGTTGATAATTATATTGTTAGAGGATATATTTATCCAGGTCCTAGTTCAAGTTTGGGAAGTGAAGAGACAGCAGCAAAAACCGGCCTTGTTTCAACAATCGTTGGGATGATCCCATTCTATACAAATATTTCAAATCCTTACACTACTACATATTTATCAAGAGGGCAAAATCAGATTGTGACATTTTATGTTAATGCAACAGGAGGAGGAACAAATGTATTTTTTGCATTTGCGAATATGACAAGTAATTTGAGCATAAGCAATATAACCTCTTCTTGGACTGTGACAATAGATACAACTCCTCCAAAATTAACAATCATTAATCCTCTTAATCAAAGTTATGGAAGCTCTTCTTTGGACTTTAATATCTCTGGCGATGAGCAATTAGATTCTTGTAAATTTACACTTAATAATTGGCAAAACAATTATACAATGAATAAATTCAATGAAACCTATTTTTATTATAAAAATTCTTCAATGATTGACAATGTTTACACTGTCAAATTCTCTTGTATGGATCTAGCTCAAAATATAAACGATTCAATGAATGTTAATTTCACAATAGATGCGTACGGACCAAATGTAAACTTAACAACTCCCTTGAATGCAACCTATAGCAATAATACACAAAAAAATCTTAGTTTTTCTGCATTTGACAGTGTTGGTCTAAAAAATGCAACTCTTTATATTTTTAATTCTTCTGGAAGTTTAATTAATTTAACAAATATGAATATATCTGGGAAGACAATTGTAACTGGAATAGTTTATATTTTTGCATATGATGGAATTTTCAATTGGTTTTATAAGATATTTGATATAGCAGGTCATGAATCCAGTACCCAGAACAATACAATCACAATAGACACACTTAATCCTCTCATTAATTATGGAGCTGGAACTCAGAATGATTTTGCAAATGTTTCTCAAAACTGGATTTATATTAACATAACTCTCAATGAAACTAATTTTGCAAACCTGACTTTTTATTTATATAATGGTTCAGCAGGATATTTCCTTTTTAATCAAACAACTTATAATGATTCAAGAAGGGAAATTAATTGGACTAATTTAGGTGATGGATTATACTGGTATAATACAACTATCTTTGATTTAGCTCTCAACAGAAATATTACTCAAACCAGGCAAATTAGATTGGATACTTCTGCACCAGATATAAGGACAGTGTTCCCAAATAATTTTACTTATGGTTATAACATAACTTTCCTTAATTATACTGTAGCAGACCCGTTAATTAGTAAATGTTGGTATAATATTAATGACACTTCAAATATTTCAATAGGATGTGGGCAAAATATATCTACTCATTTAGGTGATGGAACTTATACTTGGAAAATGTATGCAAATGATACATTAGGTCATATTAGAGTGGCGAGTGTAAGTTTTAAAGTAGATACCGGTGTCCCAGCAGTTATAATTTATTTCCCACAAAATACAACTTATTCTTATAATGTTACTACAATGAATTTTACTGCTTCTGATGCAACTTTAGATAAGTGTTGGTATGTCTTAAATGGAGGGGCAAATGTTTCTACCAGTTGTTCTTCTAATGTAACTAATTTACTTTCCCAAGAAGGTCCAAATTCATTGTGGATTTACGCAAATGATAGCGATAGTAATGTTGGTTTAGATTTTGTATTTTTTACAATGGATACAACTGCCCCAAATGTAACAATTATTAGTCCTAAAAACGATTCTTATTACCCAGAGAATATTTTGTTCAATGTTTCTGGTAGCGAAAGTTTAGATTTTTGTAAATTTACTATTGATAATTGGACAACTAATTATACAATGAATAGATACAACTCTACAGATTTTAATTATATTTTAAATTCTGTAAGTGTAGGGAGTTATGTTGCTAAATTTTGGTGTAATGATACTGTTGGGAATGTAAATAACACAGCAAATGTTTCCTTTTCAGCGTTATATCCAAATATAAAATTAGATTTAATTTATCCGGCTCAGCCTATTAGTGTGCCCAAGTCCAGTTATTTTAATTTTACTGTTAATGTGAGCTGTGGACTTACTGATTGCGGAGTAATTAATGTAACATTGGATCCTTCAGACAATTGGTGGAATGGAAGTTGGAATTACAGGAAAACAATAAATATTACAAATGTGGGCTCTACAGTTTTATCAAATTTTACAACATATCTTAATTTATCCAAAGAATCATATATGCAAAGCGACTTTGATGACATAAGATTTTTAAATGGTTCCTGTGGTTCTTCAACTATCCTTCCATTAAACTACGAAATTGAAAATTACACTTCTTCAATGGCAGATGTTTGGATAAAAATCCCTTCATTTACCCCTGGAGTAAATCAAATTTGTATGTATTATGGAAACCCCTCTGCAATAAATGGACAAAATAAAACAGGGGTTTGGGATAACAATTATAAGATGGTGCTTCATATTTCAGAACCTGGAACTGGAACAAGATATGATTCAACAGTTAATGGAAATGATGGAACTCCAGTTAGCTATGTTGGGAATGAGAAAGCTGTTCCAGGAGTTATTGATGGTGCAGATAATCTTTCTTCTGGAAAATATATTAATTCTAATTATCTACAGAACGGAGTTACAAATTATACCATCTCCGTTTGGGTAAAAACTAATGATGCAGGTACAATGAAGACTTTTGTTCAGGATAGAGGTTCTGGTGCAGGGCAAAGCCTCACATTAGGAATTGGAACAACTGGAGGGGGGCATGGAGGTGCTGGTTTAGTTGGATTTGAATTAGATAGTAATAGTATAGATATTGGAGTTTCATCTACTCAAGCTATTAATGATAACAATTGGCATAATGTTGTAGGAGTTTGGAGCGCTCCTTCTGGAACTGCAGTAATTGCATCTCAATTTAAGATATACATTGATGGAGTTAATGCAGCAGTGACTACTGGGTCAACTGGTTCCGCCAATTCTCCATTAACAGGATTAGGTGGAACTAAAATAGGTAGTCATGATGCTTGGGCTACTTTTTTTAATGGCGCAATTGATGAAGTAACCATCTCCACAGAAAGTAAAAGTTCTGATTGGATAAATATGAGTTATCAAATGGTTGCAAATCAAAACAAGTATGTTAAGTTTGGTTTAGTAGAGAATAAAGTAAAAGGAATAGTTTCCACAAATATTGGAGATATTCCTTTTTTTACAGATGTTAATCCAAAGACAACCTCCAGTTTAAAAAAAGGTGAAAGTCAAGTAATAACCTTTGTTGTCAACACAACTGGAAATCCAGCAACATATGAATTCTTCGCATTTGCTAATCTGGTTAAAAATTCTAGTGTTACAAATTCTTCTTCTACTGTGAATGTTACTATTCTATCTTCATTGGTTTCTTTAATCTATCCTGGTTACGGAGATAATTTCTCTAATTTTACAATTCCTTTTTTCAATTTTTCAATCAACGAGGGAACATTTAGTAATTGTAAACTTTTTGGAAGTTGGGGAACTTGGGGAATTAAGCAAACAATAAATAATCCCCAAGTAAATGTTACATTAAATTTCTCAAGTGAAAGTGTAGGAAACGACGGCTATTATTTCTGGAATGTTAATTGCACAGATCTTTCAGGAAATTCAATTACAAGCCCCACAAATTTTACCTTTTCTTCTTTTTTACCTGTTGATTCCCTTAACAGTTCAACTTTTATTACTTATGAGACAAGAACTGACGGAAAAGGAAATGTCTTTTTATCCTGGGCAAGTTCCAATCATACTGCTAAATATAGAATTTATTATACTGAAAATGCTTCAAATCCATTTGTTTTATTAAATGAAACATCTAGTTTAAATTTTACAGACACAAATGCTAATCATAGCAGAAGAAGATTTTATGAAATATCTTCATGGAATCCCATTTCAGAAGTTATTGACAGCGATATAATAGGAAAAACTATTTATTATCTCCAGAGAAAACCAAATGTTAACACTATAAATTGGATGGGATTTTATATTCAAAATAATTTAACAACTGCAAACAAAAGTTTGAATCAAATCTCAAATATAACCTCTTTCACAATGTGGAATAGTACAATTCAGAAAAAAGTTACATGTAATAATTTTTCGTGTCCAAGTTTCCCAAGTTGTACAGAAACAAATTGTAATTTTGATTTAGTTGATGGGCAGGGTTATGAAGTAAGTCTTAATTCGAGTTCTCCTATATTTACTAATTGGAGTATAGTTGGGCTTGTAAAAGAGAAAGTAAATGTGTCCTTGGCGTTTAATAGCTCTTCTGGTGTTTCTGCTTTTGGTAGGCATTGGATATCTATGTATTATAATTCATCATTGAAAGACGCCAAAAATTTAATGGGCAATATATCTTTTTCAGATACTATGACAAACTGGGATGAATTAAGACAAACCTCTCAGGGGTATATATCTTGGATTCCAAATACAAATTTTGCCCTTGAACCAGAAAAAGGTTATGAGATTTCAGTAACTCAAAATTCAAATTATAATCAATCTTAGAAAGTTTTAAATATTCCCTTTTAAAATTACTAATATGAAAAAAAGGGTCGTGCTTGTCTTTATGCTTGGTATCTTTTTGCTTAATCTCATTGCAGCAGCTCCAAATTATGTAATTTCAAATTCTGAAGATTGGAAAGATGTTTATTCTACAATTTTATATGCAAATATCAAGGGAATAGGTTCAGACTTTTTAGTGAGTACTGCTCATGGACCAATACTTCTAGATAGTTTGAGTAAAAGTTATGATTTGCTAATTGTTTCTTCAAAAAATAATCCTTTTGTCTTTAATTATCCTGATTTGGCAAGATCCAAGGGTTTTAATTCAGTTGAAGAAAGAACAGTCACTTCTGCAAACTTAGAATTAATAAATGATCTTCCAGACATAAAAAATTTTATTGTTGTTGGTGATGCTTATGGTTATAATTCTATGGCCGTAGTCGCCTATGCTCTCGCAACACAATCGTGGGTTTTTTTGGCAGATAGATCAAATATAGGAGATATAGATGCAATTCTTAGCAAGAGAACAGTAGATAATTTGCTTTTATATGGATATGTAGATTCAGAAGTAACAGATACTTTGTCTAAATACAATTCTACTATAATAAATACTGGAGACAGATTTGCAGATAACGTAGAAATTGTTAAAAAATATTCTGAAGTTGGTTCCATATCTCAGGTTCTTTTAAGTGATGGGGCATTTATAGAAAAAGAGATAATGCAGGGAAAAAATCCTCTCCTCTTTACAGGAGCAGAGAATGTTCCAGATACAATTGCAACATTCATAAAATCTTCAAACATTCAGATAGGTGTTCTAATAGGAAACGACCTGATTGGGGCAGCTACTAACATAAGACAGTCTACAGGAATTAATGTAATGGTTAAATTTGCAAGAAGTGCACGTGAGAGAACTTCTGGAGTTTCTCCAGTAGAAGGTCTAGATTTGTTTTATATTCCAGTGCCGAACTTGAACTTAACAGTTTACGCAATAAAATATAATAAGGCTACTTCCACCTTAGAGATAACTTACAGAAGTAGTTCAAACATGCCAGCATATTTTAAAGGAACTTTAACTCTCATAACCTCCTCCGGAAATATTAGAGTTGGAGACTTGGAAAATATATTCATTGCTCCGGATGACTTTAAAACAGTTGTATATGAAGGAGTAAATATTTCTGATTCAAATTTATCTGCAGAAGTATATGCTCTTTATGGAGAATCCCCGTCTTCATTGGATAGAGTTTTACAGGGAACATATAATGTTCAGATAGTGAATGTACTTGATAATTGCAAAGTTGACCTAAATAGCTTAAAATACAATAAGCAGGAAAAAGCATTTGTGGTTAAAGTAAAAAACACCGGTAATGTCGAGTGCTGGGCAAACATAGAATTAAAGGATATTACAATAAATAGGATAAAGCAGACAATAGGAACTCAAACTTCAGAGAATATACTTCCTAGGAAATCAAAAAATATATTTATACCTCAGATTCTCACTCAATCTGATTTTGATGATAATAATTTTGTAAAGGTTGTTGCTTATTATGGTGAAAGAAGTGATTCTTTGGTAAATACTCAAGAAAAAACATTTGAGTTGAAATTCCAGAGATTTAATACCCTTACATACATAATCTTCATATTAGCATTTATAATACTCTTGTTCATAATCCTTGCAATAATAGTAAGAAGAAGAGAGAAAGAGGACGACTGATATCTACTTTTTTATTGAATTAATTTCACCTTCAATTTCTTCTATTCTCTTTAATATGTTTTCAGCATCTTTCTTTTCATAGGTAGAGAGGAATATTTTTATTTTAAGAGGGATCATCATCAATTTGAAGTTTAAAACTCCTAAATCCTTGCCGCTTTTTCTAAGTTCAGAAAATCTTTCATTTGTATCCTTATATTTCTCTTTAATTGCCTCTTCTAGGCTTTGTTTTAAATTTCTTTCAAAATCTCCCATCCAATTAATTTTTTTCGGGTCTATTATTTTCTTTGAAATAAAAAATAACAGGCTCTCTTTTAGCTGAAGGTCTTTTATTTTTTCCGTTGGAGGAATACTCTTACTTACCTTGTTTTTCTGAATTTTTGTTTGCATTTTCTTTTTTTTCGTTCTTTTCATTTTTTTTGCTTTTTCTTTTGAAGAGATTTGTAATTTTTCCTATGTCCGAAACTATTTTAATAAAACCCTCCTTAATAAAAGATAAACTATTTAAGATACTTTCTGAAATTTTTTTCCATATATCTTCAGAGAATTCTCTTGTCTCTCTAAAAAAGTCTCCAAAAACTCTTTTTATTTTATACTCTGTATAAATAAAAGAATTTGGTGTTATTCCTTGGATAAAATTTTTTACTCTTCTTTTAGTTTTATATTCCCATGAAGCCACCTCAATTTGTTTTTTCTCCTCCCAATTATTTTCTAACTCCAAATTCTGAGTATGAAATTCATTTTTCTCCATTTCTGGATTTTTTATTTTCTCTTTCGCTTTTTTAATTTCTTTCTCCTTTTCTTCATTCAAATCTTTTCTTAATGATTTCTCATATATCCTTCTTATTTCCTTTACTTTTTTTGAATATTCTTTTTCTAATTCTCCAAGACTTTTTTTATTTTGAAGGCCATCTAGAAAAATCTCTTCCTCTTTTTCAATATTCTCAGCATATACTTCTTCTAAATCATCCATTTTATTTACAATAGCAATTACAAGTATTGCAGCTTTCTTGGCTTAAAGCAAATTCTGACTTGTAAAATTGCATTTTTCTAGCCAAACATTCGGCTCTGCAGTAGTTTTCACAGCTGGATTCATCCTTAATAGTGTGAAGAATGTTACTAAATAAAACAGAACACTTGTCAGTAAGGGGAATCATTTTAATCTCTTTTTTTTCTAAATACGTCCAAACCTTAAAATTTACTGCTATAAGAAGAACCAATATCAAAAATAGTATGCCTAAAACAATTAATACTTTTTTAAAAAACTTTTTCTTTTTCATTAATTACTTAGCTTTGGGTTCTTTTTTAAGATTTCCTTTTTTATTGAAAACATCTGAAAATTCTTTTATTGTCTTTTTAATATTCTTTTCCTCTTTTTTCATTTCTTCTTCTTTTTTAATAAGGTCTATGTATATTTCCTGCCATTCTGCTTCTAATTTTTGCAGGGCATTCATTTTTTCATTTATTCTGGATCTGAATTCTTTTTCAACAGCTTCTGTTATGAATTCATCTTTCTGTTTCTCCCAATATTCTTTCATTTCTTCAATGGCTCCTTTTTGAGAGAACCTTTTTTCATACCAGCTATTTATCTTAGAAGGGTCAAAATTTTCTTTCTTAAGTTCTGTTACTAAAGGATTGAAAAAACTTTTTTCTAAATTAACTTTCTCTTCATTTGTTTTTCCATCGTTTTTGCTATTGTCAGTTTCAGAAGGAGTTTCTTCTTTTTTCTCTTCTGTTTCATCTCCATTGCTTTCTGGAGTTTCTTCCTTAGTGTTATCTTCTTCAGTTTTCTCTTCCTTGGGTTTTGGAGTTTCTTCTTTTTTCTCTTCTGTTTTTGATTCTTCCTTTTCTGAGAAATCTTTCTTTAAATCCTTCTTCAACTCGTCTATTGCAAGATCCGGAAGTTCTTCAGGTGCGCTAGTTTTTTTAAACAATTTTGATAGAGCCATTTTTCATCCCTTTTATTCAATGAAAAGATGAAAATTGTTTAAATACTTTTTGGTAATTATCAACTTATTTTTATATAGGAAACTTTATTAATTTTCTTTACGCGATTATTAAATGAATGAAAGAAGAGGGAATATTTCTGAGAGAGCCTTGACTATAGTAAATAGAGAATTAAAGAAGAAAAAGAATGAAAATCTCATTGAATTTTCACTCCTCTTCTTAGCATTGTTATCAACTTCTGCAATATTCATTATGCTAACAGCAAATTTAGTTACAACAGGATTTTCCACATATGTTCCTGCAAAGGCGGGCTATATAACTGAAGTAAATGTAACAATGAGATATCAAACTTCCTATTGGCATGGTTTGGATGGGTTAGCTTTGAGAGTTCCAGGGTATACAGATGTTTTGTTTGGGGATGTTAAGTCTGGAGAGATTTCAAGCATGGGGCTCTTCTTCAATTGTATGCAGCAAGATGCAGTTGGAGGAAGAGAAATTTACGCCTCTACGTCCCCCATAATTAATTTTGCTACTTTAGTTCCAGCCACACCACAGCAAATAGACTCATTTACCGGATGCAGTGGAAGCGTAGACTGCGCTTCAAATACTTTTAAAGACAAGATGAGTGTTATGGTAGGAACAACTAATATAACTAATATTCCATCAACCCATACTTATAGGTGGGACGGAAACTATGGGATTTTTGACCTTGGAGTTTTAACTGATTCAGAAAATTTAGTTTATGTAACACATGTAGGAGATATGCAGAAAGGTTATAGTCCTAACACTACTGTTAATTTTCAGATGCTTCTACCAACAAGACCGTTATCAACAGAGAGATACTACTTTTTTACAGATCCATATGATCAATGTCCAGAAGGAGGAGGTATAGGAGAAGTAATTCCAGCAATTGTTTCTGGTTATGTAAAAGATTCACTTGGAAATCCTTTAGAAAATATAACAGTTGTTGTTGAAGGAATTAATTATACTACCAATTCAGACGGATTTTATAATTTATCCATAGAGGTTCTTCAGGGAGTTCACAGTTTATTTGCATATGGAAATGGATATGATGAATATTTTTCTAATATAACAATTAACTTTACAAATTATACAATAAGCAAAAACATTACAATGCATATTTCTACACCAGGAATAAGTCCCACTATCACTCCTCTGGTTTGGGGATATGTTACAGATTTGGCTGGAATTCCCATACCTTCAGCAAGTGTATACCTTGGAGGAGAGACCACACTGACTGATAGTTCTGGATATTATTCTCTGAGGCCAGAGATTGTCCCTCAGCAGCATCCAATAATCGCAACAAGTCCCGGTTACGATAATTTTTATTCCATTTTATCTTTTTTTCCAGATACTACTTCTTTGAGTTATAATATTACCCTAACATTAGCAAATCTGGGGAAAAATAATAATCCTTATGCTACAGGCCCGTATGATCAAGCACCAGGGCAACAAGTAATTCAGCAGCAGGCAGAGAAAAATGGAGAAGATTTTTGGATAAGTACAAAAGATATATACAAAGAAATAAGACAGAATACTTTTGTTGAAGATACTCTTGGAATATATAATTTTAAAACTACAAATATGAATATCCTATTGACAGTTTCTCCAGAATTAAGTGACTTTGTAAAATTGGATAGAGATGCAGCATTAATTGAACCTGATAAAAGTCAGGATGTACTTATGACTTTTTACGGAACAAAACCTCTAGGGACTTATAAGGGAACATTGAAAATTTCTGGAGACATAGAAAAGGAAATTCCTATAACAATAAAGATAGTTGAAAATAAAGTTCCAATTGAAACCCTTATGATGGCAGTAGATTTATTTGATAATGTAATAAATCCGGGAAGCAATTTGAATTATAAGCTTACATTGCAAAATCTTCTAGTTGACCAAGAGTATAAAATCTCTCTGGAAAGAATAATTATGGGAGAGAAAGATTCAACAGTGTACTTTAGAGATACGCAAGAAGTAGAAATACAGAAATCTTTATCAATTATTGACAGTATAAAAATCCCTTCAAACTTCTCAGAAGGAGATTATTTATTTGTTATAAACGCACAATATTTTGGTTTTTCATCAAGTGTAACTGCACCTTTCTCAGTGCGTAAACCAATATATCTTTATTCATTTTTAGGAGTTCCTCTTTGGGTTTTCTTTTCTATATTTTCCTTTGCAAGTTTTGTTCTTTTGAATATATTTGTTTATAAAAGATACAAGGAGAAAAGAAAAAGATATAGTATATCTTTGGATTTATCAACACTTCCAAAACCCGATAAAAAATTCTTTAGATTAGGATTAATTGCAGAAACAAAAATCCCAGTATATCTTGAGCCGGAGAAATTAAAGACTCATGCAATTGTTGCAGGTGCAACAGGAATGGGAAAAAGTATTTCTGCACAGGTTCTTGTGGAAGAAGCTTTAATGAAGAATGTAGCTGTCATTGTTTTTGATCCAACAGCACAATGGTCAGGATTACTAAGAAAATGCGAGGATAAGAAGATGATGTCTCTATATCCAAAATTTGGATTAAAACCAAGTGATGCAAGAGGTTTTCCTGGAAATATAAAACAGATTTCTCATGCTAGGGAAGTAATAGAAATAGAAAAATACATGCATCCAGGACAGATACAAATTTTTGCACTGAACAAATTAGATCCAAAAGATATAGATGTTTTCATTGCTAGTGTTATAAGACAGATATTCAAATCAGATCCAAAAGAAGCACAAGAGCTTAAAGTATTATTAGTCTTTGATGAAGTTCACAGACTTTTATCTAAATTTGGAGGAAATGGGGAGGGATTTTTACAGATTGAAAGAGCATGTAGAGAATTTAGAAAATGGGGAATGGGTGTAATTTTAATCTCTCAGGTTTTAAGTGATTTTGTAGGGGAAGTTAAAGCAAATATAAATACAGAAGTTCAAACAAGAACAATAGAAGAGTCGGATTTGGAGAGAATTAAAACAAAATACGGAGAAGAGTTTTTGAAATCTTTGGTTAGGGCCGAAGTGGGAGTTGCAATGTTTCAAAATGCAGAGTATAATAAAGGTAAACCCTATTTCATAAATTTCAGACCTATTCTTCACAACACAAGAAGACTTTCAGATGAAGAGCTTGAAAAGTATAATAAATACAACGAGATAATAGATGACTTTGAGAGT
>Ga0182011_10004125_pt1 | contig 11708 bp, 12 predicted proteins | sample 711E1DmetaG_FD_120481 | JGI IMG/M metagenome (GOLD analysis project Ga0182011, IMG submission 120481) | Permafrost microbial communities from Stordalen Mire, Sweden - 711E1D metaG | ecosystem: Environmental > Terrestrial > Soil > Wetlands > Permafrost | place: Sweden: Stordalen | collected... | reverse complement strand
TTTTTCTGCCTGGCCCAGGTAAGAATTATCCAATGAAACTATCCAAAGCTTTCCTATCATTCTCCGAAAGCATTCTGTTACGTGATTTCAATTTTAGGGAAGGAAAGGGTAACTTTCCATTCAATTGATGGTACATATTGCTAAACATGCTGCCGGTAAGAATTTTGTAGGTAGTGAACAAAGCCATTTTTGTGTCTGGCATATTGGGGAGCTTGATCGCGAAATCATTCCAATCCTTTTGGGGATGCTGTAGAAAGAAAATAAGCCCACTTGTCCAGCATCCCAACAGTACATAGTCAGCTTTATCCAGTAGTTCTTCCCGATATTCCTGAATGGATGATAATCGTACATCAAATCCTTTGGCTTTTATATATTCGCCGATCTCTTCTGCATATTTCTTCGTTGTACCGGTCTTACTATTGTATATAATCACTGCCTTATTCATTTCTAACTCCTCTTTCAGGCGATCGTTTGTTTTTCCTGCATTGACAAATTTGTGGGTTTGTAGAAAAAAATAAGCACAACGGCCCAAACCATGACCAGGACACTTAAGATAATGGCACCCAAACCAGCTCCTGCCTTGGAGGAGGTAATATAGTTGAAGGTGGCATGCCAGAGTGCAACAGCCAAAAGGGACCCTTTCGTACTGTTATAGATCCAGGTGAACACGATCGCAGCGCAGAGCAGGCCAAAAAACCATCCAACAGCAATACTTGGGTCAAACGCGTAGAAAAAAAGGGGTAAATGCCATAATGCCCAGAGAAGGCCCAATATGACCGTCGCAGCTAAGGCATTCATTTTTCGCTGCAATCTAGGTAGGGCATATCCGCGCCAGCCAGTCTCTTCACCAACGCCGGAAGTAAGGATCCAAAGAAAAAGCGCTCCAATGCCTAAATTGGGCAGAAAGCTGACCTCTCCCAAAAGGCTGAAGTCTGCCCATGTTCCTTGAATAAACCGCTGGATGGTCACGATGATTAAGTAGCCCACCACTGGAGAAAAAGCGACAATCCACCAGATCGGGCGCATATGCCAGTTAATCAATCGCTTGAAAAGATCTTTAATGCCGGATTTGCCTTTGGTAAATCCGGTCATGATCAAGGCGGCCAACATTGGTCCATAAGAATAGAAATAGTGCAAATAAAAAGGCAGATGCCAGTTTACTTTCCCTTGAGCGATCAACGCCAGTGGGATGCCAATTGCCCATGATATGGAATACGCTAAAAGAAAGTATCCCAATAGAGCATGTTTTTGAAACCACGACTGTTTTATATTCATGATCTGACCTTCCATAGTGTTATGGTTTATTTTCTTATTCTGTTTTTGCAGGGTTGGTCTGGTCAGATGCCAGCTTCTCGCTTAGCAGGGCCCCGACCTTGGGAACGACCAGATATACCGCACACAGGGCCATCAGCATGCCGGCTCCCACGAACAGGAGCGGGACATTCCAACGCAGGACGGCCCCGGCGATGGTTTGGGAAAGCGGCATGAATACCAGGTTCGCCAGTAGGATCATGCTCATGATGCGCCCGAGCATTTCCCGGGGAGTACTGCGCTGCAGGCCGGTGATCAACATGATTGACAAATAGCCGTTCAGAATACCCATGGCAAGCATCACGGCAAAGGCCAGCCAACTCTGACCGATCCAGGCCAGGCTGGCAGTCCCAGCGGCGAAGAGCAGGAACATGCCCACCAGGAAAACTTTCAACAACGCTTGTTTCAGTTTTGGCAGCGCCCCGCACAGGATGATTCCAAGCAGGTTGCCGCCTGCGTAGCCGGAGATGATCAGGCCATAAGCTGCCGCTCCTTGCGGGAAGCGCGTGTCCGCCAGGTAGGGGATGCCGACCAGAACCGGCCCGCCGAAAGCAAAGTTGGCGATGGCGATCAGGATGAACATGATCCGCAGGGCCGGATCCTTGAGCATATACCCGAGTCCCTCCCGGATGGAGGCCCAAACGCCCGCCCTGGGAGCCGCCGGAGCGGAAGTGGTCACCTTCCGCCCTGCCTGCATCATCCACAAGGTCATCACGGAAACAATGAAGGTAAGCGCATCAAAGGCGATGGCGAGTCCCACGCCTATGTTCTGGCGCGGGAAGGCGGCAATCAGCGCACCTGCCACGGCCGGGCCGACGAAGCCGATCAGCTGCATGCTGCCCTGCATGACCGAATTGCCGGCCTGCAGGTCTTCGGGTTGGACCAGGGTGGGTGCCATGGACATGGAGGCGGGAGCGAAAACGCCGCCGACGACCCCGAACACCAGGCTGTAAGCATAGATCATCCAGACTTGCAGGCTGCCGGTGAAGATCTGCACGGCCATCAGGGCCGTCAGGAACAGCCGGATGATATCCGCGAGCAGCATCACCTGGCGCGGTGAGACCCGGTCGGTGATGGCGCCACCGATCAAAGTGAATACCGCCCTGGGAATGGTGCCCAGGGCAATCACCAGTCCGAGCGCCAGCGGGTCGCCGGTCAGACGGAGCACCAGCCAGGCCCCGGCGATGCTATAGAATTGATCGCCCAGCAGGGAGGTGGTTTGTCCTGCAAAGAGCAGGGAAAAATCGCGAATACCGAAGACCCGTTTCATCGGGCTACTGATTGGTTTTGCAACTGCTATGGCCATGCCTGCCTCCGAGAATTGAATTGTTTCCATTGTAGTAGGAGTGCAAAAGGACTGCACCTGCCACTGGTCGTGTTAATCCCTAGCCGGATGGACAGGCTAAAACCCGCCTATTGGAAGGGGCGTTTTTTCCCAGGTATTCCTATAATGGAAATTGTAGATCATCCGAAAAATACAAAAGGAGAGGACGATGAAAAACCGATACGATAATATCTTCTGGGGTATCCTACTAATCCTGGCAGCCGGCCTGACCCTGGCGCAGCAGCAGGGGTTGACGGGAAAATTCACCCCGCAATTCTGGGCGCTGGCCTTCGCAGGGCTGTCGCTGGTGTTCTTTATCCGTTATCTGCTGGCGGGGGTGCGCTTGTGGGGCTGGCTCTTCCCGGTATGTATTTTCCTGACAATTTCCAGTATGGTCTGGTTGGCCACTTCCCACAACTATCGAGATGCTACGATCGCCGCACCGTTTTTCGGCGCCATTGCCGTCCCGTTCCTGGTGGCCTTTGCCATCGATTTCCGCAAGAATTGGTGGGCACTCATCCCGGCTTTCGCTTTCATCCTATTTGGCGTGGTGGTCATCTTCGGCGACCGGCTGCCGGGGGAAGTGATCGGAGCCGGATTCATGTTTGCCATCGCCATCCCCTTCCTGACCATTTATTTCGTCAACCGAAGGTATGGGTGGGCGCTTATCCCGGGCTTTATCATGCTGGCTGTCGGGGCAATCACCCTGCTGGGTAGTTTCCTCAACCAGTGGATGGGCGGCACCGTGCTCTGCTTGATCGCTTTGCCATTTGGCTATGTGTATTTCAAGCAAGGGCGCTGGTGGGCGCTCATTCCGACAGGCATCCTGGCCTCCATCGGAGTCAATGCCCTGCTGACCGTCCCGCTGCTAGGCAGCTTCGCCCAATCGACCATCCCAACCGGGATCATGTTCCTGGGTTGGGCAGCCACCTTTGGCTGGCTGTGGCGCCAGCGCGAAAAATCCCCGACCGCCTGGGCGCGCATTCCGGCCTTGGTCTGCGGAGTCCTGGCAGCGCTCCTGGTGGTGATCGGGTCATTGACCACCTATGGCATCACAGTCGCCCTGATCGCCGGCGGCCTGGTGCTGATTTATTTTGGCGTGCGACCCGGGAAAGATATCCCAACACAATAAAGAATGAATTCATAAGGAGCGACTCGAAACCGGGAGTCGCTCCTTAATTTTCGGATGGAGACCAGGTAAATCATCCAGACCCAGGACGGTTTTCTAATTGAAATAAGGCCCTTCCGATTTATAAGGGACAGTCAATGAAGGAATGAGAGAAAAATGGGTACCAGAGACCAATCCAAGCCTGCGATGGCTTGCGCACCTTCTTCACCATCTGGTCCGGACAGCTGGTTTCGCTGCTTGGCAGCCAGTTGACCGGCTTCGCCCTGGGTGTATGGGTCTACAACCAGACCCGCTCGGTATCGATGCTGGCGTTGGTACAGGTGGCCATGCAGGTGCCCTTTGTGCTGCTTTCGCCGCTGGCGGGTGTCTTTGCCGACCGTAAGAACCGCCGCAGCGCCATGATCATGAGCGATTTCGGGGCCGGTCTGTCGGTGCTGGCGGTGGCTGTCCTCTTCATCACCCAGCACCTGCAGGTCTGGATGGTAATCCCGATCAATCTATGGATGGCTGCTTTCCAAACCCTGATGTGGCCGTCCTTTTCCGCCGCCACCACGCTGCTGGTACCCAGGCAGCATTACGGGCGCGCCAGCGGTTTCACCCAACTGGGCGAAGCCCTGCCAGCCATTGCCGGGCCGGCAATAGCGGGCATGCTATATGTGACCATCAAGATTGGCAACATGGCTTTGCTCGACTGTGCTTCGTACGTTTTCGCGATGGTGTTAATGCTGCTGTTCGTGCGCATCCCGGACGCGGCCGGGACTGTCCAGGAGACGCAGAGAAAGAACTCGCTGTGGAAGGAAATGCGCTTCGGCTAGGATTACATCGTGACCCGCCTGGGGCTGCTGGCGGCGCCCCCGGCCGATTTCATTTTCAAGCCTGCCATGGCAACGGGCGGCGCGCTGGCGATCGTGCTGGGGCCGATCATTGGCGTTGGTTCCAGCCGGGGGACCAGCGTGCTGATTAGCATGGTGGGGTCAATCATTGTGATAACCACCCTGATTGCCGTGGGCATCCCGCAGCTTAGAGGCGTGGAAATTGATTTGCCCGATTACGACCCGGCTATGCAGGCAGCTCCAAACTGTAATTCTTCACCAGAAAAAATGGTGACCGGATAATGGTATTATTGGTGAACCGTACAGGTCTTACCAAATTAGCCAATTATTGTAGTCAACATGTCCATTACAGTACGTTTGCGCCGGATAATTCTCACCATGGCCGCGACCCGGCAAGGGATGTGGCTATTTCAAATGTTCGTCAGGTTGATCGATTTGCCCATCAGCCGCTTGACTAAAGGCACCTTCATCCCAAGTGCCAACGGTAACGTCATGCCGATCATTTACCTGACGACCACCGGAGCAAGAAGCGGAATCCAGCGCTCGAGCCCGGTGCTGTGCATCCCGGATGGCGAGAATCTCATTTTGGTCGGTTCCAATTGGGGCAACCTCCAAAATCCCGGCTGGGTCTACAACCTGCGAGCGCACCCTCAAACGGAGGTGCGCAAAGGGAAAATGACAAAAAGTTATCGTGCACGCGAACTGGGTGGCGACGAACGGGCGGTTACCTGGCAAAAAGCGGTGCTGTTTTATCCGCCCTACGTTTCCTACGAACAGCGTTCCAACCGTTTGCTGCCCATTTTTTTACTGGAGTCATGAATGGTAAAGATTCAAGCCTTTTCCATTTGATAAAAGGGAATAAACATGAGTCTTTCCAGAATAAGAGTTGCCGCACGGGCCATCGGATTCTTATTCTTATTTTGTCTGGTGGCTTGTGGGAAGGCTCAAGAAAATCCAACAACTGTCTTGCGAGCAGATAAGACCCGCTATGTTGCAGACCTTACCTTCATCGCCCGGGCGCCTCGCACCGTCGTTGACGCGCATCATCAAGAGGTGCAGGATCTGTGTGCGTCCCGGTTCCGCGCGTTGGGCTTTACCGTGGAACGGTATAAATACGACGACGGCGTGGATGTCATCGGAACACTGCCAGGAAACAGCCGGCCGGCAGAAATAGTAATAGTTTCGGCACACTACGATACGATCATGGGAGGCGACGGTGCTGACGATAATGCCAGCGGAGTGGCCGCAGTGTTGGAGTCAGCCAGGTTATTAGCCGCCGGAAAGCACGAACGCACACTGGTGGTGGCTTGTTGGGATGAGGAAGAGCCGGCGGAAACGGGTTCTTATAGGTACGCCAGTCGAGAAAAGCAGAAACTTACCCAGATCCAGGTGGCGTATGTGTATGATGAAATCGGTTTCAGCAAGAATGAGCCCAATAGTCAAAAATTCCCTGCCGGGTTTAGAATCGCGTATCCGCTCCTAGCACTGAAAATGCAGGCCAGGCAATACCGGGCTAGTTTCATCATGCTTATTTATGATCAAAAGGCAAGCCCATGGGGGCAGGCGATTGCAAACGCGGCGGATCGGGAAAGCCTGTCTTCAGCGCAATTGGAGGTCAACCTAGATGGGAATGTGCCGACAGAATTGAGGGGATCGGATCACAATTCCTTTTGGGGAAAAGGATATCCGGCGATCGAAATAACGGATACGGCTGAATACCGGAATCCCTACCAGCACACAAGCATGGACACCGTGGATCGACTCGACAATGATTTTTCTATCAAGGTAATTACCGCAGTGGCAGCTTCCGTCCAAACCGCGCTTAATCCATAATCTTTCTATCGTCGGCTCAATGTCTTCTGTGAGACAAAAACCCAATTTACCGAGATAATTTCAGGTCGGTGTTATCGCAAGGCTGGCTTTCCTGATCTTGTTAAAAAAAACCACTCCAGGAAAAACAGGAAATCGATGTAAAATATCGCAATTATCCATTTTCAAACAAGGAGAATTCCATGAACCTTTTCAGGAAGCACGCGCAACCTGGCCCCGGCGCGTCGCCGCAGAGCAGCGGAGCCTCGGCTGGACTACCGCGCCAGGGCGAGACCGTGCCAGCCAGCCTGAAGGCGCACTCCGGCTTCATCAAGCGGGTCAGCTGCAGCCAATGCGGCGCGCCCAAGTCGCTGCCGTCCACGACCGCTTACATTTATTGCGACTATTGCGGCGCATTGATCGACTACGATTTCCGCATTTCCAACGCAAACACCAACGCCGGGCTGACCAACACGGTGTTCCACCGACTGATCGCTCCGGTGCAGGCCGCGCTGGAGCAGGCAAAAGGGCGTGGGGACGCGGATACCTACCGGAGGCTGCACAAACAGGTATTTTCCGAATGGCTGCAGGAATGTCCTATGGCGGTTTCGCCGCGAGCCAAGACCGACCTGGCTTTTCGAGAGCAGATGGTGAATTACCTGGCCGAATGCGCGGTAACGAAAGACCTGGACCTGCGACAGGTTCCGCTGGATGCCAGGATGGCGCAACTGGTGGCTTCGCTCCAACGCATCCCAACCCCGGGAGGAGCCTGGAGGGTGGCGGGCGGATTCTGGCCATATGCCGAGTTATTCAAACAGCAAATGATCATGGCTTATGAGCTGATACACCAGAAAGGCGTGGATGCCTTGGACCCGGACCATGCGACTGCCGGGGTGGCACTGCGGATGGAATATTCAACATTCTGCCAGGGTTGGCTGCCGCACCTTTCCGCAGAGGAGGGGGAACGGCTGCTGAAATTTTACGGGCTGACGGCTGAATACGACGAATACCAGCCCAAGCAGACCGACCTGTTCCATTGCGGGGCGTGCGGAGCGGAATTGCACACCCTGAGCGGAGCCCGGAATGTGATATGCGAGAGCTGCGGTCACATCATAGACATCGAAAGCGGGGCGGTACTGTGCATCAATTGCGGCGCCCAACTGGCCTTTCCGGTCTCGATCAACCACCTGCTGTGTCCCTATTGCAATATCGACACCAAGCGGGTATGAGGTTTTCAGGAAAAATTAAGAAAATCCTGGCGCGTTTGTGATATACCTGAACGGGCGGTGCTTGCATTCGTGAAGAAAAGCAGCCCACTGAAAATCGAAATCTGGTCCGGAGGCAGTACGAATGGCAGATGAAATCGTTCTCACGGTCAATGGAAAGCCATATTCCGTCAAAGCGGCGCCGGATACTCCACTGCTGTATGTATTACGAAACGAACTGGGATTCAACGGTCCGCATTTCGGCTGTGGTGGAGAAAAATGCGGAGCGTGCATGGTGCTGGTGGGCGCAAAACCCGAACTATCGTGCCACCTGCCAATTTCCCAAATCGGGCGCTCGCGCATCACCACGCTGGAAGGATTAATTGAAGAGGGGGAGCTGCACCCGGTGCAGCGTGCTTTCATCGAGGAACAGGCCACCCAGTGCGGTTACTGTGTCAACGGGATGATCATCAACACTGCGGCGTTGTTATGGAAAAATCCGCACCCGACCGACGAACAGATCCGGGCTGCATTGGACGGCAACCTGTGCCGGTGCGGGTCGCACCTGCGGATCCTGCGCGCGGTCAGGAGCGCCGAGCGGCTCATGCAGGAAGGGCAGGCATAACCATGGCGAATCCAAGCTGGCAAACGAATACAGCAGGCGGGCGGCAGCCAGGCCGCCGGGGATCGGGCAAACGAGAGGCTTTCTGGGGGGATCTAACAACCTGGCTGGACGATTGGCTGGAATTCAATCCGGATGGAACGGTGACCGCCTTCAGCGGCAAGGTGGAATTGGGCACGGGTGTGCGGACGGCCCTGGCTCAGATAGTGGCCGAGGAGCTGGATGTGCCGCTCGAACGGGTCCAGATGGTAATGGGGGATACTGAGCGCACGCCGGATGAAGGGTACACTGCCGGGAGCATGACGGTCAGCTCAAGCGGCTCGGCATTGCGAAATGCGGCTGCCCTGGCAAAATGGACCATGCTGGAAATGGCGGCAGAGCGGCTGGATGCCGGGCCGGATGAGTTAATCATTCAAGCTGGTTTGATTTCAGTGAGGCAGCATCCAGAGCGAATGGTCAGTTATGCTGAACTGATGGGAGGCAAACCATTCAACCTGGAGGTCAGCGGGGATGCACCGCTGAAGGATCCAAAGACTTATACCATCGTGGGCAGCTCCACGCCGCGGGAGGATATCCCTGGCAAAGTAGCCGGCCGGCCCAGCTTCATCCAGGATCTGCGTCTGCCGGGGATGCTGCACGGGCGGCTGGTGCGCCCACCCAGCCCGGCGGCGGAATTCGTTTCGATGGATGAGAGCTCAATCGCGAGCATCCCCGGGGTAGTCAAGGTGGTGCAGCGCGGCAATTTTATCGGGGTCGTGGCGGAACGCGAAGAGCAGGCCAAGCTGGCTGCAGAAAATCTCAAAGTGGAATGGCGCGAAAAGGCCAGCCTGCCGTCCATGCAGGACTTGTACACGACTTTGCGTTCGATGCCGACGGAGGATACCCAGGTGGTCGAACAGGGAGATTACGAGAAGGCCTTCAAGCAAGCCACCCGGCAGCTGCGCGCCACCTATTACCAGCCGTTTCATGCGCATGCTTCGATCGGGCCATCCTGCGCGGTTGCGGATGTGAAAGCAGATCAAATCACTGTCTGGGCGGCCACACCCGGCCCTTACCCGTTAAGCGGGGCGCTAGCGAACCTGCTAGGCGTGGCCCCTGAAAAAGTACACCTGATGCACGTGGAGGGGGCCGGCAGTTACGGCCAAAACGGCTCGGATGACGCGGCGGCGGACGCGGTGATCCTGTCTGAAGCAGTGGGCAGACCGGTGCGCGTGCAATGGTCGCGCCAGGACGAATTCGTGTGGGAACCGAAAGCCCCTGCCATGGTGATGGAGGTTCAGGGCGGGCTGGACGCAAAGGGCAACGTGTCCGCCTGGGATTACCAGGTTTGGTCACCCTCGCACGTGGCACGGGCGCGTTCTTCCGAACAACTGGTGGCAGGTCAACTGATCAACGGGCAGGGTTCCTCGCATTTCGGTTTTTCTTTTGGAGCGGAACGGAACGCACCCACCAATTATTCCTTCCCGAACCAGCGTGTGACCGTGCATTACATCGCCGAATCACCCTTGCGGGCTTCTTCTTTCCGGAGCCTGGGCGGCGCGGAAAATACCTTCGCGAATGAATCATTCATGGATGAACTGGCCGCGGCGGCGGGAGCAGATGCCGTTGATTTCAGGCTGCGCTACCTGCCGGATGCACGGGCACGTGAAGTCTTAAAAGCGGCCGCCGAAAAGGCCGGCTGGGATACGCGCCCGTCCTGGCAGGGGGGCAAGCAACAACCGGCAGAGGGACGCGGGGTAGCCTTTGCGTGGTATGAGAACGACCAGGCGATCGTGACCACGATTGCAAGCGTCCAGGTGGATACCAGCAGCGGGCTAGTGCACGTGAAAAAGATGGTTGTGGCGCACGACTGCGGGTTGATCATTAATCCGGATGGCCTGAAGAACCAGATCGAAGGCAATACAATCCAATCGCTCAGCCGGGCACTGAAAGAAGAGGTGCAGTTCGATGAATGGCGGATCAAAAGCATTGACTGGGAGACGTACCCGATCCTGACCTTTTCGGAAGTGCCGGAGGTCGAGATCGTGTTGATCAACCGGCCCGACCAACCGGCTGTGGGAGCCGGAGAACCTTCCACCACCACAACCGCAGCAGCAGTGGCGAACGCCATCTTCGACGCCACGGGTGCACGCCTGCGGCAAATCCCTTTCACGCCGGAACGGGTGATGGCGGCATTAAAAGACGTTCGGGTTTGATGCTAATCGGTATGGGATTGGCTGCCTCAGAATATTCAGGAACCTGGAGGATAGTTCAAGGTTTCAGCCACAGATGAACGCGGATAAACATTGCTTGCAGGATAAACATCCCTGATCAATATTCTTAAATGCTTTTTATCCATGTTCATGCGTGGGGAATTTCTGTGGAAATATAGACTCTGTTTTTAATACATACCTTCCAACCATTTTCGATTCGCATGCCTACAGGCGAGGAGAAAACCATCAGGCGGGGTTTCATCAATCAACAATGCGAGGTACCATGCCAGGTAAAGGTGACCATCAATACGATAATTTTCGCCAGTCATACGGGCCATGGGCGCTGGTGGCAGGCGCTTCGGAAGGGCTGGGTGCGGCTTATGCCGAGGCCCTGGCGAAACGCGGCCTGGACCTGATCCTGGTGGCGCGCCGGCTAGAATTGTTGCAGGAGCTGGCGGTCCGGTTGAACGGGCAATTCGGCATCAGCGTACGAACCCTGGCACTCGACCTCTCCCAGCCTTTAGCGGCAGCCCAGATCGTCCAGGAATCGAAATCCGTGGAGATCGGCTTGTTGGTTTATAACGCGGCTTTCTCGGCGGTGGGACCATTCTTCGAACATTCCCTGGATGACCATTTGAGAGAGGTGGATACCAATATACGCACTCCGCTTGGGCTGGTGCACAGCTTAGGGCAGCGTATGCTGGCGGCCGGTCATGGCGGCATCATCCTGATGGCCTCCCTGAGCGCCTTCCAGGGTTCGGCCTATATCTCCACGTACGGCGCCACCAAGGCCTTCAATATTGTGCTAGCCGAAGGACTATGGGAGGAATGGCGACGGAGCGGTGTGGATGTGCTGGCCTGCATTGCTGGGGCAATCCGCACGCCCAACTACCTGGCCAGCTCTCCCAGGCACAGCGGGGCCATCGCGGATGCCACGCTGGAGCCGGAACTGGTGGTGGCCAAAGCCCTGGCGGCGCTGGGTCACCAACCAACTGTCATTCCCGGCCGGCTCAACAGCCTGTCCAGCTTTGTGATGCGGCGAGTGCTCTCCCGCAAGGCTGCGATTCGCTTGATGGGAAACGTTTTACGAGGCATGTACGTGCACACGGAATCCAATCGACTGGAGGCTAAAGAGTGAACTGTCTACCCATCCCTTTCCGCTGCCGCTCACTGATCCCGAGCAGTTCTGCCGCTGCTTTCTGTTTCATCCGCTTTTCCTCCAGCCGTTGCATCACTTCCAGTCGGTTCACTTCTTTTGCACTCATCGTTAGCATGTCCATTTC
>Ga0182011_10004124_pt1 | contig 11711 bp, 10 predicted proteins | sample 711E1DmetaG_FD_120481 | JGI IMG/M metagenome (GOLD analysis project Ga0182011, IMG submission 120481) | Permafrost microbial communities from Stordalen Mire, Sweden - 711E1D metaG | ecosystem: Environmental > Terrestrial > Soil > Wetlands > Permafrost | place: Sweden: Stordalen | collected... | reverse complement strand
GCGATGAGGAATTCCATGCTGACCCGGTTTTCATTCCTGAAACTTGGGTTCGGTCAACATTCACCACTGACACGGGCAACCAGGCGACAAGGAATGACAGACAGGGTTAGTTCAACCTCTCAGTCACTCGATTGGCACTCAACTGGCGCGCCAGACAAGTGAGGAGAAAAGATGACAGCGACAAGGCCACAAAACACGGCAATTGAATCCAGGCTCATTCTTGAGCTGAAGATCGATGTGACTGGAGAAGTGACCCGCAAGGCCAGCAAACTGGGCCGGAAGGATACGCTCGAGGGAAAACTCCTCGCGCAACTCTATCCCGGCATCCGAGTAGCGCGCGTGAGTGTACCGGCGGAGTTGACACCATACGAGCATTCTGTGGTGGAAAACCGCATGGCGCAACTCTCTTTTGGTGGAGTGGAGTACAGGCTGGTAGGTGCAAGCGGTTCGGCGAAGGATGGCAAGTTCTACTTCGTCGATCAGCCGCATGCAAAGCCCATTGCTGAGCGTTTTCAGCATTGGCCGGAGGCAGCGATCGTGTACTTCTCGATTCTGATTTCCGATTGCAAACTGGTGACAGATCTTCCGGACTTCCGCATTGTTGTTGTCGAGGATCATGTCCTTGGCACCAACGATTGCCGCGGATGGATACGGGAGTCGCTCTATCGCAAACTCCATCTCTCGCCGGATCGCTTCTGCCAATTTCGATTGGCATTCGATGCGCGCGAACCGAAGCAGGCAAAAGGTGCATTGAAGGCAATGAGCGATCGTGTAGCCGACAGGCTTGCGGTCGATTGCATTTTGCCCGAAAGCGCCTGCAAACCCAATCTCAAGGGAGGAAGCAAATTTCTTCCCCAGATCGGGACTTCTGGCCGTCTGTATACAGGTCCAGCGGTGCTCGGGATCAAACAATGGTCTCGCGTTACTGAATACGGATCGAGTTACACACTGGTCGAACACGCTTCGGATGAGGCCCTTCAACTTGAGATCATGCCTCGCGCAATCGAGGAAGTTCGCAAGGTGAGAAAGGCCTGGGACGATGGCGACTATGAGGGCTTGCTGCGCGTTCTGGGCAAGTCGGAAGAGGACGCCACGTTCGACATGAGCTTCGATCCTGAAGCTCTGGAAGGCGGAAGCAATTCACCTTCGGAAGAGTGGGAGCCGGCAGAAGCAGTTCTCCTGGCAGACAAGAGCGGAAACAGTATTCGGTTTCCCTACGTGTCGAACCAGATCAACCGCCAACTTCATCTCCGGGCATTCCGGATGGCGGAGGACGTAGCCCGACGCATTTTCTAACGCTTGATCCATGAGGTCATAAGCGGCGGCGTGATCGTAGAGATATGTCCAGGCGCAGCGGATCGCATAAGGCCAAGCTGCCTTCGCAGCGGCCTCCAGTTTTTCATTTGAAACTGGGCTTCCAGTCGAATGTGCCCAGCTCCATGTTGGCTCTTTCCAGTTGCTGCCTTGTGGCTGCATATGAGAGCGTCCGTCACACTGGGGGATAACCACCACACATCTTGAGATGTTTGGACCGCGGCCAGATTGTTACGGTAGCAAAAAAACTTCACCTGCCTGCCCCAAACACCCGACGAAAGTGCCTTTAGTAGTTACAGGGAAAGATGCGACAGAACGTCCCGCAGCAATCAAGACATCGCTTCGCAGTTGAGCCACGGTGAAGCATGATCCAGATTCTGCCACAACAGGAGGCGCATTTCAAGTAGGAATCGATGAAGTTCGCCGCGGTTCGTTCGCGAACACGAGACGATAGCTGTCCGTTGGAGATAGAGACTTGCCAAGCTAACTGCGACTGCGGTGGCACGGCGTAACTGTGTAAGTGTTGCCTTCAATCAACCTGACTCAAGGAGAAAGAAGATAAGGCGGAGCATGACTCCGCATCTCGCTGTTCGCTTCAGGATAGATCAATAGGGATAGGGGTTTCTCTGCATCTCCCCACTGCCGAGGTGTCCCCATGACTGCTGAACACAGACCGAGATCGTCTGATGTTTGGGGCCCAGATGCCACAGCTTTGGCAATCCAGGCCCGTGTGCTTTCAGGCCATAAACTCGATCAACTGGTTCGCCGCTTGCAACGGCAAACCGGCCGGTCGAGGGAGGCGTGCTGGCGTTTTGTACTCCAGGCTGGTTTGAATAGCCGGGACGAACACCGGCGCTGGACCGAAGAAGAAATCGAGTCCCTACGCGAGCAACTTGCCTCGCATTCAGTCGAGGAGGCCGCCAGCATCCTTGGCCGCAGCCCGAATGCCATCCGCTGCAAATTGCGCCGACATGACTTGAAAGTCAAAGAAATCCGCTGCGATTGCTTTTCGGTCGAAGCTTTGGCGCGGACTCTTCACGTGAGAAAGTCCGAAATCCACGCCTGGATCAAGGATGGTTGGCTGGAGGCAACTGCGAAACTCGCCGGCAAGCGGTTGACGCACATCATCACGCCAGAGGCATTCCGCGCCCTTTACACGCATCATCTCCGCGACCTCTTGGAGCAAAAGAGGGTACCGAACGTCGCGCTGTTCGAGGCGTTCTACAACTATTGCTTCGTACCGAAGCACACGATTGGTACGCAACTGCTGACCGTTCGCAGGGACAAGCGGGAGCGCGATGCATTCGCGGCGACGCAGGAGGGCGGCGAAGTCGATGACGAAGACGATGAGAACGACGATAACCGCTTCGATCTTAAAGTGGATTTTCCGTTTGCCGGCGATGAAGACGACATGGGGACTTGATGGGGTAGTTCCAAACTCGCATCAGTCAGCGGCGTTGGTCTCTTCTTCCGGGAAGAGAGGATGCTGAACTGCCCGGATTCGCTCGTACTTGAGGTTGGCGAGAATACTGGATCATTATGCGATGAGACCATGTTCTCAGGTCCAACGCGCTTCAATGCCGGAGCATGAACCATTATCTGCTCATCAGGTTGACTTGCTGATCGGCTGAAGAGAAGAAAATCCCTTCGGAAAACGCTGAAGCGGAATTCACCAAACTGAACAAGGAGTTCGATGATGCCGTCTGGCGGTCCAAGAGGGTACCGGCACCGAACCGGGTCGGATAGAATAGAAATGGAATCCATGGCAGGGTTCACAGGTCATAAGTCATTCATTTTCTTGCGTCTGGATGTTTTTTGATTCAGATGTCTTTCTCAGAATCCCCAAGGCAGGTCGCAAGTTCAACCAAGATGGCAACGACTCTCAATCCCGAGAAAGCTCTGATCTTCCGGATCATCCATCGTGACAATCTGCCATGGATTCTGGATCACGGACTGCACGCCAGCAATGGAGAGATCGCCGATCCTAATTATCGCAACATAGGAAATGTCGATCTCATCGGAAGGCGAAATCAGCGGAAAGTTCGGGTTGGTCCCGGAGGGTCGTTGAGCGACTACGTGCCGTTCTATTTCACGCCCTTCTCGATCATGATGTACAACATCCACACGGGATACAACGTGCGGCAGGTTCCGAATGAAGAGATTCTGATCGTTGTCTCCTCGCTGGCCAAGATAGCGGAGCTTCAAATTCCGTTCGTGTTTACGGATCAACATGCGTATCCGGCAATGGCAAACTACTACACCGATCTGGGCGATCTGAGCAAAATCGATTGGACCTTATTGAATCAAAAGGATTTCCGCCATGACCCAGACGACCCAGGGAAGAAAGAGCGGTATCAGGCGGAAGCGCTGATTTGGAAGCACGTTCCTATCTCAGCCCTTCTCGGAATCTGCAGTTGCAACGCGGATGTTGATGCGAACGTGAAAGCTGAACTCCAAAACCGGAAACTCGTCCTACAATCAATTGTGCAGAGGGGTTGGTACTTCTGATGATGAAATTCACCCAAGGCAACTTGCTCGAAGCCCCCGCCGAAGCGTTCGTGAATACCGTAAATACGGTCGGCGTGATGGGCAAGGGAATCGCTTTGATGTTCAAAGAGGCATTCCCTGCAAATTTCCGTGCCTACGAGGATGCCTGCAAGCAGAAGGAAGTCACGGTCGGAAAAATGTTTGTTACGGAGAACCACGCTCTTTCCGGGCCGCGTTGGATTATCAACTTCCCTACCAAGAAACACTGGCGGAATCCCTCGAAACTGGAATGGATTATTGAGGGGCTTGGGGATCTTCGCAGGATTGTCGAGGAGCACCAGATTCGTTCCATCGCCGTGCCACCACTCGGGGCCGGCAACGGCGGTCTTGATTGGAGCGAGGTACGGCCTGAGGTGGAACGTATTTTGGGCGATCTCGAAGGCGTCGAGGTCCTCGTCTTTGAACCAGCAGTTAAGTACCAAAATGTCGCCAAGCGGACTGGTGTGGAACAACTGACTCCTGCCAGAGCGCTCATCGCAGAGATGATCCGGCGCTATTGGGTGCTCGGAATCGAGTGCACCTACCTTGAGGTACAGAAGCTCGGATGGTTTCTAGAGCGGAGTATCCATTCGCTGGGAATCAACGATCCGCTTGACTTCCAGTTCAAAGCTGACAAATACGGTCCCTTTTCGGACCGACTGCGCCACTTGCTCAATGCCCTTGACGGAACTTACCTCCATTGCGACAAACGTCTCAGCGATGCTGGTCCATCAGACACGATTTGGTTCGACGAAGGGCGTCGCCAGCGCTTGGATCTGTATTTGCAACAAGAGACTTCTGAGCCTTTAAGAAATGTCCTGGAACTGACCGCCAGACGTATTGATGGCTTCGAATCGCCTCTGGGCATGGAACTGTTGGCAACGGTTGATTGGTTGATCGAAAAGGAGCATTGCGAAGCCACCGTTGCTGGGATACGCGAGGGGTTGCGACAGTGGTCGGCAGGACAAGTTGCTGTCGAGCGCAAGCTACGCCTGTTTAATGACCGATTTATCGGACTGGCAATCGACCAACTTGCGTTGCCTGTTGCCCATTCCTGATCCGGCATGAAACGACTGCGGGCTAACGGTGTCCTGCCCGTCTAATCCGGTACCAAAACCGGACCAAGCTGGACTTTCCCTCTTAGCAGTAGGCTCATTCCCGCAGCAACCAAGATAACGGCGGCCATTGCGATGATGAACCGTGCGTCGTATCCTCCGGCATGGTCGTAGAGGTAGCCCATAGTCAGAGGACCTGTCGCGCCGCCGATTGCATAGGCAGTCCAAGTTAACCCGTAGAGCAAGGCAAAGTGCCGTCGTCCGAAGTATTGTGCAAGCAAGTATGGAGCAACATCAGCTTCACTACCAAAGCCAATACCGAGAAGTGCCCCTCCTGCAAGCGCAGTTGTAGGCGTAGATGCGTATGCCAGCAAGGCGATACCCATGGCTGAAATCAGCAGGATCGCCGTCTGGATTCGTTGCGCGGAAAAGCGGTCAAGGAAGTGACCTACAACGAGCCGGCTGACAATACCGGCTCCACCGCGCGCCGAGAGAGCCAGCGCGGCAAAGGCCGGTGCTACCCCATGCCCGGCGAGAATTGCCGACATATTCGTGATCAATCCGTTTTCACTGAATGCGCCTAACAAGATAATCGCAGCGAGAATCCAAAAAGCTTTACTAGCCAGCGCCGCCTTAATTGCAGAACCGCCGCTGGATATCGGTGCCTGCATCAGCAATGGATACACTGGCCGGTTGCGTACCAGCCATGCCGTGAGCGGCAGGCCTAACAACGCGATGCCTCCCAACATCTGATAAGCACTGCGCCAACCGTGAGTGGAGATCATCCATTGGGTCAAGGGAGGAATCAATAGCGAACCCGTACCACTGCCCGTCAGGATGACAGCAAGCGCCAGCCCGCGCCGACGGTCGAACCACGTCAATACAGCGCGTGTATATGCAAACTGCGCCGTTCCGTTAGCTGCCAGCCCCAGAAGAAAGTAGGTTAGGAAGAGGCGGCCGATTGACGGTCCCAGTCCACTCAGCGAAGCCAGGGATGCGGCAAAGAGAAGAATCGCCGGCAGCAGGACGCGCCGAGGGGGAAAGCGGTCCAACAACAAGCCAATCAGCGGAGAGACCAGCGCGACCGTCATCGCCGCAACTGCGAAGGCGCCGCTCATCGCTTCGCGCTTCCATCCGAAAGCCTGGTGCAGTGGATCGAGAAACAAGCTGAAGGTATACGGAACAATAGCTGCAAAGCTGACCATCACGCCAGCAAATGCGGCTGCTGCAACGCGCCATCCAGCGTAGTGGATTGACTCCTCATCGAGTGCCTGACTGACAGTGGATTGCATCATGCTAGTTCCGGTTCCTCAGTCTGTGTCGGTGCAGGCACCGGCTGCAGACCAAGGCGCCGCGTCATCGTCTCCAGCAGCTTCGGACGTACGACGGGGCGCGTCCAGGGACATTCGGCGATGCAAATGCCGCAGGAGGCAGCCTCGGCAAAGAATGGAATGCACTTGTCAAAATTGACGTACCAGCGCTCAACCCCGCGTACCAGTTGTTTTTGTGGACTAATGGCACCGGGCGGGCATGCCTGCGTGCACACCTGACAGTTTGTGCAAAATTCGTCGGCACCAAAACGGTCGCGGCAGCCTGAAATCAGGGGCATGTCGGTGGTCACACCTGCCAGTCGAACGCCAGCGCCGAAATGGCGACTGATGAGCGATCCATGTTTGCCAAGTTCTCCTATACCGGCGGCGATTGCAGGAGGTATCAGCGCAACGGCGCTGGCCCCGGGCCCAGGGTACGGGTTAGCCGTATAACCCTGGGAGCGAATCCAGTTGGCCAACGCATAGGACGCACGCGTACCGCGCGCATACTGGTCGCCAATATCGCAAACACCCACACCGTTGGTCTCATCCGATGGCACTTCCTTCAGGCGTTCATAGTTGTGTGCCAGCGCAAGAATGATGATCCACGGCTCTTCAATGCTGTAGCCTTCGAAGACCCACAGAGGGTCCATGGCAGCTATGCCTGCGGCGTTGGCTTCGTGTTCCAACGCAAAGCTTCGCACGGCATCCGTCCATTCCCCCGCTAAACGAATCTTTCGTTCTTCCGCCACAGAAAGCAGCGTCGGGTACTCATACGCGCGCTGGAAGGCCTCCTGCGATCCGGGACAGCGCCGCGAGCTTTCGCGGGCCACGATTTGCAACTCTCCCCAGGGGTGCTTATCTGGCGGATGCCAGAAAAAGGGGGAAGGCCGCCGGACGGAACTTTCCCCCAGGCCGTTGATCGGGTTGCCTGAGACACGCAGCTTTGCAAGTGTCTCAGGCCGCGGGCGGTAACTTCCCCGTGCCGGGCGTCGCGGGTTGACGGCGCTGCTCATGAATACCTCCTGGAGGCTTATAACTCAAGCCGGAGCCACAACAGGAATTGATTGGGACGGCATAGACTGATTCCACTTCAGGCCCTGCGCCATTTCAATGCGACACCGCTTACCGTGGACTCTGCGAAGACTGGATATAGCCGTGATGCGCCAAGTGCCGTCCCATTTTGGCATAGGCTTCGTCAGCTTCCGGTTGAATTGTTGCCAAGCCGTCGACATAGCGGTTGTACATACAGAATGCAGCGGCAATGAGGACAGTATCGTGAATCTCCAGGTCGGTAGCGCCTACAGCGCGCGCGGCAGCGACATCCTCCGCGGTCACATTTTTGCCGCCACGCTGCACCTGCGCCGCGATGACAAGAAGACTTTTCAGCTTGGCGGAGATGGGCGCTTCGTCGGGAGATGCTTTAACCTGCCTGACGATCTCGGAACTTCCCAGATGACAAGCTGCGGCTGCCCCATGACTGGCCTGACAGAAGTGGCAACCGTTCAAGAACGAAACGTATGTGGCAATCAACTCCCGTTCCCCGGGAGTGAGGCTGTTCGAATCGTGGAGTAATACATGAGCAAGTTCGCGAAGCGGTTGTGCGGTTTCCTTGCGGAAAGCCATGGCTGCACTGATGCCGGGCAGTTCAGGGGGAAGCTGAATATGCGGCAAGGTCATGCCTCCTTTGGTTGCGGTATGTAGTCGCGGCTAGTCAAAGCATAGCCGTCACGGGCGGTCTTTTTGGCGCGTTCGCGGTACAAGGCATCATCCTGCGGTTGCCAGGTAGCGAGTCCGTCGACATACCGATTAAACATGCAAAATGCCGCGGCAATCAGTACGGTATCGTGGATTTCAATATCGGTTGCTCCCTCGGAGCGGGCGGCGGCAACATCGTCTTCGGCCACATTCTTGCCACCACGCTGAACCTTGCCGGCAATCACCAGCAGTGCCTTGAGCTTGGAGGAAATATCAGCGTGCGCGAAATCAGCTTTGACGCGCGTGACCAGCTCCTCGTCGCCATTCAAATGGACCGCTGCAATCGCACCATGCACCGTCTGGCAGAAATAGCAGTCATTCAAATACGACACATATGTCGCGATCAACTCCCTTTCTCCTGCAGTGAGAGAGTTGGGCGCGTGCAGCAGTGCATCTGCGAGTTCATTCAACGGTTTGGCTGTTTCAGGGCGGAAAGACAAAGGGCCGCGGATCCCCTGCAATCCGATAGGAAATTCAATATGTGGCATGGCTAGCGTAGACCTCCTTTAGTTGCAAGCACGAGGGAAGCGTCAGCGATTAAAAAATCATTCGAGAAGAATGTCTGCAATAAAGACAACGAAACGATGCAATCCATGGACTCAATAGAAACGCGGCAGCAAAGCTTCGATCATATTGATGGCAGATCGAACTTCCTCCATCTATGCAGAAACGGTTGGCGCAAGTACATCACAACTCGGCATCACTTCCTTGAGCAGAATAGTATCGGCGAAAAACGAAAAGAGCTTCATTCGAAAGTTTGATCAATAGCACCACACATTGATGGACGACAGCCATCGACTCGCCCTGTAAGCTTCCTGCCTGACCGGTGGGTTCCAGGTCCGCCTCCCCAATCTGACAGGTCGTTATGAACTGTCGTACAACATCTATCCACCAAAAGGATGATACTAGACCCCAACTATCTGTTGATTCGTACATACCGTACAACGAAATAGCCTGAAGAGTTCCTACACCAGTAATGAGGCCATTCCATGAAACGCATTGTTCTGCTTCTTTGTCTTGCGTTGACTATAGCGGTTCTGCCAAATGCCGCGGGTCAAAGCGCAACCGCCTCTTTGAGAGGCGTGGTCACGGACGCAACCAAGGCTGTTGTGCCGGGCGCTGAAGTCGTGATCACGTCGATAGGCACAGCCCAGCAACACGTAGAGCGAACCGACAGCCGTGGTGAGTTCTCCTTTCAGGAGTTGTTCATCGGCGACTACCGGGTCGAGGTACGGTCTCCGGGCTTCGCAGCCTGGGTCAACTCGGGGATTCACCTCGACGTTGGAAACCAGTCACAGATTGCCGTACAGCTTGCTCCCGCGTCTGACCAGCAGACCGTCGAGGTAAGCGCTGAGGCCGCTGGACTGCAAACCAATGAGATCGCGCAAGGCGCGGTAGTGAGCGAAACCGAGATTGCTAATCTACCGCTCAACGGACGCAGCTTCGCTCAACTCGGAATTCTTCAGCCTGGAGTACGTCCGACCTCCTCGGGGTTGATGGTGCAGAACAACTTCCGTCGGGTGGGCCAAAACTATGAAGTCAACGGCATGCGTCCGGAGTCCAATACCTTTCTCGTGGACGGCATGCGTAACATAAACCGCATGGACGGGGGGTACGCGTATCGACCGCCTGCCGACTCGATGGCTGAATTCCGCATTCTGACCACGACCGCGCCAGCTGAGTTCGGTGGAACCAGCGGGGGCATTACCACCATCGTTACCCGATCAGGCTCGAATCAGTTCCACGGAACGCTGTATGAGTTCCTGCGCAACGACGCGCTCGATGCCAACAACTACTTCGCGCCGCGCAAGGAAGAACTCAAGCAGAACCAGTTCGGCGGCACGATCGGCGGCCCCATGGTGCACAACCACGCCTACTTCTTCACGTACTATGAAGGTCTCCGCGATAATCAGGACATCACGCATGGAGTGGTGGTGCCGACGTTGGCGGAACGCACTGGCGACTTCTCGGCCGATGCGCCCATTCTATTGAATTCCACACGAACGCCTCCGTCCTTCGGCAACAATCTTTCTGGTCAGATCAACACAATCACCACGAATTACCTCCCGTACTTTCCCGTCCCCAACACACCAGAAAACCCGCATCTGGCCCAATCCACAAACCTGAGCCAGTACAACAGCGATCAAGGCGGCGCAAAAGCCGACTGGCTGCTGCGGAACGCGGATTCTTTGAGCGCGCGCTACAGCTACTCGGCAACGGACCTCCGCAGCCCGTATTCGGAACTCGGCGCCGATGTTCCAGGGTTTCCCGTTGGCTACAGCGCCAACACACATTTGGGCGGACTCACTGAAACACATACCTTTTCTCCGCATACGGTGCTGACTGCAAATGTCAGCTTCTTCCGGAACCACGTCATTCTCGATAAGCGCAACTCCGGCTTCAGCCCTGAGGCATTCGGCTTTGGATATTCCTCCACATGGGCCTCGGCCACGGGTGCGCCGCTGATCATGACCCAAGGCTACTCCAACGTGGGCGACCCGATCATCAACCCGCGCGACAGCACTCAGAACGACTATGCTTTCAGCGCCAACCTGGTACATACACAGGGCAAACACGTCACCAGCTACGGTAGTCAGTTCCGCCGGACGCAGCTCAATGGGTACCAGTCGAACTTCGCTTCAGGCACCTTTTCCTTTACCGTTCAGGGTTACACAAACAACTCGATGGCCAACTTCCTGCTGGGTAAGCCGGATATATTTACCCAAGCCGGGGGAGACTTCGCGCGTGACCTGCGTGGCTGGGAGTTGGGTTCCTACGCGCAGGATGAGTACCGCGTCAGCACGAATCTTACTTTGAACTACGGCGTGCGTTACGAGATTACAACGCCATTCCGCGACATCCACAATCGCATGATGGAGTTTGCGCCGGGCCACCAATCCACCGTTTACACGAACGCTCCAAACGGCCTTCTGTTTCCCGGTGACTCCGGTGTACCCGACACCATTGCCCCTGTCTTTAAAAGTGATTGGGCGCCCCGTATCGGCTTCTCATGGGACCCGTTCGGCAACAATCGCACGGTGATCCGTTCAGCCTATGGCATCTTTTACGACGAACTGCTGAACGGCGTGGGTATGCCCTTCCGCGCCACCAGCTCCGCTCTGGGGCAAACGGTGGTGCGCACTCTAACCGGATACACAAAGATCAACTACGCCAACCCGCTCGGCACCGTAAGCAACCCATTTACGCCCGGACAGTTTGCTCTGCCCGCGTCCACCTTTACCATCGATAGCAATCTGCGGCCTCCTTATGCGCAGGACTGGAACTTTACCATCGACCAAAGCCTGGGTAAGCAGAACCTATCCGTCGGATACATTGGGTCCAAAGGAACCCGCTTGCCGCGCTTGGTCGAAGCGAATCCTGCGATCTATCAACCCGGTGCAACCTTCGCTAACTCCCCTCGGCGCCGGATCTACTCCGGCTGTACGCTGACGACCGGCACCTGCACGTTGGGCACTGCCGGGCTGGTGGAAGGAAATGCGAACTCAACCTTCCACTCGGCACAGGTTTCACTCACTCGGCGCGGCACGCAGGACCTGAACTACACACTGGCGTACACCTTTTCCAAGGATCTGGACTACTCATCGAGCCTCCATATGTCCGGTCCCGCTCCCTGGATGGTCCTTGGGGAACTTGACATTCCCCAGAACAACCAGAATCTCGCCGCTGAACATGGACGCTCGCTCTTCGATTCGCGCCATCGTTTTGCAGGCAGCCTGACCTACGCTGT